>Ga0116147_1000118_pt1 | contig 93910 bp, 86 predicted proteins | sample AD_JPNHG3_MetaG_FD_89749 | JGI IMG/M metagenome (GOLD analysis project Ga0116147, IMG submission 89749) | Active sludge microbial communities of municipal wastewater-treating anaerobic digesters from Japan - AD_JPNHG3_MetaG | ecosystem: Engineered > Bioreactor > Anaerobic > Digestate | place...
AATGGAATGGGCTAAAGCCACATTCCTATTTATAAAATTGCTTCCAATGGAATGGGCTAAAGCCGCATTCCTATTTATTGAAATGCCTCTTATGGAATGGGCTAAAGCCGCATTCCTATGAATAAAATTGCTTCCAATGGAATGGGCTAAAGCCGCATTCCTATTTATAAAATTGCTTTCAATGGAATGGGCTAATGCCGCATTCCTATGAATAAAATTGCCTCCAATGGAATGGGCTAAAGCCGCATTCCTATTTATTGAAATGCATCTTATGGAATGGGCTAAAGCCGCATTCCTATTTATAAAATTGCTTTCAATGGAATGGGCTAAAGCCGCATTCCTATTTATAAAATTGCTTTCAATGGAATGGGCTAAAGCCGCATTCCTATTTATAAAATTGCTTCCAATGGAATGGGCTAAAGCCGCATTCCTATTTATTGAAATGCCTCTTATGGAATGGGCTAAAGCCACATTCCTATTTATAAAATTGCTTCCAATGGGATGGGCTAAAGCCGCATTCCTATTTATTGAAATGCCTCTTATGGAATGGGCTAATGCCGCATTCCTATTTATTGAAATGCCTCTTATGGAATGGGCTAATGCCGCATTCCTATGAATAAAATTGCCTCCAATGGAATGGGCTAATGCCGCATTCCTATGAATAAAATTGCTTCCAATGGAATGGGCTAAAGCCGCATTCCTATGAATAAAATTGTCTCTAATGGAATGGGCTAAAGCCGCATTCCTATGAATAAAATTGCCTCCAATGGAATGGGCTAATGCCGCATTCCTATTTATTTTAATGCCTCCTGCTTTAGCAGGAGGATAAATAAATCCATCATTGGCTTTAGCCAAAATATTATCCATTGTATTTCTCAAATCCATATTTTGTAATAAATTCCTCATATTCTTCCTTAAATGTTTTTTTATGATGATGTTCTTCCTGATTTTTAATGTATTCTCTTATCTTATCTAGCATTGATTCTGAAACAGAAACTGCGAAATACTCATCTTGCCATTCAAATTTATCAATTGTTAATCTGTTTTTGTTTATCCAATAAGAAGATTCCCCTTTGATCAACTGCATCACTTTTTGAATAGTTTGATCAATGCCAAGTGAAACCAAACAATGGCAATGGTCAGAATAGCCATTAACAAAATCAATGTAAATTCCTTTTTCCTTCGCATTTTCCCTGATATGATTCCAAACTTTAAGACGCAATTCTTTTGAATTTAAAAATGGATACCTGTTTTTGGTACTCCAAACAAAATGGATATATACTTTGACAAATGGCATATTTATTAAATTATTTGGCTAAAGCCCATTTATTTTTGATTTTTAATAGGATGGGTTTCAACCCATCCCAATCGAAATGGCTTGATGACCAATAAGTTCTGGAGCAATATAATATAAATAGTTGAAACCCATCCTAATTGAAATTTTTGATAACCTATGCAGCAAAAGGCTGAAACCATATTTTTATTAATTCTGGTTATATACATCAGGCAATATTTTTATACAATTCGTTTTCTAATTCTTTGATGGCTTTCTGGTATTCCTCACGACTGCCAAATGCTTTAATGATTTCGGTTACCGAACCGAATTCATTAATTGGTGGAACAGTCAGTATTTGAATATCCTCAATATTCTCAATGCCTTGGTCAGCGTATTTATCGAGCAATGCTTCCAATACTTTTCGGGCTTGGTCGCCATATTTAGTGAAGTAGTTGCGCTTTTTCACATTGTTTGCCCGCTCTTTTCGGGTCATTGGCGGTTGGTCGAAGGCTACGTGACAGATTAAATCAAACAAATCCACTTCACGATCAACTGCTTCGTATAATGCATCTACCATTACACCTTGTTCTTTTAACTCATTAATAATAGCTTCCTTGCGGTCTGAAGTATTCCACTTGTTCAGGAAGTCATCCAAAGAGGCAAATTGCCCTTTGATAATTTCTTTGGTGTGGTCTTTCAAACTGGTGGTAATAGGTTTTCCGTTTTGGTCGAAATACAATTCACGGCTTATCAAAACGGAAACGTCCACACCGTTTACATATACCTTTTCTTTAGGCTCATTAGCAGTTTTTACAGGGAACTCAATTTCAGGATAATGTATTTCAGGAGGATTAAAATCAATTTCTTCACCCGATTCAATGTCAATAATTGGTTCAGTGTTTTCTTCTTCCTCTTCCACAATGCTGCCTAAGTCAGTTTCTTCTGTAGCCGGTTTAATTCTGATAGGATCACCGTCAAATTGCGGGTCGGCAAACAGGTCGGTTGCATTTCTGAAATCCAGAATAGTAAAATACAGTTTATCATATTCTTCATTGATACGTGTTCCTCTGCCAATAATCTGCTTGAACTTGGTCATTGAATGGATGTTGCTATCCAATACAATCACTTTACAGGTTTGAGCATCCACACCGGTTGTCATTAATTCGGATGTAGTGGCAATAACAGGGTATTTTTCTTCGGGATTGATGAAGTTGTCTAATTCCCGTTTGCCTTCGTCATTGTCGCCTGTAATCTGCATGACGTATTTATAATTCCCGGCAACCAAATCCGGATTGTGTCGGGCTATTGCAGTCCGCATTCGTTCAGCGTGGTCAATGTCCACACAAAACACAATGGTTTTAGCGAAGCGGTCGTAACCCTTTAAAAACTCCGTTAGCTTTTGGGCAACCAAATCTGTTCTTTCTTCAATTACCAGGTTTTTATCAAAGTCTTTTCGGTTATAAATGCGGTCTTCAATCTCGTTTCCGTAAATATCGGTTTTGCCTTTTTCAGGCCTCCAACCTTCAGCATCTACATTTAAGGTAACTCTAATTACACGATAAGGAGCAAGGAATCCATCATCAATGCCCTGTCGTAACGAATATGTATAAATGGGTTCACCGAAATATTCGATATTTGAAACCTCATTTGTTTCTTTTGGAGTAGCTGTTAATCCAATGTGAGTGGCACTTTTAAAATAGGTTAAAATTTCATGCCAGGCACTGTCCTCTCTTGCGCTACCTCTATGGCATTCATCTACAACAATCAAGTCAAAAAAATCAGGCCTGAATTGTTTGTAAATATTTTTCTCTTCTTCATTGCCGGATAATCCTTGATAAAGCGCCAAATAAATCTCAAAGCTTTTATCTACCATGCGGTGTTTTACAACCGTCATTTTCTCCTTGAAATGTTTAAAATCCCCTCTGCGTGTCTGATCAATCAGGGCATTTCGGTCAGCTAAGAAAAGAATACGTTTTTTAGTTCCGCTTTTCCAAAGACGGTAAATGATTTGAAAAGCTGTATAAGTTTTACCTGTTCCTGTTGCCATCACAATCAGAATTCTGTTCTGTCCGTTGGCAATGGCTTCAACGGTTCTGTTTACCGCAATTTGTTGGTAATATCTTGGTTTGCGATTAGTACCGTCAAAATAATAATCTTGTACAGCAATTCTTTCCGCCTTGGGTGTTTCAATGCCTTTATACTTTTTGTATTTCTGCCAAAGTTGTTCAGGAGTAGGGAATTCTTCTAAACTGATTTCACTTTCAATATTTTCGTCTGTTGCTGTGCGGTCGTGAAATAAGAAGCCGTCACCATTGCTGCTGAACACACAAGGAATATCCAGTATTTTAGCATATTCCAATGCCTGCTGAATACCAGATCTGACAGAATGATTATTATCCTTTGCTTCGATTATAGCAATTGGTATATTTGGTTTATAATATAGAATGTAGTCTGCCCTTTTTCGGGACCCTCTTGCTATTAATTTTCCTCTCACGTAAATCTTGCCATCCGTAAAAGACACTTCTTCTAATATCTGCAACTGCTTGTCCCAACCTGCCTTTTCCAAAGCAGGCGTGATAAACTTGGTGCAAATATCTCTTTCTGAAAGTGTCTTTTTATTCATTCTTTAATTGATAAAAATAGTTAACAAAAATACATATTCCTGATGGTGACTGAGTTAATTAAAGCACTTTTAATTTTACAAAAGGGTTAGTCCAGATAGATACCGGGTTGCCGGGCAACTTCAAACCCACCTGACGGCAGTGTTGGTGTGCCACTTTGCGTATAAGCTTTTTATTAGTTCGTTGGTTCGTTAACTTTTGCAATTTTATTTGTTTTGTAAGGTTGAATCTAAAACTTTATCTCTTCCGAATAGTAAATAGTTCATCATTAATTTCAGATTTTGCAAAGGCAAAAGCTTTTAAATCAATTTAACATGCAACTTGAATGGGCAAATTTAATAATTTTCAAATATCCAAGTTATCGATGGGACTTATTATCAGGTCAAAACCTGTGCTTTGAAATGTTCATGAATTTCAGTAGTTTTGAGACTAATATGCCCTTAAAACTTTGCAAATTTTATAAATCTGTCTTATTTTTCATCAGCCACTGAGAAGGTTACTTATTAATGTCAGCAAAATAAAATCATTGTTCATGCCTGAAAAAAAACCTTTCCTTCCCGGATTTTACATTTTTTAATAGGACAGTTAAAGAAAAATCATCCCTGCTTAAAATTTAAAAAAAAATTTACAGAAACTATTTTTTGATGAAAAAAATAATTCGTTTATAACTTTGAAAAAATTTTAAACCATGAAAACTCCTCTCTTATCAGGTTTTTTTTCCTATTCATTATTTTTCATTGAAGATATACGATTCCATGATTTTGAGAAGCATTGTTTAATCAGTATTTCCCCATTGAATAAGTAAAAATCAAGAATTGATCAGAAAAACAAGTATATTGCTTAAAAACACCTTTAAAACAAAACGTATGAAAGATTGTATAAACATGAAATTCAGCAAATTATTTATTACGGTGATGCTGATTACCTGTATGCATCTGCAATGGGGTTATTCACAGACAGGCTTTATTGAAAACAAAGGTCAGATCATTGATCAGAATAACCAGCCCAATCCTGAGGTAAAGTTTCTTTTAAATCTACAAGGATTAAATGTGCAGTTGAAACAAAACAGTTTCAGTTATGATGCCTATGTCATTGAAAAGAAAAGAAAGGAAAACTGGATACCGGTTCCCGGTCATCCTGAACATTCCGATTCTTTTGAAAGACTAGGTATTTTTCACCGTATCGACATCAGGTTTGAGGGAGCAAATGCTTCACCGCAAATGATAACGGGGGATCCGGGACAGGACTATCTGAATTACTATACAACTGCTACTCCTGAGGAAGGGATTTTGTTTGTCAGGCATTATCACAAAATAACCTATAAGAACCTGTATCCGGGAATAGATCTTGAGTTTGTTGCAGACAGGAGGAATGAAAAACCTGTGGAGTTTAATTTTATTGTTCATCCGGGTGCAGATATTTCTCAGATCAGATGGAAATATGAAGGTAGCCGGGAGGTGATTGTCAGAGATAATAAAATTGCTATCAGTACCATTCATGGTTATATAACTGAAAGCATTCCAAATACTTATGAAAAAGAGACTCAAAAGTCTGTTGCACTGGAATACCGGTTAACTCCCGATGGATTTTATACTTTTTCAGGAAAGTATAATACCAATCATACCTTAATTATCGACCCGATTCCGGATGTTATCTGGTCAACTTATTACGGAGACAGCGGCAGAGACAAGGTTAACGGAGTGTCTTATGATTCTTTGGGTAATGTGTATATCACAGGAGAGACGACCTCAACCAGCAATATGGCCACCTCAGGTGCACATATGACTACTTATGGAGGCGGGACAGCTCATTACAACTGGGGTGGCGATGCTTTTGTGGCTAAGTTAACTTCTACAGGTACAAGGGTATGGGCAACTTATTATGGGGGAACTTCAAATGATCAGGGGAATTGCATTAAAACCAGTAAAAACGGTGATTCCTATGTGGCCGGATGTACAGAATCCACATCAGGAATTGCTACTTCAGGAGCTTTTCAGACTTCGAGGCCAAGCTCCAGCTATCACAACCCTTTTCTGGTCAAATTCAATTCCTCAGGGGTAAGACAATGGGGAACCTATTACGGCTCAGGAGGAAACGATCATACCTTTAACAATACCATTGCTTTTGATAAAAGCGGAAATATTTACATTACCGGCAGTGCCAACTGTGTCAGCAGTTGTCAGACTATTACCACAAGTGGATGTTATCAGGCACAGAACTCTGCCTCAGGTACTGGAAATGCGTATAATGATGCTTTTGTCGCAAAATTCAGCCCTTCCGGATCCTTAATCTGGGGAACTTATTACGGTGGCAACCGTGGGGGCAATCAGGCCAGCCATGATGAAGGAGACGCTATCTATGTGGACGACAGCAACTATGTTTATATCACCGGAAGCTGCCAGTCTTCAGTCGGAATAGCTACCACCAACGCCTATCAGACAAGTTTTGGAGGGGCTGTCGGTACTTATGATGCATTTATTGCCAAGTTTAACAGCACGGGTTCTGCCCTTAAGTGGGCTACTTATTACGGAGATAGCGGTAACGATTACGGGAGAGGAATTACGGCAGATGATTCCGGAAATGTGTATGTATCAGGTTTTACTGCTTCAACTTCCTCTTTCACCACAAGCGGGGCATTTCAGACATCATACGCTGGAGGGACTTATGATGCCTTTCTTGCTAAATTTACCAAAAATTGCAGTAGGGTATGGGGAACCTATTTCGGAGGATCAGGCTCCGATATTCTGACGACACTTTCGCTATCACCTTCCAAAGACCTGATTTCAACGGGATACATAGATTCAGCCTCCGCTTCTGCCGGGCTTGCTACTTCGGGTAGTTATAAATCTGTTTATGCCGGAGGTACTCAGGATGGTATTATTGTTAAATTCGGACTGAATGGTTCCCGTAAATGGTGCTCTTATTTTGGTGGTAATCAGCAGGATCTGATTTATTGTCATGAAATTGACCAGTCAGGAAATATTTATATTGGTGGTCTGACCTTTTCAACTTCCGGAATTGCAACCAGTGGAACCTATCAAACTACCTATTCATCGCAGGAAGACGGTTTTGTTTCAAAAATTCTTGATCAGCCTGTCATCATTACCTCAGCCACTACCATCCAGCCGGATACTTCAGCTACTCCTGCCGGAACCAAGAACAAAATGATTATCGGTATCAAGATAAATACTGTGGGAGGAGCACCCTATGCTAAAGTTACACAGTTTTCGTTTGATACTGCCGGTGTTTTCAGTTTTACGGATATTACGGGAACAGCCAAAGTCTATTATACCGGGAACAGTCCTGTGTTTAATACCAATAAGCTGTTCGACAGTACCAGTACAACACCTTCTTCTGCCTTCACCATTTCTGGTAACCAGTTGCTTGACACGGGTACCGTATATTTCTGGCTTACTTTTGATGTTAAATTTTCTGCCACCGTTGGGCATTATCTTGATGCAAAATGCACCCAGATCAAATGGGATTCAGGAGGAATAAGCTGCATCAAAGTACCTTCCATTACTTCTCCGGCAGGAAAAATAAGGATTACTGAGCCGTTAAAAACCCTGAATAGCCTTACCATTTCGCAACCTTCCACCGACATGGTTTATCGCTACTCAAATGATAATCCTGTATTAAGGATAGACCTGAATGTTATTGGTACAGCCGGAACACTTCCCCTGAATCAGGTAAAAGTAGTAGCGAAGAATACCGCCAACAGTGATGTTTCAAATGTTAAGCTGTATTTTACAACGAGTACTACCTTTTCAAATTCCGTTCAGGTGGGTACGACCAAGACATTATCGGGCGATACTGTTAATTTCACTGCACTTAATTTTAACTTACCCACAGGGCAGAGCTATATATGGGTTACCTACGATATCCCCGGCACAGCAGTTTTATTCGACACGGTTGATGCATTGATACCGGCCAGCGGACTGAACATTGGTGGAAAGACGTATCCCTCAGTAGCTCAAAATCCTGCAGGTTACCGTTTGATTTATACTAATTTTCAATATGATGCAGGGATATCCGGCATTATTTCACCATCGGCACCTTATTGTAAGACCGTTCAGCAGGTTAAAGTAACACTCAGAAACTACGGAACTACGACCCTGACCAGTGACACAATTCGCTGGTCGGTAAACGGGGTGATGCAAACGCCCTATGTCTGGAACGGTAGTCTGACAACCGGCAACAGTGTTGACCTGATCCTTGGCAGCTATACTTTCAGCATGGGGACATCTTATGTATTAAAAGTGTACACTTCCTATTTCAATGGCACATATAATGACAATTACTGTCAGAACGATACAGCCATCAGGAGCAACATTATTTTTTATCCTGTTCCGGTGGCAGGATTTAGCGTGAATGATACTTTTCAGTGTTTGAAAGGGAATAATTTTGTGTTTACGAATACTTCCACCATAGGCAGTGGTAGCTTTAGCAGTTTCTGGAATTTTGGTGATAATAGCACATCATCCGCTGCATCGCCATCACACAGTTATCAGGGGGTTGACACCTATCTGGTAAAACTGGTTGTCACGTCTGCTTATGGTTGTCCGGATAGTTTCAGCAGGAATGTTTATTTAAAGCCCAATCAGACAAGCGATTTCAGTGTCAGTGACACCTCACTTTGCCTGCATGGGAATATGTTTTCATTTACCAATGCGACTACATTTTCGTCAGGGACTTTTACAAGTTTATGGAAATTCGGAGACAACACCACCTCAACAGCAGCGAATCCTTCACATTCGTATAATTCAGCGGGGAATTATCAGGTGAGGCTGATAACCACCACCAATACAGGATGTATAGACAGCATTGATAAGACATTACATGTAAATCCACATCCCAGTACGCAGTTTCAGTTTATAAGCGATACGGCTCAATGTTACAGTCAGAATGTTTTTAAAACGAACAACCAGACTACCATCAGTGCCGGTACATTTACCAGTTTCTGGAACTTTGGCGATAATACGACTTCTACGAATGTTTCACCTGTAAAATCATATGCATCTGCGGGGACTTATGTGATGAAGCTGACAACAACATCTGATTATGGATGTTCTGACAGTTTCAGCCGAATGGTCATTGTATATCCCAATCCTGTAACTGTTTTTTCGATAAACGACAGCTCACAATGTAATATTATCAATAGTTTCATTTTTACCAACCAATCCTCGGTTTCATCCGGAACTTTGACCAGTACCTGGGATTTCGGAGACAACAGCGGTTCGACCCAGACCTCCCCGTCAAAAAACTATCAGACAGCGGGTGTTTATTCAGTCAAGCTGGTAACAAAGTCAAATTTTGGTTGTTTGGACAGCATGACAAAAAATGTATATGTAAGGCCAAAACCACAGGCAGCCTTTCTAATCAATGACAGCGACCAGTGTCTGAAAGGGAACAGATTTGAGTTTAACAATATGAGTGGAATATCATCAGGTTCACTTACAAGCAGCTGGAATTTTGGAGATAATACAGTCAGCACGGCAGTTTCTCCGGTAAAAAGTTATACAAAAGACGGGACATTTGCCGTAAAGCTCATAGCCACATCTAATTTTGGATGCAAAGACAGTATCAGCAAAAATGTTCATCTTTATCCGCAAGCCAACCCATCGTTTACCATCAATGATTCAGAGCAATGTTTTAAATCAAATACATTTGTGTTTACCAATACTTCGTCCATTCCATACGGGACATTTACAAGTTACTGGAATTTCGGGGACAATAATACCAGTACGGTAAGCTCTCCGGTTTATTCCTATACCAGCGAGGGTATTTTCAAACCAATGCTGATTACGACATCCGGAAACGGATGCAAGGACACACTGGTCAGGCAGGTGAGTGTTCATCCCAGTCCAGTATCATATTTTACACAAGGTGTTAATCCTCAGTGTCTTGAGAGTAATTTATTTTATATGGATAACCATTCATATATTTCATCAGGGAGTATTGTTCATCATAAATGGTACTTTGGTGATGGTGATAGTATAGATCAGGTAAATCCACAGCACAAATACAAGACAACCGGTACATTTAAGATACTATTAAAGGTAATAAGCGACAAAGGTTGTACGGATACATCCACAAAGATGGTAGAAGTCATCCCTCAGCCAGTTGCCGAAATGACGGTAAATGATACGTCACAATGTATCAGGAATCATGTATTTCAGTTTTCAGATGATTCAAAAACCGCATCAGGAAGTATAACCAATTATATCTGGTATTTTGGGGATGGGAAAACGAGTACACAGAAGAATCCGGCACATACCTATGCAATGACAAAGACCTATACAGTAACGCATATTGTAACCTCCTCCAATGGTTGTCGCGACACGGTAACACAAAAAGTATATGTTTTTCCGATGCCAGTGGCTGATTTTAGCATAGAAGACACCAATCAATGTTTGAAAGAAAATCATTTCAAGGCCACAAACAACTCCACCGGCAGTGGAAATCTCAGGTATTTATGGTCTTTTGGGAACAGTCAAACCTCAGGCGATAAAAATCCGGTTTTTTCGTACAGTCAATCAGGAATTTATCCGGTCAGTCTTGTTGTGCTGAATGAAAATGATTGTGCAGACACGATGGAAAAGGCAGTGGTGGTCAGGCAAAGCCCGGTTGTGAATCTTGGAAGAGACACAACGCTATACCACAACCAGTCGATTGTCTTGAATGCCGGCAGCGGATATGATAAATATCTCTGGTCGAACAACGATACGACTGAAAGCATAGTGGTAGATACAAACGGAATCGGGCTGGATCATCCAACCTTGTTCTGGGTAAGAGCCATGTTAAACAATTGTGAAGATGCGGATTCCATAGTCATTACCTTTATTCATAATGTTTCCATAGAAAATCTGCCAAACGACATAAGAATAGCCGTATATCCCAATCCGGCCAATCAGTTTGTCAGGATAACAGCAGACAGGGTGATGGAAAGGATGGAAGTTGAAATCAGTGATTTAAACGGAAAGGTTTTAATATCGGAAAAAGCAGAAAATTCAAAATATATGGATTTGAATATCAGTCAGTTGGCAGAAGGGATTTATTTTGTAAACATAAACGGCATCCGGCAGTTTAAACTGGTGAAAATAAAAAGCAGGTGAATTTAGATTAAACCTGCCCGGATAAGTTTAAGGAGGAAAACAGAAATACAATATATGTATTTTCAGTTACTTTAGATTTTAATTCACTCCCTTTGATTTCAGTATTTTTTCAATCTCTTCCTGCGGGAAAAAACCTTCGTGTCGGAAAAACTCACTGCCGTTCTCATCTAAAAAAACCTGAACAGGAATGACTTGAATCTGATAAATATCAGCATATTTTTTTCCTTCAGGTGTCCAGACATCATAAAAGATGACATTGACCTGTCCTGCAAATTTTTCCTTTATTGCCTTCATAATAGGTTGCATTTGCTGGCATGGGATACAGCGCACTGAGCCTAATTCAATAAAAGTTACCTTGTATTTCACTGCTGAATCTTCCGGAGCCACAACTGTCTGTTGTGTCTTTTGTCCCGTTGTTTGAGTAACTTCCTTATTGCCTGAAGAGTCTTGCTTATTGCTGCAAGCTAAGACCCAAAGGCTTCCTGAGATAAAAACAAGAATTAATGCTTTTCTGAAATTAATGATCATATATTTAATTTAATTGGTTGCAAAATGCTCATTAACAACATCCTCCTTCCGTATCACAGGGAGATGAAGCCACACAACCGCAGCCACAACTGCTGTCTGTTTTATCAGGTTTGAGATTGATCTGCATTGGCAAACCAAGCGATTTCCATTTGGAATAACCTCCATCGAGATTGGCTACATCCGGATAACCTTCCCTGTTCATCAGATTGGCCACTTTTGAACTTCTGACACCACCCGGACAAGCTAAAATAATGTTCTGGTTCTTTGAAATATAAGGCAACCTCTCCATGATAACCGACATGGGATGATACAGAACATTCTCAATAGGAACATATTCAAAACTGATTTCAAATTCTTCTCTGACATCAATCAGAACAGCCTGTTTTGCTATTAATAATTCATAAGCATCGGCAGGGGATATGTGTTTTACTCCATCAATGTGGAATTCCTGAAATAAAGGCTTTTCAATAGTTTTCATCATGATACCATTTCTTTAATGTGTTCAACAATCTCTATTGCTTTTTCTTTACTGAAAGGTGTCTGACCTTTTACAATACCATAATCGGTGGTGTGGATATGTAAGAAATTCTCAATGCCGTTTTCAAGCATTGTTTTCTTTGCACAATCAATCGGACAACCATCCAGAACAACCAGCCTGGTTATTTCTCCTTTGGTGGTTTCGGCAAAAGGTTTGTCAATACTGAAACGGGCAAGGCATAGCATTTTCGCATTTCCCTGACTCATTAAAATACGGGCTGTTTCATCGGCAAACTTGCCGGTATTGGAAGCACCGCTGCAACTAACGATTTGAAATTTTACATTTTCCATGATATTCTTTTTATTGGGTTTACATTTTCTTCATTTCACCTTTGAAATCGCAGGCTCTGGCAATGGTGTTGCTGATAGTTCCGAATTTCAGGATGTTTTTATGCCAGTTCTGTATTGTTTTTTCACCGGCATCTGTATCCACTACGAGCATATAGGTAATTTCTTTCATAAAAGGCGGATGATCATTCCGTATTCCGAATACGCTTACACTTGCCTTACGATATGGGATTTTAAGAATTTCCGAATAGCGTTGTACATTTTTAAGTAAACAGGCAGCCACGGCAGTCAGCAACAATTCAGCGGGATTAGGTAAAACCTCATCACGACCCGATGTTGCATCAAAACGAAGTTCGTATTGATTGGCTGTGGCTTTGGCATCACCGTGTGGTATAACTGTAGCTGATATTTCGTATTCGAGCATTTTTATTGGCTTAGTTTGTTAAAAAGATTACTTAATGACTCAGCATAAATGGTTTTGATATTTTCTTCCTGAGGTTTAAATGGATAAGCAGGAATAAGGTCAAGCACCTGCTCATAACTCAACCCTGAATGAAAGAGTGTTTCAGAAGTCCCATGAATCATAGCGTTGACGGCCTGAGCAGCGTCCTTTTCCGTGAGTCCGAATTTTAGAGCATGTTGATAAAATTCCTGAAAGAGAAACCATAAATAGGTGGGTCCCATCCCGGTTATTGTGGCATAAGATTCAAGCAAGGGTTCTTCTACTGCTTTTAATGTCCCCAGTGGTTCAAACAATGTTTGTAAAATGGCAGATTGTTCCTCTTGCACTTCTCCGGATAGGGCATACACATTGTATCCTTTACCAATCACTGATGGCGCATTGGGAATGACCCTGGCGACAGCCAGTTTTTTTCCAATCATCTCCTGAATTTTTGCAATTCTTACTTTTGGCGCCAGTGAAATCACCAAAGCATTTTCTGAAATGAACGGTTTTATCTCATTTAAAACATCCCCGAAAACAGGTGGATGAAGAGCAAGATAAAGTACATGACTTGATTTCACAGCTTCACTGATTGTTTCAACAGCATTTACCTGTGAGAATTGCTGACTTAGTCCTTTGGCTTTATCAAAATCATGGTCATAAATGGTCACATTTTTCAAAACCATGTTTTGCTGTTCCCACGCACGTAATATAATGCCGGTAATCCTGCCGGCACCTATAAAACTGATATTTATGTCTTTGGTATCCATAATGTTGTGATTTTAATTAAAACCTTTCAGTAAACCAACTGGACATTTGTCGAAGATGTAATTTAATCCCATTTGTTCTGCTTTTTCAAGGGTTTGTTCTGAAAAGCAATCGGGTGGAAACCAAAAAATGGCATCTTTAAACCCTGCTAAATTGTCAAGCATTTTGTCAGTATTGTGAGGAGCCATAATCAGCATGATTACTTCCACCTTTTCAGGGATAAGTTCCACTGAAGGATAGCACTTATGCCCCGCAATTTCACTGTAGCGGGGATTTACCGGAAAAACAGCATAGTGATGTCCGTTCATCAGGTGAAAAACCTCATAACTGTATTTTGTTTCATCCTGCGAAACACCAATGATGGCAAAGTTTTTCCTGATTTTTAATATTTCATTAGCATTCATACATTTTAAGTTTTATTGTTGAAAAGGATCTTTTGTGCTTAATTGCTCAGCCTCTTTACGCTTCAGCATGGCCAATGCATTTTTGCTACGAGAGTTTGGAATGGCCTTTTGGTGTAGAAATTCAATGTTTTCGGCAATTGCTGCAAAGTCTTTGAACGGAAAACCCAAAACTGTTTCATTCGGGCAAATATCTGTGGCATCGCGACAACCGTAACAGCCCATGCTCATATTAAATTTTTGTTGAATATATGGAATTGTGGTTGCATCAACGCAAGTTGCCTGTAATATTGCCGTGCTGCTTTCAACACGTTGCCCGCCTTTTACATTAAGATTTGCCAGCGCAAGCCACATCAGTTTTTCGGTTTCGTCTTCTACCACCACAATATCGGGTTCTGTATCGACTGTTTCCAAAGGGAAAAGGTATAATGCTTTTAATTTGCCTTGCGGTAAAGTAGTCATGCCTTCAAACATATTTTTGCCTGTTTCTTCCTTGCTTACAATACCAAAGCCTACCAGTCCTTTTCCTGTTTTCAGTCCATCAGGTAGTGGCTTAAATCCAAAAGCGGCCGCGGCAGCCGGACAGGCAATACCTTCGGCATCGAGAATTACATGTTTCCCATGCCGGGCTTTCATCAATGCCTGACAATAGCGGTGCCCGCTTAATTTCTCAACTTTTACAGGAATATTTTTCTTCTGCAAAAATGAATTTTACTCCCACCATTGAGCTTGTTAAGCCAAGTATTTGTTCAACTTCTTCCGAAGCAGTTTGTATGTTTCTCATTTCCATTTTTTTAAATTAATGTATCATCGCAATATTCATCTTCAGTTTCAAATTCGAGGGTTGCATGATGAATATTAACGTGTTCCAACTCGTGTTTTATTTTTTGTTTCAGGATGTTTTGCTGTTCCATAGATGTATCCGCAGAAATAATAATATGCGCTGTCATGGCATTTTGAGTTGTGCTCATTGCCCAAACGTGCAAATGGTGAACATCAATTACTCCATCAATTTTTCTGATTTCTGAAATTACTTCCTGCAGGTTAATACCTTTAGGCACACCATCGAGTGTAAGAATAAGACTGTCTTTAAAAAGTGTCCATGTTGAATAGAAAATTACCAGAACAATGATGAGGCTCATAACCAGGTCAAGCCAGTTGATATGAAAAAAGTAAATCAGCCCCCCTGAAATAACCACTCCCATTGAAACGGCTGCATCTGCCATTAAATGCAGGTAAGCTCCTTTAACATTCAGGTCATTGTCTTTCTCCCTGAAAAATAAAAATGCTGAAGTAAAATTGATGATAATTCCTACACCTGCAACAATCGAAATGGGAAGACCTTCAACCGATACCGGATGATGAAGCCTGTTGAAACTCTCCCATAAAATACCGCCAATAACAATAAATAACACTACCGAATTGACCAACGACACCAGGATAGTAGATTTCAAGTACCCATAGGTAAATTTATTATTTGATTTAACTTTTGCCAACCTGAATGCTATCATAGCCAGAGCCAGTGAGGCCACATCCGTAAGGTTATGACCGGCATCTGAAATTAAGGAAAGGGAATTATAATACACACCTGCACCAAATTCTATCACCACATACAAAAGGTTAATGATAATGCCAAAAATAAAAGCCCTGTTAAGACTGCTGAGCTTTGTATGTGAGTGCTGATGTTCCATATTCTGGTCTTTTAACTAAAAGGGGTAATTTAAGAAATTTCAAATTACCCCTTTCTGTTCATTATTTTGCTGCACAATCTATGCAAACCTTTTTGTCGCCTTTGATGCGGCCATATTCCATCACGGTCATTTCGCCACATTCTTCGCATACAAAACCATCGAAACTATCCTTTTTAGCTTCAAGCTTGTATGCAAAAACTGGTGAAACGGTCAATAGCATATCTTCAGGTGCGTTCATTACTCCATCAACCAATGGGTCAATAATTTCGGCAGGAACAGTACTTGCCGGTTTACCCAACATGCGATAATCGGTGAAGAATGTTGATTTTTTATTGTTCAGCATCGCTTCAGCTTTTGGTGTAACACGCACGGCTCTTCCCGTTGCCCTGTCAACCACAGTTACAGCCCATTTTCCTTTGTGGGTCTTTTTTATGTTCCCTTTTCCAAAGGTTGTCCCCATGATAACCTGCAACCCGTCTCCATAGCAGGTTGCACAATGGTCATCACCCAGATCAACAAAAGCAACCAGTTGTCCGTCTTTTGCCCGTTCAACGCCTAAAGCATTCATAGCAGCAGCGCCAACTCTTAGTCCCATTGGCATGGCGGGGCATTTGTGCCCGTGAAATTTTTGCCCGAATTCGAGCCATTCTTTTGGATCAATCATTTTATTCAATTTTAAGTTTACAATTATTTATTCATTACTTCAAAAACCATTTTAGTAGCGATCAAAAGCAGAACCACCGCATACACAATCTTCACCTCTTTTGATTTTGCTTTTTGGGTCATATACCTTCCACCCAACTGTGAGCCAACAATGACAGCAGCCACAACAGCGGCTGTAAGCCCCCAATTCATTTGCCCCTGAGAAACATGGCCAAGGTAGCCCGAGAAGGAGGAGAAAGTAACCACAAAAGCCGTTGTTGCTGCAGCTTCCTTGGTTTTATAACCTATCATCATCAGGATAGGGGCAATAATAAAGCCTCCGCCAAGTCCCAGCATACCACCAATAAAACCGGCAACTCCTCCAACAAAAAAACCAATGACACTTCTTTTTCTCATGCTCATCATGTTTTCCGGCTCTGCCTGTTTCGATGCCCACAAGGTTCGCAAGGCGGCTGCAACAACCATGACTGCAAACAATATTTTCAGTGTCTGAACAGGAACATGGCTGCTGGTCATGGCACCAATGGGTGAAGCCAGTAAAGCCGTGGCTGCCATGATAGCGCCACCTTTCCAATCCACTAATTTTTTACGGGCAAAAGGGATAAGCACCAATGCCGTGTTCAATCCGTTAAGCAATAATCCCAGCGGTATGGCTACCTCTTTCAGGTCGTATCCCATCCAGTGGAGAACCGGAACATATACCATTCCGCCACCCAACCCAAGCATGGCAAAGATGAAGGAAGCAATGGCTATGATAATGGCTACAATTACTAACATTGCTTATTTTATTACGGGATAATAAAATACTTTTTCGTCAGGCTCATGGCCGGAACAGGGAATGCACACATGTTTTCCATCTTTCACTCTCAAATAGCGTTCAAACACATATTCCCCGCAAACTTCACATTTTGCTTTTGCAAAAGAGCCTTTCACAGGTTTATAGGTGAATTCGGGAAGTGTTTTAACGTCAAACAAGTCCTCATCTGAAGCGTTAAGAACTATGTTAATTATATCCCAACAAACCTCATGGGGAATTTGCGATGGCTCAATGCCTTGTTTGCGATATTTAAAGAACTCATGGGGCGCCAGTTTATCCTGAAATTCGTTTTTCAGATAGATTCTTACGGCACCCTTTATTCCGGGGTACCAGAAAGTGGCTGCAATTTTTCCATAAAAAAGCTTATCTATCATGCTTTTGCCAAAAGTGGCTCCGGTAGCTATCATCAATCCGTCCTGCATGCAGGTTTGCGGATGACCAACACCCATTTCTGAAAAAATGTGCATTTCATGGTCGAAACTACGTTCCACGCCTAACTTTTTCAAAGCAAGGTTTCCCATGCGGAAACCAATGGGCATAAATGGACAATGATGCCCATGAAATTCGAATGCCCAATCCGGAATTTGAATGTTTGATTTTTTCATTTTTAGTAATTTAGTATTTCGTAAAATTATGAAATTTAAGGTAAAAAAATTATTGTTCAAATAAATCAGAAAACAGGTTTTTGGCTATCGCCCAGTTTTCCCTGTTAATGCAATATTTAATGAACGGTTTTTTAACATGCCCCTGAATCAATCCGGCATGTTTCAACTCCTTGAGGTGTTGCGAAAGACCGCTACGCCCGATTTGAAGTTCTTCGGCAATATCTCCACTGTAACAGCAGGCATTCATTCCCGAAAGTTTTTTCAGAATATAAACCCTTACAGGATGGCTCATGGCTTTGGCAAACTCAGCAATCTTTACAACATCTTCGGTTAATTCTTTAGTTTGAGTCATTTTTCAGTATTTAATTATTTCGCAAAATTATGAAATACTTTTAGTACCTACCAAATTTTTTTTAAAAAATTAATTAACCGCAACATCGTTGTGTTTTCTGAACCGGAGGACAGGGTACATCTCCGTAAGAGCAAAAAACACAACAATCGCCTGGTTTTGGCTTTAAAAGTGATTTGCAGGCCGGGCATTCATAGAAATACTGGCAGAAATCGTCTGCCATTTTCAAGGTTTCACCATGACCGCAAAACGGGCAAATTATTGTTGAAAAATAATTGATTTTCATTCTATTGCATTTTTAAGCCAATGATATAATGTTGATTTTGTTGGTATTTTACCCTGAACAAGGACTTTACCGTTCACCACCAGGCCCGGAGTCAACCAGATACCATATTTTTCAAATTCTTCATAGGAACTGATTTTTTCGATGTCAGCCGCCCATTTGTTTTCAGCTACCACATCATTGCATAACTTTTCGAGTTTAATACAGTTGACACAGCCGGTTCCCATGACTTTTATTTCAAGCATAACTTTTCAGATTTTGTCTTCGGAAAGTAAAGCTAATGTATTTGCCACAGTATCGTTTACCACAGCCTGCTTCATATAACGTGCTACCATGATGGCTTCAGTAATTTCCTGGTTGGTGATGCCTGCCTCTTTTGCCTGCTTTACCCACATTCTCACACAGGTATCCGAGTTTAAAACGGCTGCAGCAGCAATTCCTGTCAGCAATTTGTACTTTTTGGGAACCGCCTGATATTTTTCATTTTCAAACAGCAATGCTTTTGCATCCATTTGATTCTTTGCAAATTCAGGAGCAAATTCCTTTAATAGCTCCATTGGTGATTTTTTGTTTTCCATAACGAATCATTTTAAATTTAAATTGTGAATAAAACCTGTACAGCCATCCATGAAGCATTTTCAGGAGGCTTATTGTTAATATTTTTAATTTCTTTTGGCCAAAAATAGCCGAATACTGCAACAAACTGCCAATGTTTAAAAGCCTGCCAACGGATAAAAGTGTTGAACTCATCGCCCAGATGATGCTTCCCATCCTGCAAAATCATTGTATTCAGCACTTTAACATCATCGGGTACGGGAATATAAAACCAGTTATACTTTATTTCCACCCACATTTTCTTAACAGGAAAAAGTTCAAGTACAAATTCCCTGTCGTCCAGGTTCGACCACTGCATAATATTCATCCAGCCGTAGTATTTATCACTGGCACCAAAGGCTGGTTCAAAAGTCCTGATTTTTGAATCCGTTTTTTTCCCCCCTGAAGCATAAGATTCTCTGATACTGATAATTGGTTTTGCCCATAAATCACGGAACTGATAACCGAGCTTGGCAAACAGTCCGTATGCATCTATTGTTTTTCCGTTATCATTACCAAACGCTTTTGCAAGGGTAAAATCCCAAATCAGCGCACTTGAATCGGGAGCAACTGCTCTGAATCCCAGCCAATTCCTAAAAATATCCTGATCTTTGATATAATCGGCAGATCCCTGGGTTTTAAGGGCATAAAAGGGTTCGAAATAAAGCAATTTTTTTATGGGGAAATGGCCATAAATGCCACCTCCCCAAAACTCGGTTTGGGTAAAAGGCAGAGATAATTTTTCAGGGTCATGAATTTTGGTTCCTCCGGCAAAAATATCCAACGTTTTTTTATCTTTTTTCCAACTGATTTTCAATGCATCCCATGTCCAGCGGCCGGTATTTCCCCAATCACCAGGACCGAAGATATGATTGTCGCCATAAAAGATTTTTTGCCTGCCCAGTTTAGCAGTTGTATTCGGCAGTATTTTCCTGTATTCTACGAAGAAATCATAAATTTCGAAGAACTCTTCACCGGGATTCATTTTGTAGTAAGGTGTTGTGGTTCCGGCTTTCTTTACCATGAATAAATCAGGGTATTCGCTGTTGCGCAGCGACCACCCGAACGCCCTTGAATCCTGCAGATGTGCTGCTGCCGTTATTTTTTTCGTAAAATCAACAGTAACACCTGGAATAATCCGTTGATACAGCAGTTTATCATCCAGTTTTCCAATAGCGTTAATGCTATTATCCCCATAATTTTTAGCATTCATTCCATCCCAAAGCTCAAAGCGGTATCGCACCGAAAGGTCAAATTTTACCTTGATGCTGTCTTTCTGACCATAGGAAAATCCAATTGACAAAAAGATAATTCCCAATATTATGAGGAATTTTTGTTTCATTCTTTCGAATCCTGTCCGCTACTTAATTTTTCAAACTGCATCCTGACGAAATAAAAGATAGCAACCATTCCTGTCAACACAATGGCAACATCGAACAAGGTGTAAGCAATTTTTACAATCTCTTCGATGGCTTCAAATTTTATCAGCATGAAAAATCCTGAGATGGCAGTGATGATTAGTAAAGTGAGTAGTATTTTAGCTGTGTTTCCTTTGACTTCTCCTGTTTTTTTCAGCTTTAGAAATACGAAAATACCTGTTAAAAAGGCTATCATACTGAAAGGGAAGTGGTTTTTATCGAACCATAGTCTTTCGGGAAGGATGTAGGAATTAAGATCGGGCTTCAGGTAAACCAATAAAAAGGCAGCCGACATCAAAACATAAATAACCCAAAGCCCTGATTGATTTATCTTAAGATATTCATATTTCGCATTAAGAGACAATAACACCGAAAGCAGGATAAGTAAAATCAAAAATAAAATAACCGGTATTTCGATGGTTTTGATATACTGTTCTCTGATGGCTGAAAGAAAAACAAAAAATCCATTCATTCCCAGTCGTTTATACTGTGGTTCAGTAACCGGCTTACCATCTTCACCAAAGGGATATTTTACCACCTGAGCATAAAACATGTTTGAGCTGAGAGAATGGCATTCCACACAGCCTTTTGCACCCAGACCTGCTTTTGCGGGAAAGACATCATGGCTGTACTTGTAAACCGAAGCATAGGGTGAGGATTCATACTCCTCCTTTTCAAGCATTTTAAATTCTTTGCTGTTAAAATACATCTTATCGTTGTTCACCCAAACGATTTGCCTTCCTTTCAGGTCATAGCCCTTTTGGGTCAGATAACCGGTTACGGATTTAATAAAAGCATCAATTTCTTCAGGACGGTTAACTTCGGGAATGCTATCATGATTATCGTCTTTTATAACCGACAATTCCGGATATTTTGTTTTGTCCTGCTTATGATCTACCCACATATCGTAAATGTCTTTCATTTTGGGCTGGTTTAAGCCTTTTTTGCCTTCGGTATATATTCCGGGCCAGGCGCTGTGAACAGGATTTACCGGGAAAATCTGCTCCTTGTATTCAGCATATTGTGGAAAAAATGGATCTGTGGGCTGGTCTTTGGCCGTGAACATTTCCAGTTCACCATAATGGTTCCAGTAATTCATATTCTGGTCGTAGAATGTCCAGATGTATTTTGTCGGAGGTTTAATTTTGGTTCCCGTATTATAGACATCACTTACCTGAACCAGTGCCGATTTTACTTTTCGTTCCGGAATATGGCATGCCTGACAGGAAAGTTCTTCAAGATGGAAGGAAGGGAGCCATGAATGTTTGGCTATCGGGGCATTCAGGTAGCCGGTCAGGTGGCAGTCATTACAGGTGCGCATGCTGTTATCAAGGTCATTGCGTACCATCCCCGAAGGGTCATCACCCTTGCCGAACTGGTGAACCTCCTTGCCTTTGATTTTATCGGAAACAGCCATACTGCCTGATGCATGGCAATCAACACATTTAAGACCTTTTGCGATATGTACATCAGTATTTGCAGTAAAAGAAGCTCCTCTTTTCTTCCATTGAGGTTTGGAATGGCAGTTTAGGCAGGTTTCATTTCTGGGTTCACGCACCAGATGCATGGATACTTTTCCGTCCTTGTCAAATTTATTAACATCATAAACAACTTTCACATCTGCAGAATCTTTTACGGAACCTTCCACTTTGGCGAGGCCGCTTCCGGCAGTAGCCAACCATCGGAAATTCCAGTTAAGCAGATGTTTGTTTCGTTCTTTGAAATCGTATTCGGGCAGATGGCACAGTTCACAATCGGCTTCAGCAACCCCGCTTCGGTTCCAGTGTGCCTTGTAATAATCGCCATCGAAATTATTATCTCCTCCGGCTACGTATCCCAGTCTTTCCATTTCCTTGTCGTAGCGTTTTCCGTTCCGGTCAAATTCAAAAGGCCCACCACCCGGATGACAGGTGCCACAACCATTGGTAATAAAAGTAAAAGAGGTCATGTCCATTTCCTTTGCCGATTTATTTTCCTTTGGTGAAAGATAGTTGTACAGAGGTGCCGGTGAACACCAGTTGCCTCCGTAGTTGCCCGGATGCGAAACCCATTGATAGCGGTCGGCATAGGTACCGCCTGCTTTTTCATCAGCCCCCTGCTGAAAATGAAAACCTTGCGTTATTTTATCGTAATCATGGCATTTCCCGCAGGTTTGCCTGGGAGAGTAAGGTTTGTCAGCATTTTTACCGGTGACAGGATTTATCGTATCCCCATCTTCCGTAAAAAGATAAAATGGCGGACAGACACCTGATTTGGTGATTACATTTCTGTTAACATTCAATGTTCTGCGATCAGTTTTGTTCAGAAAAACCATCCCAAACAAAAATGCCAGTAAAACAATCGTAATAATGACAAGCAGTTTCTTTTTAATTACTTTCATTGCAATAATATTTTAAGTGTTGTTGATTTATTTGTTTTTAAAATTCTCATAATCAATATTTTCTGCCAGTTCTTACCAGATAATTTATTCATGTTTTTATTTATGACCAAAGAAATCATGGCATAATTTGTATGCCTTTTCAAAATTTTCCCTGTTAATACAATATTTGATATAAGGAGGCTCGGTTTCACCTTGTATTAAACCTGCGTATTTAAGTTCCTTTAAATGTTGGGACAATGCAGATCTGCCAATGGGTAGTTCTTCAACCAGATTACCACTGTAACAACAGGTATCCATCTCAGATAATTTTTTCAATATGTATGCTCTTACCGGATGACTCATTGCCTTCGCAAATTTTGCGATCTCAACAATGTCTTGTGAAAATTCTATTTTTTTAGCCATAGATATGTTTTTCAATTAACTTTTTAATTTCAATTTTTGAAGAAACCAGCTCACTTATTTCAGCATCAAAACAGTTATTGGTTACTAATTCAATTGTCAGTTTTTCCGGTGTTTTGCGCTTTGGAGAATCTGTTACGTGTATTTTGATGCTCATTCTGATTGCTTTGTTTTTTTTAACTCATTTTATCATTTCGCAAAATAACGAAATGAATTTTTATACCACCAAATAAATTTTCATAATTTTTTTTTAAGAGGGAATAAATTGAAATTGTCTGATTAAGAAAAAATATCCGGTTAATTGAAGGGGTAAGGTAATTTAAATGAAAAGGTGTTAACATCAGTCAAAGCAGAAGATTCAGGATTTATAGATTTGAATATCAGTCATTTGGCAGAAGGGATTTATTTTGTAAACATAAACGGCATCCGGCAGTTTAAACTGGTAAAAATAAAAAGCAGGTGAATTTAGAATGAACCTGCCCGGATACGTTTAAGACGGAAAACAAAAATACAATACCTTTGCCGGTCAGGAGAATTGAATAAAATCAGCCGAAATGAATCTGTTATATGTCATCTGGAATGTTGAGCCGGAAATTTTTCCTCATTCACGAATTCATATCCGTTGGTATGGTTTGTTTTTCGTGGTGGCTTTTTATCTGGGCTATATCATCATTGAAAGAATGATGAAAAAAGAGGGAAAAGATGTCAAATTGCTCGATAATCTGACTATTTATATGCTGGTTGCCACCATAGTAGGTGCCCGTCTTGGTCATTGTCTGATTTACGAGCCTGATTATTATTTAAAGTATCCTTTGCAAATACTGAAAGTTTGGGAAGGAGGGCTTGCCAGTCATGGAGCTGCTGTGGCCATTCTGATTGCCATATGGCTTTTTTCAAGGAAATATAAAGAATTCAGATTTTTCTGGATAATAGACCGTATCGTCATAGTGGTGGCACTTGCCGGTTTCTGGATACGTTTAGGTAACCTGATGAACTCTGAAATTATTGGCAAACCGACCACACTTCCCTGGGGCTTTGTCTTTAAAAAGCTTGAAGAGTTTGGTATTACAGGTCCTCATCATCCTTCCCAGCTATATGAAGCTTTATCCTATCTGGCTTTATTTTTTGTACTCTTTTGGTACTACCTGAAAAAAAGCAGAAAACCTAAAGAAGGCGTGATTTTCAGTGTTTTTCTCATAGCACTTTTTACCATTCGTTTTCTGATTGAATTTCTGAAAGAAAACCAGGTAGCCTACGAGAACAATCTTGTCTTAAATCTGGGACAACTACTCAGCATCCCATTTATATTACTTGGTATTGGTCTTCTGATCTATTTTAACATCAAAAAAAATCCGGCAGTCCAGCAAGAGATTGAAAAAGAATAATTTATACTAGCACAAGGTTTATTCTTGTATGGCAGACATTTTTATTTAATGGCTTTTTAGCTGAATTCTTCAAAACTTCTTTGCTAAATGGAGGCAGTTTTCAGAAAATACCGATACCCGCAACCCGACACGCATCACTCATTACTCATTACTCATCACTTAACGTAATATTTCAGCAGCTTTGAGTTGTATGCGGCAAAGATTCCGTAGCCGTTGTCGATATTATTATACACCTGAACAGGTTCGGAAAATGGATTTCCCTCTGAATCCCAATAGAGATAAATTGATTTTTCATAATTAAAACGGGCGGCATTCATGCTTTCAAGCACGAAATAATATGTTTTTCCGGAAAAAAAGGAGTAATCTTCGAACTTAAAATTCATTTCATAGCTGTTCCCGTCAAAGTATTTATCGCTGAAAAGCAGGCCATTGGGATATTTTTTCTCGACCGAGATGTTTTCGCTTTCCAGCCAGACCTGATTAATGACACCTCCATAAATACTGTCGTAATAGTAGCATATAAGCCTGTAATAGTTTTTTTCTCCTTTGGGGTCAGAAAGCCTGATATTGACAGAGGCTTTTAATGTTCCGACACTTTTTTGGAGCCAGTAATCGTAGTAAGTAGAAGAATCGACTATTTTGAATTTTTCAACATTGAAATTAATGGCCTGAGGAACGGTTTCAACTGCGCTGATGGATTTATATTTCGGATGAGAAATTTCAATTTTGTATTCATTTCCGGGTTTCGGCTTAGATCCGTAAAAATAATATCTCTGGTCGGCAGCTGCCGATGTAAGGGTTGCCAGTAAGTTATTGTTTTCATAAAGTTTAATGGTGGCATCGGTAACCATGCTGAGATTGGCATTGTCAATGACCGATAAGCTTCTGCTGACACTGAAAGCCCACACCGAATCGGGATGAAAATAGCAGTTTAAGGTGAGTTTCGGGTCTTTTATCGGAAAATCCACTATGTCTTCAACTTTGGTACAGGAAAAATGTAAATTACTGATAATTAAAACAATAACGATAAACAAGCTGATATTTTTCATGACAAAGGTGTTTAAAATTTAAAATTAATACTCAGAGCCGGAATGACAGGGAAGAGGCTGACCCTGTACAAGACACGGTGGCCATAATTATCATATCCGAAATAATAAAAGAACGGATTTCTGCGGCTGTAACAGTTATAGACGCTGAGATTCAGTGTGGCGTCAGCACTGCCCACATGAAAATTCCAGTTGGCACTGAAATCAAGCCGGTGATAGGCTGCCATTCTGAAATCGTTTTTCTTTTCAAAATATTCAATTTCGCTGTAGTAACCAGGATAGTAATAATCTGTTTGTGCCATGGCACGCATGACAGGAAGGGTCAGGGCATTTCCGGTGCCATAGACCCAGGTAACTCCTATGTCAAACTGTTTGTTGAACTTATGTGCTACGACCACTGAAATATCGTGCCTTCTGTCGTATTTGTAAGGATAAGGCTCTCCAAAATTGATGTTGTCGAACTGACGCATTGTCCAGCTCAGGGTATAGCCAATCCATCCTGTTGTTTTCCCTGATTTTTTTTCTGCAAATACTTCCATGCCGTACGACCAGCCTTTCCCCATTTCCACTTTATCCTGCCAGTCGGCTGAGGTGTTGAGCCAGGTAGCTCCGTCACGGTATTCGATCAGGTTGTTCATGGTCTTGTAATATCCTTCAACGCTGAATGAGTATTTCTCTCTCAGGGTGGAAGCAACTCCGGCTGCAAATTGCTGTGAATTTTGAGGAAGAATTTTCCCTGTTGCCGGAACCCATAAATCGGTTGGAAGTCCGATGGTTGTATTGGTCAATAAATGAATGTATTGCTGCATATGAACATAAGAAGCCTTGAACGACCAATTATCGGCAAAAAGATATCTGACCGAAAGACGGGGCTGCGGACGGTGATAAAGCTTGTTGTTGACATAAAATGCAGAGTAATGAAGACCGAGATTAGCTTTCAGGTTGGCTGTCAGCTTTACATCATCTTCAATATAAATGGCTGATTCGTGGGCATAGACATTTTTTGCCCCTATTGTACTGTCAATGTTTACTACATTGGTGATGTTAATCTTAAAGGCTGATACGCCCGGATGAAAACTATGATAAATATGGCTGATGCCAAATTTGATATAATGATTGGGAGAGGGGAGATAGTCGAAATCAATTTTGCCGGCAATATCGTTTATCCCTGAAAAATAACGGATAATATACGACTCTTCTTCCACTTTACTGCCGACTTGCGAAAAATACTGCTCTTCATTCCCCACTTTAAACTGATAACGGCTGTAGGTGAGGGTGGTGTTGCTGAAGAGTTTGTGGTTGAACTGATGGTTCCACCTCAAAGCAGTGGTGATATTTCCCCAGCCGAGATTGGCCTTGAACTGCTCGGTGTAAAGCACTCCGTCAAACAGATAGCTTCTTGGTTTTGAGTTGAGATAGAATTTGTCATCCCCCTGATAAACAGATAAGTAAAGATGGTCTTTATCAGTTAACCGGTGGTTGATTTTTGCATTGAAGTCGTAAAAATAATAGCCGGCAGTGATTCGCTGGTCTCCGCTGGTAGCCAGCCGGATAATGGGTTGGGCAATAATATCAAGGTATGTTCTTCTGGCACTGATAATGAAGGAGGTACGATCTTTAACAATAGGACCTTCCACTGTGATTTTTGAGGCTATCAGTCCTAAAGAGCCCTGAACATGGTATTTCCGCTGGTCGCCTTCTTTCATGGATATGTCGATGACGGATGATAATCTTCCTCCATAACGGGCAGGAAAGCCTCCCTTGATCAGTTCGACATTTTTAATGGCATCGGCATTGAAAACTGAGAAAAAGCCGAACAGGTGAGAGGCGTTATAGACGGGTGTACCATCAAGAAGAATCAGGTTCTGGTCGGGGCCACCTCCACGGACATATAATCCGCTCGAACCTTCCATACCTGATTGTATCCCTGGCAGTAACTGCAGGGCTTTCAACACATCAACCTCACCGAACATGGCAGGAATTGACTTGATTTGTGCTACCGGAATTTTTACAATGCTCATCTGAGAGGATTCTTCTATTCTGTCGGTTTGCTCTCCTACAATTTCAACCTCACTGAGTTCTATGCCGGGCTTCATGCCTATGTTCAACGTCAGATTCGATTTGAGTGTAATACTTCTTAATTCAGTTGAATAGCCCAGATAACTGAACACGAGCGTATAGGTGTCAGCAGGCAGTGTCAGACTGTAAAATCCATAAGCATTCGAGGTGGTTCCCTGAAGCTTGTATTTCTCGAAAATATTGGCTCCGATAAGCTTTTCCCCGCTTTCATTATCCGTAATGTAGCCACTGATCGTATATTTCTGTGATAAAAGGGGCTGACAGAGTAATGTTGATAATAAAAGAATGAAAATGAATTCTTTAGAGAGAATTTTCCTCGAAATGATTCCTGATTTATACTTCATGTACTGATTGTTTAACTCAATTGCAAAAGACTACAAACAATGGTATTTGGTTGCTGATTAACGGAAATTTTTATTGCATGGTATATTTCATGATACGGCAAAGATACTGTTATGGCTGCTTTTCAATGATGTTAATTTTGTTTTCACTTAAAAAAGCTTTTATTTTACCGGCATTTTCTTCAGCTGCCCTGATGGTAAAAGAGCAGGTATCACTGAAATCTGTTGAAGTAAATTCTGCACCGAACTGACGGAGTTTTTCCTGAAGGATGGCATATTTTTCAAATCCGGTTTGAAAAGTAAAAAATACAAAGTGTTTGCATTCAATTATTTTCGCATTTACAAGTGCGTTTTCAACTGCCTGTCCGTATGCCCTGATGAGTCCACCCTTTCCCAGTAATATGCCCCCAAAGTAGCGAACCACAGCGGCTACTACCTGTGTCAGCTGATATTTGCTGAGATGATTTAAAATTGGCTGACCGGCAGTGTGAACAGGCTCACCATCATCATTTATCCGGATGACAGGGTTTTGAAAACCGGTTTTATAGGCATAGCAGACATGCCTGGCTTTATGATGGAGTTTCCGGAGTTGGGTGATGTATTCTTCTGCTTCCTGTTCATTTTCAATGTGTTTGACGTAAGCGAGGAAACGGCTCCCTTTTTCTTTGTATTCTCCTGTTACTTCATTATGAATGGTATGATATGCCAACTTATTGTGTTAATCGATCTTTAATTCTTTCAATAATTCATTGAAAATGATCAGCTTATCCTCACCAAGTTTAGCCATTTTTTTTCTGACAACTTCCAGAGGTAATTCTTTTTCAAGATTGTCCCTGCTTTTTGAAAAAAATTTATCGGCAATACAGACTATTTTTTCCACCAGTGTCTGAGGCCCTATATCTTTAAGCGGAAGCGGCAACTTTTTTTCAGCTATTTCAGTAGCAGTGATGCCAACACCTACATGGTTTTCACAGATAGGTGCAATATCAGTAAATCCTTCTTTTTCAAGTATTTCCCTTCCAAGGTAAGCATGGCTGAGGTATGGATGTTTTCCAAAACAGCCAATGTCAGGGGCAAAGGTATGCACAATCCCTATATCATGAAACATACAGCTCAGGTAGAGCTTTTCTGTATCAATGCCTGAAAGATTCAGTTTTTCTGCGATTTTAAAAGCTTTTCTGCACACGGCTCTTACATGCTTAAAATACATTTCGTTGGCTATGGTCCCTTCCGGAAAATATTTAAGAATAAGCTTTTCTGCTATTTTCTCTGTTTCAGGACTTATATCTGCTTTGTCTCCTGACATCCACATAATTGGCGATTTTGTTAAAAATACTTGATTGCTTTAAAATGAAAAGTACGACTTTTGAAATTCAAAAAAATTCATTTTAGTTGCAAAAATAATGACATTTGAAAAGAATCAGCAAGAGTTATCAGAGAGAATTCAGCAACTTGAAGCCGAAAACAGGATTTTAAAAGCACACCTGATTGAAGCGGAGAGGAGAGCGCAGGAATCGGAAAAACTGAAATCCGCTTTTTTGGCCAATATGTCGCACGAAATCCGAACTCCCATGAATGCCATTCTTGGCTTCAGTGATTTATTGACAGATATTGAATTCAGCTTTGATAAGTCACTCATGAAAGAGTATCTCGAAATTATTAAATCAAATGCCAATCATCTCCTTCAACTCATTGACGATATCATTGATATTGCAAAGATTGAAGCACAGCAACTTGAAATTGTTATTTCAGAATGTCAGGTAAATCAGCTACTTCATGAACTGCTTGTCTCGTTTAATGACAATATTATCAGAGCGCCTGAAAAAATTCTCGATCTCAAACTTACTACACCTGCCGGGTATCAGAATCTGGTAATCGAAACTGACCCCTACCGTTTGAAACAGGTTTTGTCCAATCTGATCAGCAATGCCATAAAATTTACCCATGAAGGATATGTTGAATTTGGATACCGCATCCTCAAAAACGAACAAATTGAGTTTTTTGTGAAAGATACAGGTATTGGCATCAGCGAGGATGATCAGAAACTAATTTTTGAAAAATTCGGACAGGTGCAAACCCAGGACTTCCGCAGCAGGCGGGGAACAGGAGTAGGACTTGCCATTTGTAAGAGCCTTTCTGAATTGTTGGGTGGTAAACTTTATCTGGAATCTAAACTTCATGTGGGCAGTACTTTTTATTTTGCTTTACCCCTTGTCCTTCACAAATCTTCCGATGATTTTGATGAAAACTTTAATCAGAGACCAAAAATTGACTGGAGTGATAAGACCATTCTCATTGTGGAAGATGAAGAGTCTAATTTCAGGTATTTGAAATACACACTTGAAATTACCAATGCAAAACTACTGAGAGCACACAACGGGATTCAGGCTATTGACATGATAAGGTCTGATAATCAGATAGATTTGTGTTTAATGGATATTCACCTGCCTGTCATGAACGGATATGATGCCACACAGGTTATCAGGGAATTTTCGCCTGATTTACCTATCATCGCGCAAACAGCTTTTTCTATGCCCGGGGAAAGGGAAAAAAGTCTCAAGGCTGGATGTAACGGATATATTTCAAAGCCTATTTCACGGACCGATTTAATCAAGCTCATTGATAAATTTTTAGATAAAAATAATGACGTATGAAAAAATTATTAGTAATTACCTTAATTTCATCTTTTTTCTTCGTTTCATGCAATAAAAAAAGTGAAGAGATAAAATCAGAAAGCAAAACCGGAGTACCTGCAGTTTCAGAAGCTCAGCGTCCGCCTGATTCAGTGCTGATTTTAGGTATCTGGCAGCGAACAAATAAGAAAATGTGGATGGAATTCAGGTCTGACGGAACTTTTGATATTGGCAAAGACAAAATTGTCAAAGATTCGAACCGTCACTGGCACATCGATACTGCCAAAAAAGCCTTGTTCCTCGACTTCTCAAACGGAGCTAAATTTATTCCTTATAACGTGAATAACAGCCGTTTACACCTCGATTTTAAAGACAGGGGAAAACAGATAGATATGGTCAGGATTGGGGTAAGACCCGATGTTCAGCCTTAATCAATTTTATGGATAGAATTGCTGCGTTGGTTTCGGGTGGGGTGGACAGCTCGGTCATGTTGCATATACTTGCCGGAAAAGGGCTTTCTCCGGATATTTTTTATATACGAATCAGCATGGAAGACGAACTCGGACAATTAGACGATTGTTCTTTCCGCGAAGACCTTGAGTTAGTCATGCAGCTGGCAAAAAAATATAATTGCCGGTTCGAGATAGCCGATCTGCACCACGACTACTGGCAGACGGTTGTCAGATATACCATTGATACAGTCAAAAGCGGAAAAACTCCAAATCCGGATATTCTTTGCAACAGAATCATCAAATTCGGACTCTTTGACGAACGATACGGAAAGGATTACAAATGGTTGGCTACAGGTCATTATGCCAATACACTGGTTTTAAATGATGAAATATTTCTGGCCACAGCACGCGACAAAAAGAAAGACCAGACTTATTTCCTGTCAGGATTGACGGCTGAACAGATTGCAAGAATCATGTTCCCGATCGGATTTCTGACCAAACCTGAAGTCAGAAAAATAGCCAGGGATGAAAAACTGCCCAGTGCCAGCCGTCCGGATAGCCAGGGAATTTGTTTTCTCGGAAAAATCAACTATCAACAGTTTCTGCTCAGGTATCTGGGGACTAAAGAAGGCGATATTGTTGAGGCTGAAACAGGGAAAATATGGGGAAAGCATAAAGGTTACTGGTTTTATACCATTGGGCAGCGACATGGATTAGGTTTGGGACAGGGTCCTTGGTATGTGTCGGCAAAAAACACAGAAGAAAATATTATTTTCATTACAAAAGGACTTAATTCTCAATCTCTTAAGGAAAACACGGTTTATCTGGAAGACTTTCATTTTATCAATCACAATCTGTCAGGTTTTGATCTTGAAAATATTAAGTTTAAAATCAGGCATACTCCGGAATTTACTGCCGGGAAACTGAGCGTGGAAGGGTCAAAAGTAAAAATTGAGTCGGAAAAAGCCATCATCGGACTTGCACCCGGGCAATATGGTGCAGTTTACGACAAAGATGAAAAAGTTTGTCTGGGAGCAGGAGTTATTGAATGGCGCTGAATCATTTGGAATAAAGGTTTTAAGCCTTTGATTACTATGCTGATTTTTTTTCTTATTGTCAAACACAACTCCGCTTGTTCCGTTCAATATGAATGATGTATGACAGATTTAATATGGGCTGTTTTCCTAACTCACCCCCGGCCCCTCTCTTTCGAAAAGAGAGGGGAGCTGATGACGTTTTGGGATTTTATGATTGTTTCATAAAATAAAAAATCTAAACCCGCTCAAGTACCGTAGGGAGGATATTTTGGTAACAGTTCTAACTCACCCCCGGCCCCTCTCTTTCGAAAAGAGAAGGGAGCTGATGGCGTTTCCGGATTTTAAATTTGTCTAATAAAACAAAAAATCAATATTCGCTCAAGTCCCGTAGGGACGATCTTATGGTAAGACCAACAAAATAAAAGAGCCAAGTCCCGTAGGGACGGCCTGATAATTTTTCGCTCCTTTCATTGTCTCAGTTTTTCATTAATGCATTTTTTCTGACAAAACCGGAAATAACGGAGGCTGAAGTTCTTATAAATATCGTATATTGCGTTAAGATTTTATCGGTAAATATGAGATGAAAATCTAATTAAACAGATGATTTTATTCTGTAGATTACAAGGAAAAAAAATGAGCCTGAATCTCAGTAAACATAGCCTTCTGCATCCCTTTCAAAGCATGTCAGGGATTCATGTATTTTTAGTCTATTGGTTTATGAAGAAGTTGAGGGGAGCGAAAATTCAAACTTATTCATTGCAATTCATGATATTCTAAGGAATGTTTCAATGGCACGTCATATTACCAAGATGGGTAAGCAGTTTGTTAAAAGAAAACTGTTTATCCATCTTTTTTTTGGTATATAAAAATCTTATATTACATGCTTTATTTTCTTTATGCTTTGCAATTGTTGCATTTGCTCAAAAAGACAATGTCTGGATTTTCAATAATAACGGAATTCATAAGATACCTTCCTTTGATTTTCATTTTGAACCTCCGGAGTTAATAGAACCAGCTTCTACCTCAAATAGTCCGCTTTATGGCTTTTCAGCTTGTAATATTAAGGGTGACTTAATATTTTATTCAGGGAATTCTGACTGGACTTTCGATGCCAACAACAAACCTATGCCCAATGGAAACATTCCATTTTTTATAGATTCTATTTTCACTTGTATGAATGCTGTTGTACAGATTGATTCGTTAAAATATTTAATATTCTTTCCCTATACCTCATCTGATTCTGCTAAAAATAGAAATTACATATTTTCCTCCGTCATCGACATGAAGTTGAACAATGGCAAAGGGGACTATGATCTAAATTCTAAAATGAAAATTGATTATACCGGTAATTCAAAACTTATTGGCGCTACAGATGTTTTACAGATTAACAAATATGAACATTGGTATTTAATACGCTCAGATTCATTTTTTCTTGCTTTCCATATTAAAGATGGCAAAGTAAACGCTCCTGTTATATCAAGGGTCAATGAAGTAATAATGAACTATTTTCATTCTAATTGGAATTCACTGAAATTCTCCAATGATGGTAAAAAAATAGTTTTTACCGGATTTATAAACGAAACTTTTTATGTTGGGTTTCCACGATATGCTTATATTTATGATTTTGATTCAAAAACCGGAAAAGTAAGCAATGGCAGAGTATTGGACTCAGTTTATGATGCCTATTATACTTCCTGTGTATTTTCACCTAACGATTCATTTATATTTTTATCTTCTTTTTCCTATCAATTAAACCCCTCATACTCATGGGTTTCACAAATTAAAAGATATACCCCGAAAGAATCATTTAAAATGCAATCACCTGTCTCAAAGTTTCATTTCGGAAGATTGAAATTAGGACCAAATAGTCGAATTTATTGCCTCCCTTTCATGCTTTATGGAAGATTTGCCGTTTTGCAATACCCTGATTCTTTTGCAAATTTTAAATTCTATATGCCTTATGGATTAGAAATGTTTAATCCTGTCTATTACTTATACTCAACTTCAAATATCTTCAAACGTGTTTCATTTAAGATTTTCATCGATACTTGCCACAATCAGTTAAGACTTAAAAATTTCAGCCATCCTGATTATATCAAGTTTAACTGGTATGTTTACAAAGATAGTATTTTGATAGATTCTTTCAAAACTGAAAATGCTAAAGTAGCTTTTTCAGGAACCGGGAAATATTATATTAAAATTAAAGCTACTGATAGCAATGGTTATTATGCATGGTATAGCGATACTATTCAATACTCTGATAATTATTCAAAAGTTAAGGCAGATTTTGAAGCTGATACTAATATCTGGTGTGCCAATGTAAAATTATTGTTTAAAGATAAATCCTCTACACAGGTAATCAATCCGAAGAAAGGTGAAAGCTGGCAATGGTTTTTTGGAGATAATGAATCCTCATTAATGAAAAATCCTGAACATATCTATTCAAAATCAGGCATTTATACTGTAAAACTTGTATATTCAAATGGATACTGTTACGATACAATACAGAAGAAGAATGAACTTACAATCATAGAAGCTCCCCGCCCAGGCTTTAAAATGAGCCAAACCCATTATTGTTCACCTTATTTGCTTCAGATTACAGATACTTCGCTCGGTAAAGTTCAAAATTGGTTGTATGAATTCGGTGATGGTTCAGATACCAATATTGCTTCTCCTGCTCATTTGTATTCGAATGCAGGAAATTACAAAATCGTGCAAACACTCACCGGACCTACCGGCTGTGTAACCAAAGATTCAGCAATCCTGCACCTGAGAAAAGGCTTTTCGGGAAAAGAAGAAATCAATTCCTTAACCTCAAATGTCATTGATAACCAAAGTGTTCTCATTAACTGGCAAAACCATCCGGATGCTTTCCGGTACAGCATTTTCAAAAGTGATGATGAGGTTGGTTTTTATCATTATTTCTCGCAAACAGATACCTTTTACAAGGATATAAAAGTAAAACCTGCTGAAAAAGTTTATTCCTACAAAATCACAGGCATGGATAGTTGCTCACGTCCTTCTGCAGACAGCAGAGTCATGAAAAATATTCTACTCACAGGCATTACCCACGAAAACGAATACGCTATTCTCAACTGGACTGCCTACGAACTATGGCAAAACGGAGTGAAAGAATACATACTTGAATATCAGGACAGTACAGGAGTATTTCAACCCATTGTATCTTCCCCTTCCGGCAAATACACCGACCTGAACTTTTTCAGCAGTATCAGGCAATATGAAAAATGTTACCGCATCAGGGCTATTGAAAACGCTGGGAATCAGCAGCAAAGCCTTAGCAATGTCCTTTGCCTTCCCTATACTGCTGTTATCTGGATTCCTAATGCCTTCTCACCCAATGCAGATGGCCTCAACGATACTTTCAGCATCAAGGGTATCAGCATCAGGGATTTTAACATTCGGGTATTTGACAGATGGGGAAGCAAAATCTTTGAAAGCAATAGTATTTACGAAGGCTGGGATGGAAAATCCGGTGAGAGAATCTGCCCCGCTGGTATCTATTCTTTCCAGCTCAATATCAGGCTTCAAGACGGAAAAAATCTGTTTCATTCCGGAACGATTCACCTGATTCGGTAAAAATGCTTATTCACCTCTCCTTTATCATCTCTTTTTGGTTCTTTGCGTGAATTTTCAAACAATACTAAGGATAAGGAATACTGAGCACAGCAGGAAAAAATAACCGATCAAGTCCCGTAGGGACGGAATTGTTTATGTATCAACTCACCCCCGGCCCCTCTCTTTCAAAAAGAGAGGGGAGCTGATGGCGTTTCGGGACTGTCTTCAGCAGGAACGGGAATCTTAAAACCGGAATCCGGAACAGGGAGTACTGAAAATCATAAATCGTAAATCATAAATCGTAAATCGGTACATGGAACCCTGAACCCATCACCCATCTCCCATCACTCTTAATAGTTAACCTGCAACTTATCCGGACTGATTACAGTTTCATTGTGTCATTATTCCCAATTTACTGAAAAATAAATGCCTCGTGGGCGGGTTGAAAACCCATTTATTTCCATGTATTTGGTATTCAGCAGATTTTCGACTTTTAATCTTAAAAAGAGATTTTCAAAAAGCTGAAACTTAATTCCCGCATCAGCCAGAAAATAGCCCTTAATCAATTCATTATCAAGTGCTCCATAAGGACCTAAAACCGGATTATAATAGGAATCGTAACGGTGGCCTACCATCCGCGAAAAAACATAAAAAGATAATTTTTTATTCGGATAATAATCCAATGAAAAACCGGCAGTGGCATCAGGTCTTCGTATCAGCCCTATTTTTTCGACATTTCTGCTGCCAATAAAAATACCGCTTTCAAAAAGCTGAACATGGTTGCCGTGGGTCAGGGAAGTATCAATATCTGAAGCAGAAAGCGGTGAAATACCGTTCATCAGGCTGAAAAAACCTGTCAATCTTAACTTCTCAGTCAGAGAAAAAGAAAGCTTCATTTCAAATCCATTCAGTTTCATCCGGGATAAGTTAATATAGGTATCACCCCGGTAGTCATTTCTCATCCAGTCGGTGCCAAGAGAATCAAGCGGGATGTTTTTATCCCAAAGATAAACATATTCAATGACATCATGCACAAGAGTCTGATAGAGTGTAACTTCAAAAAATGCATTTTCAGAAAATTCCGATTTAATTCCTGCTTCGAATGAAAGAGAACGCTCAGGCTTGAGATTTTTATTTCCCCTGCTGACCACAGCACCCCAACCCATATCAGGAGAATAAAGCCTGTAAAGTGAAGGAGCATTAAAACCACTGGTAACTGAAGCGAATAAAAGACTGTTTTTATTAAGCCGGTAAGAGGGATTTAACGACCAGGTAAAAACCTGCCCGAATTGGCTGTGAATGCTCATGCGTCCGGCAGATTCCAGTTTAAAGCCTTGCAAACAGGAAAGAAATTTCCGGCCATCAACAGATAAATGGATAAAAGCCCCTTTTGTAGATGAATGAATGTCAAGAGTATCCAGATTATAATCCTGTTCGTATTTCCCGAAATAAGGACTCCAGTAAAAGACATAATTTCTGTTGTTCATAAATTCAGACTGGCTGAAAACACCTGCCATTATCTGATAATCATTTTTTGTGAAAGACACTGTAAGGTCATGCATGAGATAGGAGCCGTCAAAGATGCTTCTGGAATATGAATGGTCGAAATTGCCCAGTGCATCCACTACCGATGAATCATCTGTGTCAATACGTTGCATGAAGGAGTAAGCACCTGAATAATTGAATTTAAAGGCTTTTCCTGTACGATAATCTGCCCCCCATGAAAACAGGTTGCGGTGAAAACTGATAAAACGATTGTCATCATCACGATAAGCACCTTTGTCGAGGTCGGATTTCTGCCAGGTATTTCTCCAGGAAACAAACACATGAATTTTTTCATTCCGGAAACCTGATTTTAAGGAATAACTGCTGAGCTGATAGTCATCCTGATCCCTGTTTTTAAAAGCCAGCGGGTCGGTAACCGTGTCGATGGTAGCATCCAGTCCGTGAGTCAGTTGAGAGGCCACACTCCCCCCGACATAAAAGCCTTTTTGATGTAAATATTTCATATTCAGGCTATTATTAAGCAGGAAGGTATTTTTTCCAAAAGTACCACCTCCAAGATGCACAGATTTGGAAAAGCCACTTTTATGATTTCCGGAGGTAATAATATTGACAACTCCCCCAATGGCAGAAGAGCCAAAATAAGGACTGTGGCTGCCCTTTACGATTTCAATCCTTTCGATATCGTCAAGGGAAAGTTCGCTTAAATCCGGGCCGTTGTCAACAGAAGAAGGGTCGCTGATTCTGACACCATCCACCATAACCAGAACATGATAACTGTTGGCGCCTCTGATGTACATTCGCTGGCTGGAACCAAAGTTTTGTCCGGTACCTGTCAGGTAAATACCGGCTTCTTTTTCAAGAATCTGTCCAATCGACTGAGGCATAGCCGACTGAATTTTCTCTTTGGAGATGACAATGACGGCCCTGCCGCTTTCCAGCAATTGTTGTTCATTGCGGCTGGCAGAGATTACAACTTCCTGAAATTCATATAATTTCATGGAATCGGCCTGCTGAGTACGGCCATGTAAAAAAGTGCTGCATAAGGCAAGCGTGAGCAAAAATTTGTTTTTAAAAGCATTCATGTTAATAAGTTTTAAAAGTTAAACACCTTAAAACCTGAAATGCCGGTGAAATTACCATGGACAAACATCCATCGCTTTTTACCCGAAAGCATCAGGCTGAAAACACTGGTCTGGCAGGTCTTCTGACTCCTCCAGCTCTGAAAGCCTTCCCATCCGCCATTTGGCAGACAGTGGCCAAGGTTATCAGAGCTACCATAGAGTTTACAGCAGCGGGTACTGTCCCGGAATTGCCCGTAAAAATACGAACTCACCGGAGTTCCCTCTTAGGTTTTGCTCTTAAAACAAAACAACCAAACCGCAGCAAATGTAAAAATTATTTTTTTTTCTCAAAACTATTTCTTTCCCCATACGTCTTAAAGTTAATGCAATAAAAAATTATCTTTGCAAGAACAAAAAAACAAAGCAATGACAGCAAAAAGTCTGATTTTTATTGTATTTTTTTTCACTACCATGTATGTTTCCGGCCAAAAACCCGAAAGTGTTTTATTCAGCATTGGCGACCAGAATGTGATGGTCAGTGAATTTCAGTATATTTATGAAAAAAACAATAAAAATGATGCAAATTTCTACACAGAAGAAAGTGTCAGGGAATATCTGAATCTGTTTATCAATTTTAAACTGAAAGTAAGGGAAGCCCGCGAAATGGGTATTGATACCACCGAAAAGTTCAGGAATGAATTTAAGGGTTACCGCGATCAACTGACCAAACCTTACCTGACCGACAAAAAAACCATTGACAAGCTGGTAGCCGAAGCTTATGAGCGTATGAAAGAGGAAATCAGGTGCAGTCATATCCTGATCCGGGTAGCAGAAGACGCTCCGCAGGAAGAAGTTGACAAGGCTCTGGCCAGAATTAATCAGATTTACAAAAAAGCCAAAAAAGGAGAAGACTTCAGCAAACTGGCAGATGAATATTCCGAAGACCCTTATGTAAAAGTAGGCCATGGGGACCTGGGATGGTTCAGCGTATTTCATCTTATCTATTCCTTTGAAAATGTGGCATATAACACACCCCTTGGAAAAATCAGCAAGCCTTTTCGTACCGAGTTTGGCTATCATATATTAAAGGTAACCGATCGCAGGCCCTATCAGGGACAGATTAAAGTCGCCCAAATCCTCCTCGCTTATGATGAAAATCCGACAGATGAAGACAAAGCAAGGGTAAAAGAAAAGATTTTTGAAATATACAACCAGATAAAAGCCGGGGAGAGTTTTGAGAAAATGGTAAAACTTTATTCAGAAGATGAGAGGACTAAGAATTCAGATGGAGTGATGCCTGAGTTCAATACTTTCTCGTTTAACATTCCTGAAGTCATTAAAGAAGAAGCCTTTAAGCTGAAAAATATTGGAGATATTTCTGAACCTGTTGAAACATCTTATGGCTGGGTTATTCTGAAAAAACTTGATCTGAAAGGATTAAAGTCGTTTGAGGAAATGGAAAATTACATCCGGAGTAAAGTCAGAAAAGATTCGAGATCGGAGTTGAGCAACATCAACCTGATAGCCAATATCAAAAAACAATACGGATTTAAAGAATATCCAGCTGTATTACAAGGTTTTATTAAAACAGTGGATAGCAACCTGCTGAATGGTACCTGGTCAGCCGCAAGCAGAGAAGCCTTCACCGGCATACTCTTTTTGATAGGCAAAAAACAATATCCGCTGAGCGATTTTGCAAAATATGTTGAGCAGAAACAAAAGTCGGTAAGATTTGCTACCGTAGAATTCACCATTCGTAAACTTTATGAAACCTATGTCAATGAAAAGCTTCTGGCCTATGCCGATGAACACCTTGAAGAAACCTATCCCGAATTCAGGAATCTGGTGAATGAATATAAGGAAGGCATGATGCTATTTGAAATCACCGACCAGAAAGTATGGACAAAAGCCATGAAAGACACAGCCGGACAGGAAAAGTTTTATGAAGAACATATAGACAATTACATGTGGAAAAAGCGTGTGGATGCTGAAAATTATATCTGCCGCACGGAAGAAGTGGCCAATGAAGTGGTTGAAATGCTGAAAAAAGGATGGAGTGCTGATTCCATTGCCAAAACCGAAAATGAAAAGAATGCCCTGAATGTCAGCTATTCAAAAGGGAGATATGAACAGGGAGAAAACAAATATCTGGAAGACTTTTTTGGCAAGACAGGCGTTTTTAAATTTCAGGATAAGGAATCAGGTTCGTGGCGGGTGGTCAACTTAATCAGATATTATGAACCCGAATCAAAAAAACTGAAAGAAATAAGGGGTATTGTTATTGCTGATTATCAGGCATATCTTGAAGAATTGTGGCTGAAAGAACTTAAAAATAAATATCCCGTAACCATAAATGAAAAAATACTTGAGGAGCTTATCAATAATCATAAATCGAAATAAGTACTTTACGCTTTTTTTGTTGACAATCCTTATAATTGCTACGGGTTGTGACAGAGGCCGGAACGCCAGTGCAGGAAAAAAAGAGAAAGGAAAAATAGTTGCAGAAGTAAAAGGCACGTATTTATATGAATCAGACCTGATTCAGCTGATCAACAAGCCCATCTCAAAAGAAGACAGTGTTCAGATGGTAAAAGACTTTATCGACCAATGGATAAAAGAGCAGCTTGTTTTTCAGAAAGCCATGAACAATCTGAGCAACGAAGAAAAAGATAAAGAAAAAGAGCTTCAGGAATATTATAAAAACCTGATCATCTATGAATACGAAAACAAGCTTGTCAGACAAAAACTGGACACAACCGTCAGTCAGGAAGAAATAGAGCAGTTTTATGAAAATAACCGCAGCCAGTTTGTTTTGAAAAAATGTATGCTTCAGGCAATTTTCCTCAAGGTCAGCAAGCTTGCACCCGACCTCGATAAAGTCAGAAAATGGTATCAGAGCAACAAAAGCGAAGACATCGACCTGCTGCACCAGTATTGTATCGGCAATGCCGCACTGTTTAACATTGATGAAACGAAGTGGTATTATTATGACGAGTTGACCTCCATCATGCCGATTGCCAATTATGATTGTGAGTCTTTAAGAAAAAATCAGGCAATCGAACTGAGCGATTCCCTGAATTATTACTTTATTTCCATACATGAAGTAAAGCCCAAGGGTACTTTTATGCCAATTGATTTTGCACGCGACCTGATAGAAAATACCATACTTCACCAGCGAAAAACAGAATTACTTAAGAAAACACGGGAAGGCATATATGAAGAAGGCATCCGTAAAAAACATTTCAAAATTTATGAATAAAATAACCGTACTTGCCGTCATCTTGTTTTTATTCCTGAACACTTATGCACAGGAAGATAAAACACTTGACAAAATAATAGCTGTTGTGGGGAATCAGATTGTCACGCAGTCAGATATTGACATTCAGTTGAAAGAATATAATTTCCCTGATGAGCAATCACTTTTTGAAGGCACCTGTGAGTTAATTCAGGCAAGCGTTTTTCAGCGTTTATTGCTTAATCAGGCTTATATTGACAGCTTAAAGGTTTCAGATGCTGAAATCTCAGGCGAAATAGACAAAAGGTTACAGTATTTCATCAATCAGCTGGGGAGTAAAGAGGCTTTGGAAAAATTTTATGAGAAAACAATTCCCGAAATCAAGGATGAAATGCGTGAACCCATCAAAGAAATGAAGCTGGTTCAGATGATGAGGCAAAAAATTGTGGGAGATGTATTTGTTTCACCTGCCGAAGTGAAAAAGTTTTTCAATCAGATACCTGAAGACAGCCTTCCCTACTACAACACTCAGTATGAAATAGCTCAGATAGTTTTCTTTGCCAAACCCACCGAAGAAGAACACCAGAAAGCGAGGGCAAAACTTGAAGAAATAAGACAGCGTATTTTAAAAGGGGATAAATTTTCGACTTTGGCCATATTGTATTCGGAAGATCCCGGAACGGCTATCAAAGGAGGAGACTTAGGCATGCGTTCACGCTTCGATTATGTGCCGGAGTTTGCCTCTGCCGCCATGAAACTTAAAAAAGATTCCATCAGCGACATCATTAAAACCCAGTATGGTTATCACCTCATCAAAATGATTGACCGAAAAGGAGAAATGATACATGTTGCTCATATTCTTATCATTCCAAAAGTTACACCCGAGGCCAAACTTCAGGCTCAGTCAAAAGCCAGGGAAGTGCTTTCGTTAATAAAAAAAGACTCCGTAGGATTCGAGGCTGCTGCATTTAAATACTCTGAAGATGAAACGACAAAAAACAATGGCGGAAGGCTCGTTGACATCAACACAGGCTCTACCCGCCTTTCATCAGACCAGATGGAAGCCTCCCTCTTTTTTGTCATCGACACCATGCAAACAGGAAGTGTTGCAGGCCCCGTTTATTATGTTTATCCTGACGGAAGACAGGCCTATCGCTTAATATGGCTGAAGTCAAAAATACCTCCCCACAAAGCCAATCTGAATGACGACTATCCCATCATCAGCGATATGGCCAAATCAAGGAAGGAACAGGAATTGCTATTAAAGTGGATCAACAACAAAATGAAAGAAACATATTTTAAAGTCAATCCTCCTTACGATCAATGCGAAGACCTTAAAAAATATATGATTAAGGACTGATTTTCACAACATTAAATACTATGACAATTTTCAAGAATGATAAAGAAGCCATTGAAAGCCTGATTTCGGATTACAAACGTTTAAAGGCAGAAATCAGCAAAGTTATTGTTGGACAGGAAGATATCATTGGTTCGGTGTTATCCTGTATTTTTTCGAGGGGACATTGCCTGCTGATAGGCGTACCGGGCTTAGCCAAAACATTGTTAATCAAAACAATAGCCGATTCATTAGACCTTAAATTTTCGAGAATACAGTTTACTCCCGACCTGATGCCTTCCGACATCACAGGCTCAGAAATTCTGGACGAAAGCAAAAATTTTAAGTTTATCAAAGGGCCTGTATTTGCCAATATCATTCTGGCTGATGAAATCAACCGTACACCACCCAAAACCCAATCGGCCTTACTCGAAGCCATGCAGGAGAAAAGCGTTACCGCTGCCGGACACCTCTATCAATTGCAGGAACCGTTTTTTGTGCTGGCAACCCAGAATCCGATAGAGCAGGAAGGCACCTATCCCCTGCCCGAAGCTCAGCTCGACAGGTTTATGTATAATGTTATCCTTGATTACCCGTCATTTGAAGAAGAAGTAAAAATTGTTCAGGAAACCACCTCAGGACAGGTAAAACAGGTCAACAAAGTGCTTTCAGGCGAAATGATAATTTATTATCAATCGCTGCTGGACCGGGTTCCTGTCAATCAGAATGTACTCCGCTATGCCATTGAGCTGGCATATAAAACAAGGCCTAATACTCCTTATGCATCAGATTATATCAACGAGTTTATCAGCTGGGGAGCAGGGCCTCGTGCTTCACAATATCTTGTGATAGGGGCAAAAGCCCACGCAGTCTTTCATGGCAAATACTCTCCGGATATTGAAGATATTCAGGCAGTTGCATTACCGGTTTTCCGCCACCGCATTGTCAAAAACTACAAAGCTGAAGCAGAAGGTATTTCGGTGGACGAAATTGTCAGGAAAATTTTATAGAAGAATTTTTTCTTTCAGGCAAAATCCTGACAGCGAAAGACAGTAATTGATTGCATATAAAATTAATAACTTTTGTTTTGTTTCCCGAGACAACCTTTCAAGCGGATAAAACGTCTTAATGCCGAATCTCCGGTAAGTTTATACTTATCCCTAAGGGGCCTTTTAAGGCCCTTTTTTAATATTCTTTCACTTCAATTTCACCATCCAGCACCATTTGTCCATTGACAGCAAGCGCTTTCATTTCATCTTCTCCGGGATAAATGGAAATCGGTCCGATGTGTACCACCCTGTCAATAATCTGGTCGATAAACCATTTGTTGTTGGCCAGTCCACCTGTGAGTAAAATACCATCCACCTTACCTTTCAAAACCGTTGACATGGCACCTATTTCTTTTGCCACCTGATAAGCCATGGCTTCAAAAACAAGGCTGGCAGTGGGGTCTCCCTGATTCATCAGGTTTTCCACTTCCTGAGCATCATTGGTACCAAAATAGGCAACAAATCCTCCTTTTCCGGTGATCATTTGTTTAACTTCCTGATACGAATAATTACCACTGAAACAGAGTTTTGCAAGTGCTCCAACCGGCAAGGTACCACTACGTTCAGGACTGAAAGGCCCTTCCCCGTCAAGTCCCTGATTGACATCAATGACACGGCCTTTTAAATGAGCACCCACAGTGATACCTCCACCTAAATGAACGACTATCAGGTTAAGGTCTTCATACCGTTTTGAGATACATTTGGCATGAAAACGGGCAACAGCTTTGTGATTCAATGCATGAAAGATGGAAATTCTTTCAAAAAGAGGATGTCCGGCAATACGGGCAATGTCTTCCAATTCATCAACGACCACAGGATCGGCAATATAAGCTTTTGCATCAGGCAGCGATTGTGCAATAGCATCGGCAATGAGCCCGCCCAGATTGCTGGCATGTTCTCCGCGTATGGCTGTTTTTAGATCATCTATCATCTTTTGATTGACCTGATACACACCGGAAGGTATGGGACGCAATAAACCGCCCCTGCCCATCACCACCTGAATTTTCTGCATGTCTATTTTGGCCTTTTCCAACTCTTCAAGAATAATTTTCTTTCTGAAATCAAACTGGTCGGCAATCTTCTCATACCTGGATAATTCATCAGCAGAATGACGGATAGTTCTCAGGAAAATAATCTTTGAATTAGAAAAAACGGCTATTTTAGTAGAAGTAGAACCGGGATTTATTGCGAGAATACTCATATAATCAGCTAAATGTTATTTTTTTCGAGCTGAAAGCTATGAAATTTTTTTCTACTGAAAAAAATATTGCTAACGCAGAATAGCAGCCAAAGCTATTGACATGAGCTTTGATTTTTCAGTATCAGCCCTTGAAGTAAGCACAACGGGTACTTTAGCCCCCATGATCACGGCAGCCACAGCTGCTCCACCCAGAAAATTCAGCGATTTATATAAAAAATTCCCCGATTCGATATCGTTGCAAATCAAAATATCGGCATCACCGGCCACTTCGCTTTCAATACCTTTAATTTTTGCTGATTCTGACGATACAGCATTATCGAGTGCCAGGGGTCCGTCAATGAGGCAGTTTTTTATCTGTTTTCTTCTGTTCATCATGGTAAGGATAGCAGCATCGAGGGTAGCCGGCATAGCAGGATTGACCAGTTCAACCGCTCCCAGCACAGCCACTTTAGGACAGCTGACACCCAATCCATGAAAAACTTCCACTGCATTCTGAATAATCGCAACTTTTTCTTTCAGTTCAGGAGCAATGTTCATTGCTACATCACTAATTCCCAGCAATTTATGATAATATGGTGTTTCAAAAACAGACACATGACTTAGCACTTCGCTTTTTTTCAGCCCATTTTCCTTGTTCAGAACAGCTTTCAGCAAATCGGCTGTTCCGACCAGCCCCTTCATTAATATTTCAGCTTTTCCCTGCGAAATAAACTGAACAGCTAAAAAGGAAGCTTTGACAGGATCATTTTCTTCAATGATTTCACAGGTCGAAAAGTCAAAATGATGCCTTATGGCTATTTCATTGATTTTCTGAACATTACCAATCAAAATAGCTTCTATGATTCCTTTCGACATAGCCATACTGACTGCATCCAGTACATGTTCATCTTCAGCAGCAGCCACCACGAGACGAGCCCGGCCTTTACCTGCAGCTTTTTCCAGTATTTCATTCAGTGTTTTCATTTTCAATAGTTTATTAGGAAGTTAATAAGCTCTGATATCTCTGCCCTCGTAAAAGTTAATAAATGCCTGATTGACCACTTTGTTTCCACCGGGAGTAGGATAATTGCCTGTAAAATACCAGTCACCGGAATGATCGGGAATCGCACGGTGGAGGTCTTCAATTGACTGGTAAATGATATGCAGTTTGGCTATCATTTTAGGCGGACGAATCAGCTCTTCAATTTTAGCAGTGATTTGTTCTGTATTGAATGGAGCATAAATTTCCCTGACATGATTTACTGTTTTTTCGAGCGGCAACGAAATATCTTCCTTACATTTACGGTACACATCGCGTAAAATGTAATCCATGTTATTTTCTTTAAGCAGCTCAATGGCCGCACGGAAAGCAACAAAATCTTTCAGTTTCGACATATCAATACCGTAACAGTCGGGATAGCGTATCTGCGGAGCAGAGGATACAATGATCAGTTTGTCGGGTTCAAGCCTGTCGAGCATTTTAATGATGCTTTCCCGTAAAGTTGTTCCTCTGACAATGGAATCGTCCAGCACGACCAGATTATCTTTCCTTGTTTTTACCAACCCATAGGTTGAATCGTACACATGGCTGACCAGATCGGTACGCGTGGTGTCTTCCGTAATAAATGTTCTGATTTTAGTGTCTTTTACAGCAATTTTTTCCACCCTGATCCGTTGCGACAGAATTCTTTCAATGGCTAAAGGGTCAATGACATCAAGCGAAGAAATTAATTCCTTTTTTCTTTTGTCGAGATAGTCGTTAAGTCCTTCAACAAGGCCGAGAAATGCCACTTCTGCCGTATTCGGGATGTAAGACAAAACGGTATTTTCGAGGTCGTAGCCAATAGTATCGAGTACTTTGGGCGCCAGTAACTTACCCAGTTTTTTACGTTCACGGTAAACGTCTTCATCTGTTCCCCTGCTGAAATAGATTCTTTCAAAAGAGCAGGACTTTTTTTCTCCCCCTGTAATTAAAGGAATACAATCAATTTTACCATTTCTCTTGATAATCATTCCATGTCCGGGCTTAAGCTCATGAATTTCCTGATAAGGGAGATTAAAAGCCGTACGAATGGCAGGCTTTTCGGAAGCAACTACTGCCACTTCATCATCATGATAATAAAAGGCAGGACGTATTCCGTTCGGATCGCGGATGACAAAGGCATCGCCATGACCGATAAGCCCTGCTATAACATATCCCCCGTCAAAATCTTTGACGGTTTTAGATAAAATATATTCGTAGGATAGATTGTCGGCTATGAGGTCGGTTATTTCTTTTTTACTAAAGCCCTGGTCTTTATATTTCTGATACAGATGTTCATTTTCACTGTCAAGAAAATGTCCTATTTTTTCCAGAACGGTAAGGGTATCAGTCAGATTGAGCGGATATTGACCCAGATCAACCAGTTTGTTGAAAAGCTCATCATTGTTTGTCATGTTGAAATTTCCGGCAATAAGCAGGCTTCTTGTCTTATAGTTGTTTGGCCTGTAAACCGGATGGCATTGGCGTATGTCGTTTCCGCCATAGGTTCCGTAACGCAGGTGTCCGAGTAACAATTCGCCCAGAAAAGGGAGATTTTCCTTGAAAACATTTGTATCCTGAACGGGATATTTCATCTGAAAACGCTGATAATCCTGATACATCTGTCTGAATATCGAGGCAATAGGATTAGCATCTACCGACCGGTTGCGATACATGTATTCTTTCCCATACGGTAACCCCAGACTAACAATACCTACTCCTGCCCCATCCTGACCTCTGTTGTGTTGTTTTTCCATTAAGATGTACAATTTGTTCAACCCGTACAGTGGCGTTTTATATTTTTCAGTATAGTAGGAAAGAGGTTTAAGGAGTCGGATCAGGGCTATTCCACATTCATGCCTGATAATGTCACTCATTCAATTTTTTATTTGTGCTGCAAAAGTACAAATTTATCCGTAGCAGATTTCTTTTCACTCCCGCATTAAGGAATTTTTCGCATTCTTGTTTTGTTGATAACCTTCATCAGAAGAAATTAATGACCCTTAAATTTTTGAACGTAAAATATTTATACCAATAGGTTATCTTTGTACAATGAAATTTTAGGAAATCATGTCGTCTGAAAATATTTTTATCCTCCGTGGCGTTGATTTTGAGCTTGGGTTTCATGATTTTTACCACAACGAAATCAGGAATGAAATCAATTCATTTTTCAACAGCCGCCAATATCAGATTTCAAACAAGGAATTCAGCTACCGTATTATCAATCATTGGGAAAAGAATGATCTGCTCACAACATCGAGAAGGGATGGCTCCGGCTGGCGTAAGTATTCGGTGATGGACAGAATATGGGTTTACATTATCAGGGAAATGAGGAATTTTGAAATTTCACTCAACATCATCCAAAAAGTGAAACAAAGTCTGACACAAAAGAAAAAAGACAGTTATACTTTTCCAATACTTGAATACTACATTGCACAGGCCATGCTCAACAAACCTGTTTTTTTAATGATATTTTCGGGCGGGCAGGCACATCCGGTTACCGACCGTGAAATTCAGATGAACAGAGAATTCAATGCATCCAACAATCACCTTCAAATCAATCTGAACCAGATTCTTCAGAAGGTATTTCCTGAAAAAAACCTTAAAGTTAAATATAAAGACCCTACAGAGCTGAATCTTGAAGAAAAGAGAGCTGTTTTGCTGATCAGAATGGGGAACTTTAAAGAGCTTGAAATAACAGGAAAAAACATACAAAAAGACACCTATATACCTGAAAATGTGACAAAAGCAGAAGAAATCTGCAATCTCATTCTGAAAAAGTCTTACAAAACACTCCGCTTTACTCTTTACACCGGAAAGGTTTTTTCGGTAAATAATGAATAGATATTCAGGGCCCGATGATCTTATAGACCATTTCCTGAATCTGCTGTCTTGTCTTTTGTTTGTTAATCAGGTTATTGTATTGATCGGGATAAGTCCTGTTCGAAAGAAAAACAAAAATCAGCTGATTATCCGGATCTGCCCAGACACAAGTGCCTGTAAATCCTGTATGTCCGAAAGCTGAAAGTGGTGTATTGCTGCTGCAGGGATTATATTCACCCGGCATGAAAGCTGGTTTGTCAAAGCCGAGAGCCCGCCTGCTGACCAATGAATAACGTTTGGTAAACGTATCGATAGTCTCAGGTTTAAAATACCTGACATTTCCATAAACACCATGGTTTAGCAACATCTGAAACAGTTTGGCCAGATCGTTGGCATTGGAAAACAAACCGGCATGACCAGATATACCCCCCATCAGTGCGGCAGCAGGATCATGCACAAAACCTTGTATAATATTGTATCTGAAATAGTTATCAATTTCAGTCGGAGGAATTCTGTCAGGACTCACTTTTTTCAGCGGATTGAAAAGAGTATTGTTCATCCCAAGACTGCTGTAAAACTCTTTTTCAAGATATTTATCCATTGGCTGCTGAAGGATATTTTCAACAATTTTTTTCAGGAATATAAAATCAATGTCGCTGTAAACATATTCCCCCTGCTTTTTAACAGGCTGGGTCAGAATGCTCTTCCAGATGATATTTTCAATATTTTTAACGGCAAAAAGATGGTCGGAAACCTGAACGGGATAATTTTCGCTGAATGTATCAGAAAAATAGCGGCTATCAGGGAGTTTATCCTTGTTGAGAAATTGTTCGTAAAACGGAATCCATGCCACAAAACCGGCCTCATGGGTCAGCAGCTGGGAGATGGAAGGTTTCGCATAATTTGAATTGGCAGGCAAATCAAGAAAAGCCTTTATTTTACCTTCAAGCGGAAGTTTGCCTGTTTCATACAGTTTCATGACAGGCAGCAGTGTCGCAGAAACTTTTGTAACGGAGGCCAGATCGTAAATATCAGTGCTTTTAACCTTGATGACAGGTTCGTAAGTATGATAACCATAGCTTTTATTGAAAAACACTTTACCATTTTTTGCCAGTAAAAGCTGGCAGCCGGGAAACACACCATTGTCAATTGAATGAAGAATAATATCGTCAATGCTTTTTAGTTTGTCAGGATGTATTCCCAGTTCAAAAGGAGAAGTATATTTCAGCCGGATAACTTTATCCTGTTTTATGCCGCTTTTAAATGCCATGGTTTTACTGACAGTAACCGGTAGTTTGCCTGAAACCGGAATTGCACCCATCAGTGCCTGAGCACCAAAAAACTGAAAAAGTGAATCATTTTCTGTTACCTGTAAAATATTCCTTGCTTTCTCAAACCGGCCAAGCACATAAGGGCTGCCAAAATTGACCAAAACAGACATTTTATTAGACAGCAGAAAATTTACAAATTCAGTTTGTCTGGGTGTCGGTCCGGAGTTATTGACATTATTTGTATTGGATCCACACAGCACGATAAGGAGATAATTCTTTTTCAGTAAAATATTGAGCAGAGAATCATAAAGCGAAGTGTCGCTGATATTGTTCACACACAAGAAGGGAAATTCTCCGTAAAGTTCCAGTGTCGATTGAAAGACAGGTTTATCATTGCATCCTATATAAACAGGGAAAAAGTCATTAAATCTTTTCCCGTCAGGTGGAATAATGGCATCCTCATTTCTGAGCAAGCTTATTGATTTTTCAATAACTCTTTGCTTCAGCCAGAAAGACTCAGGATTATTTAACTTTTCAGTCAGATGAGAAATCTGAATATAGGCTGGGTTCGGAGAAACGAGAAAGTATTTGTAAATCAATATTTTCTTAGCCTTTACATTCAGGAGACTGTCTGAAACAATTCCATTTTTCACAGCCTTTGAAATAGTATGAACAGCTTTTGCAACATCCTGAGGGCAAAGCAAAATATCGTTACCGGCAAGTAATGCACGTAATTCAATATCTCCGGCTTCATAAAAGTTGGTCACCCCTTTCATGTTCAGGGCATCTGTAAATACGAGGCCGGAAAAGCCCATTTTATCTTTCAGCCATGAGGTTACGACCTGATACGACAGGCTCCCCGGCATGGCAGGCAGCGAATCAAGAGCCGGAATACGAAGGTGAGCCACCATGGCCCCGCCAACCCCCTGACTGAAAAGCTGGCGAAAAGGATATAACTCAATCTCTTTCAATCGGTTAGTGTCGTGCATCAAAACCGGTAAATCCTTATGGGAATCGGTTTCGGTATCTCCATGTCCGGGAAAATGTTTGGCAACAGCCATGATACCGTTGTCCTGAAGACCTTTCATATAAGCAAGGGCAAGCCTTGTTACCTGATATTTGTCTTCTCCGAAAGAACGAAGGTGTATGACAGGATTTTTAGGATTGCTATTAATATCGGCAACAGGAGCAAAATTGATGTGAATCCCCAGCAATTTACACTGCCTGGCAATGGCTTTTCCTGTTTCATACATCAGGACACTGTCATTGGCAAAGCCAAAACTCATTTGTTTAGGAAATGATATAACACTGTCGAGGCGCATGCCAACGCCCCATTCTGCATCCATGCTGACGAGTAAAGGTATGGAAGATAACTGCTGGTAGCGGTTGGTCAGAATGGCCTGATGAGTAGGTTCTCCTTTAAAAAAAATGACACCACCTATTTTATATTTTTTAATCGCCCATTCAATATCCTTCCTGTTTTGAGATGCTCCGGAATAGGCCGAAACCATCAACAACTGGCCAATTTTTTCTTCAGTTGATAAAGTCAACAATACTGAGTCCGCCCATTTTTCAGCCTGTTGAAAGCTGATGTTTTTTTGATTGAAAGGGAAATTCTGAGCTGAATTAAATACAGGTATTAAAAAGCATGTAAAAAGAGTTGAAAATCGAAAAAATTGTTTTCTGAAACCTGATAAAAAAGCCATATTAAATTTCATCCTGACTTGAGCTCATTTGTGGCCGGTAGTAATCAATTATTTCACGGATAGCCGGATTACCGTTCAGATAAGGAAAATATTCAAGCATTATTTCATGTTCATCATAATTCTCTCTGAGAGTTTTTTTCAAAAGCGGGAAAGCTTCATCATCCATTTCATTATCAAACAAAAGTCCAATGTAAAAATAGGTAATATCCGGATCCTTCTGATACTGCTCAAACACTTTTTCAGTCAGTCGAAGGGCTTTCAGCTTATGAAACGATTGATAGTAAAAGAAAAGATAATCAATAAAAGCATCAGGTTCATTCGTCTGAGAAGAAACAATTTTTAAAAAAACATCTTCAGAATCCTTCCATTTGCCCATTTTTCCAAGAATAATTGCATACAATACCTTATACCTCGGATTAAATGAATCAACTTTCATCGCTTTTCTGACCATCTGAAAAGCCTTGGGCAGTTGTTGCTGTTTATGAGCAATCAGTGCAATACCAAAAAAAGCATTATCATTGTATTTATCAGCTTCAATACTTTTATTAAAATAGGCCTCGGCAAGCTCATCATTTTCAAGATAAAAGTATGAATATCCGATCTGAGATAAAAAATATGAGTCGTTAGCTCCCCGTTCAAAAGCTTTCAGATAGTTGTCAATAGCAGCCTGATAATTTTTCTCAGCGAAATAATAAGCACCAATATTAATATAAGGTGCAGGATTTTCCGGATCGAGCGCTGCTGCAACTTCATAAAGGGTTTTTGCTTCCTCAAAACGATAAATATCGTCATGAATCTGGCCTAAATTGTACCACATCTGTGAAGAAAAAGGCTGATGATCCACAAGCTTCTGATAGAATTTCAATACCTCATCTTCACGCCCGATGTTCATCGAACAATAGGTAAAACTTCTCAAAATCTCCTTATCTTCAGGACAATAATACAGATATGCCTTAAAATAGTCGAAAGCTTCTGTGTCTTCACCCACCTCAAAATGGATTAATGCCCTGATCTTAATAGCTTCAATATTTTCAGAATCATACCTGAAAACATGTTCAAGATGTTCGAGCGATTCTTCAAAATCTCCAAGCTCAAAAAGTACTTTTGCCTGAAACAGATGAGTTTCCGGATTAAAAGGATCGATCATAGCTATTTTATCCAACACATCAAGGGCATGGTCAAACTCTTCTTCCTTCATCAGCAATTCAGTACGTTTAAAAAGCAGATCAATATTAAAAGGGAAAGTTCTGACTGATAATTTGCTTGCATTGACAGCAAGTTCAAATTTAGAGATGTTAAGATAAAAATCAATAATCTTTAAGAAATCATCGGGATCAAAAAAGGAATAGTCGTCAGTAAGCGTTTGTTTTTCAAAAAAATCAACGAGTTTGTGGATGTCGTTTCCCGAAAAGTCCATAAAAGAATATAAAATGTCGTGAAAAATTTCTGCAAAGAAAATAAATTTATGTCTAACGGCAAGAAATGAAAAGTTAAAAAAGAAGCAGAAAACACACAAAGCGTTGTCAATCAATAAATTAATTTTTTTTCAAAAAAATTTCCAAATCATATTGCGTGTTAAAAATAATCTTTAATATTGTCGGACTTTTAAAAACAATTTTAAACAAAAAAGTAAGAAAATGGATAATAGAGTTAAAGAATTCATGGCTAAAATTATAGCCAAAAATCCTGGTGAACCCGAATTTCATCAGGCAGTACAGGAAGTAGCCGAATCGCTTATTCCTTTTATTGAAGAAAACCCAAAATACAAAACTGCTAAAATCCTTGAAAGAATTGCAGAACCTGAACGAGTGATTATGTTTCGCGTTCCATGGATTGACGACAAGGGAGAATTTCAGATCAACAGGGGTTTCCGTATTGAAATGAACAGTGCCATAGGTCCTTACAAAGGTGGATTAAGGTTTCACCCGACAGTCAACCTGGGTGTGTTGAAATTCCTTGCCTTCGAACAGGTATTCAAAAACAGCCTGACAACCCTGCCCATGGGAGGCGGTAAAGGTGGTTCCGATTTCGATCCAAAAGGCAAATCAGATAATGAAGTCATGCGTTTTTGCCAGAGTTTCATGACTGAGCTTTGCCGTCATATTGGCCCCGACACTGACGTGCCCGCAGGTGATATTGGTGTTGGCGGACGTGAAATCGGTTTCTTGTTCGGACAGTACAAAAGAATAAGAAATGAATTTACAGGGGTATTAACAGGAAAAGGCCTTGAATGGGGCGGTTCACTGATTCGTCCTGAAGCTACCGGTTATGGTTGTGTTTATTTTGCCGAAGAAATGTTAAAAACACGTAAAGAAAGCTTTAAAGGAAAAACAGTGGTAATTTCTGGTAGCGGAAATGTTGCCCAGTATGCAACCGAAAAATGTCTGCAATTGGGAGCAAAACCTGTAACCTTATCAGACTCAGACGGGTACATCTATGACCCCAAAGGTATCGATGCCGAAAAACTGGCCTTTGTTCTGCAGTTAAAGAACGTCAAACGTGGCAGAATTAAGGAATATGCTGAAAAATATGGTTGCGAATATGTAGAAGGAAAAACTCCATGGGGTGTAAAATGCGATATAGCACTTCCATGTGCCACCCAAAACGAACTCAACGGAGAAGATGCCAAAACATTGGTAGCCAACGGATGTTTCGTTGTCAGCGAAGGCGCCAACATGCCATCCACCCCTGAAGCTGTAGAATATTTCCTCGAAAAGAAAATTCTGTATGCTCCGGGAAAAGCAGCCAATGCAGGTGGTGTTGCCACTTCAGGCCTCGAAATGAGCCAGAATTCACTCCGTCTGTCATGGTCGCGTGAAGAAGTTGACCAAAGGCTTCACAACATCATGATCAACATCCACAACACCTGTGTGAAATGGGGTAAAGAAGGCGACTTCATCAACTATGTCAAAGGTGCCAATATTGGTGGCTTTGTAAAAGTTGCTGATGCCATGATTGCTCAGGGGCTTGTATAATCGTCATAATGCATAAATTTTCAGGGCTTTGTCAGAAAGTGATAAAGCCCTGTTTTTTAATAACTTAAATGTAAGAAAATGTCTATATTCAGTACACTTGATGAAGACCTGAAAAATGCCATGCGCAACAAAGATCAGGCTGCACTCAAGGCCATCAGGTCGGTTAAATCTGCCATTCTGTTATTGAAATCTGAAGGCGGAAATAAAGAAATAACAGAGGAAGACGAGTTGAAACTCATCAACCGACTGGTCAAACAAAGAAGAGATTCTATTGAAGTTTATACCAAAAACAACCGCAACGACCTGGCAGAAGAAGAACAAGCCGAGTTGAAAGTTCTTGAAAAATATCTTCCGGCACAGATGAGCGAAGATGAAATCAGGGAAATAGTTCAGAAAATTATTGAAGAAACAGGAGTTTCAGACCCGGCTGGTCTTGGGAAAGTCATGCAGATTGCCATGAAACAGCTTGCAGGAAAAGCTGATGGAAAAACAATCAATCAGATTGCACGCCAATTACTTACCTCATGATTACGATTGATATTGTCATCACCATTTTCCTCGCCATATTTTTTATTCTGGGGTTCAGAAAAGGCATTATCAGTGAAATATTTACTTTTCTTGGGTTTTTTATCGCGATTATTGGAGCCATGTCGCTCACCCATTATCTCATACAAAAACTTCACATTGCTCCAGGAACAGGGATAGGTCCTTATGTAGCTTATTTCATTGTTTTTATTGCCATTTTTATTATTGTTTCCATGGCTGGCAGGCTCATTGAAAAAATCATAAAAGTTGTTCAGCTGAACCTGTTCAACCGGATTGGAGGAGGAATCCTCGGATTGTTCAAAGTCATCTTTCTGGTCAGCCTGATATTCTGGTTAAGTTCACAGGTCAAATTTATTCCTTCCACAAAACTCGAACAATCTGTTTATTACAAGCCATTCAGACAGATAGCACCAAAAACGATTGCTTTTACAACCAACCATCTCTACATTGCCAAAAACCTGATTGGCAATATTGAGCACTTTTTTAACTCCAAAATGAAAGAAAATCAGGAATAAAGGATTGAATTAGTTTTCCTTTGTATAAGAATTCAGGTGCCTTTCTTTTTTAATGTCATAAATATCTGCGATAGCAATTAAAATAGCCGTTTCTTCAACATTTCCGAAGGTCGGATTCAGTGCGGTGCCAAAACAACGCATGGTTGCAGAAAGATTCATATAGGCATTCACGAGCGGAGGAATATTCTCCTTACGTTTACGTACTTCCTGAATTAAAATTTTATAATCATCCTTGTAATTATCGGCAGACAAAATGGATTTAAGTTTTTTCTCACTTGTTGTAATTTCAAGTGGTTTAATGGGATGAACAAGTCCTTCATTATCTTTGAAATACTTGTTGATGAAAAATAAAATCAGATCGCGAGCCTCTCTGTTGAAATGAGGATACATGGTAATTTTACCGAAAAAGTACCTCAGATGAGGATTATCGATAATAACTGCTCCAAGTCCGTCCCATAAATTATCGAGAGAATACATTCCTTTGCGAAAATCAACAGTGGGTTGGTAATTAGGCTGAACAAACGAACGCCCAAGTTCAATGGTCTGATCAAGATATTCCCTGATAAATTTTTCGGAAAAATGAAATATTTCGGAGGTAGCCAGAACAGGCTGACCATTTTTATCAAATTCGGCTTTGTTGCAAAGTAAAAAACGATACCCACCAACAATTTCCCTGAATTCGGGATTCCAGACTATCAACTGCTCGTAAGGATTATCAGAAATATCAAATTCATCAAGATCGCAGCTTTTCCCTGTACCGCCACCTGCATCTCTGAAGGTAATTTCCCTTAATCTCCCAATCTCTTTTAGCGTATTCGGAGCATTTTTACAATTGATAATGTAGATTTCATTCATACCATTGTTGGTATTACGAAGAAATGTTTCCTTTGTCAATTCTTGCTGAATTAACTCAACATCAATAGGATCAATGATTTTTTCCATCATTTTTTTAAAGTGCAAATTTAAACAACAAAATCTATATCCGGATTAATAGCCATCTGATACACATGTCTTCTGAGTTTCTCAGCCCAGTCAGCATCGCTGTAACGGTTATCAAAAGTCTTATAGGATATAGGCTTTCCGAAAGATATGGTAATCAGTTTGCTGCACTGACGGTACATTTCATTGACCAATAAAAACATTTCAAGATTAAGTTTTATTCCCAGTCTTTTTCTGACGTTGGCCAGGGTATAAAAAAAGTTTGAATTTTTGCCGTCAATATATACTGGAATTATATCTCTTTGATATTCACGTGCTTTTGTAATAAAACTTTTTTTCCACTCAAGGTCTTCAATACGACCTCTTCTTTTCCGGCTGACAAGTCCGAAAGGAAAATTCAGAATCAGGTTGTCTGATTCATAAATTTTTCGCAGCAACATGGCCGTTTCTTTTGTTGTACGGCCTAATGTATTAATAGGAATGAAAATTTCCTTGAGATTTTCAAGATTCAGTAAAAGGTCGTTAACCAGAAAACGTATATTCGGATTAAATTTACCTACCACTTTCATCAGAGCAAGTCCATCAAGACCTCCCAGAGGATGATTGCTCGCTACAATTGCTTTCTGTGTTCTCGGAATGTTGGATTCGTTGACCACTTTTATTTTTGTACCAAACTCAATCAGAATTTCGTTGACAAAATCGAGTCCTTTCTTATCTGCATTCCGGTTCAGGGCGCTATTGATTTCGTCTTCATGGAGAATTCTTTTCAGATAACGAATAATGAATTTAGGGACAATTCGTAGAAATTTTTCACTCTTTGAACCGATGACTTTTTCGACATCAATAAATTTATAAGGTTCTTTCTCCATCTTGTCAAGCTTTATAGCCAGGTCATAAAAATTTTTACTGCAAAATTATACGAGACTTAAAATACAGAGAATATTAATCTTAATTTTGAGGTTCATAAATTCTCATTCTTTTCAGATGAAGATTGCTGTTTTTACTAAATTATACAACCATATTCATGAAAATACCCTGAACAATCTCATTCAGTTTCTTTCAGCACAGAATATTGAAACTTCGGTATATTCATCAGCAGAAAGTCATATTCTGCAAGACGGCATTACATTTTTTAACTCCTCAGAAGAGCTGATCAGCCTAAATCCTGATTTTGTTTTCTCGCTAGGAGGAGACGGCACCCTGCTCGATTCAATTCTTTTAATCCGCGACAGTAAAATTCCGGTTTTAGGCATTAATACCGGAAGACTTGGCTTTCTGGCCAATAATCAAATGAATCAGCTTGACCAGATAATTGCTTCTCTCAGGCAAAAGCAATACAATATTGAAGAAAGAACCCTTGTTGAACTTCAGAGCCATCCTGATTTATTTAATAAAGAAAACTATGCACTGAATGAATTCACCATTCATAAAGGCGACAGCTCATCTTTGGTCAAAATCACTGTGGTGGTTAATCAGGAACTGTTCAATACCTATTGGTGCGATGGATTAATCTTATCAACTCCAACAGGTTCTACAGCATATTCCATGAGTTGCGGGGGACCTATTGTATTCCCTCAATCCAATACTTTTATACTGACACCTGTTGCTCCACACAACCTGAACGTCCGACCAGTCATTCTTCCTGATGATGCAGAGTTTTCCTTTACTATCTCCGGTAGAAACAGAAAATACCTGATTTCACTGGATTCCAGATACAGAACAATTGATGATTCAGTTCAGTTATCTGCCAGAAAAGCACCTTTTAAAATATTTACCATCAGGTTTAATAATCAAAATTTCAGTAAAGTAATCAGAGAAAAACTCAACTGGGGATTAGATCAGAGAAATACCTGATAAAATTTTTTAAAAATTTTTTTTTTGTTAACCAAAATTAATTTTTCTCTTTGTATTTTTGTTGTCGAATAATTTCCTTAAAAGGTTATCTCATGAAGAATTTTTTTAGAATAAGTTTAGTTATTGTAGCTTCAACATTATTTCTTACTCCTGCCAGATCTCAGGATAAAGAAATTGGTTTAATTGTAGGAATCACTGAATATTTAGGTGACCTTACATGGGCACATGTAACATGGAAAGAGACAAAGCCAGGTTTTGGAGCCCTTTACAGATATTATTTTAACCCGAGGTTAAATTTTAAAGGTGGCGTTTATATGGGTTGGATTTCTGGATGGGATGGAAATAAAGATGCAGATCCTCCGGGACAGGCTTACTTAAGAAATATCTCATTTAAATCTCATGTACTTGATTTCACCGCACAGGTTGAATATAATATCTTACCTTTCATCAGTGGCAATAAATTAAGGAACTGGGCTCCTTATGTTTTTGCAGGTATAAGCGTTTACAACTTTTCACCAAAAGCCGAATTAGACGGAACATGGTATAAACTTCAGCCATTAGGCACAGAAGGACAGGGATTACCCGGCTATGAACCTAAATATAGCCTTACCCAATTTTCAATTCCTTATGGTTTTGGTATCAAATACAGCTTTAAACGCCCGCGCAACAGCCGTCAGTTGAACCTCTATTTATGGAACATCGGACTTTATGTCAGTCAAAATAAAACATTTACCGACCATCTGGATGACATTGGCGGAAAATACCCTGATTTCACCCTTTTAGATGGAGGCGTTAACGGTATCACAGCTCAGCTTTCTGACCGTGAAGGAACATGGGTAGGCGGAAATTATGTACCCAAACGTGCTCCCGGTTCACTCAGAGGAAATCCTGACGCCAATGACATGTATATGTGGTTTGGATTTACTATTTCAAAAACATTTAGAAAAAATACCTGTTTCTGCTTCTAAAAAAGACAGCCGACAGTGCAGAAATTTTTTGTAACACTATTAGTTTCCTTACCCCTGCTTGTTAGCTCCCAATACTGGGAAGCAGGGGTATTTGGAGGAATCAGCACCTATTCAGGAGATTTAACACAATTTATCGACCTGAAAGAACTTCATCCGGCAGCAGGAGTGTTGGCAAGGTATAATGTAAATCAATGGTTTTCGGTTAAGGCAAACATCTATCATGGCACGATTTCCGGAAATGATGCCAATTCAAGAATTCTCGATAAAAAAAACCGGAACCTGAGTTTCCGTTCCAGATTACTTGATATTGGAGTACAAGGAGAAATAAACCTGACCGGATATAAATCGGGTCATCCCTCTTACCAGTCAAGTCCGTATATCTTTTTCGGATTATCACTGTTCCGGTTTAATCCGAAAGCCTTATACAATCATCAGTGGTATGCACTTCAACCCCTTTGTACTGAAGGACAGGGAACAACCAAATACAATGACCGGAAAAAATATGCACTGACTCAGATATGTATTCCACTTGGAGCCGGTTATAAATTTGCCATTAATCGCTACTGGAATGTTGGTTTTGAATTGGGCGTCAGAACTACCTTTACGGATTATCTGGATGATGTCAGCAAAACCTATGTTGAATCAGACATCCTCAAATCAACTTATGGAGAATTGTCTGATTTGCTATCAAACCGTACAGGAGAAGTGCTTCCTGAAAGAATGGAATATACATCGGCTGATGAGAGGGGCGACCCAACAAAAAATGACTGGTATGTATTTACCGGCTTTACGCTCACCTATTCTATCCTTCCTAATGCCTGCTACAGGTTTTAAGCTCTCCTTAAAAAATTTTCCTGTATTTGCATATTAATTAATTACTTACTTTTGTTCTCCAAATGTAAAGCCGATGAAAAGATTGATTATATTCATTTTACTCATCACACCCACTGTTTTATCAGCACAATACTGGGAATTTGGTGGATATTTAGGAGGGACAAACTATAACGGAGACTTTTCCGAACGCTTTATTAAAATGAATCATACCCATCTGAGTTATGGAGTCATCAGCCGGTTGAATCTTTCACGGCATTTTTCACTTCGGCTATCCATCACAAAGGGAATGGTATCGGGAGCAGATTCTGACGCCCGCTACTATTATCACCGCAGATGGACCAGAAATCTCTCTTTCCGCTCTCCATTGCTTGATATTGCCGTTGTTCCTGAATTTTACATACTTGGTTTTCGAACCAATCATTTTACGTATAAATCATCTCCATACATTTTTGCCGGAATATGCCTTTTTAAAATGAATCCACAGGCCATGTATAACGGGAAATGGATAAATCTCCAACCACTTGGAACCGAAGGTCAATATCTTTCAGGCCCCGATTATGCCGACAGAAGATATACCTTATATCAGATTGGTATTCCCTTTGGTTTTGGCTGGAAATATTCCCCCGGACGAAATTTAAACATTGGTATTGAAATTTCTGCCCGAAAAACTTTTACCGATTACTTAGACGACTGCTCAAACAGCTATGCCAGTTACCGCGATATTCTTTACCGGAACGGACAAATTGCTGCTTCATTATCTAACCGCACAGGCGAAGTCAATGACGAACGGATTGAAAAGGTTCCCGGTGTGGATATGAGAGGTAGCCCTGAGGCAAAAGACTGGTACTATTTTGCCGGAATTACCATCACATATTCCCTTTTAAAATTTGGGTGCATGGGTTTTTAAAAAACACCTGATATTGCAATAAAAACATTATTTTAGGGTTATTTCGTCAATGAAACAGCTGTGGTTGGTCGCTATATTATTTTTATTAAATCTGAGCAACTCGTTTGCCCAGAACTGGGAAATCGGTATTAGTGCCGGAGGATCTAATTACCTGGGAGATTTATCCCCCGACATTGTTTTAAAGGAAACCAAAACTTACGGGGCATTTTTTTTCAAGAAAAATATAAGCCCCTTTTTCTCTAATAATTTTTATTTTTACAGAGGCAAGATTTCAGGGGATGACAACAATTTTAAACACCTGAAAATCAGAAATTTGAATTTCTGCAGTACCATCACCGAAATATCTTATCAACTTGAATTTAACTTTTTCAAATTTGCTATCGGACTTAATCCCAACCGTTTTACACCTTATGTATTTACAGGATTTGGAACATTTTTCTTTCAACCGGTAACCACCTACAATGGGAATGTTGTTCGTCTTAAACCCCTCGACACCGAAGGGAAAAAAATTGAAAGTAACAAAAACTCTTATCATCTCGTCCAACCTGTAATTCCTTTCGGAGGAGGCTTTAAAATAAAATTGAATAAAGATGTTAATTTGGCCATTTTTGTCGGGTTTAGATACACATTTACTGATTACCTCGATGATGTGAGTAACACATATTATAACATAGATGTACTTGAAGATAAATATGGGCCACTATCACCGGTTTTGTCCGACAGGTCAGAAATCAAAATTGGTTTTAACGGAAAACAACGTGGCCGCCCGGATATGCTTGATTTTTATTATTTTTACGGAGCAACTCTTTCAGTTAAAATTAGAAACAAGGTTTGTTTTGAATTTTAGTACCTTTGCCACTTATTTGCAACGACCACTATGACAAATGATTTAAAAAGTCAGATTGATAAGGGAAAAATGCCAAGGCATATTGCCATCATTATGGACGGCAATGGCCGGTGGGCAAAGGAACAAAACAAATCAAGGTTATACGGACACCGTTATGGCGTTAAAACAGTCAGAAGAATTGTGGAAGCCTCACGGGAAATAGAGCTGGAATATCTGACTCTTTATACCTTTTCAACTGAAAACTGGAAAAGACCCAAACAGGAAGTCAGCGGACTGATGAACCTGCTCGTTCAAACCATCAGAAAAGAACTTAACGAACTCCATAAAAACAATATTTCTATCCGGGTAATCGGTGAACTTGAGAAAGTACCCCCCGAAACCCTGAATGAAGTGTTAAAAGCTGTTGAAAAAACGAAAGATAACGATGGCTTAAAACTTATCATGGCATTAAGTTATGGTTCACGTTGGGATATAGTTGAAGCCAGTAAAAGAATTATATCTGATGCCTGTCAGGGAAAACTTCAGGCTGCTGATTTCAATGAAAAACTATTTAAAAGCTATCTTTCAACAGCAGATTTTCCTGACCCTGAACTACTGATCAGAACCAGTGGAGAATACCGCATCAGCAATTTTTTACTCTGGGAATTAGCTTATTCAGAATTATATTTTACGCCTAAAAAATGGCCTGAATTCACAAAAGAGGATTTTTTTGAAGCAATTATTGATTTTCAGAAGCGGGAAAGGCGATTTGGCAGAGTTAGTGAGCAAATAAAACGGTAACATGATGAAGAAAATCCTTTTTTTTTTTGTGTGTCTGGCCTCCTCCCTGAGCATCTTTGCACAGAATGACCAGAATAGTGCCTCTCTCCCTAAAAAATACATCATTGGAGCCATCCACGTTGAAGGAAATGAAAACATTGACCCTGCTCTTGTTATTGCCTTCAGTGGTTTATCCGTTGGTAATGAATTGTTTATCCCCGGTGACAGACTGGGAATCGCTATACGCAATTTATGGAAGCAAAAACTATTTTCAGATATCAACATACTGGCCGACAGCATGACAGAAGACATTATTTACCTGACTATTAAAGTTCAGTCAGCGCCACGTTTATCAAAATATACCTTTACCGGTATTTCCAAATCAGAAGCAAAAAAAATAGAAGATAAACTTACCATCGTCAAGGGAGAAATTGTAACGGATTATCTGATACAAACCCTTTACAACAAAGTAAATGAATTCTATGTAGAAAAAGGTTATCTGAAACCCGAAATAAAAATAATTCCGGAGCCTGACACGCTTTTTAACAACAATAGCATTAAACTCACGGTCAATGTCAACAAAAATGAGAAAGTTAAAATCGGGTATATCGGAATTGAGGGAAATAACGCAGTAAAGACCTCAAAAATCAAATCACTAATGAAGAAAACAAAAATGTTTAAAGGATGGAACTTTTATTATTCCTTTAAATTTCTTGCCGAAAAATATGAAGAAGATAAAAACAGGGTCATAGCTTATTACAATAAACATGGTTACCGGGATGCAAAAATTGAGTATGATACTGTACTAATCGGAGCCGACAACAAGCTGACTGTCAATATTAAAATTAATGAGGGCAGAAAATATTATTTCAGAAATATCTACTGGACAGGAAATACCAAATATTCAGATGAAGAACTGAACGCTATACTTGGCATTAAAAAGGGAGATGTTTATAATCCTGAAGTGCTCAGCCAGAAGCTCAACATGAATCCGGCAGGTCTGGATGTCAGTTCATTATATATGGACAACGGCTATCTCTTTTTCAATATAAATCCCGTAGAAGTGAAAGTTGAAAATGATAGTATTGATATAGAAATAAGGATATTTGAAGGCCCTCCGGCAACTGTCAGCAAGGTTTTAATCAGTGGAAACACACGGACAAGCGACCACGTCATCATGCGTGAAATCAGGACAAGACCCGGCATGAAATTCAGCAGGTCAGATATTATCCGGACACAACGAGAACTGGCAAACCTCGGATATTTTGATCCTGAACAGATGAATGTCATCCCCACACCTGATCCTGAAAAAGGGACTGTCGATCTTGAATATATTCTGGTAGAAAAACCATCCGATCAGTTTCAGCTTCAGGGTGGATGGGGTGCAGGACAGTTCGTGGGCAGCCTTGGTTTTATGTTCAGCAATTTTTCTTCAAGAAAATTTTTTAAATTTAAAGAATGGCAACCCTTGCCTTCAGGAGACGGTCAGCGTCTGAGCCTTCGTTTTCAGTCAAATGCCATTTATTTCAGTTCATTCAATCTTTCATTTACCGAGCCATGGCTTGGAGGAAAAAAGCCTAACTCATTATCTATCAGTTTTTATCGTTCATTTCAATCCAATGGGAAGAAAAAAACAGATCCTCTGCGTAGCAGTATAAATATCGCTGGCGTAACCGTTGGGCTCGGACAAAGGCTACGTTTCCCTGACGATTATTTTACCACCTACAATTCCCTGACTTTTCAGCGGTACGACCTTTCCAACTATACGTATGAATTCAGTTTTGCCAATGGTTATTCCAACAATCTGAATTTCAGGCATCTTATATCCAGAAACTCGGTTGACCAGCCCATTTATCCCAGAAGAGGCTCTAATTTCTCTCTTTCTTTACAATGGACTCCCCCCTATTCTCTTTTTACAAATAAAGACTGGTCGAATGCAACCTTACAGGAAAAATACAAGTGGAGCGAATATCATAAATGGCGTTTTGATGCTTCCTGGTTTCTTAATATTGTTCAAAATCTTGTGTTAAATGCACGTATGCAATATGGCTTCATCGGTTTTTTCAACCCCAAAGTAGGACTTACACCTTTTGAACGCTTTTACGTTGGCGGAAGTGGGCTGACAGGTTTTCACCTGGATGGCAGGGAACTGATTGCCCTTCGCGGATATGAAGACAATTCCCTGACCGCCCAAAATGCAACAGAAAAAGGAGGGACTATTTTCAATAAATACACCCTCGAACTACGATATCCACTGACATTGAACCAAAGTGCAACTATTTATGCCCTCGTATTTGCTGAAGCCGGGAACAGCTGGTTGCGTTTTAAAGAATTTAATCCCTTCAAAGTGTACAGGTCGCTTGGTGCAGGTATCCGCATCTTTATGCCTATGTTTGGTCTGCTCGGATTCGATTGGGGTTATGGCTTCGATGCTGTACCGGGTAGCCCTGAGGCAAATAAAAGTCAGTTTCACATATCCATCGGACAGGAATTCTAATTCATATCAATAATGGCATTTTTTATGTTTTTTAAGAGTAAACCTTTAAAACAAAGTCATGAAAAAATTTAAGTTATTATTTTTCACCCTGCTGGCAGTCATTTTATCCTTTACGGCAGGCTATACCCAGAAATTCTGTTATGTCGATTCAGAATACATATTAAATCAGATGACGGAATATAAATCAGCCCAAAGCCAGCTCGATCAGCTTACCAATAAATGGAAAGACGAAATCAAGCAAAAAATGGATGAAATTGAAAAGCTATACAATGCCTATCGTGCTGAACAGGTTTTGCTCCCTGAAGAAGTGAGAAAGAAAAGAGAAGATGAAATTCAGAAAAAGGAAGATGACCTGAACAAGTTTAAAGAAGAAAAATTCGGTAAAAATGGTGAACTTTTCAAAAAGAGGCAGGAACTGGTCAAACCTATTCAGGATAAAGTATTTGAAGCCATCCAGAAAATGGCCTCCGAAGAAGGATTTGATTTTGTCTTCGACAAGTCTGGAGCAGTTACCATGCTTTATGTTAATGCCAAATACGACAGAAGCGATGAGGTACTTGATATTCTGGGTGTTGAAGTAAAAAACAAAAAAGATTAATTCATTTTCAACAAATTACATAATTTTGCAACCATAAATTATTTTTTATAATGAAACACGTATTGGTAATTTTGCTGGCCATTGGCCTGACATTCCCTGTAAACTCATTTTCACAGACGCTGAAAATCGGACACTTAAACAGTGCAAAAATTCTTGAAATCATGCCTGAAGTACAAAAAGCCAAGGATGATTTAAAGAAAATTCAAAAAGACTATGAAAGCCAATTGGATGTATTGATCACGGAATACCGTACCAAACTGGAAAATTATCAAAGCAATATCAATACAATGACGGCTGTTGTGAAAAAAGACAAAGAGACAGAAATCATGCAACTGGAAGACCGAATCAAAGCATTTCAGGAAGAAGCTGCCAAAGACCTTGATGCAAAAGAACAGGAACTGATGAAACCTATTCTCGACAAGTTGCAGAATGTCATTTCTGAAGTTGCCAAGGAAAATAAATATGACTATGTGCTCGACACAGCCGGTGGCACCGTTCTCTATTCAAAAGACAGTGACGATTTGACTGCCTTAGTCAAGAAAAAGCTTGGAATTCAATAGTTATCAAAAGATTGTCAGCAAACAGTCCCATTGGAGTTTTCGATTCGGGTTACGGAGGTTTAACTATTTTAAGCGAAATCCGGAAAAAACTTCCACACTACGATTACATCTATCTTGGCGATAATGCACGAACACCTTATGGTACACGCTCTTTTGAGGTAGTCTATCAGTACACTTTGGAAGCTGTCAGAAAGCTTTTTGAAATGGATTGCCATCTGGTCATCCTCGCATGCAATACCGCTTCAGCAAAAGCCCTTCGCAACATTCAGCAAAAAGACCTGCCTCTCCTTGCCCCGGAAAAAAGAATTCTCGGAGTTATCAGACCTGTTACCGAAGATATTGGAAACTTTACCAATACGAATCATATCGGAATTTTAGGTACGGAAGGAACAGTAAATTCTCTTTCCTATCCGATTGAAATCTTTAAATTTTTCCCGCAAATTACAGTTGTGCAGGAAGCCTGTCCGATGTGGGTGCCATTGGTCGAAAACAATGAACTCAACAGTGAAGGGACTCATTACTTTGTCAGAAAACACCTGAATAATCTCCTATACAAAGATAATCAGATAGATACACTTGTATTGGGATGTACCCATTATCCGTTATTATTACCTGTGATAAAATATTACCTTCCTGAAAACATCCGTATTGTGGTTCAGGGAGAGATAGTAGCCAACAAACTTGAAAACTATCTGATGCGTCATCCCGAGATAGATGAAAAATGTTCAAAAAATTCTTCCTGCACTTATTACACGACCGAAAATCCGGAAATCTTTAGTCAGCGGGCACAGATTTTTACCGGATATCAGACACCAGCCATACATCTCGATTTAACAAACTGATTATCAGGCAACTTTATTCTGTGAGATTTTCAGTTCTGCCAGTTTCTTTTTAACATAAGACAGCGTGAGTTTAAACTCTTTCTTTTCCTTTTCAGAAGGAACTTCAAACATCAGGTCGAGCATGATATATTCGAATAAAGACCGCAGTCCACGGGCACCCGTTTTTAATTCAATAGCACTTTGTGCAATATATTCCAGCGCCTGATGCTGAACCGAAAAAGCCACTCCTTCGAGTTCAAGAAGTTTTGTATATTGCCTGACAAGGCTGTTTTTGGGGTCAGTAAGGATTTTAGTCAGAGCTGTTTTATCCAGTGGATCGAGATGGGCAATGACCGGTAGCCTTCCGATGAGCTCAGGAATTAAGCCATATTTTCTCAAATCGTGAGAAGTAGTATAGCGGAGTGCATTTTCATATTCCTCCTTTTCTTTGATCTCCTGATGAAAACCGATGGTTTGTTTGTTGATTCGGTTCAATACGATGCGTTCAAGCCCGTCAAACGCACCTCCACAGATAAAGAGAATATTTTTGGTGTTGACCTTAATAAATTCCTGTTCGGGATGTTTTCTTCCCCCTTTGGGAGGAACATTGATGATATGTCCTTCGAGGAGTTTAAGTAGTGCCTGCTGAACTCCCTCTCCACTGACATCGCGGGTAATGGAAGGATTATCACTTTTTCTCGAAATTTTATCAATTTCATCAATATAGACGATTCCTTTTTCTGCTGCATCCACATCATATTCAGCCGATTCGAGCAGGCGTGTAAGAATGGTTTCCACGTCTTCACCCACATATCCCGCTTCAGTCAACACAGTGGCATCGGCAATGCAAAAAGGAACTTCAAGCATTTTGGCAATGGTTTGTGCCAGTAACGTTTTACCTGTTCCCGTATTTCCGATGAGCAGAATATTTGATTTGTCAATTTCCACATCATTAGAAGAAAAGTTGTTTTTCAACCTGTTGAAGTGGTTGTAAACTGCAACGGAAATAACTTTTTTTGCATAATCCTGCCCGATTACATATTGATCGAGAAATTCCGTAATCTCCTTTGGTTTCGGAATTTTGGCATTTATTAATTTTCTGTTTCTGCGAACTACTTCCGATTTTGCAATTTTTTCTGCTTCGAAAGCACAAAAATCACAGATAAAGCCTTCTTTACCTCTGATCAGGATGTTTACCTGATTTTTGGTTCTTCCGCAAAATGAACAATGATCAGGCATCGTTTTTCTTCAGGTTACTGCTTTTAAGAATTTCGTCAATCATGCCATATTGCTGAGCTTCTTCGGCACTCATCCAGAAATCCCTGTCAGCATCATGATTAACCTTTTCAAAGCTTTGTCCGGTATGTTCAGCAAGGATTTTATATAACTCTTCCTTTAATTTCAGAATCTCTCTTGCTGTAATTTCAATATCGGTTGCCTGTCCCTGAACACCGCCCATCGGCTGATGAATCATGATTCTCGAATGGCGAAGGGCAAAACGCTTTTTCTTTGACCCTGCTGCAAGTATAATAGCAGCCATCGAAGCGGCCATACCAGTGCAAATAGTTGCTATTTCAGGGCTGATATACTGCATGGTATCGTAAATGCCAAGTCCGGCATAAACACTTCCGCCAGGGCTGTTGATGTAAATATAAATATCCCTCTTGGGATCAACCGACTGAAGAAACAGCAACTGGGCCTGAATGATATTTGCCACGTCATCCCAGATAGGCACTCCCAAAAAGATGATTCTGTCCATCATCAGGCGTGAAAAAACGTCCATGGTCACAATGTTTAACGGACGCTCTTCAATAATGTTGGGTGTGATATAGCTGTTTGCCTTGTAATATTGGTCGAGTGTCAGGCTGGAAACTCCGTAACCTTTGACAGCAAATTTTTCAAATTCTTCTTTAATGTTCATGATCTTTATGTTTATGATTGTAAAGTTCCAAAAATTCATTTGAGCTGACTTCCTTCACTGTCAATTCAGCTTCATTCATAAGGCGGTCAATAATTTTGCCAGTAAATACTTCTTTTTCCATGGCAAGATAATTTTCCTTCTTCTTAAGGTAATTAACAATGGCGTTATTGATTTGATTTTCATCATTATTTGGAATTCCCACCTGCCTCATATAAGCATCAAAATAGCCGTAGGTCTGATAAGCTACTTCATTTACATTTGCCGTTATGCCATACTTTTGAACCAAATAATCGATCAATGTCATCCATTTGGCAGAATTAAAGAAAGTTTGTCTTAAAGACTGGTAATTTTCACTTTCAGGGCTCAGATCCTTTATCTTTTCAGCTTCTTCGAGCTCAAAAAGCTTTTGCAGATATTTTTCCGGCATATTGACAGGAATGTTTCTCAGCCTTTTGGTAATTTCATCTTCAATTAAATGTTTCGAAGCATTCTCCATCCTTCTTTGAAACATTTCCCTGGCAAAATCCCTTAATCCTGCTTCATCTGAAGCTTTATCCTGGGTCGCTTTCCTGTAAAAATCCTCATTCATTTCAGGCGGAACCATTTTAGAAATATTAAGTATTCTTAGTTTGAAAGTATCGCTGATATCTTCTGCAGCTTCTTTCTCTATTTCAAAAAAGGACTGTATTTCTTCTGTTGACGGAAAAATCTCTTTTACCTTAAACATGTAGTCTGTTTTGAAATCTTTCCCAAGTAAATATTCCTTAAGATTACCACTTAAATCCTTAAATTTTAGTATTTTAGATTTCTGAATCCCATTTTCAAGTTCATTTCCTTCTCCATCAAGCTCCCTCAGGCTGATATAGATGGTTAATTCTTCATCTTCCTCAACCTTTTCAGATTGTCTGTATTCCGAATAGGCATTTATTATCCTTTTTATTTCCAGATCAATATCTTCCTCACTGGGTGTAACATTATATTTTTCGAGTCCGGTAATAATTTCCTGAATATCACTTTCTTTAAAATTTAATATACCCAGATCAAAAATAAATCTGAATTCCTGATCATTTTTAAGGTCAACTGGTTTTTCAGTCGGAACGGGAATAGCCGGCTTGAAAATGAAGATGTCATTTCTATTAAAATAGTCTTGCATGGCATCATCGATTTTCTTTTCCAGAATATTGGCCAAAGCATCTTCATAAATATATTTTTTGGCAATTCCCATAGGAACCATGCCTGGCCTGAAGCCGGGTAAATTAATTTTTTGTCTTAAGTCTTTCAAAGACTTGTTGAGATCTTTTTCAATGTCGCTCAGGCTGATATTAATCTCAAGACGGGCATCAGCAAGGTTCTCATCTTTGTTAAAAACTATTTCCACAGTAAGATAAATTTAATTAATTAATGGTTTGATAATCAAAATAGTGCGGGTGGGGGGACTCGAACCCCCAAGCCTTTCGGCACCAGATCCTAAGTCTGGCGCGTCTGCCAGTTCCGCCACATCCGCTCTTCATGTTTATAACAGGTCTTTTATATCTGAAATCAGCTTCTTTACCATGTTTTCGGCAGTTGTCAGGTTCTTGCTTTCAGCGTAAATACGTATGATTGGCTCTGTATTCGACCTCCTCAGATGTATCCAGTCGTCTCCTATTTCTATTTTTATCCCATCAATATCGTTCACCGGATATTGCTTGTAATGATCTTTAATTTTATGGAGAATCCTTGTCAAATCAACACCTTCACTCAGTTCGATCTTATTTTTGGTCAGGTAATAATTGGGATATTCTGCTCTGAGTTGATCAATACTTTTTCCACTTGTTGCCAGATGGCTCAGAAACAAAGCAATACCAACAAGTGCATCCCTGCCATAGTGTAATTCAGGATAAATAACGCCTCCGTTACCTTCTCCACCTATAACTGCATTGACTTCCTTCATTTTTTTTACAACATTGACTTCTCCCACAGCTGAAGCAAAATATTCGCATCCATGACGAAGTGTAATGTCTTTTAAAGCCCGTGAAGACGATAAATTTGAAACAGTATTGCCCTTCTGATGCTGTAAAACATAATCGGCAACTGCCACCAGGGTATATTCCTCACCAAAAAAATCTCCGTTAGATTTCACGATGGAGAGCCGGTCAACATCCGGATCAATAGCAATACCTAAGTGAGCCTTGCGGTGTTTCACCTCATTTGAAAGCATGGAAAGATGCTCCGGCAAAGGTTCCGGATTATGAACAAATTTCCCGTTTGGTTCACAGTTTAATTCAATGATATGAAAAACACCCAGTTGACGCAGCAATTCCGGAACAGCAAAACCCCCAACAGAATTGACCGCATCGACCACGATGGTAAAATCGGCTTTTTTAATGGCTTCAATATTGACAAGAGGCAAATCAAGTATCTTCCGGATATGAAAATCAAGATAAGCGGTATTGACGGAATAATGCCCTAATTGCTCTACCGCAGCATATTCATAATCGGATGATTCAGCTATTCTCATAATTTCCCTGCCATCCTCATCCTCAATAAACTCTCCCTTGGCATTCAGGAGTTTTAATGCATTCCAGTTTTTGGGGTTATGGCTGGCTGTAATGATGATACCGCCACCAGCCTGCTCGGCTGGTACTGCCATCTCTACAGTTGGGGTGGTAGCCATGCCAATGTCAACCACATCAATTCCACAGGCAAGTAAGGTATTGGCAACCAATCCACTGACCATTTCACCTGAAATCCTTCCATCCCTGCCGATCACCACTTTCTTTGTTTTTCCTTTTCCGATAAGCCAACTGGCATAGGAGGCAGTGAACCGAACTATATCATCGGGGGTCAGTCCATTCCCTTGTTTCCCACCTATCGTGCCCCTTATACCTGAAATTGACGAAATTAACGACATATCCAATAAAATTTCTGACTGCAAATGTAGAGATTTTAATTTCTTTAGCATATTGCCCTCCAAGGATAATCAGGATTTTAAAATCGATTCATTTTCTCAGAACGGGTTAAGACAAAACTGACTTTGAAATATATTTGTTTAGTAAGATTTAAGCTTAGTAAATCAACTTTTCATGCCATTAAAATAATTAGCTTTGCCACGAACAATAACCAACATGCAAGACATTATTTTTCAGCTTGACCACCGGATTTTTTTTCTGATAAACAGAATCTGGACAAATTCATTTTTTGATACCTTTCTGCCTCTTTTCAGAGATAAATTTTTCTGGTTACCTCTTTATGTATTCATTTTCAGCTTCCTGATCGTCAACTACCGGAAACAGGGATGGCTGATTATTCTTTTTCTGATCATTACCGTAACTTTGTCTGATCAGTTTTCCAGCCATCTGATCAAACCCCTTGTACACCGGCTGAGACCCTGTAAAGACCCGTTTTTTACGGAATATGTCAGAACCATTGTCGGATGCAAGCCAGGTTTCAGCTTCCCTTCTTCCCATGCAGCCAATCATTTTTCTGTTGCGTTTTTTCTTGGCTTATTTTTTTTCAGGCAAGCCAGATGGGTGCTTCCTGCCGGACTCGTATGGGCTGCTATCATCTCATACTCACAAATTTACATTGGTGTTCATTATCCTTCTGACATCATTGCAGGATGTTTTCTGGGAATTTTCTGTGCCTTGCTTTCATTTTCGCTGTTTACCTTCTTCCTGAGCCGTTTTGGCATCATTCTTAGTCGTAAGACCTGAAAAAGTCCATTCAGATTACAGCTTTTTCTGGCATTATTTTTTAATAACGGCACTGCAAAATTTTGTAAGCTATGTACCCAGGTTTATTATTCTTTCACTCCTTTAACCGCTACATCGTTTTATTACTGTTAGTCTTAGTCATCATATTCAGTTTTCATGGCTTCATCAGGAAACGCAGTTATTTAAAAGCAGACAGGTTTTTGTTAACCTTTCTGACAAGTTTCAGCCACCTTCAGCTTACTCTTGGAATTATTTTATATTTCATCAGCCCATGGGTGATTTTTAACGCTGACACCATGAAAAACCAGATGTTCAGATACTGGACAGTCGAGCATTTGCTGATGATGTTGCTGGCAGTTGTTTTTATTTCCATCCCTGGATTAAGTGTCAAAAGGCTTAAAAACAATTTACAGCAACATAGAAGGACTTTCATCTGGACAAGCCTGAGCCTTTTGTTTATCATTACTACCATAGTCTTAAGCCAACGGCCTTTTTTCTCACTGCCCGTTTAAACTTAACGGCTTAAAAGTGTATTTTTGTAAGCAAATAATACACTTTAAAGAATGAACCATTCAGGTTTTGATATCCCGTTTCTGACAGAATACTTAAGCTGTTCCAACATTAAAATCATCATTAGAAGAATTTTGTTTGTTTTAATAATGCCATTTATCGGCCATGTGTATGGTCAGGCTGAGGAAATAGGAAGAAAACTGACAGAGGCAGCCTCCTATCTCGCTGAGGCATCACAAAACCTTCAGGATATGCAGGAAAACATCAGAAAAGCACAAAATTCAGCCTATGTTCAGGACATTGACCTCTATCTTGATATTGCGATGGTTCACTTTGAACAGTTTTATACCAATATTTCCCATACCCGCTCACATTACCTCGACATTTTTGAACTGGCCAAAGACAGTGCATGGCTCAATCTTCGTTACCAGGCGGGAAAAACATACAACCGACTGCTTAACATTGAAACTGAAATTTCAAGGATTAACGACCAGATTCAGGAATTGAACGGTTCGGGAATCATGGCTGAAATTCAGCAAAAACTTGGTTTTATCCGCAATTCTGTCGAAAACATTTTTATTGAATTACCCTTATGCATAAAGGAATGCAAGGAACAATCTGAAAGTGTCTTAAAAAATGATGAGTGAAGGTATCATCCGTTTAACACTTGAAATCGTTACGGTATCAGATGACTCCTGCACAGGCACCATCAGAGGAGACAATAACATTTCAGCATTTACCTATCATTTTAATGACAGAAGCCTCGAATTAAGAGATTCATCCACGGCATTCACAAAGCTTCTGAACGAAAACATCTTTCAACTGAGAGGCATATTACAGACAAAAAGAGCAGATACATTTTTCCCGGGATTTCAGCTTGATTTTTCACTCGAAGAAAATTTTTTTGAACCTGATCCCGAAATTGACATTTGTGTAATCGACAGAAAATTATTTACGGAGAAAAGATATTTCACAAAGGAGAGCAGTGCAGATATTACTGAAGTTTATTGTGACGGTTGTTATCTGCCTAAAAAACAATGCGGTGGAATAGCTGTATTGGTAAAGGAATCCGAAAACAAACATAACATTTATACAGAGCGAATTTATCCGGCCAGCAGCAACGAGGCAGAGTTGCTGGCAGCCATAAAATCCCTTGAGCTGACCAGAAACATGGATAAAATACGAATGATTTCCGACAGCCGCTATGTCAGAAAAGGCTTAAGTAAGTGGCTGATTCACTGGAAGCTTAACAACTGGCGTACTTCAAATGCAGAAACTCCAAAAAACATGGAGCTTTGGAATCTCATCGACCAGCTTTGTGATGGCCGTTATCTTGAGTTTAAATGGGTGAAAGGACATGATAAGTGTATGGAAAACATCATCTGCGACAGAGAAGCCAAGCGGGTAGCAGGTAAATCGGTCAGGAATGTTCCGCCATTTCTATCAGGAAATTCTCAGGATACTGAATATTTATAAGATACAAACCGCAAGCAGGAAGTGATTTGCCTGCCTTGCTCCGGTCGCAGGCAAGCATTCTTTCCTCAAATTCTGATGGCGTAATTTTCTGACGTCCTACATCCAGCAGCGTTCCGGCAAGCAACCTGACCATTGAACGGACAAAACGATTGGCCGTAATCCGGAAAATGTAAAATTCATCTGTTTCTGTCCAATATGCTTCGGTAACACGACAAAGCTGATTTTTCTGGCTGCCATGTGCCTTGCTAAAGGTAGTAAAATCTTCATTTTTTAATATCATTGCGCTGGCTTTGTTCATCAGGTCTGTATCAAATTTTTCATGAGAAAACAGAGCCAGATCAATATAAAAAGGATTTTTCCCCTTGCAGATAAGATATTCATAGGTCCTTGATAGCGCATCCCAGCGGGCATGTATCTTTTGCGGGCATGCATACATTTTTCTGACGAGAATATCCAATGGCAAAAAACTGTTGAGTTTATGCCTGAAATCTGACGTTAAACTGTGGCTGGTATCAAAATGAAGAAAAAACTTTCGGGCATGTACACCCGCATCCGTCCTGCCGCACCCCATACAGTTTATTTTTTCACCCAACATCAGGGAAATGTGTTCGTTCATGACCTGCTGAACACTGATACTTCCGGGTTGAATCTGCCAGCCATGAAAGTGAGAACCCAGATATGCTATTTCAAGAAAATACCTGTTTTTCATGATTGAATTGATTGAGGGAGTTATCTTCTGACAAACAGGTTATATTTTAAAATACAGTACAAAGCCCTGAGGCCATCTTTCCAGTTGATTTTCTTTCCTTCCTGATATTGCCTGCCATAGTAGGAAATGCCTATCTCATATATCCTGATGCCGCGAATACGCGAAACTTTTGCTGTTACTTCCGGCTCAAATCCAAACCGGTCTTCTTTCAATTGAATCGATTTGATAATCTCCATACGGAAAAGTTTGTAACAGGTTTCCATATCAGTCAGGTTGAGATTGGTGAACATATTGGAAATAAACGTCAGGAATCTGTTCCCTATTGAGTGCCAGAAAAACAATATCCGGTGTGGCTTTCCACCCATGAACCTGGAACCGTACACCACATCTGCCACCCCATTTAAAACCGGCTGCAACATTTCTGTATATTCATCGGGATCATATTCAAGGTCGGCATCCTGAATAATCAGGTAATCTCCTTCTGCCAGACGGATACCGTTCCGGATAGCGGCTCCTTTCCCCCGATTCTCAGCATGTACAATTAGTTTCATAGTTAGTTCAGGATATTTTTCCCTGTACTCCCTGACCAAAGAGGCTGTTGCATCTTTTGAACAGTCGTCAATGACAATGATTTCTTTTTCAATCCCATCAGGTAAACGGCAATTTCTGACTTTTTCAAGAATGGATATAATGGTTTTTTCTTCGTTGAAGGCGGGTATGACGATACTTAAAACAGGCATCTATTCAAAAATTACTTCGTAAATGTCGGGACATTCTTTCCCCGTGATATAAAAAGTTTTGGTAGTTTTATCGTAAGCAATGCCATTTAATACTGCTTCAGGATTTGCGTTCGATATGGTAGAGCAGTTCAGGTTTGAAACATCTATTTCTGCTTCGGCAATGCCTGTTTTTTCATCAATAACAAGAATTCTCCCCACTCCATATACATTCGCATAAATTTTTCCGTCAACATATTCCAGCTCATTCAGGTAATAAACCGGCTTTCCCCTCAGTTTCACATTAATCACTCTATCAACCGAAAAATTCATCATATTTCTGAAGAAAATCCGGTCGCTGCCATCGCTCATGATGTATTGCTGTCCATTGTTGGCAAGTCCCCAGCCTTCTGTTTCATAACTGAATTCTATTCCTTTCCGGCTAAAATCGGAAAGGCTATAGGTATAAGCCTTCTTTTCCCTGTAAGTCAGCAAGGTGAGGTAGCCATCATGAATGGTGAGCCCTTCGGCAAAGAAGTCTTTTAAATCAACAGACGACAGCAGTTTACCCGTTTTAAGGTCTATCTTTTTTAATGCCGATTTACCATACAAACCACTGCTTTCGTAGAGAATTCCATTGTCTATTTCAAATCCCTGCGTATAAAGACGGTCTCCGGGATGGCTGAATTGCCTGAGAATTTTGTACGTCATGGTTTTTGCCTGAACACTTTCCTTCGATGGGATTTTTTCTTCAGGAGTTTTTTTCTGTTGTTTTTTGCATGAAACAAGCAAAAGTGAGAAAATCAAAACAGGAAAAACAAGTCTTTTTAACCACATATCAATTTTTATTTCAATTACAAAGTTAAACTTCCCTGCCACACACAGAAATTTAAATAATGAGGGTATTTTTGCTCTTTGAATAATCATGAAATCCGCTGGCAATATCTTTAAAACAGGCGTTGGCCCATCGAGCAGCCATACCATGGGGCCAAAAAGAGCTTCCGAAAAATTTCTGGCTGAAAACAAAAATGCCTTTTCTTTTCAGATTACACTGTTGGGTAGTCTGGCTGCAACGGGTAAAGGCCACCTCACCGATAAAGCCATCATCGAAACTTTTTTACCCCGTCAGACAGAGATTGTCTGGAAGCCCGAAACCACCCTCCCCTTTCATCCCAATGCAATGATTTTTAAAGCCTTTGATAAAAACAATAATCTTTTATCAGAAAAAACTTATTACAGCATTGGCGGAGGTGAGATAGTGGAAGAAAATGCAGAAATACATGAGCCTGATATTTATCCTCACCATAAATTCAATGAAATCCTGCGTTATTGCCATTACAGGGGCATGAGCCTTTGGGAATATGTTTACAGTTTTGAAGATGCAACTTTCACCACACATCTGACAGAAGTCTGGAAAGTGATGAAAGAAGCCGTCAGACGTGGTATTCAGGCGGATGGAATTATCCCCGGAGGACTTGGTATTTCACGAAAAGCTTCCTCCTATTTTCAAAAAGCCAAGGGATACAGGTCGTCTCTCAAGCGAAGGGCTTTAGCCTATGCCTACGCCCTTGCCGTGGCAGAAGAAAATGCCTGCGGAGGAAAAATTGTTACTGCTCCCACCTGTGGCAGTTGCGGTGTTTTACCCGGCCTCCTCTATCTGCTTCAGGAATCTTATAAGTTTTCTGATGAACAAATCCTGAAAGCACTTGCCACCGCAGGACTGATAGGTATGCTGGTAAAGACAAATGCTTCTATCTCAGGAGCAGAAGTAGGCTGTCAGGGAGAAATAGGCACTGCCTGTTCGATGGCCTCAGGGGCAGCTGCACAACTCTTCGGGGGTAGTATTTTTCAGATTGAATATGCAGCCGAAATAGGCCTTGAACACCACCTCGGACTGACCTGCGACCCCGTGGAGGGACTGGTGCAGGTGCCTTGTATCGAACGCAATGCGTTTGCTGTTTCACGTGCGCTCGATGCCAGCCATTTTGCTCTCCTCTCAGACGGACGCCATCTCATTTCTTTTGATGAAGTGGTTTTTGCCATGAAACAAACCGGCCACGACCTCCCAAGCCTCTACCGCGAAACTTCCGGAGGCGGGCTTGCCAAGGTCTGGAATATTGACGAGAATGAAAATTTATAAATGATCATGACCACTCTATGCGTTTGATGGGGATTTTAAGGATTCACATCTCATGCCTCTTATTTTTTTCAATTAACTCCTCACCATCGGAATTGTTACATCAGTGGTTTGGCCTTGAATGATGGTAACGGGGAAGGTTTGCGGCTGATAGCCGGGGCATTCGAGGTCGATGTTGTAGGTGCCTTCGGGCAGGTCGGTGACTTCAAATATGCCACTTGCTGTGGTGATGCGGTCGATGCCGGGGGCTACGTGCACATTGACATTGGCAAGGGGTTGGGTGGTTTCCTGATCGATTACGTGGCCGCGCAGTGCCATGGTGGTAGTGGGATGGTCGTGAATTTCGCGTGCCAGTTTGTAAAGTGAATAAAAGTCGGGGGCAGTGCTTTGGTATATCATGGCAAACACATCGAGGCGTTTTTTAAAGATTTTATTGGTATCTTTTATCAGTTGTTTGATTTTGTTGGTGGCATTTCTGCGAATTTCAAGGGCTTTTACGGGTTCATCTTTAAAGGTGTGATAAGCTGTAATTTTTGCTGCAAGGTCGGTAAGATCTGTGGAGGTGATGCCGTAGCTCGCAAGTGCGGTGGCATTTTCGGTGCCTTTTTCGTGAACGGTGGTGGCAAATGAAAATAATTTGTCGGCACTCAGGCGGGTGTAGCTGCTTTCTGCCATTTTTACTGCATTGGCAAGGGGTGCATTGCCCGTTACCGTTGCATAACTTAAAATGCGCACGGCTACCCATTTGGTTTTTTCGATCAATGCATCCCGCAAAATTTGTTTTTGTTCCGCAATTCCGGTAATATTTTCATTTTGTATTACTTCCTGAGCCTCAATTTCAGTTAGATTTGTTTCAATTTCAGTGAGCGCACCGGAAAAATGAGTATCGGAAGTCCAGACACTTTCATGGTCATGACATACCGAAACAGTTGTAGAAGCCATATTCTTCCACGCAATCTGTCTATCATTCATAGTTCAGTTTTTATTAAATGGTTTATTAAAAATTTCATGATAAAGATTCTGTGTCCTGTTTTTTTTATTCCAAAATAATGTTAAAATATTTCCTTTCCGGCTATTGTAAGAGGCTTCCCGGATACAATCAATGCTTTCCCGGATTTTTTCGGAAGGCATTACAGTTGTTTCAAAAGGCTTTGTGTGTGTTTCGGAAAGTGTTGTATTTGTTTCGGAAGGCATTGCGTGTGTTTCGGAAGTCATTGCGTGTGTTTCGGAATTCATTGCGGCAGCTTCGGAAGATGTTGCATTTGAATAAAATGCTGTTTTTACCAGCGATAAAGCTGTTTTATTTGAAGAAATCATGAAATAAGATGCAGTAAATCGCATTTTCATAAAATCTTAAGGCTTCGTTTTGTATGGTAAAGATATAATAATTTTTTGGAAATATATTTCTGAAAATTTTTTTTATTTTAGACAGATGTGAGTTGTTTACAATTCCTTTGAAAATAATCACGTTGTTCCTGTAGTTAACATTCAGAAAGATGGCAGATATGTGGTAAATTAGCAGGCCAAATAATTGGCCATTCATGCGAAAAAATGAAGAGAATGAGGTATTTCCTGATCTGAAAGCCATCGTCAGGCAAAACAGGAAAAAAAAACTCAAAGAGAGAATATTCCTCTCGGTGTTGTCGTGGCTGGCTGCTCTTATTTTGTCACTTCCTTTTTTTGCTATTGTTTATCAATATGTTCCCGAAATAACCCTTCAGGCAGGAGTAGATCATATTTTACGACTTGACCATGCTCTTACGGCAATTGTTGTGATCCTGATTATCCGCGGATTGATTGAAGTCTTTAAGAGAGTGGTAGCCGGAATCGTTCTGATGTGCTTCATCTTCCTGACCATTAATCTTTTTTTTAATAAATACAGCTATCTGGATGTTTACCACGATTATAAATCCATGTTTATCTACCTGCTCGAATCCCCTGTGCAGGTACCATTTATCCCGGAAAGCGCTTCTTTTAAAAATGGGAACAAAATCAGGGCAGCCGTTGTGCCGGATAATCCATCGGTCCGAAACTTCGCTGTTGTGATTTCAAAGAAACATTTTAACGATCCGTATTATTTCAGACGCTATGGGAAAGTGATACAATATTTCAGTGTTTTCAAAGAAATCAATCAAAGGTGGCAATATGTTTTTGACCCGGCCAACAACGAATATTATGCACCAGCGTATGAATCTATCATTCATCTCTCAGGCGATTGTGACGACTACTCCATCACCATGGCCTCCTGTATCGAAGCCATCGGGGGCGATGCACGGATAATACGGACAGAAGGACACCTTTATCCGGAAGTAAAAATTTGTCAGAAACAGGATTTTGTCAAATACAACCTGCTGATCCGTCAACTATTTGCCGAAGAATCAAAAGGCAAAGCCATCTATTATCATCTGGATGCTGATGACAATATCTGGTTAAACTTCGACTATACCGACCATTATCCGGGCGGAAAATTCATGAACACGAAAATAATCGGTATTCTTAACCTTTAAAACTTTTATCCATGAAAATTAATTCTTTAACAAAAACAATCATGATGCTCGCAGTTTTTATGCTATGGTATCATGCCGGATTCTCACAGAAAAAAGAATCATCAGAAGAAAAGAAACTAAGCAGCAGCACCATTTCAGGATTAAAATTCCGCAGTGTCGGTCCGGCATTGATGTCGGGAAGAATAGTGGATATTGCGGTAAATCCTGAAAATTTCAATGAATATTATCTGGCAGTTGCCTGCGGGGGCGTTTGGAAAACCTCCAATGCAGGAACTACATGGACACCTGTTTTTGAAAAAGAAAAATCATTTTCCATAGGATGTGTAACGGTAGATCCTAAAAATCCGAATGTGGTGTGGGTTGGTACAGGAGAAAACAACAGCCAGCGTTCCGTATCATGGGGTGATGGGGTTTATAAATCGGTGGATGGCGGAAAAAGCTGGAAAAACATGGGACTTCAAAAATCGGAGCATATCGGAAAAATAGTGATTGACCCGAGAAATTCGGATGTTGTTTATGTAGCCGCACAGGGGCCTTTATGGGGGCCTGGTGGCGACAGAGGTCTTTACAAAACCACCGATGGGGGTGCTACATGGACTGCCGTTCTGACCATCAGCGAAAATACAGGAGTGACTGATGTGGTGATAGATCCGAAAGATCCGGATGTCATCGTTGCAGCAGCTTACCAACGCAGGCGCCATGTGTGGACACTCATTAACGGAGGCCCCGAATCTGCAGTTTATAAAAGTACCGATGGTGGAAAAACATGGAGAAAAATAACTTCCGGATTGCCTTCGGGCGATGTTGGCCGTATCGGTCTGGCCATTTCTCCTGTGAATCCAAATATTTTATATGCCATTGTTGAAGCTGCCGAAGACAAGGGCGGATTTTTCAGGTCAACCGACAGGGGCGAAACATGGACAAAAATGAATAATTACAGCACTGTCTCGGCTCAATACTACAACGAGATTTTCTGCGACCCCGTCAACCCTGATAAGGTTTATCTGATGGATACCTATTCTCAGCTCTCCCTTGACGGAGGAAAAACTTTTAAACCGCTGGGAAACAAATACCGCCATGTCGATGACCATGCTTTATGGATAAATCCCGTAAACCCTTCTCACCTGAGAATTGGAGGTGATGGCGGCCTTTATGAAACTTTTGATGCCTGTGCCAGCTGGCGCTATTTCGATAATCTGCCCGTTACCCAGTTTTACAGGGTATCAGTCGATAATGCAGAGCCATTTTACAATATTTATGGCGGAACACAGGACAATGCCTCTCAGGGCGGGCCTTCACGTACAAAGAAAAACTATGGCATTGCCAACCACGACTGGTTTATAACCAACGATGGCGATGGTTTTGAGTCTTGCATCGACCCTGTTAATCCCGACATAGTTTATGCTCAGAGCCAGTATGGCGGACTGGTCAGGTACGATAAAAAAAGCGGAGAAGCCATCGACATCAAACCGATGGAAGGGAAAAACGAAAAACCTTACCGCTGGAACTGGGATGCACCTCTGATCATCAGCCCGCATTCACCCACCCGCTTGTATTTCGGGGCCAATTACCTTTTCCGTTCAGACGACAGGGGCAATTCATGGCAAATCATCAGTCCCGACCTTACCCGTCAGCGCGACCGAAATTCACTGAAAGTCATGGGAAAAATTTGGCCTCCCGATGCCGTAGCCAAAAATGCCTCTACCTCTGTTTACGGCAATCTGATTCAGATCAGTGAAAGTCCGCTGAAAGAAGGACTCATCTATACCGGCTCGGATGACGGACAACTATCCATCACTGAAGATGGGGGTAAAAACTGGCGTTTTGTCAACTCATTTCCCGGAATACCGGAATTTACCTATATCAGTGCAGTCATAGCTTCGCAACACAACGAGAATGTTGTTTATGTTGCCTTTGACAATCATAAAATGTCCGACTTTAAACCCTATATCCTGAAAAGCACTGACAAGGGAAAAAGCTGGAGATCAATCACCTCAAATCTTCCGGAACCTGAAGTGGTTTATTGCATTGCTGAAGATCATGTCAATCCTGATTTGTTATTCATAGGCACGGAATATGGAATTTGGTTTACCATTGACGGGGGCAACAACTGGGTAAAAATGACTTCAGGACTTCCGACCATTGCCGTACGCGATATAGCCATTCAGAAAAGAGAGAATGACCTTGTTCTGGCTACTTTCGGCAGAAGTTTTTATGTCCTCGATGATTATTCTCCCCTTCGCCTGTTGAGTAATGAAACTCTTGAGAAACAGGCCTTTCTGTTCCCTGTGAAAGACGCATGGATGTATATTCCTGAAAAGCCTTTCGGCTGGGGCGAAAAAGGCTCACTTGGCGATGGCTTTTACACGGCTCCCAATCCTCCTTTTGGTGCTGTGTTTACTTATTATCTTAAAGAAGTTCCCAAAACATTGAAAGAGCAACGCCATGACAGAGAAAAGGAAGCCCTTGAAAAAGGCCTTGAAATAAAATATCCTGACATTGAAGAATTAAAAAAGGAAGAAAATGAAAAAGCTCCTTATTTATTGTTCACCATCAGGGATGAGAGCGGACAAGTGGTCAGAAAACTAAAAACACAGCCTTCAAAAGGAATTAATCGCTTCACATGGGATTTACGTTATCCCTCCACTGCTCCTGCCCGGCCAAACAATGAAAACGAATCCGGCATGCTTGCCCTTCCCGGAAAATACAGCGTAACCCTTGAACTTATTCATGATGAATTAGTCAAATATTCAGCAGGACCGGTTGTTTTTGAGGCAAAAATATTAGGCGCTCCTACCCTGACCGCCTCAGACAGAAAAGCTCTGGTTGATTTTACCCGAAAAACTGCTGAACTCAGGAGAGTAGTTTCTGCCATACAACTGCTCAGCACCGATCTCGACACCAGAATAGCCGCTATCCGGTCAGCATTGATGCTGGCTAAAACCGATACCAAAGACCTTGAAATTCTGCTAAACAAAATAGAAAGGGAAAATAAACAAATTCAGATCGTCATTTCAGGGGATCCCGTTTTGGTCAAACGAAATGAAAACATTCCTGCCAGCCTGAACGACAGGATTGACAATATAGTCTGGGGGCTGTGGAGTTCAACATCAGCTCCCACGCAAACCATGCTCGACAACTACCGGATTGCCGGAGAAATTTATCTTGAAATTTCGGAGAAACTTAAAAATCTTTATGAAACAGACCTGAGGAAAATAGAAGCTGAACTGGAAAAAACCGGTGCCCCTTACACGCCAGGCAGATTTCCGGAATGGAAAAAATAAAGAATAACAAAAAAACATTTCAGGACACAACATGGAAACAAAGCTGACGACCCCGCTTGCCGAACGCTTACGCCCCCAAAGCCTTGACGATTTTATCGGACAGGAACATCTGGTCGGGAAAAATGCCATTTTAAGAAAAACCATCGAAAGCGGGCACATCCCTTCCATGATTTTCTGGGGACCCCCGGGGGTTGGAAAAACCACACTGGCCAATATTATTGCCAAAAGGCTTGATAAAAGATTTTTTGGGTTAAGTGCCATTCAGGTGGGCGTAAAAGAAGTCAGGGAGGTCATTGAAATAGCCAAAAAGAGCAATCAGGTTATCCTGTTTCTGGATGAAATTCATCGCTTCAACAAAGGACAGCAGGATGCCTTGCTCGGAGCCATCGAAAAAGGGCTGATTCTCTTTATTGGCGCCACCACCGAGAACCCCTCCTTTGAAGTAAATACAGCTTTGCTTTCGCGTTGTCAGGTATATATTCTGAAAGAACTGGATGAAAACCACCTGAAAAAACTCTTTTATTCTGCTTTTGAAAAAGATGAATATCTGAAACAATTCAGCCCTGAGGTCAAAGAATGGGATGCCCTGCTGAGATATTCCGGAGGAGATGCACGTAAATTACTTAATATTATTGAATTAATAGTCAACCAATACAACAGTGGCAAGCTTGTTTTCGACAATAAGACGGTGGTGGAAACCATTCAGCAAAATCTGGCTACTTACGACAAAAGCGGAGAAATGCACTACGACCTGATTTCTGCATTTATCAAGTCGATGCGGGGAAGCGACCCGAATGCAGCCGTTTATTATCTGGCACGAATGCTGGCAGGAGGTGAAGATCCGAAATTCATTGCCCGCAGAATGCTGATTCTTGCCTCCGAAGATATCGGAAATGCCAATCCAAATGCTTTGTTGCTGGCAAATAACTGCTTTCAGGCCATAGACGTCATCGGAATGCCGGAAGCCAGAATTATCCTTTCACAAACGGCAATTTATCTGGCTTGTTCTCCCAAAAGCAACAGCAGTTATATGGCCATTGAACAAGCGATGTCAGAAGTGGCTCGTTCAGGCGACCTGCCGGTACCCCTCCACCTGCGCAACGCTCCTACCCGCCTGATGAAAAAAATTGGTTATGGTAAAAATTATCAGTATGCTCACGATTTTGAAGGCAACTTCGTCAACCTTGAGTTTCTGCCTGAAGCCATCAGTGGGAAAAAATTTTTCGAGCCTTCTAAAAATCCGAGAGAGGAAGAAATCAGAAAACATTTGCGTCAACTCTGGAAAAACAAATATGGATACTGAAACCAAATGCAAATAAGTCTTCAAAATGAACCTAAAGATTGAGAACCTGAATCAGGGTGGCAAAAAAATTGAATAAACGAATACGTATGAATACGCGGATGTTTTTACTGGTATTAATGCTGTTTCCTTTTGGGGTCATTGCTCAGGAAAATATTTCATTTTCAAAGGTTTACAGGAGTTTTGAGGTAGATGAAAGCCCGCAGTATCCTTTTGGAAAAGATTCGCTTGAAAAATACCTTCGCAATGGTTTGCAGAATATAAATGTATCTGTATGCCACGGTACAGCCATGGTATCTTTTGTAGTGGAAACAGATGGTAGCCTGAGTAATTTCAAAACCATTCGTCAGGTATGTCCTGAGGTTGACCAGAAATTACTCGAACTGGTTAAAAAGATGCCATTGTGGAAGCCGGGTAAAAAGAGCGGTTTCCCTGTCAGAACTGAAGTCAATATACCTTTTGTCATAAAAGTTGAAAAAATAAAAATTTCCAATTGAAAATTAAGAAAATATATCGCAGATTATCAAACATTTACAGATTAATTCTCGTTGGGAGTGTTTTGCATCTTGCTTTGTCAGCTACCGGTGCCGACAGCTCAAAGGTGAGTTTTACCGGGCAACATTCCAGAATAAAATATACCAAAAACCGTCAGATCAAGGAAGCATCTTACACCCTTAAAAACAACACCAATGCTGAAGTAACGGTTAAATTGGGCAATGTCTGGCTGGTCAGAGGAAAAAGTGAGGAATTGCTGGAGAAAGCATCTTTTCGCTATTTTCAGAACAACCACACCATGAAAGGAAATGAAATCGTACTGAGGCCCCGCCAGAAAATGACCGTGGTTTGCAGTTTTAAGCCATTTACCATCTACACCGGCAGCATTTATACCGTCCGGACAGAAATATATGTTGGAAACGAAAAATATAAGGCTGTCAGTACTTTTGAGCTTTACAAACTCGAAAAAAACGATCCGAATTTGTTGAAGAATACGGACAAATAAGGATTATTTACAATTAGCCTCAATATCTTTTTCAGCCTGTTTAAATCCGAGCCGGAGCGATTTTTTCAGATCTTTACATCCTGCTGATTTATTACCGGAATTGATTTGTGTGATACCACGAAGGTAATAAGCCTGAGCATTGAGGCTGTCGAGTCCGATAGCTGTATTCAGGTCAAGCATTGCCTGAGGGATTTGGTTCAGGGTAAGATAGGCAATGCTGCGGTTCAGATAGGCTTTCACATAGGCTGGATTCAGCTCAATGGCCTTATTGAGGTCGGCAAGTGCTCCCCGGGTGTCTCCCTGCTGTCCCTTCAGAATGCCACGGTTCGACCAGGCTTCGGCATAATCATTCTTCAACAGGATGGCTGAATCAAAATCCTGAAAGCCTTCCCTGATTTTATTAATTCTGATGAAGCACAAAGCTCTGCCGTGATATGCCTGAGGAGTTATCTTACTGTCTCTGAAGCTGATAGCTTGGGTGTATAGCCTGATGGCCTCATTATAAATTCCTTTCTGATACAGCGCCAGGGCTTTAGCAAAAACAATTTCTGCATCATTCACTATCGAATCTCCGGACTGTTGAAGCAATTCCGCTGCCTTATCCCGATTTCCGCTCAGAATAGCAAGATTAGCCAGTTTTTTAACAATTGTTTTTCTTGCCAGTGCATTGTTTTCTTCTTTCTCAGTCAGTTTCAACGACTTCAGATAACACTTTTCCGCCTGCTCATATTTCTTTTTATTTAACCAGCCATCACCTGCAAGACGCCATGTTTCAGACACCGGAATTTTCTGTACCAATAAAGAAGCGGTCAGTCCGGTGCCTAAAAGAATTATCATTAAAATATTGGTAATCTGAAATTTAATATTCTTATAATGGTTTTGGTAAAACAGCACTGCAAATAAAATCAAAAAAGGGAGGAAGGTCAGCCGGTATCGGAAGGCATTGAAAAACAAGATAGATGGAATAATACCCGATAAAATCAACAAAACGACCAGCCGGTAATAATCATGATTCATCAGTTTTTTCCAGCTGACAAACATAAAAATTATGGCGGCAAAATAAATCAGGGACAGCGGAAAAGCCACAGGTCTGGCAAATACCGTAAACTTCAGGTAAGGATTGAATTCTCTCCATTCATAAAGGTCGTAGTTTCTGGGTGTTTCTTCAGCATGAAGGGCAATAACTGTTTTTTGCAGCAGGTTGTTGAAGATAGTCTGGAAACTGGTGTTTTCTTTCAAGGTTTTCTTAATCAGAAATCCTGAAAGCAGGTATGGATAACTTTGTTTCTGACTGTCGCTTTCGGAAAAATAAATCCCTGCCTCATCATATAAACCCGGGAAAAAGCTTTCTTTCCATTCGAGCGGCCTGATATTCAATGTTTTTTCAATGTTGTCTGAATTGCCGATATAAAAATTCACAGGACCATTGGCAGAAATAAACCAAAGTTTTCCGTTGGTATGGTAGGCATTGTGGAAAACAGCCAGCGAAGGAAAAATCAAAGCCATCAGGAAAATAAAAGCAGCCCTTTTAAGGGGCATCCTTTCATAAAAAACAAGGAATAATATCCAAAAAATCAAAAAGATAATAAACTGGGAGCGGGTAATCATCATCAGCCCGGCCAGTAAGGCAAGCAAAGGATAACGGAGTTTACTTTTTTCCAGCCTCACAAACAGGAAGAAAAACAAAAGAGTCAGGAAAATAAAGAGATTTTCAGATAACAGGCGGGATTCGGTAAAAAGCTGTAGAGGGTAAACGGCCCAGATGAGCGAGGCGATAAAAGCAGGTTTTTTGTCATAGCTGCCCGCAGCCAGAAAGAAAAAGACTACACCTGCAATTCCCATCAGCATCTGAAGAAGGACAATGCCCTGTACAGAGAAGCCCAGCTTGAGCAGAACTGCCAGCATAAAAGTATAAAGAGGCGGATGCCAGAAATAAGAAACGGGAAACAACCCATTCTGAGCCATATCCGAAGCCGTCCTGAAAAACTCATTTTCATCAATAATGGGGAAAAAGCGGAAAGGGTTGTTGAAGTCAGAAATATAAAATGCCAGACGTGCCACAAAAGCTGTAAACACGACAATCAGGAGAAAAATATTATCATTCTTTCGGGTAGAAATCATCAGAATTTTTAATGTCAAAGATACGCAGCACTGAATGCCTGAAAAGAATTATTTCCTCAATTGTGGCAAATCTTTTAAGCCGGAGAACTGCTGTCCAAAATCATTTACTAAAGCAAAAAGAAAGAGAGAAATGAAATTTTAACAATAAAGCCTTAGCATCATTGCCCCCAAATCCCGACAAGTTTTTAAAATTTTCTCATGGATGTAAACTTATGATTGACTTAAAAAAGTTATTTTTATCGTGGGGTGGGTTGTTTGTTTTTTACATTTCTTTTATTTTGGGCAGATGTAATTGCACTTAATGAAACATGAAGTTCCCCGGCTACGAATTTCTCACCAATTATTTTTGAAAAATGAGTTTTTGCAAAGGCTGGCGGTTTGCGGCTTTGCGAAGGCGGGGATTTTTAGCACTAAACTTGATTAGATGCACAAAGCTTGAGCTTAGCACTTCACTGTCATAGAAGCACGAAACCCCCGCTTTTGCAAAACGGCTGTTAGCGGGTCGTTGTTCTTCTCTGTCAAATGTTTTCAATGTCAAAGTAATTAAGTAGTCTTTTGATTTCAAGAAAGCTCCCTTTTATTCTTTCTTTATTGTTTTCAAACTCATCCTTTAGAAAATCAAGTTCGTCTTCTTTAAGTGTAACTTCATTTAGAATTGTTTGGTCTGAACCTGATTTGTAAACTTTTTTCATAGCGGTCAATAAAAGTAATGCAATGTCACCAACACGATTTATTGGTAATTCTTCACTTTGTCTTGACCATTTTTCACCTGTATGTCTGAAAATTTTTATGGAAGCTGCGTCATAGTCATATTGTGCGTGTCCAATTGATAAGAATTTAGCATCATCGTCAACATTTGTGTAAGCTGAATAGTCACAAGCTATAATTGGTTTATGAGATAAATACATAGGAACATTTACAGTTGAAACAGTTTCTTGAACTTGTTCCAAAATTTCGTATTGTATGGATTCTCCTTGTTCTTTAAATACTATGGCTTTTAAAAAAGTTAAAGCCTCTTTGTTTTCACGAGCTAAAAATGTATTCCACTTGCTCCAACTAAACATCCGAGATGCGTGTTGAATGAATGAGAGTTTTATGTTGCTCTCATTCAGATTTATGTTTGCTGTTCTTGCGTAAGCCGTTCCTATTCCTTCGAGCCATTTAACCGGCTCATATTTAATTCTTAACTCGTCCATAGCTTGATTAAAGCTATTAGAAGCGGAAACTCCAATGAAAACACAATCAGTCGGATTTAGGATTTTGATTAGTTCAATGAATGTTTTCCACGAAGAGTAGAAGTCAACCCAAGTTGGTCTTTCTTTTACTCGGTAATCCATTAGTCTTTGAATGAAGTTGTAAAAAACAACCTGTTCCCAAAATAACTCTTTGTCAAAGTCATTACTTCTTAATAGAACTCTATGAATATTGTCAAAAGTATTATTTCTCCAATCACCACAAACTGGTGACTCATAAATACATTCTCTTGTAAAAGTTATATTGTCAGTCGCTTCTCTAAAACGTTTTTGATAATCTTCATCATTGTCACCTAAGGCGTAGTGAGATTCACCAACTATTAAAAGTCTTCTACTGTTTTTCTTGAAGTCTTTTCCAATCCAAGGTAGCCAAGTCAAACCACTAATTTTTTGTAAATGTTTGTCAAACGAACTGTCAATGTGTTGTTCCATTTTTTGTTTTATTATGTCGTTGGTTTTGTCGTTTTACAATGCCCGCTAACTATTGGATATACGCAATAATTCGTATATTTTTACTTTACTTGAATATGCCTCCTCCATAAAAATTATTTTTACTTAAATTCTTGTGGCAAAATTAATAATATTTTTCATACTGCCAAATGATTTAAAGAAAAAATTTTTTTCTCTATACCCTTTGTGGTTAAATGTGTGTAAATTTCAGTGGTTTTTGAGCTGGAAAGCCCTAAAAGACTTTGTATATACATTAAATCAGTCCCATTTCCTGGTAAATGTGTGGCAAAGCTATCTCTTCATGTGTGCATACTCACGTTATTTTCAATGCCTGCTTTTTAAGATGTTTTCAAATTTATTACCTGAATTGCTTATTCAATTTTTGTCCAGTTAATTTGGGGCAAAAACATTACTGTCAGCTTATCTTTAATAATACGCAAAAGTAATTATAGGTAATGCCAAAAAATGACGTTAGCTTTGATTTAAAATTCAATCACCTTCCACCTCCATCACCCCAAACGTACTCACACTACCCATCATCACATTCGTGTTGTCTGAGTATCCGGATTAAGCGTACAAGAACTGAATAAACATTTAATGACAGTAATCTGGGCTAAGGCATTAACTTGTTATATTTTTTATTTAATGCCTGTCTCTAATATAATTTGCAACAGATTTTTTATACCTGAAGATTTCTATTATGTCGAGTATTTCTTTTGGTGTTTTTTTATCAATAATTGCTTGTGAAATATAAGTTCCATGAACAATGTCAGATGAACTACATTTAGGACATTTAATTACACTCATTTTTAGTTTTTTGTAAAATCTTTTTGGATGAAGATTAAATACATGATAACATGTTTTGCAAAACCAATGTTTGTAAAAGGATAGTCTTCTTCCCTTGTAAAAATGATTCCTTATCGGAATCGGGAAACTAATTCCAAATTTTTTCTCAAGAAAAATATTCCATTCATATTTAAAATAAAACATTTTTTAACTTTTATTTGTCAAGAGAAAATTTACCAAAGATTTTAGCCCGGGAAGGCTAAGATCCTCTTGAAAAAGAACTTTTCCGGCAATTCTTTTATAAATGTCATTGAAATTTTCCTTCATACTTATATTGGAAGGCTCGAACAATGTAATAATTGGCACATGAGGATACAGTTTTAAAAAATCAATTACGTGTCTTTTAAAGCAAATTATTATTGCTCTTTTTTTTAGTTTATCAAGCTTTCGAGGCAGTAAAAGATAAAGTTCCGTTAATCTGCAAAAAGCTGCATTTACGAACAATATTCCATTTTGCTGCAGGTAAATCAGGAATTCTGAATCAGTTGAATCTTTTAACAATTCATTTTTAAGGCTATTTAATAGCCAATTTTCATCCCGATCACTTAAATCGTAAAAGTAATGATATCCTATGTAAGAATGAAGTATAAAAAGCCTAATTTTTTCAATTTTTAGGATTTGTTCCTGTAAAAGGGAATAGTTATATTGGATTCTATTAGCTATTTCCTCTGTGAAGATTGAAAAAGCGGGACAATCATTGCAATTTAAATTCAAATCATTCATTTTCAGTAGAATATAATGCCAATGATTTTTGAAACTCTTCTTTTAGCATATTGATAAGTTTAATCGGAGATAATACCTGCACACTTGAACCAAAAGACATAATCTCCATTAAAAAATCCCAGGTAAGCTGTAGCTTTAACTGAATCCTAAATTCATTTTCATCATCTTTTAAAATGATCTGACTCTCATGAATTGGATAGGTTTTGATATATTTACCTTGTTCAGCATCAAATGAAAGGATGATTTCTTCAGGTGGTTCATTCTCAAGCGAAATGATACCAAAACAATGCTTAAAGTGTGAATTTATGTTTAAATCGATACGAGGCTGAAAAGTCTTTTTTATTATTTCAAAAGACACTATCCTGTCTAAACCAAAGGTTTTTATTTTTTCGGCATTAATATCATAAGCAACCAGATACCATCGATTTTGACTTTCTTTTAGCAAGTATGGTTCAAGCTCACGTGAGGTAATTTCATTGTTCCAGAATTTTATATGAGTCAGAACGATTATTAAGTTGTTTTTTATGGCATGAAGCAATCCTGAGAAATGTTGAGTCCCTTGTGGTCTTCTTTTCTCAAACTGAATATAAGCTGAATGGTTTGAAGCGATGTTCATCAAATTAAAAAGATCAAATGCTTCAAACATAAGTTCATTAATTTCAGGTTTTTCTTCTTCCTCTATATAATAAGCTTTCCGGAGGCGATCGTATTTAATTTCCACATGAAAGATAGTTAATATGTCCTGAATATCACGCTGGAAAGTACGTAGTGATACTCTCATATCATTACCCGAAATTTCAGATTCATTTTCCAGAAATGTTTGTATTTCCTCAAATGAAGCATGCCGCCCATTCCTTAACTTTTTCAGGATTGTTAAATAACGCAAAATATAATCTCTTTTTGCCATTTTAGTTGAATTTAGTTATTACTTGATCTGTGTTTTTATTGCACAATTCTTCATTTTGTAGTACATGATAAAAGACAATACCGGCAACCTGATGGTCAAACACATTTTTTTAACAGAAAGAAAATTGACTTTTAACTTGCAGGAACAAAATTGAAATTCAGGATTCACTTTTGTATAAAACCAAAATAAATCCGTATATGAGATAAACCCTTTCCACTGATTTATTTTTCTTAAAAAATCAATGAAAGATTTTTCTTCTTCCATAAATGTATCTCATCTTTGAATTAAACAGTTTCTAAATGAATCGTAAAATTAGAATCTTATTGCGACAAAATATGACGTTTTCAGGATAAAAAATCCTCTTTAAAAAAACTTACAAAATTAGAGTTAACCTTTAACAGGTTTTGGAGTGTAAGTTCCTGAAATATTATCACTGAGTTACATTGGCCAAAATAATTTACAACATAAAAAGAAGCTACTCAACACGCAAAAAGCAAGGAAGAAATGAAATTTTAACAATAAAGCCTTTGTATAATTGCCCCCAAATCCCGACAAGTTTTTAAAATTTTCTCCTGGATGTAAACTTATGATTGACTTAAAAAAGTTATTTTTATCGTGGGTTGGTTAGTTTGTTTTTTGCATTTCTTTTATTTTGGGCAGATGTAATTGCACTTAATGAAGCATGAAGTTCTCTGACTACTGGTTTAACCCCCTATTATTAGGACTAAATTATTAATGATGTACAAAAGTAAAATTTTCCGACATAATTTTGCATTGCCAAAATAAAAAGTCTTCAGAGGGGGCAGTGATCCAGTAGGGTCGC
>Ga0116147_1000130_pt1 | contig 88181 bp, 84 predicted proteins | sample AD_JPNHG3_MetaG_FD_89749 | JGI IMG/M metagenome (GOLD analysis project Ga0116147, IMG submission 89749) | Active sludge microbial communities of municipal wastewater-treating anaerobic digesters from Japan - AD_JPNHG3_MetaG | ecosystem: Engineered > Bioreactor > Anaerobic > Digestate | place...
ACTGCATATCCATGCACCTCGACTTTCTACTAAAAGTATATCATAAAATTGCTTTTTGGGCTACAAAGATATTAAAAAAATACGTTAATAGCTCTTTTGGCTATAAAGGTTAAAAAGGATTAATCTTTTTTTAGTCACTTCTTTTGAAAAAAAGAGCCTTTTGGATTATAATAAAAGTAACGAAAAACAAAGGGAGGAAATAAACATGTTATTTAAATGTTCTGTTTGCAATTTCACCTACGAAGGAGACGAAGCTCCAGATTTTTGCCCAAAATGTGGTGCTCCGAAAGAAAAATTCAACCAATTGGACGAAGCAGCCGCAAAAAAAGTCTATGCCAGCGACGAAACCAACGATTTATTGATGAAATTTGTTGCTGCCGCCCATGATTTAATCCCATTATGCGAAAGAGGCATTGAAATCAACTTGGATCCGGCTTGCCGCAGTTTCTTCACAAAAGCCAAAGATGCGCTTTGGACTCTAAAACAAAATGCCAAAGCCGAAATCGAAAACCACATCGGCAAAGGCAAATGGTAATTCGTTGATTAAATATCCGTAAATGACAAAAGAAAGCAGACAGGTTCGAACCTGTTTGCTTTCTTTTATTTTTTCAAAGTTACGACCGTTACACCCATGCCCCCTTCGCCGGCACCGCCAAAGCGGTAACTTTCGACATGGGGATTTTTGTTCAGGAACGATTGCACTAATTCCCGGATGGCTCCTGTGCCATAACCGTGGATAATGGTAAACTGGAGGGTGCCCGAAAACAAACAATCGTCGAAATATTTTTCAAGCTTTTCTTTTGCTTCTTCATAACGGAGTCCACGTAAATCCAGGGTTAAGGAAACCGTAGCCTTGGAAGCCACTTTGGTAAAACTTCCAAGGTTTTTGAAACTTTCGGTGTTTTCGCCCGTTTGAGTCGGAGTTTGGTCGACTACTTCCAAATCCGCGGTTTTAACCTGCAACATGGCATTCCCGACCTGCACAAGCCAAAGATTGGTTTTTAACTGTTCCAAAACGGTTCCGTACTGATCGTATTTGACAATCCGCACCGAATCGCCGACGACCGGATTACGGTTGATTTTTTTCGGTTTGGAACTTTCCGTCTGTTGGTCGAGTTCCCCGATTTTTTGCTTGATTTGAACGATTTCGTGATGCTTGATTTCGCGGTTTTTTAATTTTTTGGCTTCTTCGAGAATTGCCAAAGCTTCTTTCTTGACATTTTCTATTATTTTTACGGCTTCTTTTTGAGCTTCATTTAAGATTTTGGCTTTTTCTTTTTCGATATTGGCTTGTTCTTTCTTAACATCGCTCACCAATTTTTGGTAATTATGTTTTTCGATTTCCAAAGCGGCGCGGTTATCTTCCAGGCGCCTTGCTTCAGTTTCGAGTTTGCTGATGAGCACGCTGACTTCCGATTGTTGGGTGGTCGTCATCCGTTTGGCTTCTTCGATAATTTCGCCCGGCAACCCCAAACGCATGGCGATATTATAAGCGTTGGAGGCGCCAGGCCGGCCCAAAATCAAGCGGTAAGTAGGACTCAGGGTATCTTGATTGAATTCCATCGAAGCATTGATAACTTTCGGATGGCGATAAGCAAAAGCTTTCAGTTCCGGGTAATGGGTGGTGGTGATGAAGGAAATCTCCCGGTCCAACAGATATTTCAAAATCGCAAGCGCCAGATTCGATCCTTCAATCGGGTCGGTTCCCGCACCGATTTCGTCAAACAATACCAACGAATTGGGCGTGACTAACCCCAAAATCGCCACGATGTTGTTCAAATGGGACGAAAAAGTCGAAAGATTGGTATGAATGCTTTGGTCATCGCCAATATCGCAATAGACTTGGTCGTAAATCATGATTTCGCTTTCTGGGTCAGCAGGAATCAGCAACCCGCATTTCACCATCAAAACCAACAAACCAACGGTTTTAAGCAAAACCGTTTTACCGCCGGTGTTGGGACCGGTTATGATTATTCCCCGAATATCTTTCCCGAAATGAATATTGTTGGGAATGACCCGTTCGACTTTCAAAAGAGGATGACGGGCATTAATCAGGTTAAACCGGTGTTGATTGTTGATTTGTGGACGACGTGCTTCGTATTTTAGTGCGAGTTCCGCTTTCGCAAACAAAAAATCGATGGTTACCAAGGTTTGAAAAGAGACAGTCAAATCAGAACTGTTGTTATCAACTTCCAGGGTCAAGCTTTTCAAAATCCGATTGATTTCGTCGCTTTCGGCTTTTTCCAAATCGGTTTTTTGACGCATCAAATCGGCAATGGCGAGCGGTTCGATAAAATAAGTCTGACCGCTGGCCGAAACGTCGTGCACAATGCCTTTGACGACGTTTTTGTACTCCGCTTTGACCGGCAAACAGTAACGGTCTTTCTTTAAGGACACAATCGCCTGGGAAAGTTTATCCTGCTCTTTTTGCATGATTTCTTGGAGTTTGTTCTTGATGCGTCCGTCCATTTGGCGTAATTTGGTGCGAATCGAACGCAATTCTTCGCTCGCTTCGTCCAAAACATACCCCGTATCGTCCACGGACTTGCGCAGTTTTTTGTCAAAGGTTTCATTTAAGCTAAGCTGATTGACCAATTCCTGATAATATTGGCAACCGATTCGGTCTTTGATTAGACTTGCCAAATGTCGGTAATTACCTTTAACGGTATCGTACAAACGCACCGTTTCATACAATTCCAGGGGCGATAAAACCGCACCTTTTTGGGCTAATTCGACGATACGCAAATAATCGCTGCTGATGTAAACGTGAGCCCGACCGAGTCGCATCGTGATGACGAGTGCTTCGTCGGTTGCATCCAATTCTTGATTCAGCTTAAGCAAATCATTGAGCGGTTCCAATAGGAGCGCTTTTTCTTTGGCGAGAGGGATTTGCGCAAATTGGGACAATTCTTCCAAAACGGTGGTCAGCTCCAATTTTTGATAATACAATTCATTATGCTTCATAATTGACTCCTATGTCGAATTTTATCGTTATTTTTAGTTTATAACCATTTCGAGAAAAAAATTCCGCGTTTTTTCCCCTTTTTTTGCAATTTTGTGATACAATAATATAAAGAAAAGGGGGGTGGAACTGTGAGCAGAGCCATAAAAGTTACCAGCGATCAAATGAATTCCATGCTTGAATATTATGCCAATTTCTTGCAATACCAAGAAAATTCGCATATCATTGCCCGTGCTCGGACGGAGAATGCGGTGATAACCTTTTATTCAACCAATACGGTCCTCTTCCAAGGCATCAGCGAATTGACGGAATATTCTTACTGGGCGGAAAAGTGGGGACTTAAAACAACCAAAGCAAACGAGGAAGCTAAATCCTTATATGAGAATTTATCGGTCATCGGTTCCGACGAAGTGGGGACGGGCGATTATTTTGGTCCGATTGTGGTTTGCAGCACATTCGTTTCGAAAGAACAGATTCCCCAATTAAAACAATTAGGCGTAAAAGATTCCAAGTTGTTGACGGATGAAGCAATTAACGATATTGCTTATAAAATCAAAGACTTGATTACTTATTCTCTGTTGGTTCTTTCTCCCGAAAAAATCAATTCTTTAAACCAAACAAACCAGGATAATTTCAATTTTATCAAGGCATTTCTCCATAATTGTGCCATTAATAGTATACTAAAGAAACTCCATAATGTAAAGTATGACGCGATAATAATCGACGAGTTTACGCCGAAGGATAAATATTTTCAATACCTAAACAATCACCCGCAAGTCGAAAAAAACATCACGATGGTACCAAACGGGGAAAAAGCGCATGTTGCGGTGGCGGCCGCTTCCGTTTTGGCCCGCGCGGCTTTCTTGCAGGAACTTAAGAAAATGTCTCAACAATGGCAAGTCGAGCTCTTAAAGGGAGCAAGCAATATGGTCGATAAACAAGCCATCGCTTTGGTCAAAAAGTACGGTTTTAAAACCTTAAGCAAAGTGGCCAAAATGAAATTCGCCAATACCGAACGGGTTTATGATTATTTCAATTCCCACAAAAGCAGTGTCAATGAGTAAAAGCCCACTGTCTGTCACTTATGGCAGATAGTGAGCTTTTTTTATTTTTCGCTGTCCTTCCTTAGTTCTTCCAACATTTTTTTAAAACTTTCCGGAAGTTCGCTATCGAATTCCAACCATTGTTTGGTGCGGGGATGGCTGAATCCCAAATTTTTGGCATGTAAAAATTGCCCTTCGGTTCCGACCACTTTTTTTGGTCCGTAAAGCGGATCTCCGAGCAACGGATGGCCGATATAAGCCATATGCACCCTGATTTGATGAGTGCGGCCTGTTTCCAAGGTAAGTTCCACCAAAGTATGGTTTTTGAACCGCTCCAAAACTTTAAAATGGGTCACCGCTGGTTTGCCGTTTTCCACAACCGCCATCTTCTGTCTGACGGTCGGATGCCGGCCGATCGGGGCATCAATCCGTCCCAAATTATGGTTAATTACGCCGTAACAGATGGCAAGATATTTCCGGGTGGAAGTTTTTTGTTTAAACTGTTCGCTTAACTGACGATGGGCAAAATTGTTTTTGCACACGACAAGGAGACCGGAAGTATCTTTGTCAATCCGATGAACGATGCCCGAACGGGTTACTCCTCCCAAATTCGAAAGCGAGGCCGAGTGATACATTAAAGCATTGACCAAAGTTCCGGAACTGTGGCCGAACGCCGGATGTACGACCATTCCGCTCGGTTTGTTGACCACAAGCACATCTTCGTCTTCATATAAAATATCCAAAGGAATATTTTCTTCCGCAATCTCTTTAACGGGAAGCGGACGTTCGATCAACGATATCACATCACCCGGTTTAATGGCATAGCTTGGTTTGACAGTTTGGTTATTGACAAGAACCAATTTCTCGTCAAAGTACTTTTTAAGCTCGCTTCGGGAAGTTTCGGAAGAAACACTTGCCAAAAATTTGTCAATCCGGCCCTGTTCGTCCGTTACGGTAAAAGTTTTGATTTTATCTTTATCCATCGTTTTCAACCTCAGTGGTTTTCGGTTTGTTTTTTCCTTCGAAGAAAACCAGATAAATCATGAGCATAATCACGCCCACCGTCAAGCAGCTGTCCGCAAAATTAAAAATCGCAAAATCCACAAAAGTTACTTCGATGAAATCGAAAACCCCTTTTCCGGTAAACAAACGGTCGATTAAATTTCCGACGGTACCGCTGAAGATAAGTACCAAACTGAAACTGTAAATTTTCTTCTTTTTAAAGTCCACATCCTTCAAAAAATAAGCCAGGACGATTGTTGCCAAAATACTTATGACGGTTAACAGTTGCAATTTTCCGGAAAAGAAACTAAATGCTGCTCCGGTATTATAGGTGGAATGAAAATCCAAAATACCCGGAATAATGGTAACCGACTTTCCTAAAGGAATCCAGTTTTTAATCACAAGTTTACTTATTTGATCAATCAAAATCAAGACAGCCGAAAGGATGTAGGCTATTAAGATCATCATTATTCATCACTCCTCTACAAAACAAAAACTACAAAAGCGAAATAAACGAGAATGATGACGACACTAAAAGGATGAAGTACTTCTTTAAGAAAGTAAGCACCATAATTGATATTTTTTAGTTTTTCGACATCAGGAAAATATATTTGCAACAATTTAACATAAATGACCGCCGATAAACCAAATCCAATCACAATCAGCAGGCTGGTCAGCGCCGATAATATCCAGAAAAACGGCATCACTTTGGAATAAATAAAGTAACACGAGGAAATAATCAACCCAAAAGGTACGGCGATAACAAGCGTCGTTAAAAAAGCAAACAACAAGGCTTTCCAGGTTTTTGGGCCTTTTAATTCCAATTTTTCTAAGATATCGCTGATTTTTGAACCTTCCTGGTACAACTTAATTAGCTTTTTCATTTAAACCTCGCATAAAGTCAATTGCTTCCTGCAGTGTTTTAACCGGAACAATTTGCATAGAGGAATTGATTTCTTTTTGCATGGCTAAGGCATCTTTTTCGTTGTTTCCTCCGGCTGGTACAAAAAAGTACCTAAAGCCGTAAAGGGAAGCCGACAAGATTTTTTGTTTGATGCCCCCGATTTCTCCTACGTTACCGTCTTTGTCGATTGTACCGGTACCGGTTATTCTTTCCTCATTGCCGTTTAAACCCGAATCCAAAGCATCATAAATGGCCAGGCTCATCATTAGACCGCCGCTTGGACCCATTGACGAATGTTCTTTGGGCGAGGCCACGGTCGAATCGGTGATTTGGTATTTGGGATATAAGGCTAGGCCTAATGCAAAACTGCCTTGGTATTCCCCAAATATCGCTTCCGCGGTGACAGGAATATTATCTCTAATAACCGTTAACGTCACTTTCAAGTTATCCTGACTGATGTTTTCTCTGACGGAATCATAAAGTGCGAAAAAAGCTTTTTGATCCGAAAAACTTTGGCCATTAATCATAATAATGATATCCCCGACTTGAAGACTCGGGCTTGCATTCTTAATCAAATCATAAACGATCATTCCCTGAAAGGCAGCGTTTAACGGCATCCCCGCTGCCTGATAGGCTGCCAGTACGGCCGCTTCCATGCTTGCTTCTTTGGCGATTTGACCTTTGATTTGGTCGAGATTGTCATCTTCGGGAGTCGTTTCTTCCAACAAATCAAAATAAGGATCGAACAGAATAAAACCTTTTCCCAATAAAGACGATTGCTTTTTGGTATAAACGCCCGTCAGGAAATAGGAATCGCTGCCCCCTTCGATATCAAGGGTGGCCGAGACAGGAAAAGGAGGGGCAGGGACTATAACATTGAGCGTTTGGGGAATTTGCTTTAAAACCAGCATTGCGCCCGTGATGAGGCCAAAACCGAAAAAAACCACCAGCTGTTCGGTAAATTTGGTTTTAAGGGCTTTGGGGCGAAGCAAACAATAAATCAGCCCAAGCCAGATTAGGGCAAACAAAGCTGCCCATAAGAAAAACCCGTAAGGAAGCAGTTGGTAAAACTCTTCATATAAAGATTTTACTAACCATAAGATTACTCCCAAAAAACCGGCATTGCCTATTCCCAAGATTATTATAAAAGTTCTTTTATTAATGATTTTGTGTTTTTTCATAATTTACCAACCAGTTAATCGCTTCATCCAAAGTTTCCACCGGCACCAATTGCATTTTGGGATTTCGCAAGGCATCATAGGCAGCTTTGGCTTCCACGTAATTAGGGCTTTCGTCCAAATTGATTACCCCGTTTTCCCGATAAACCGGCACGAAAAAGACATCGGCTCCCGAAAGATGGGCGGTAATGACTTTTTGTCTGACTCCGCCGATTGTGCCGACAAAGCCGTGCGAATCGATTGTGCCCGTTCCGGCAATTCTTAAGCCGTAAGTAATATCGATATCCGTTATGGCATTATAAATCGACAAAGCCTGCATCAACCCCCCGCTGGGGCCCAAAGTTCTGGCTTTATGAAGAGTATAACCGGGATTTGCTTCCATTATCGTATAGTATTCGTAAAGATACAAACCGAAATAAGGATTGCCATCCCCGTTTGCTCTTTTCGGAGTAACAGAAACAGTCTTTTTTTCATATTGTTCATCGTTATTTAACCTTAGGACTGTCGCCTGATAGCTTTTCCCTGCGATATAAGGCATATTGCCAATCAGATTGGACAAAGTATTCCCGTCGGTGATGGGAGTACCTTCCCATTCGGTGATAATATCGCCGATAAACAGGCCGTCCGCCTTGTCAATTGTCGTGGTATGAATAATCATGCCTTCAAAAACGGTTTTGATTTCTTTGCCGGCGGACCGGTAAGCGGCAATCAGAGAATTGGTTATACTGACATTTTTTTGGATTGTCCCGGAGCGATAATTTTCTTTTCCGGATAAATGGATAAAAGGAAGCGATTCCTCTACTTCCATTTTCGGATTTAAAAGCGAGATTAGATAGGTTAACAGCGTTGTCCGGTCGCTCGTATAAACCGAAACGGTGTTTATCGAACCTTTTTGCTGGTAATCGGTTTCTACCGAAATTACTTCTCTCACTTCGTTTAAATCTCCGGGAGCGGTAATATCGTAATCGACCCGAATTATCGATGCAACAACAATAAACAAATAAGGAAGGGCAATAATCAATAATAGCTTACGATACTCTTTCAGTAAAGTTTTCATTGCGATACGGTCAGCTTGATTTCATCCATTTGGCGATATTTGACGTTTGCGGAAGCGAGCATCCGTTTTCCGGCCATGCTGGATTCCGTGTCCGCATACTTATCGCTCATATAGACGATTTCCTTTATTCCGCTTTGAATAATCAATTTTACACATTCGTGACAAGGAAAAAGCGTCACGTAAAGAGTTGCGCCTTCCAGCGAAGTTGTTGCATTCAAAATCGCATTCGGTTCGGCATGCACGACATAAGGATACTTGGTATCGAGAAAATCGCCTTCGCGGCCCCACGGATATTCGTCGTCGCTGCAACCGACCGGGAGTCCGTTGTAACCGATGCCGATGATGCGTTTGCTTTGATTGACGATGCAAGCACCTACTTTGGTATTAGGGTCTTTGCTGCGCATGCTGGAAAGCAAGGCAACACCCATAAAATAATTGTCCCAACTTAAATAATTGGTATCTTTCGTTACTTTATTCATTTTTACCCTCTTCCTTTTCTTTTTCCTTCTCGATACATTCGCGTAATTCTTTGATTACGGTTTCTTTATCTTTGGCATTTTTGACGGAACAGAAAGGATTGGTGCACCCCAAGCATTCTTCAGGAATTTTCGTTCCTTCCGGAACTTTAATGCGCCGATTTAGGAAAAAGGTTCCGAAGAAAAGCGCTAAAGCTCCCAATAAAATCAATATTTCTTTCCAAAACATTAGCAATCCTCATTTCGTTAATTGTTTAAGCACATAATCCGCCGCAACCACTCCGGCCGTAAAAGTGACCGGCATGTAGGATCCGAGAATTCCGTCCAGTTTTTCTTTAGGCTTTTCGGTTGAAGCAACAACCAAGAAGTTTAAAGATACTCCTTCGCTACGCAAACGGGTGCGCAGCATCCGGGCAAGCGGATCGGTGGTTGTTTGATTCATCTTGACGATTTTGATTTGCGTTAAATCGGTTTTAAGTGCCATGCCCATCGAACTGATAAACGGAATATTTTTTTGTTGGCAATATCCAATTAACGCGCATTTGGCATCAAGCGAATCGATGGCATCGATTAAATAATCCAAATCAGGGGGAATAACCGAGGTCAAATTAGCACTTTCTAAGCGAACGCTATGCAAAACCACTTTTGCCCCAGGATTGATATCAAGGAGGCGGATTTGGAAAGCCTCGGTTTTCAACTGATTATGGGTCGAAGTTAAGGCAATTATTTGGCGGTTGGTGTTGGATGGTTGAACCGTGTCGAAATCGATTAAGGTCAGTTTACCTACGCCACTACGGGCCAGGACCTCGACAGCTGCCCCGCCGACACCGCCCAGTCCCACCACCGCAACATGTGCGTTTTGCAATTTGGCAAGACCTTCCGCCCCGATAATCGGCAATAAACGTTCATAATAGTTATTCATCGATTTTAATTCCTAACTCCTTCAATTGGCGCTTCGAAACTTTGGACGGCGCATCGCTCATTAAGCAACGGGCACTGGCCGCTTTCGGGAACGCTATAACTTCCCGCAACGAATTATTGTAAGTAAGAAGCATAACCAAACGGTCAAAGCCTAGGGCGATGCCGCCGTGAGGCGGAGTACCGTATTTCAAGGCACCGACAAAGAACGAGAATTGTTGTTCGATTTCTTCATCGGTCATGCCTATGGCTTTAAACATCCGGTTTTGGATTTCCTGGTTGTGAATCCGGATGCTTCCGCCGCCGAGTTCATAACCGTTCAAGACGATGTCGTAAGCTTTGGCATGCACTTTTTCGGGTTGGGTAAGCATCAAATCAACTTGGTCATCTTTAGGTGCCGTGAACGGATGGTGCGCCGCAACATACCTCTTTTCTTCTTCCGAATATTCGAAAAGCGGCCAATCGACAACCCAAAGGAAATTGAATTGTTGTTGGTCGATTAAATCCATTTCCTTGGCCACCTGAAGTCTTAAGGCTCCCAAAGCAAAGTTGGCATTTTCCCAAGTATCGGCGACAATCAAAACCAAGTCATTGTGTTTCAGCGCCAATTGTCCGGTGATTTTTTGGCTGTTTTCTTCACTGATATATTTGACAAACGATCCGGACAAACCGGCTTCGTTAACCTTAAGCCAAGCCAAACCGGAAGCATGGTACTTTTTGGCCATTTCCGTCAGGCGGTCGATTTCTTTGCGCGAATATTTTTCGGCGCCCATCGGAACAACGATGGCTTTGACTATGCCGCCTTTGGCCAAAGCGGAATCGAAAACCGGGAAATTTAATCCTTTGGCCCAGGCACTGATATCCTGCAAAAGGATTTCGAAACGGGTGTCCGGTTTGTCGGAACCGTATTTGTCCATCGCTTCCTGATAGGTCATCCTTGGGAACGGAGTCGGGATGTCAATATTGAGAGTATCTTTCCATACTTTTTTCAACATGCCTTCGACCACTGTTTGGATATCTTGTTCATCGATAAAACTCATTTCGATATCGACTTGGGTAAACTCCAATTGCCGGTCCGCCCGTAAATCTTCGTCGCGGAAACATTTGACGATTTGGTAATACTTTTCCAGGCCTGCCACCATCAAGAGTTGCTTATACATTTGGGGGGATTGCGGCAAAGCATAGAATGAACCGGGATAAACCCGGGACGGAACCAAAAAGTCTCTGGCCCCTTCCGGAGTCGATTTGCCGAGCATCGGTGTTTCGACTTCGATGAAATCAAGCGCATCCAAATAATTCCGAATGGACATGGCGGCTTTGTGGCGCATGATTAAATTCTTTTGCATAACCGGACGCCGTAAATCCAAATAACGGTAACGCATTCTGACTTCTTCCAAAGCATCGGTTTGATCCTGAATCAAGAGGGGCGGGTTTTCGGCTGTATTCAGAATTACCAATTCATCCACCAATACTTCGATATCGCCGGTTGGAAGGTTAGGATTTTTGTTGCTTCTTTCCACAACTTTGCCGGTTGCTTTTAAAACGTACTCGTTTTTTACTTCCAAAGCTTTGGCATAGTTTTTGTTATGGGGTTCAATGACCAATTGGGTAATACCGTAACGGTCGCGGAGATCAATAAAAATCAAACCGCCAAGGTCGCGTTTTTTATTGCACCAACCAACGAGGGTTACTGTTTCCCCGACATTCGCTAATCTTAATTCATTGTTATTTTTGGTACGCATATTTTTCTCCTTCAATTCCAAAAAAAGTAGTTAGTTCCTGGACCGGAATAAGTTTTTCGGTCTTTTCCTTTGTATCTTTGATGCGAATTTGATTGTTTACGAATTCATCCAAACCGATGATGACAATATAACGCGATCCCATGCGATCGGCCAATTTAAACTGCGGTTTCAAATTGTGGCTTTGATAGTCGATTTCCGCTGTTTTACCCTTTAGCCGTAAAAATTGCGTCAACAACAAACCTTGTTTTTTCATTTCTTCGCCTAAGGTTATGACGGTAACGGAATCGTCATTGGTTTCGGAAACGGTAATGCCCAGTTCGTCCATAACCATCATCAGGCGTTCGACTCCCATCGCAAACCCCATGGCCGGATAATCAGGTCCGTCAAATTCGCGTGTCAAACTGTTATATCTTCCCCCCGCGCTTAAGGCTAAATTGTTCAGCGGGGATTTTTCGTCGTCATAGACGATTTCAAAAACGGTATTGGTATAATAATCCAAACCTCGCACCAAACGGTCGCTTTTTTCGAACGGAATTCCGTAAAGTGTCAAGGCAGACATGACATCCTGAAAATATTGCAAATCTTCATCGGGCAAATAATCGCTGATAATCGGTGCACTTTGCATCACCGGGTTTTGGCTGTCGACTTTGCAGTCAAGCATGCGCAACGTATTCTTCTGGAAACGTTGCTTGCAATCATCGCATAAAGCGGATAAATGCGGTTCAAAATGCTTTTTCAAAGCCTCGACATATTTTTCCCGGGCAAATCCGCTGCCAATCGAATTTATCAAAACTTTGATGTTTTTGATTCCCAGAGCCTGCAAGATTTGGTAATTCAGATTAATGATATCCGCATCCAAATAAGGATGTTCGCCTCCAAAAGCTTCCACCCCGAATTGAGTAAATTGGCGAAGTCTTCCCGCTTGGGGACGCTCGTAGCGGAACATCGGACCAAAATAATAGTATTTATGGATTCCCGGAACAGCATACAATTTGTTCTCGACAAAGGCTCGGGTTACCGGAGCGGTTCCTTCGGGACGCAAAGTAATACTGCGATCGCCCCGGTCAATAAAGGTGTACATTTCTTTATTAACGATATCACTTCCTTCCCCGACCGAACGGACAAACACTTCGGTAGCTTCGAAAATCGGGGTAATCATTTCCCGAAAACCGAAAGATTCCGCTACTCCGGAAGCAATTTTTTGCAAATAACGGTATTTCTTGGCATCAGATTGATAAAAATCTAAGGTTCCTTTTATTTTGGTAACTTTCATAATATGCTCCTTAAATGAAAAAATGAGGAAAGAAAAAGCATCATCTAGGGACGAACCTCTTTTTGGTCCGCGGTGCCACCCTAGTTTAGACATTGTCTACCCTCTTCATACCATGATAACGCTGTCGATCATGCGTTTTTTCTCCGAAGTTGTCAGCTTCTTCAACGAAAAAAATATTTTTATATATTATACTAAAGATTTCTTTTGATTTCAACAAAAGCGACTAAGGAATTCGCATTTATTTGCCGATTGGGCAAAAAGGCGACCGGAGCCGCCTTTTCGTTAAGCTTTACGTTTAATACCGAACATCAGGAAATTATACAAGACAAAGAAAACCGTCATTAGGCCCAAGGCAATAAACAGGTAAAGATAATTGGACGTTTTGGCAACCGAAATAATCAATAGAAGCGGTGCCCCTAAAAGAGCCGCCGAGCCGGAACCGGTAACCAGGTTTTCCGCTGCCGGGGTTTCAAACTTCGGATCGATTTCGCGAAGCAAAGCAATACCGGTGCTGGCTGTTCCGGTCAACATTCCGTACATACTGACCAAACCCTCATGTTGATATTGAGGATAAAGCTTCTTAGTCGCAAACCTAATATATAATAATGTGAGGACTCCGCCCACGGTCGAAATAATCACAAGGGCTAAGATCAGTTGCCAGGAAGAAAGCATCTTAACGTCAATGGCGATAATACTGCTGATAATCATGATATCAAAAGCAACCCCGGCAATCCGGTTCAGCATATAATCGTTGGTATAAACGCGTTTCATGATTTTCTTCTTGCGAAGCAGAATCAAAACCCGTTTGACAAGCATCGTGGTAAAAATACCGAAAAGGAAATTAAAGCCCCAAATGAGCGGAACCACATTGTCGATTAGGAATTTGTTGTTGGATATTTTGATTAACTCGGTCACACCAAACATAATCAGAAAAGTGAGCAGATACGATAAAAAGACAAAGGCAACCTGAATCGTCAATTTGTCAACCGACTCCACTAAAGGAATTTCGCCGGTTCCTTCCACAATGGTGGTAGAACCTTCGGTTACCGAATCTTCGTAAACCCGTTTAAGTTGGTTTTTCTTTTGGAGATAGTTCAAATACCATACGCCCGGGATACATGCCCACACAAATCCCAAAGTCGAAAGGCTTAGGCCAAAGGTTGGGCCGCCCGGGAATAAACCGGTTGTTTTGAACATATAACCGATATTGTTCGCTTGTCCCGGTCCTTGTCCAAATCCCATAGGGAGCAACAGACCGGAAAATGGCGCAACATCTTTTAAGCCTAAGAATAAAACCATGGTAATTGCCATTCCGACAATACCTTGCATAAGATAGGTGCTTACGATTAACAAACCGCTCTTGAAACCTTCAGGACGCTTATCGTATTTTTTTACCGCCACAAGACCCATGGCAATAAAACCAACGGCAATGGTGTGGTAGGTAATCATTTCAAAAAAATCATTGGTCAAAATGTCTTGGCCGTCGATTTGAATTCCGATATTTTTAACAATTTCTTTGATAATCAAACCGATAAATCCGCCGATAACCGCCGTAGGAAGCAAACTCTTTTGTATAAAAGGTACTTTTCTTCTTATGGTGTTTCCAAGTAGTAACATTAAACAGACAAAACCGAATTGAAACATGGAACTCCAAATTTTAAAGTCCGAAAAATTCGCTAGTAATTTCATGCGTTAAACCTCCTTCAGAGTTTAGATATTTATAGTATTGGAATGTCAACAAATATAAGTACGGCGAGAATGATTTGGGGTTGGCTTTTGTCAAACCGTCATACAATAAACGATCGCCGTTTTTTAAGTAAATTATTATTTTATGCTTGCCTTGGATGGATAATTGCTGGATTTCTTCGTAGGAATAGAATTTTACTTCTTTTTTGAAGACAAATTTGATTCCTTTGTTGGTTAAAAGGGCGTCGCAAAGACCGATTTTGGTTTTTGGGTTCGTAAGCGAATTCCAAAGCAAACCGGGATCGGTACTGACAACCTCATCAGCTTTCAAATTGCTTAGATAGTCGATTAAAATATCTTTTAACTTTTTTTCAATCGCAATTAACGTATCGTCAAAATCTTTGCTTTCGATAAAACCGGTTTCCAAATAGGTTCCTTTTGCCCCGCAGGCGGTACAATAAATTTCATGGTCTTTCGAAGTAATGGTATGCATTTGCTTGCATTTCGGGCAGGCAAAAAGCAAACGTTCCAAACCTTCGGCCCGTTTTTTACCTTTATAGAGGTATTGTTTTTCATTTTGCACTTCGTAGGCATTGACATAAAGTTCATCAATTACCAATCGGGTCAATTCTTCATCGGTATATTTGGCAATTTCGGAAGGGAATAAAATCCGTTGGATTTTACCCCAAGAATGACCTTTTTTACGATAAACCGACCAACGCGGATCGGTTAAATACAAGCCGCGAAGCTGATAAAAGATAACCGGAACCTGCAGATGTTTGATTAATTTTCCGATGGCGCGAGGTGTTTTCGGATTTTCGCCGGTATAAGTGATATTGCCTTCGACGAACATTCCGACGCTTCCGCCTTCTTTCAGCGTTTGTTTGATTTCTTTTATCGTACCGATATCAGCCATCGATTTGGCTTTTTTCAAAGGATGCACCAAAAAACGCAAGAGTTTGGTTACAAATCCCAGGTTAAAAATCTGTTCGGAACTGACATAATAAATCGGGAAATCAAAAGCATAAGACATTAAAATCGGATCAATCATGCAGGTGTGATTGCCTAAGATTAAATATGGTCCGTCTTTTTTCAAGCGATGTCTTTGGTAATGATATCGATAAGGCCAAACAAAAATCGGCTTAAAGAAAAATCGAAAGAAACCAAAGACTAAACGGTGACGAAAGCGAACGATTCGTTTTTTCGGTTTTTGTGCTTTTTTCATAATATCACCAGTAACATTATACAATAATTTGCGAATTTTGTCGCTTGATTAATTTATTTATCGGGTGAATTGGGCTTTTTGGTGAGGGTGAAACCTTTGTTGATGATCTTATCTCCGAATGATTCCTGCAAAGATGCCACCAATTTGTTAACCGAATGTTTCTTTTCCTCTTCATCGTAATCATCGAAAATCGACAATTGTCTTACTTCTTCTTGGGCTTTTATGAGCTTGCTGGCGCCTACCCCGAGCAAACGTACCGGTGTTTCGCCGTCATAGAGATCGTCAAACAGAGCGCTTGCGACCCGGTTGATTTCATGGTCGTCATCGGTCGGATTATCGAGCGTTCTCGTTTTGGAAACGGTCTTAAAATCATGATAACGGATTTGCACCGTAAAAGTGTAAGCTTTCAGGTTTCTTTTTTCCAAACGGTTGGCCACGCTGTTAGCCAAGATCTTAAGGTTCAGTTTCATATTGGAAATCAAATATTCGTCCTGGTCGAAAGTTTGGGAATTGCTGATGGAACTGACCACTTGGTGACTGTTCAGATCAATTTCTTTGGAGCCTTCCCCGTGGGCATGAGCATACAAAGATTTCGCATTGGTCGGTCCGATTGTTTCTTCCAACATTTTCAGATCCCGGTAATTGGCCAAATCTCCAATCGTCTTGATACCGATCATTTCAAGCAGCGGAACGGTTTTTTTACCGACCCCGAACATCGCCGAAATCGGCAACGGCCACATTTTTTCCGCAATCTCTCTTTTCCGTAAAACCGTAATACCCATCGGTTTTTTCATATCGGAAGCCATTTTGGCCAAAAATTTATTCGGTCCGATGCCGATGCTGCAAGGCAAATGGAACTTTTCAAAAATATCTTCCTGAATCTTTTCCGCCAATTCCAAAGCATTTTCGGTTTCGCACCGCTCGGTCACATCCAAATATCCTTCATCGATACTGCCCGGTTCCACCAAAGGCGTAATTGTATACAAGTATTCGAAAAAGAGGGAGGAATACGATTGGTATAATTCCATGCGCGGCGGGACAATATAAAGGTTGGGACATAGGCGCAAAGCTTCTTCCAATGGCATCGCCGATTTTACGCCGTACTTGCGGGCTTCGTAACTGGCGGTCAGAATAATCGCGCGACGCCTGATTTGCGAATTGGCTATTACTAAAGGAAGTCCTCTCAACTCCGGATTTTCCGCAATCTCACAGCTGGCAAAAAAACAATTTAAGTCGATGTGGAAGATTATGCAATTTTTTTTAATGTTATCACTTCCTTTTTTAAAACAAATATGATATACTATTAATACTTGTATTATTATTATAATTGATTAGAAGGAGTTTACCATGAAAAAAGATAAAAAAGATAAACAGACAAAGAAAAAATTCATTGAAAAAAGAACAAGAGCCGACAATTTGAATGAATTTATCGTCAGGAACGCTCCGACAAAAACCTGGTGGGGAAAATTAATCCTAATTATTATCTTAGTGGGATTTGTTCTGTTGCCATTAATCGGATTATTGTTCTTGTTATTCAGTTAATAAAAAGGGACTAAAGTTTTTAACTTTAATCCCTTTTTTCTTTTTATGCCACCGTGCGCAGTTTCTTCAGTTTCTTATGTCTTAACCGCAACCGATCCGAAATCATCGCGATGAATTCCGAATTGGTCGGTTTGGATTTGTTGTAACTGATTGTGTAGCTGAAAATGTCGCTGATTGCTTCAACATTTCCCCTTACCCAAGCTACTTCAATCGCATGGCGAATGGCCCGTTCGACACGGGAAGCGGTCGTGTAAAACCGGTGGGCAATTTCCGGGTAAAGAGTTTTGGTTATCGAACCCAGTAATTCGACATTGTTATATACCATTGTGATGGCTTCGCGCAAATACAGATATCCTTTAATATGGGCAGGCACCCCTACTTCATGCAAAATGTCGGTTATTTCGGAATCAAGATCAATGGCGTCAAATTCGTAAGATTGTTTGGGCTTCCGGTCTTCCATCTGGGTAAGTCCTACCACCAATTGGTAAAAATTGTCCATATTAATCGGTTTCATGATGACATAATCAACGTTTAATTGGCTGAGTTTGGAAGTAATAAAGTTACTGGTGAATTGGGTCATTACCACAATTCTTTTCGGTTGAATATAACGGTCTTTTTTGGTCCGTAATTCTTCGATTACTTTCATTCCATCACAATAAGGCATAAACAAATCCACGAGCAGGATATCAGTCTCGGTAACTCTTAGAGCGTTCAAAAGACTTGTCCCGTCCGTATGCGTACTGATTATTTGGACATCTTCTTGATTCTTGAAATATTCTTTAAAAGCATCAATCCGATCTTGCCCCTCATCAGCTACCATTATTCTTAATTTTTGCATCTCAAAACCCCCATTCCAAAACAATTTTATCATTAATGCATGGCTATTGCAAACCAATAATTAACTTTTTTTGCATAGGTCAATAAAAAGCTGACAAAAACGGGGTTTTTTTTGCCGCTTAGTGTTGATTTTTTTCGAAGGAGTGTCTGTTTTTGTCAAATATTGTCGATTTCCGTAAGTTCTTTCAACATCCATTCGATATGAATGGCATAGCCGATTAAAGGGTTATCAACCGTGACATGGGAAATAGCGCCGATTATTTTGCCGTCCTGAATGATGGGACTGCCGCTCATCCCCTGCACGATTCCTCCGGTTGCCTCAATCAGTTTTTCATCCGTTATTTTCACTTTTATTCCCTTGACATCCGCTTCTTCCTGCATTTTTACCGAGATTATTTCGAGCGAAAATTTCTCGACTCTGCCACCTTCGATAACCGTCATTAGATAAGCCTTACCTTGATGGACCTCTGATTGCGTTGCCACTTCCACCGGTTTTTTGTTCAAAAAGGACGGCTGACGCATGATTCCGTAAAGACCGGTAACACTATTAAGGGAGAATTTTCCCCATTCTTCTTTGTTTAGTACAGCTCTTTTTTCACCTGGTGTTCCCGGAATCGCTCGTTTCACCGATTCGACGGTTGATGACAGTACCGTTCCCGTGACTTTGCCGAGCGAAATGGTGGCATCGAAAACGCCGTGTCCGAGAGCACCGAACTTTTTGGTGGCAGGATCAATAAACGTTAAGGTCCCAATTCCCAAAATCCGGTCCTTAATATATAAACCGATTGATTTTTCCTGCCCAGTGGTAGTACAGACCAAAATTTTGGTCGTATGTACTACCCCATTTCTTTCTAAAGTCAGTTCTGCGGAAGTTTCATCGTAATTTTTTAGATAATTTACCAAATCCTGGTTGGAACGAACGGGTTTTCCGTTAAAGGAAAGAATTCGATCCCCGGCTTCGATATTGCAGTTTTTCCAGGGGGTTTGCTTGCCGCTTTCGGTTTCCACTTGGTATTTACCGGCCACATAAACACCAGTGTCCAGTCGGATGCCGATGGTTTCGCCACCGGGAATCAAAGTGTAAGTGGCAGAGCTAAGTGTCAGGTTGGGTTGCAAGGATAGAAAAATTGCCAAAAAACTGAAGATTAGAGCAATTTTGACAAAAAACGCTTTTTTCAGATTAATCCATTTCAATCTAATACCTCCTTTTGTGTCCGATTAAAAAATAAAAAAATTAATTTATGAAATTTTTTTAATTTTTTGACACAATATATTGTTACCTAATTAATAAAAAAAAGTATCTAAAGATATTGGCACTTTAGACACTTTTTTATTTTTTTTAAAATTTTTGACAAATTTAATGCCAAAAATTGATCATATCTTTTGCCAAAGCAAGAACCGAGTCGTCCTGTACATCTGGCGAAAGCATTTGGGCGATTTCTTGGATTCGTCTATCCATCGTCAATTCTTCCAAAACCGTCACGGTCCGACCGTCAACCGTTTTTTTCGAAATCAAAATATGGTGGTCAGCACAGGATGCCACAATCGGCAAATGAGTTATCGCCAATACTTGCGTATCCTCACTGATGGTTTTGAGTTTTTTGGCAATCGCGCTGGCGACGGAACCGCTTACGCCCTGATCGATTTCATCGAAAATCATGGTTGCCAAATTCATATTTTTCAGAAGATGGGTTTTCAAAGCTAACATAATCCGCGACATTTCGCCCCCGGATGCGACTTTGGTGATATCGCGCATCGGTTCGCCGACATTGAAACTGATTAAAATTTCCAAGTTGTCCGTTCCGTAAGAATGGAAAACCGCGCTGTTGAACATATCGTCAAAAACAACATCTTTAAAACCGATTTTCATTTGCACATGAACCAAATAAAGATCTTTCAGCGTTTCCTTAATTGCTTGTTCCAATTGGTTGGCATTTTCTTTCCGTTTCTGAGTTAAAGAAGTTGCGACTTCCGCCAATTTTCCGTAAGCCGCTTTGACATCGTTTTCCGCATCCACCAAAAGATCATCCATTTGGTCAAATTCATTGATGCGTTTGGTCAATTCGGTTTGAAAGACGATTAATTCGGGAACAGTTTTCCGATAACGGCGTTTTAAATCTTTTAAAAATGACAACCGTTCGTTGATTTGATTTAAGCGCTCTTCATCAAAGGAAAGATGCGATATTTCCGAAGTTATAAAACTTTCAAAATCTTCGATTTCGTAATAAGTATCGTCGATTCGACCGACGTGTTCCTGAAACCGATTATCGATTTTGGATAGTTTTTTTAAAACCGCGCTGATTTCGAACAGCGATCCGGTAATATTATGGTCCTCAAGCAAGGTTTTAATCGATGCTAAATTTTTAAAAATATTTTCATAATTGTTCAAAATGTACAATTCCTGTTCCAAATCGGTTTCTTCGGTTTCCGAAAGATTGGCTTTCGCCAACTCGTTTGCCTGATAGCGCATAAATTCCAATTGGTTGGCATCTTCGGTTGCCCTTTTTTTAAGACTTTGGTACTTCCGCAACGTTTCCTGATAAACGGCCAATTGTTTTTGATAAGCGCGAAGGATTTGGCGCGATTCTTCGGTTTCGATAAAATCCAAATAATGAACCGACTGAAACAGCTTCTTCGTGTCGTCTTGCGTATGGATATCCGCGAGTCCTTCCGCAATCGCATTCAATTCGTTAACCGTAACCAAAATCCCGTTGATTCGGGTAGTTGTTTTCCCGGTTAAGGCGATTTCCTTGCGAATCGAAAGTTCGCGGTCAGGGAGTTCGTCAATCCCGAAACTTTGCAAAAGCTCGGAAATTTTATCGCTGTATCCGGAAAAAACTCCTTCGATAATCGCTTTTTGATAACCGGAACGGACCATCGTGGATGAGGCGCGATCGCCCAAGAGAAGTCCGATAGCATCAATGATAAGCGATTTACCGGCACCGGTTTCCCCCGTCAAAATGGTTAAACCCGGCTTGAAATCGATGGATATATTGTCGATAATGGCAAAATTCTGCACTGTTAACATCGAAAGCATAGTACCTTACTCCTTTAATACTTTGATTAAATCCGAATATGTGATATGGTGAAGTGCTTTCAGTTCTTCAACTTTTCCGGTATCAAGGAATGTTTCCGGCAAAGCCAGAGAAGTTACCGAAACTTCGGGAATGGCGCTTTTTATCATTGTCGCAAGCGACGAAGTTTCAATTACCTGTTCATAAACAAAAAGGTGAATCTTTTGGGTGGCCAAGTTTTTAAGCAATTCATAATCCACCGGTTTGATAAATCGGGCATTGATTAACCCGATTTTCCCCGCAAGCCCCGCTTTTTCCAAAGCTTCTTTGATTCCCCATACATCCGGTCCGTAAGCGACTACCGTTTTGGGTTTTACGGGAAGGATTACTTCCCAGGTTCCAAAAGGCAGTTCTTCGACCGTTTGATAAGAAAAGCCCGCAAACCCTTGTTTAGGATATCGCAAAAAGAACGGTCCCTCTTGGTACAATAAGGCAACCTCCAACAGAGACAGGGCTTCATGTGGGTCTTTCGGCATGGCTATTACGACATGGGGAATGCTCGAAAGAAAAGCGATATCAAAAATCCCCTGATGGGTATCGCCGTCGTCGGGAACAATCCCCGAGCGGTCGATGCAGAAAATGACCGGGGTTTTGGTCCGCGCCACATCATGAAGAATTTGGTCGTAAGCCCTTTGCAGGAAGGTGGAATACATAAAGACAATCGGTATCAAGCCTGCCTGGCGCATGGCGCTTGCCATGACGACCGCGCTTTCTTCGGCAATGCCGACATCGATAAAACGGTCGGGAAACTGATGTTTAAACTGTTGTAAACCCGACCCCAGCGCCATGGCCGGAGTTATGACATTGATTAAAGGGTTTTTCCGGCATTTTTCAAGCAAATAATCGGCAATTATCTCGCCGTACATTTTTTGGTTGGGATCACCTTTGACAACTCCGGAAGCTAGATCAAACGGCCCCACGCCGTGCCAAATCCCCGTATTGTCTTCTTCCGCAAACTCATACCCTTTGCCTTTTTGGGTTTTGACATGCAAGACCACCGAATGTTTGGCCTTTTTGGCATATTTCAAATAGGTTTCCAGTTGGGCGATATTGTGTCCGTCAATTCCTTCGAAATACTGAAACCCGAGGGAAGTAAAAAATTGATTGTCGTAAATGTAGGATTTAACGCTCATTTTGAAACGGTTCAGAAACCGTCCCCAAAACTTCGGCAAATTAGGCGATTGTCTTCTAACCCGAATGCGATTGAAAGTTTTGCCCAAAGAACCAATGTTTTTGGAGATGCTCATCTCGTTGTCGTTTATGATGATTATCAATTTATACTGATGGTTTTGGCCGAGAAAATTCAAAGCTTCAAAAGCCAAACCGTTGGCAACGGAAGCATCGCCGACCACGACCACAATTTCTCCGATGCCGTTTACGCCTTGTTGTTTGGCAACTGCATAACCGAGGCCGGCAGATAGGGCGGTTGAACTGTGTCCCGCTTCATAAATATCGTGAACGCTCTCGCATCGTTTGGCAAATCCGCTCAAACCGTTCATTTTGCGTAAATTCCGAAATTCTTTTCCCCGGCCGGTCAGGATTTTATGGGCGTAAGTTTGGTGGGAAACATCGAAAATGATTTTATCGTGTGGGCTTTCAAAAACCCGATGCAAAGCAATCGTTAGTTCCACTGCTCCCAAATTTGATGCCAAATGGCCGCCGTTTTGGCTGACGACTTCGAGAATCCTTTTTCTGATGGCTGTTGCCAAAGAATTGAGTTCATCTTTGCTCAGCGTTTTTAAGACAGCCAAGGAAAAATGGTCTAAATCAAACGATTGGGTAAGAGGTTTTTTAGGCATGGAAAATCAGCCTTTCTTTTAAAAAGTATTATTTTAACGGTACTTCACCACTTGGCGTCATTTTACTGATTACTACTTCTTTGGCAGCGTCCAAGCGCTTTTTGCATTCGGCGCTTAAAGCGATACCTTGTTGATATTTTTCCACGGCTTCTTCCAAACTCAAAGTGCCGCTTTCCAAAGCTTCGACGATGGAAGTCAATTGAGCCAGCAATTGTTCAAAGGTTAGATTTGCATAATCATTATTCATAGGTTTATCTCCTTTTTTATTTTTCGATGAAACAAAACTTTAAACTTCAAAACCGAATATTTGGTTTAATTTTCGTCTTTGACAATTCGCAAAATATTCGCATCCACATGACCGTCTACCATCCGAACTTTAATCGGAAATCGGAAATCGAGCTCGGATACGGAACTTTTGACTTTTTCGTTTTGATAGACAATGCTATAACCTTTTTTCATTAAGTTCAAAGGATTGAGAATAATCGTTTTTTCGATCAACGCATTTAACTGTTTTTCGCTGTTTTCCAGCTGAGACGCAATTTTAGTTTTGATGGTTTGGCTGAAAGATTCGATTTGTTGGTCATAACGGTTAATCCGTTCGATGATGATTTCCTTTCGTAACCGTCTGGTGCTGCTTGTTAGGTTAAGAGCAGCCATTTCCAGGCGATTTTGGATAGCCACATCCAAACGGTTGCGATATTGAATCAAATGCTTATTGGTTTCTGCCATTTTGTAAAGCGGCGATGATGTCAGCAAGCGGTGATTAAGGGCTTCGTATTGCCGAGTGATTCCTTGCAAAAGTTCGCCGAAATTGGCCAGGCCGTAGGAACCGGCCAGTTTCTGCCAAAGGGATTGTTTCTTTTCCACCTCGGAAACCGCGGCCTGTAACAGACGCTGTTGCAAATGGTTGACATGATTTACCACATCTTCCCGGGATTTGGAAAGGAGGATTGCGGCGGCAGTTGGGGTAGCCGCGCGTTGCGAAGCCACAAAGTCGCAAATCGTCACATCCCCTTCATGTCCCACAGCCGATACGGTAGGAATCGGCGATGCAAACAAAGTTCGGGCCAGTGCTTCGTCGTTAAAACAGGACAAATCCTCGAAACTGCCCCCGCCGCGACCGATAATCAAACAATCGTGTTTATTGCTTGCATAGACTTCTTTCAAGGCTCTGATTAAATCGGCCGGCGCATCCCGACCCTGAACCAAAGCCGGATACAGGGTTATTTTGGCAAAGGTGAGACGACGGCTGAAAGTCGTTATCATATCATTAATCGCTTCCCCCGTGGAAGCGGTTATGATGGCAATACTTTTCGGATATTCCGGTAAAGGCAGCTTTTTCGCCGGGTCAAACAAACCTTCTTTTTGCAATTGGTCTTTGAGGTCCAAAAACTGCTGATATAACAGGCCAATCCCGGCTTCCGCCATTTTTCGGACATTGATGGAATAAATCCCCCGTTTTTCGTAAATTTGCACCTTTCCCATCACCTGAACCATCATTCCGTCTTTCGGCATGAACTTCAGGGCTTGGTTGTAAGGGGCAAACATCGTGGCGCTGATTTCCGCATTCTCATCCTTCAAAGAAAAATAATAGTGCCTGCCGGATATTTTGAAATTGGAAATTTCCCCTTGCAGATAAACTTCCTGCAGGTGTTCGTCCATTTCGAATTTATAGCTCAAGTATCGGGTAAGGGCCGTGACACTTAAGAAACGAACATCTTTAAAAACTTGTTCATTGGTCATTCTCAATTACCGATCCTACTTTCTCTTTTATCGAATCCAAGACGCGATTGTTGAATTTGACTTGGGTTTCTTCTTCATCGACGCAAAAATATTTCGTAATTTCCATGGCTTCGTTGATAACAATCGGAGCCGGAGTAGCGGTGAACAATAATTCATAAGTGGCAAGACGGATGATTGCCCGATCGACATACGACAGGCGGTCCAATGTCCATTTAAAAAGACTTTGCTTGATGACTTCATCGATTTTGTCCAAATGACTGACCGTTCCGTCATACAGTTCTTGGGCAAAAGCCTGAACTTCCGGCGCCACTTCCAACTCGTGGTAATCCTCGGTAAGAAGCAGAGCTTGTTCGAAATCGACTTGGTCCCCGTTATTGATATCGTATTGATATAAAGCGATGACTGATAATAAGCGTGCTTGTTGTCTTTTCATAACGTATCCTTATGCTAGTGGGATTTGGAACGGTACTACCGCCACCCCGTATTCACTGCACAAATTGCTTGTCACGATATTGGACTCCCAAGCATAGGTGATTTTGCCCAAGGCAACATCCGATTCGCTGTCCCAGGTTATCGTTAACCATTCTTGGTTAATCTCGTAATCGATGGCGATTTCGTCGCCGTTTTCGTCAAACAAATGCAGGGAATTGATAACCTTTTTTTCCTGTAACGGGGAAGTAAAGGCGATTCTTACCATGGAGGAACTGATGACGATATTGGTATAATTAGGTGCCAAATAATTATTGCGTTCGTGGTAAGTTTTGGTGCGCGTAGCAAGTACCACCCGGCCGGCCGCTTTTTCGATATCTACCGGTCCCAAACGTTTGTTTGGTTCGGTTTCGAAAACCTGTTCTAAAGCTTTTGCTTCGAGTTCCAGGTCATCCTGTTCGGTTTGATGCAAATCATAGGTTGTCACAATCGTGGTATAGGTGTAAAAATACGAACCCATGGCTTGGGCTTGTCGTAAACCGACAATATCTGCTTCCGCAAACTCGTCTTCTTCGTAGGAGGGTTCCTGGATAATGTAAATATCGACTTCGTCGTCCAACTGGCGGTAATAGTCACTAAACAAATAAGTTAAAGCTTTGCTGTACAATGTTAAGTATTGGTCTTTATCTTCGGAAGCACAACCGCTCAGTTCTTGTAAATCGCTTATACCTTGGTACCATAAGATGCCTTGATAACGCATTTTTAAAACCGGACGGATTTTGCTTTCAAACAAATATCCCATTTGGTCGTAAGCTTCTTTCGAACCAGTGATTTCATCCTTGTAACGGTTTGTCAGGGTCGAAAAAGCACGAACCGTTTCTTTTGTCGATATCAGTTCCGGGCTGACCCAGGCGTCCAAATGGGATTCTTCCACTTGAGCTAAAACAACCGCAATCGGGATTTCCAATTTTTGGGCCAGTCCCCAAGCAAAGTAATAGGCAAAACCGCTGACCTGGTCGGCAAAATCCAGTCTGGCAGGATCAATCCAGGCACCTTGGTCAAAACCTTGTTTGTAAAAACCCATTACCAAAGGGGAAGCGGTCGGTTCCAAAATCGGCCCCCTGATTTCGCTTAACGGGATGTTGACAAACCCTTCGCCGGCTAGCAGCCAAATATCGCCGAAATGAATATCCTTGATGGTTTTTTGATTAACGGAATCTTCGATAACCAAATAATACTTTTTATAACTGGCACTTGGTGACTTAAGTTCGATTTTCCAAAGACCCGATTCCATGACATAAGTGTAATTTTGATCGATAAGCCGATTGTTTTCGTCATAAAGAGTAGCAACAATCACGACTCCTTCTTCGGAAGTACCGCTGATGACCAGATTTTCTTTTTGTTGGAAAAACGCACCGTCGGTCAGATATTGGTCCGTCAAAATAAAAGGTTTGGTCGGGTTTTTTCCGATTGGGGATTGAATCGGTTGAACGCAAGCGACCAACAGCAGGCCCAATAAAGTCAAGCATAAAATAAAGCTAAATCGTCTCATAAAAGTCACCTCAAATTTCAAAAACATTATACACTAAACAGCCGCTTTTTTCAAGCAGAATCGCCTTAGTCCCATCCTTAAAAAATTTGGGAAAAACGGCTTTGAAAATGAAAAAGTTGATAAATGCCGAAAAACTATCCGACACTTATTCAACTGATCTTTTTTGCAATTCCTTAAGCGAAAATTCGCATCCGCAATAATCCTGCCGGTAAATTCCGTATTGTTTGGATAAAGCAACCGATAATTGATAACCGTTATTGAGTTTAAAGTTGGAATAAAGAAACGGTATACCCAATTGCTTTTCCAAGGCGATGCCGATTTCATTGATTTTTTCTGCATTCTTATACGGACTGATTGACAAAGTAGTCGTAAAGAAGTCGAAACCATGCTTTTTGGCGTATTCACCAGCTTTTTTCATGCGCAAAGCATAACAGGCAAAGCAGCGGCGGTCGCCTTCCGGCAAGTATTCCAAACCCTTGATTTGGGTCAGATATTCCCGATAATCGTAAGGGGGAACGATTAAAGGAACCTCTAATTCCAGGCATTCGATAATCTTGGCTTGTTCGTGCAAGCGCAAATGATATTCTTCCGCGGGAAAAATATTCGGATTGTAATAGTAAATCGAAACTTCGAAATAATCCGCAAGTTTCTTAAGCACCGCACTGCTGCACGGCCCGCAACAACTGTGAAGCAATAATTTCGGTTTAAGGCCTCGCGCTTTCAGTTCGGTTAATTTGCTTTCAAAAGCTTTTTGGTCATGGATTTCGAGTCGGGAAACCCCTCGCAACACATGCCACAACACTTCGTTTTTAAACCCCAAGGACTTCAAAACCCCTAAAAGGAAATCGTCTTCTTCGGTAACGACCGTTACAAAGGATACCTGTTTTTGCAATAAGGATAAAAGAATCTGCCATAAAGCGGTATAAAGACGGGAATCGCCCGAATAATTAAATTTTTGGATAAAGGCTTCTTTTTTACTAAAAATAATTTCTGCCCGTAAATAAGCCTCTTGTTCGGAAGCGTTGACGGAAAAAATACTTGCTTTTTTTGAAACATCCGCGATAACGGTATAGTCAAATGGGAAAGAAGCAAATTGAACCGCTTCGTCAAAAAACTTGACCAACTTTTTAAAGCATGTTGCTTCGTACACAAAAGGACTGCGTTTGGCAAGCTGCAATTTGCGATATGTTTCGTCGTTTACGACAATTTGGTTAAACCAAGTAAGGTAGGGAAACAGCGGTTTTCCCGCAGAGTGATAGTAATGAATGGTTTCGTGATCGATAAAAAAGTATTGCGACAGGGCTTGGTTTTCGGTTTTTGATTGGAAAATTACTTCATTGTCGCTGATTAAAGCCGCAAGTTCCTGAAACGACCCGCCAAAAGTTTCGGTAGGATTGTCCAAATACTGTTTAAGCAAAAAATCTTTCATGATACCATCACCTTTTTTTATTATTATATCACGAAAGACTTTTCGGCAAGCCGTTAATTGCAATTTTCTTTAAACCTCACCCGCAAACTGCGGATGATTTTTTGCATAAGCGGCAGTTTTTCCCAAATATCGCTTGCTAAGGCCAGTTGGTTTTTGGCCCGCACCAAATTGTGTTGAGGGTACCTGATTAGGAAATATTTGTCGCTCAACAGATAATCGGTCAAAAAGCGCATCCCGCATTCCATCGTAATGATATAGACGCTTTCGGAAAGCATATCCCCTTCTTTTTCGCTCAGCCAGTCATTTGCTTCCAACAGGTAGCCGGAAGAAAAAGCAACAAAACGTTCAAGGTCAAAAGCAACCGAGTTAAATTCTTCGTCGTCTTCGGCTCTGGTGGAAGCCCCCACCCGCAAAGCATCCCCGAAATCAAACAGGACCGTTCCCGGCATGACCGTATCGAGGTCAATCAGACACAAAGCACGATTAGTCAGGCAGTCAAACATCACATTGTTGAGTTTCGTATCGTTATGGGTTACTCGGTATGGTAATATACCTCCATCAAGAGCGGTCTGAATGCGGCTTAAAAAATCCTTTTGGGCCAAAAAGGTGTTTATTTCGGTTTTGGTTTCCCTAACCCTTTCTTTCTGCCCGATTTTGACGGCTTTTTTCAGTGCCCTGATCCGCTTCGGGGTATTGTGAAAATGGGGAATTACTTCATGCAACAATTTTACCGGAAAATCGCGCAAATGATTTTGGAAAATTCCGATGGCACGGCCGACTTCCTTAAATTGACGATTGTCCTGCAATTGCTGATAATTCCGGGTATTTTCCAAATAATGATAACAGCGATAACAGCCGCTTTCGTCTTCGACCAAGGTTTTGCCCTCTTTGGTCAAAATCACATGCAAAGTATGATTATGGTCTTTTTTACTCGCAATATGTCTGGTAACATGAACGATGTTTTCCATCAACCGCTTCGGTTCGGGAAAAACATAAGTATTGATTCTTTGAATGATATAATCGTAACAACCGTTTTCGTCTTGGGTGCGGACCAGAAAAGTTTTATTGACCAAACCGTTGAAGTGGCTGTCGACCGAAACAACATCGCCCTTAATTAAAAAATGACCAGCAATCCGCTTGATGATCGCATTCATTGTATAACCCCTAACCTATTATTTTATTCAATCCTACTTATGTATATGCCTAAAAATGGTTATTGGTTACTTTTGGGCTAATGTTTAACTCATTATTAATATATGGCAGGACTCTTAAAAGGTGAAAAAAGAGGAAACGAAGTTTCCTTCGCTTCCTCTATCGATGGTCAAGTTATTTTTTATTCGACGTTGACGCTCGACTGTTTGGTTTGGCCGCGCTGGTACGGTCGGATTTGCGACCGACCCGTTCCTGAAGTTTCATGGCGTTTTCTTCCTTGCCGAATTCCACTCCCGGGCATTCCGTCGGGTATTCCCGTTCTTTGGCAAACTCAACCCGGCTGGCTTTGGCTTTTTTCAGCTCTTCTTCTTTGGCAAACTCGACTTGATTGGTCGGTTCCTTTTTAGCTTCTTCCGTTTCGGCAAATTCCACTTGATTGACATTCGGAACGGTTTCGCCATACAAATGGTCATAGCGTTCCCTGGCATCGACATAAGTTCCCAATTCGAGATCGTGCGCATAGTCATGAAGTGGATCAAGCGGAGTCGTTAAAAGGTCATTGGCCATTTGACCTGCATTGCGCGTAGCCTGATTGCGCTTTCTGGCTTGTTCTTGATCTTGACGATTCGAACGATTGTTTTTTTCTTGTCTCATAAAAAACCTCCATTGACATAGTTATTATGTCTGGATTTCGGTTTTTTATAATCATTTTAACAAAAAATCTTTCCCTTTTAAAGTTTCCGGTTCAAAACGGTATAAATCGTTGTAATCCTGTTGACGTAGCGCTTCGAAAATGACGATTGCGGCGACGTTGCTGATATTCAAGGAACGGATATGGTCGTTAATCGGCAAACGGATGCATTTGTCCAAATTGGCTTTTAGGATTTCTTTCGGTATTCCCGTCGATTCTTTGCCGATAATAAAATAGTAATTGCCGTTTTTGTCGCTTAAGTCCATTTCGTGCGGAGTTTTAAATCCGTAACGCGTCAGGAAGTAAAAAGTTCCCTGATTTTGTTTGGCAAAATCGTCCCAATTTTCGTAAATTTTGTACTGGACATAAGGCAAATAATTGACTGCCGACCGCTTCATATGCGCATCGTCAAGTTTAAAGCCTAAGGGTTTGATTAAATGAAGATAAGTATTTGTCCCGGCGCAGGTACGCATAATATTCCCGGTATTTTGGGGAATTTCCGGTTCAAATAACACGATATGATTGGTTGCCATAATAATTAATCACCTGCAAATTCTTCCACACTAATAATTCGGTCTTTTTTACGCATTTTGAAATCAACAAATTGATAGAGGAGGAATCCCAAAATCGAGGCTCCGACATTTCCGATAATCATCGCGTGCCAAACGCTGCGGTCGCCGACATTGAAGACAAAAAGAAACAAAAACAATGACGGTACACGCATTAACCAAAGTCGGGAAGTCGAAAGGAACAGCACCAAATCGGTCCGGCCGGTTCCCTGGAACACTCCGAGAAAGTTTTGGAAAATTGCCATCAGCGGCAGGTTGCATAGCAAAAAGAGCAGATACTTTGAGGCCAGTTTGATTGCTTCATCTTCCTTCAGGAATATCTCAACCAAAAAATCCCGGAAAGGAATCAGAATGAGAGTTCCCACCGTGGTAATAACCAGCACAATCCAAAGGGAATAATAGAAGCCTTTTTTGGCCCGGCGCGGGTTATTCGCACCGACGTTTTGGCCAACAAAAGTGGCCAGCACCCCACCGATGCCAATTGCCGGAAACAACAAAAGCGAATTGATTCGGTTGCCGACCCCGATACTGGCAAACATGCTTTGATCGTACCCCGCAATCATACTGTTGACGATTACGAAACCCAAAGCGGTAAAGGACTGACTGATTGCGGCGGGCCAACCGAGCGTAAAGATTCGCCCCAAAACTTTCAAATCCAACTTAAACGAGTCCCAATCGAGATTCATGGAAAAACGGTGGTCTTTGCGCAGGAAACCGATACAGAAAGGAATGATAATCATATTGCCGATGACCGTTCCCCAAGCGGCACCCGTTAAATCAAAACCGAGAGCCAAAACAAAGATTATGGTTAGGATAATGTTGATAATTATCGAAATAATATTGAAGATAACCGGTGATAAAGTATCCCCCATCGATTGTCTTGTCGCCTGAAAGGCGAAGAAAATAAACAAACCCGAAAGTTCAAACGACCTTACCCGCACATATCGCACGGAATAAACAAACAGTTCCTCTTCCGCATTCATCCAGCGGATAATATTCGGAGCCATGATATAAAGCAAAACATTAAAGATAATGCCGATTATCAGGCATAAAAGCATCAGCTGACCGCTGATTCGTTTCGCTTGGATAAACCGTTTGGCGCCGATGTTTTGGCTCATTAAAGCGGTGCCGGCTACCATCATGCCCATCGCCAACCCTTGAACAACCGAGATAATCGGGGTCGTAAAGGATATAGCCGCCACCTGTGCATCCACGATAGCTTTGGTGTCTTTTATATTGGCCACGACGTACATGTCGACCATGTCGTGCAAAGTCTTGATGATGCTGCTGAACATTATCGGCAAGGCCAGGATGAGAAAAGTTTTTACGATATTTTTGCCGTAAAGGATGGCATCCTTTTTGGTCTCGACATCGATCATGGGAATACACCTACCGTCTTAATATTATTATTATACGAAAAATCGACAATTTTAGCAACTAAACCATCTTATTACTTTTTTTCATGTTTTCCTAGGTGATTTATGGTAAAATGTTTTAGGAAAATTTAAAATTGAGGTGTAATTATGAATAATGACTTATCCCATACTCCCGAATTGAAACTGGATTACAAACGGACTTTTTACATCGGGTTAGCCTTCTTCTCGATTTTAATGATTTGGCAATTGTACAATCATTATTGCCCGATTTTTTTAAATCATTTGCTCGGACAAAAATATCAGGATGCCAATTCGCTCCTTTATATTGTCGGGGTAATCATGGCAGCCGATAATCTTTTTGCAATTTTTATGTTGCCGATTTTTGGTGCTTTATCCGATAAAACCAAAACAAGATGGGGACGGCGCATGCCTTACATTATCGGCGGAATGCTTGCCAGCGTCATTTTGTTTCCGTTTATTGCGGTAATGTTTATTTTGAATTCGCTCGTCGGCGTTATCGTTATGATGGGTTTAATTCTCGTCGTCATGAATATTTATCGCAATCCGGCCGTAGCTTTGATGCCGGATATCACCCCAAAACCCCTCCGCTCCAAAGCCAACGGTATCATTAATTTTGCCGGATATTTGGGCGCGATTTTTGCGGGGGGATTAGCCATCTTCTTCTCGGTCGGCGAATACGGCGAACCATCCTGGAATCCTACCAATCCGCTGATTGCTTTCTTAATCGGCAGCGTCTTGATGCTTGTCGTTATGGTTTTGCTTTTTGTTAAAATAAAAGAAAATAAACTTGTGGAAGAAACAAAAGAAGAAATGGCTTTGGGAGAACTTTTGAGTCAGACCCACGCCAAAATCGAAGAAAACAAGCCTTTAAGCCCGATTGATAAACGGAACATGATAATTCTCTTGTTTTCGGTTCTCTTTTGGTTTGTTTCGTTTAATGCGGTGGAAACATTCAACAGTCTCTTCTGCAAAGAAATTCTGGGCAACGATAAAATCAACGGCATCGTGGTAATCGTACTGACGGTTTCGTCAATCGTTACTTTCCTGGCTTCGATGAATTTAGCCTTTAAAATCGGCCGGAAAAATTGCATTTTGTTGGGACTCGGACTCATTATCCTTGGGTATATCGGCATTATCATTATGCTTGCCACCAAAGGTGCTTTCAAGGACAGTGTTACTTCGGTTTCCGTGACACCGGCTTTTACCGTCCTCTTCTTGGTAATGATTGCCATCTGCGGTGTCGGCTGGGCATTGATTAATGTCAACTCTTACCCTATCATGGTAGAAATGTCATCGCGAAACAATATCGGAAAATATACCGGTTATTACTATACTTTCTCCATGACTGCCCAATCGATTACCCCGATTGTCGTCGGTTTAATCATGTCCTTCAACAGTCGCGGATTGAAATTGCTTTATCCGTATTCCTTGCTAACCATGGTAATAGCTTTAGTAATCTTTATTTTCTTCAAAGAAAATAAAAAAGCGGTCGCTCAGATAAAACGCGGTTTCGAAAGTTTAGCCCGTGAAGATGATTAATATACAAAAGACCAAGCTCCCACTTGGTCTTTTTTTTACCCTACTCTTTCCTTAAAATGTCCGACAGTACTTTGTGGAATCGTCAAAGTTTCGCTTTCTCCTCGTACTACTTTCTGAAAACCAGTAATGATTTTCCGGGTTTCTTCCCCGGTTTCGTCGGTAAAAACAAGCAAATAGTTTTCAACCCCCACTTTTTGCAAATCACTAATGTAAGAACTCAGATTGATTACCTTGTGGCTTAAAATCCGTACCCGGCAATCCGGAGTCGTAACAAGGGGCATTTTGTTTTGGAATTCATCCAAAAGGTGATAACGCATCCGACAACCGGTTTGGCAATGTTTATGATCAAAACCCAAAGCTTTGGATATCATACAGTGGCTGGTAACCATGGTGTCGTATCGCCCGTAACAAAAACAGCCTAAGGTTAAATCTTGGGGTTTGTTTTTGGCAATTAACCGGATTTCATCCCACGAATTTTCAAAAGATAAATACGCTTTGGTTACTCCAAAACTCTGGACAAAGGTCAAACTTTCCGGATTTGCAAGATTGAAATAAGGCGAAACAATCGGGTGAAGGGTTCGGGAAAGTTGCGACAAACTGTGAACCATGGCAACCGGGTAATGCTTATCGTTATCGTCATATACTCTTTGCAAAATCGGAACAGCTTGGGCTACCTCGCTTTCCAAAGAATCAGGAATATCACAGTAAATTGTTTCTACTCCTAACCTTTGGGCAATTTGCAATTGTTCAAGAGACGAGACCCAGACTTCTATACCGCTATTGGCAGTTTTTGCTTGCTTTGCTTTGTCGGGAAGATTATATGGAAGAAATTTTCGGCTTACTTTATTACCCCGAAAATCCGAGAGTTTTCCGAGTGCATCCCGTCTTAATTGATTGAGCGTTTGCACCGAAACAAAAAAGCTGTCGTCGATATCATGTTTTAGATTGGCAAAAACATAAGGAGTTTCGCCGGTTTTTTGGATTTGGGCCAAAAAGCGGTCAATCGATTGCTTTTTGTTGGCTTTTTCTAAAACTATCGGTCCCGCTGCTTTCACCGTGTATTCGCCGTCGGAAACCGTTAAGGACAAACGCTCGGCGGGCAATATGCGCAAAAAACCATCGATAAAAACCAAACGTTTGCCGGTTTCGGTTCTATCGCCCATTTGACGATCCAAGGTTTTTAAAACCGTGGCGCCGCTTTTGGTAACCGGGGTTGCAAACAAGGTCACCAAGTCGCCTTTGTTGGCTTCCCTGACGCTTTCTCCTTTCACCATCATTTTGGTAACGGTAAAGCCGAAACTGTTTTGCTCATCCACAATCCGAATACCGTCCTGTAAACGAAGCGTTTCGGTTAAACGGACAACCACCGAATCCGAAGTTTGTTTAACCACTTTTCCGATGGGAATTCCCTGGTGGTTGACGGAAGCGGGATTGGTCAAAAGATGATTGGGTTCGTCCAAAAGATATCCCTTGGTAAAATCGCGGTTAAAACTGACACGCAGTTTTTTTCGCATCGTTTCATCGATTTCTGGTTCTTTTTGAGCAAAAATTTGATCGATGACTTTCCGATAACTGGATACCACGGTGTAAACATAATCGGGGCGCTTCATGCGTCCTTCGATTTTTAAGGAAGCAACTCCGGCTTGGATAAGTTCGCCTATATACTCAATCGTCATTAAATCTTTCATGGACAAGAGAGCCTGATAATTGCCGATTGGGGTATTTCCGCGATAAAGCGAATAGGTTTTCCGGCAAGGCTGAGCGCACTGGCCGCGATTTCCGCTTCTTGGACCGATGCTCGAACTCAAATAACAATTGCCGGAATGCGAAAAACATAGGGCACCATGGACAAAAACTTCGATTTCGATTCCCTCTTTGGCCATTTCCTTTACCGTTTCCAGCGGTACTTCCCGGGCCAAAATAACCCGTTCAAAACCCAAGCGTTTTAATTCTTGCACGCCTGCCAAAGTATGGATGTTCATTTGGGTCGAGGCATGAAGCGGAAAATCAGGATAGTTCGAACGGACATGGTGGGCAACGCCAAAATCCTGAACAATCAAGGCATCCACTTTTGCTTCATACAACTCGGCAATAAATTGTTTCAAATTATCCCATTCCGAGGCAAAAACAACCGTGTTGAGGGTAACATAAACTTTTACCCCTCTTTCGTGGGCATAAAACGCGAGATCTTTAATGGCAGGTAAATCCATGTTTTCCGCAAACATCCTGGCATTAAAGGCAGTTCCGCCCAAATAGACCGCATCCGCCCCCGCATCAATCCCCGCATAAAACGCTTCGACCGACCCCGCCGGGGCAAGCAATTCGATTTTACCCATATTTTCACCTCCAAATGGAAAAGCCAAAGACTTCTTTGGCTTAAAACAAATTATTTATTATAATTGGTTTTCCGGAACGTCTTCGTTCACTAAATACAAAATACCGATGGTACCTTCTCCGCAGTGACTGGCAATGACGCATCCCGCTTCGGTATGATATAAATTTTTAATAAGTTTTCGTTCCGGCAATTCTTCGATTTTTTCGGCCAAATACCGATAACTTTTATCGGCTGCAGTTTCGGTGATAAAGACAAACTCCGGATCGACTTTCGGAAAATCGTTTAAGAACAATTTGACCATTTCGTTTAACGACTTTTTCATGGAACCGATTATCGATTTTCCGACATCCATGCGTCCGGCGCGAACAACAATCATCGGTTTGATTCTTAATACCGTTCCCAAAAGACGCTTGGTCGTGGAACACCGTCCGCCTTTATGAAGGTATTCGAGCGATTCGACGACAAACTGCGATTTTACGCGCGGAACCAATTTTTGGATTTCCTCGACAATTTCTTTGGCACTTTTGCCCATGTCTCTTAATTTGGCGGCTTTCAATAACAAAAGAGCAGTTCCCGATGACAAGTTCTTGCCGTCAAGCAGGAAAATACGTTCTTTCAATTCGTCTTTAAGGTTATTGCGAGCCACAAAAGCATTTTGGTAGGTGCTCGAAAAATTCGAGCCGAGGGTTATATGAACTACATCGTTTCCCTGCTCAAGAAACTTCAAATAGGCTTCTTTGTAATCCAAAGGGGTACGGGCTGCGGTTTTGGGAAGCATTTTTTTCTCTTCCACTTTTTTGTAAAGTTCATCGGGCGTGATGTTTACCCCGTCATAATAAGTTTCTTCTTCAAAATTTACGATTAAAGGGAAAACTTCGATTTGGTATTTTGCCACTAATTCTGGAGTGATATCAATTGTGCTTTCGCTGAAAAGAATGACTTTATTCATTAAAAATCCTCCGTTTTATGGAATCCATTCTTGATTTTGTTGGGTCATTTTTTCAATTGCTTTAATTAACACATCCCTGAATAACAGACCGTCCGCTTCAATATTCGTGCCATCCAAGAATGGGTATTGCTTTTGGTCAAAAACATAGTCAATCGAGGCAACCCGATAAGTGCGGGTGTCGACCAAAGGCACGCCATCAATCGTAACGGAACTGCCTTTTGCCACCAAATTGGAACTGGAACTCAAAGAAAAGTTTAATATTACCCGGATTTGCGTTCCCGTTAAGGTAACGGTTTTTACGGTATTGTCAAAAGGCATTATTTTGTAAAGATGGCCAACTGTTACTTCGGTTCCTTTGGCAATCGGAAAAGCATCGCCCCGAATACCGCCCGAATTGATAAAGGCCACATCCGCATTTGTATGTGCTTTTAAAGCATCGGCCGCCCAGGTAACAGTCGGATATTTGGTGATTGTTGTTCCCGCTACCCCGATTACCCGCGAAAAGAGCGGCGCAGTAGCATGAATTAAAGCATTGATATAATTATCGATGCTATCATGTTTCGGGCGTGAACTGCCCATTTTTACCGTTGAACTGACACCGGTAATCTTTTTCGTGATCGGATTGATATTCAAAGTGATATCGCCGACATATTCTCCCGATGAACCGGCTTGAACAATCGGGATTTCTCGGTTGTCGACGGAAGTAATGTAATCGGAATTGTTTAAATGGTAATGACCGTTTACGATTGCGTCAACCGCCTGATAACCGGTCAAACCGGCAAGCATCGAGTTTGTTGTTTCGCTGCCGTCATGGCCGAGGGCAATGATAATATCGACTTGTTGATTTTTGCGTAAATCTTCAATAATCGGACCGATGGTTGTCGGAATTGATTCAAATTTATAGTCTTTCACCATTCCCACCGCAATATCGCTTTCCAAACCGTATCCGATATAACCGACAATGCCCACTTTCAGGTGGCCTTTGTTGATAATCGTATAAGGTTCGGTATTCGGCAGGATTTGGCCATTGGCTTTTTGAACAATATTTGCCCCCAAAAGCGGAAAATCGGCTTCGCCGTTGGACAAATCGCCGTCGCGGTATTTTAGGATTTCCGATATTCCCCAATCGAATTCGTGGTTTCCGATGGTCATGGCATCAAACTTCACCGCATTCATCCATTTTATCACATCGAGTCCCCGCCGGTAGTTGGAAATACCGGTACCTTGGAACATATCGCCCGCGGAAAGCACAATTGTTTCGTTGGGGTTCAAATTGCGTTGGTCGATTAAATATTTACCCATCCGGGCTGCTCCCGCCGCTTGGTCCGTTTCCGCAAGCGCCCCGTGGAAATCGTTTACGGTCAAAATGCGCAAAAAATCAATCGGGTCGTCGGTTTCCGGAACAAAGGAGACATCGATGGTTAATTCGTCAACCGCCTCCAGATTCTTATTGACCTCGGCTAAAACTTCGGCTTCGGTTTTCGGCTTATTGGGATTCGGATTTGTCGTGACGCAACCGACCGTCAAAGTAATTATCCAAAGCAATAAAAATATCCTAAAGAGCTTTTTCATAATTTATCTCAACTTTCTAATAACTTTTGTATGGATATTATACCATTTTTTTCGGTTAATTTCCTGCTTTTTACTTTAAAAAAGCCCCAAGGACTATCGGCTGATAACCTGGGGTCTTTTTCCTTCTGCGGAAGGATCGGTAAATTCTTTTTTAAAAACTACTTTTCTGATTATCAAAACAATCAATAACAGAAGGGGAATTCCGACCTGCCAAACGATTTTGAACCAAGCATATTTTTCTTTAAAGATACGCAAAGCTTCGAAATTGGGAAAAAGCAGATAAGATAAACCTAAGATAACCAACAAAACCCAAACATAAAAGAACTTCTTGCTGCCTTTGGGAAAAAGGTTTTTTAAACCTTCCAATGCAAATTCCAACCCTATCAGTACCTTTAATAACACCGCATTGATAAAAACACTCGAAAGCAATACCTGTATGCGGGTAATAAATTGCGCCACGTCAATCAAAGCAATGGCCGAATAGGTCGGGAAAACCAAAAGATCCGTTAAAGGCGCATCAAAGACCAGCAAATGCATCAAGACGGCGAGCAAATACATCAATCCTCCACCGATAATTCCCCGGCCGAAAACTTTCCGGTAGGTCAGTTTCGGAACGACAATCACTCCCAACCCCGTAAGCAAAATCGCATCCCCGAAAGAAACGACCCCAAAAGAAAGGGAAGACTTGACAATCTGTTTCAGCGGAGTCTTTAAAAGGGGCAAAAAGTTGGAAAACTGATATTCGGGATAAAGCAACAAAAAAGAAAGAATCAACATGGCCATAAAAACAGGAAAAATTATCACGAATAATTGAATAATTGCTTTTAATCCGGAACGAAGCAGGAAATAAAGAACCGTAAGCACAATCAAAGCGATGAACAAATAAGGTGTATTGCCAAAGGATAATATCCGGATGAAGGAATTAAATTGATAAAAGGAGATAGTCGCAACAATTAAACCGTAAGCGATGTAAAGGATGATTAATAATTTGCCCAATATTTTTCCGAAGGCTTGATCCAAAGCAATAAACAAATCGCCTTGCGGGATTATGGTTAACAGAAAATAATACAAAAGGGCTAAAAACAGGGTACCAAGTACGGTTAGGAGCAAAGCAAACCAAGTATCCCGTCCCGCATTCACATTTCCGTAAGTAACCATGAATTCGCTCGCGATAAACATCGCCAAAATGACGGCCATTTTGGAAGAAGAAACCTGTGTCTGTTCCATCAATCCACATCCTTCACGGTTTGACCGTACCGGTATGGTTTACCTCGGACTTAACTTTCACCTGAAACTCAAGGATTTCGAAAAAATCCTTGTTATCTTCGGACAATTTAAGCCACTCTTGGTAATATTTTTGAAAAAACCGCTTTTCAAACCCGCAAACATCGCATTTAACCTGATTCTTAATTTTGGCAAAAAAACGCACCAATTCTTGGTTTAACCATGTTTCGAGCATTCTTTGATAATCCTGAACGGAAAACTGCCGGGATAAAATCACGGGGTTGGATCCGATGGAAGTTTTGATTGAAACCTTCGTTATCAACAAAGGATTATTTCCGGTTTTGAACTCAAAATCGGTTTGACATCCCTGGATTTCATAAACAATAAATTGATTCGGGTTATCCTCAAGGGGAACATTAATAATTCCCCCTTTCAGTTTTCCTTTTAAAATTAAATAAAATTTGATTTCTTCGGGTTCGATAAAGCCGGCCAATTTGTCGTTTTCAAAATAGAAAATCCCTTCCATCGTAAAGGTTTTGTTTTCTTCAATCTGCTTGATTTCCACCACCGGCAAAGTGAGACTGATTCCTTCGTCCAAGATTTCCCTCATCACCTCAAATAGCAGTTTATGATTGGAAAGGGAAGAATATTTTTCGTCGTTCCTGACCAAGCGTTCCAATTCATACGAAGCGATTTGGTGGTTTAAAGCGGTGTCTTTCAGCGTTTCCCGGGCTTCGACACCTTTGGCAACAAACACCAGTAAAGTCATGCGCAGTTCATGGTCCCGCACAAAGAAATCCAAGTGTTCTTTGATACCTTCTTTGGCAATTTCTTCACTGAAAATGATAGCTTTGCAATGGCCGATATACAAACGTTTGCCGGCGACCGCCACAGCATTCCTAATCCCTTCGAAAATCGTATCCCCTTCGGTTTCCACCAGTTTGACCGAAATATTGAAGTCGGCCGATGGTTTGAAAACAATGGTTTCGAAAGTCAATTTAAACTTCTTCTCTTCGCCTTTGTCAAGCGCAATCCCGGCCACATTCGTCACGTTGTTGATTTCCTGATAGTCCCAACAGCCGGACATGGTTAATCCGATGCTGATTATAAATACAATTAAAAACATTTTTTTCCAAATTTGTTTACCCATGTTCTTGTTCTCCCTGACGATGGATGTTTTGTTTCGGAAAGCGGATAAAATGATCTTGCAAATTTTTCCTGCTTAAAGGCCAAAAATTGGCCAGATAGCTGACATTAAACGATTTTAAACCGGCAATATGAGCTATTAAGAGGAGTACCCCCAAAGCGATGCCGAAAAGACCCAACAAAAAGGCCATCAACAAAAAGAAAATCCGGGCAAAAATCACCAATCCTTTCAGTTTGGTGTTGATTAAACCGGTAATAGCGGTCAGCGAAATGACAATGACCATCGGGGAACTGACGAGCCTAGCCTGAACGGCCGCCTGACCGATGACAATAGCGCCCACGATGCTTAAGGCCTGACCGATGCCAATCGGGGTTCTTAAACCGGTTTCCCGAATCAATTCAAAAATAATGAGCATCACAACGCATTCAAGAATCGTCGGCAAAGGAATATCCTGCTGGGAATGGGCAATCGTCAAAGCCATCGGCGAAGGAATGATTTCCCAGTGATGGGTGGAAATCGCAATATACAAAGCCGGGGTGAGAATCGAAACCACAAAGCCGATCATGCGTAGAATCCGGCCGAAAGAAGCAAAATAAACATTTAGGTAGTAATCATCCGGAGAATAAAAATTATCGATAAAAAGGTACGGCATCGACAAAGCTACTGGAGTTCCCTCCGCAATAATCCCGACTTTTCCTTCCATCAGTTTTCCGGCCAAGACATCTGGTCTTTCGGTCACGCCGATGGTTTTAAAAGGACTGTATCTGGCATCTTTGATTTGTTCGTTGATGATATTGGTATCAAGGATTCCGTCAAAATTGAGGCGGGCCAAACGGGCTTTGACAATCGAAACCAAATCCGGACTGACCAGATTTTGCATATAACAAATACAGATGCGCGTTTTGGTGTCCTTGCCGATTACCTGATAATCCAAATGCAAGTCGGTGGATACGATGCGCCTTCGGATTAACTGAATATTGAAATCGAGCGATTCGACAAAACTTTCCCGGGGCCCCCGAAGCACCTTTTCGTTATCCGGTTCCTGGGGAGCCCGAACATCCCGCAGGTTGGTTTCTATCAATAAGCACTCGGTGCTGTTGTTTAAAAGCAGAACCGTCATTCCACTTAACAGGCCAGCAAACAGTTCGTCCATTAAATTCGTCAGCTGGATTTGCGATGATACAATAATCTTTTCTTTCAAAACTTCGCTCAACGGTTCGCCTGAGGAACGGTTTTGGAAAAATAACATAATCGGAAAAACGATTCCTTCGTTGACGATTTTGTTATCCACCAGATTGCGCAAATAAATAACGCAAAAATTATCTTTGGGACTGTTGGGAGGGGAAAAAAACCGGGCCGTAAGCAAATCATCGCAAATTACCGATTTGATGTGATTTACATTATCCGTAAGGTCGGAAAACAAAAAACGCCTCATACGAACCCCTCCTTTTTGTCCAAACTTAACATACGTATTTTTTGGCAAAACGGCTGATTTTATGCAAGGCGTTTAGAAGCAAAGAAAGATGGCTTTTAATCAGCCATCCTTCTTTGCTGTTTTCATTTTTCATTTATGCACTCGAACGCGTTCGTCAATAGGTAGAAAACTCTTTTCTCCGGCCGGTGCGGCGATGGTGCCAAACGGCATTTGCGCAATCAAGCGCCATTCTTTCGGCAGATTGAAAGTTTTCTTGACTTCGTCATCGATTAACGGATTATAGTGTTGAAGCGATGCTCCCATGTTATGTTCCGCGAGATAAGTCCAAACCGCAAACTGCAACATGCCGTTTGCTTGGTCGGCCCAACTGTCAAAGTGTTGTTGATAAAGCGGAAATTTGGCTTTGAGATCTTCTACGCTTGGAGTATCGTCGAAAAAGAGAATTGTTCCGTACCCCGCGTCAAATGATTTGATTTTGTTTTCGGTGGAAGCAAAATTGGCCGCAGGGACGATTTTTCGTAAAGTTTCCAAAACGATGTTCCATAATTTATGGTGGTTTTCTCCCAACAAAATTACTACCCGTCCGCTTTGAATGTTAAAAGGCGATGGGACGAATTGGGTTATCGCTTTGATTTGATCAATCAATTGTTGATCGGAAATTGTCGATTGATTGTTTAGATTGTATATTGATCTTCTTAATTTAATCGACTCAATTAAATTAGATTTCATTTAATTCCTCCTTATTGCCAATATTTTAACACACAAAAGTATTATAACCAAATCATTTGCTTTTTTAAAAAACAGCCATTTAAAATTATGAAAAAAAAGAAACTTTTTTGAAAGTTTCCTTACTTAATGAAACCGCGCGAAGCGGAAATGTAGCCCCCTTGCAAAGTGGTTATATCGTTGCTGATAATCATGGCGTTTTCGTCCGCATCGTGAATCAATTTAATCGATTGTTCTTTGCCTTTCCGATTGGTGTAAATCATCAGCACGGTCCGGTCGGTATCTTTGCCTTTTGCTTCAATGGTGGTCACGCCATAACCGCTTTTGCGCAATTCTTCCGCAAGCCTCAAGCCGTTATCCGCGGAAGTAATGGTTTGAATCAAAACTTTTCCGAAAGCCAAATAGTTTTCGAGTTTGGAACCGACAAAAACACCGGTCGCAAAGCCCAGGCTGTAAACGATGCCTTTAATCGGTTGTTCGGAAATACCCCCGATAACCCGGGAAGCGATGAATACCCAAATGGTTACTTCGAAAAAGGCTAGGATAACCCCTTGCTTGCGATAACCTTTGTTGATTAAGATTATGCGCAGGGTACCCATCGATACTTCGATAATCCGAGAACAAAAAATTAGCAACAATTCCCACCAGGGAACCGAAACAAAAGCGTCAACTATTTTATCCCACATATAATCACCTTTTCAGATTTCCGATGTTATTATTTTCCTTGTGATGCAAAAGACTGATGGTCGGCATTGAAGACAAGGTAAAGTTCGAGGATGTAATATTGTAAGTATTGGAGCCGTCTCCTTCTTTTTGTTCCGGGTTGGTAAAATACAGTTCCGAGACCCCGCGCACTTCAACCCCCAACAAACTGGTAATCAAAATATTCATTTTTATCTTGGAGAACACATTGATTTGATCCGGAAAAAAGAAATCGCTGTTTTTCGGAATAACCAAATTCACGATGACGTTTTTCCGTTTGGTATTTTCGTTATATAACAGGTAGGCTCTGGTATCGGTCTTTTTGTTTCCCGATACAAAAATATAAGACACTCCCGAACGTTCGAACTTCAGTTGTTCAAAATAAATGCTTGCCACCAATTTTCCTTCCACCACTTTAAAAGGGATTTTCAGGGAAAGATAGCGGTAGTTTTGGGGGCGGGCCAAAACATCATCGAGTTTGACGGTACTTTCAAACATATGAAATTCGGTACTGTGGTTTTTTATATACTTTTCGACATAACGAGGCGATTCTTCGTAGATTAGCATCCGATCCATGAATTCGATTATCGAATAGTTGTCGGAAGCAAATTGCAAATTCCGGAACATTTCGGCCCGGGAATTGGCATCCTGATTAGCTTTGTTTACGGATTTATTGTGCAAATACACCAAATAGCTGAAACTGGTGGTGGAACAAAAAGAGGCAAAGGCGACAAATACGGTCGCCAAACGAACACCGATTTCATAGGAATCATCCAAAAACGATTTTCCGAAAACAATCAATAAACAGGCAAGCAAAAAGATTATCGCACTGATGATAAGAAGAATGGAAAAAAGATGCGATTTGGGTTTCTTCACATCATCACCCATGGTTCTTATTCTTGGGAATCAAAATTGAAACCAATCGTATCGTCAACCGGTAAAGACAAACAAATGGCGTGCGGTTCTTTGTTGATGCCGTGTTCCGAATTGATGGCTTGCATAATAGGATTGGTATATTGTTCTTCCACAACAATCAAAATAATATCTTTCTCGGGAGAGATGGTAATGCCAAAAAATTTCTTGACTTCATGAGCGGCCGTTCCCCGACCATGCATAATCGTTCCGCCTCTTGCCCCGTGGGATTTTGCGGTTTCCATGACCTCCTCCGAAAATCCATGATTACATATCACTATAATAAGATCGTATTTACTCATTTTATTCCTCCATTTTTTCTCCTTTTAAAAGACTAAGGGTTTTTTTGCCGATGCTTTTAACCGGTATGGTAAAAGCGACGCCCGTACCGCGGCGCGAGAATTCAAAAAGTTCATATATTTTTCCCAAAAGTGCCGGCGTTTCTTGTTTGGGAACAATGCTGAAGATAACGCTCTTTTCCGTCTCTGCAAGCCCGAAATACTGCAGCAATTCGGAATTTGCGGAACCTTTTCCATGGACAATGGTGTTAAAGTTGACATTTTGTTCCTCAAACATTTTTAAAACCCGGGTGCACATTTTTCGATCAATAATCGTTATTAGTATTTTCATTTTTCTACCTCATCCAACATAATAATTTCGTCGTCGCCTGAATCAACGACTTTTTCTTTCAACTTAATGTTATAGATTAACCCCATCACCTGAATCGTGACCAAAGGAGCCATCGCCACAAAGGCAACCAGTCCGAACGCATCGGTCAGAACATTTTTGCCGAGGATGGTGGCGGCACCGATGACAAACGGAACCAAGAAGGTCGAGGTCATCGCCCCCGATACTGCTCCTCCGGAGTCAAAAGCAATTGCCGAGAATACCTGAGGAACAAAGAAAAGCAGGATTAAAGCGATGCTGTAGGCAGGAACCAAAAACCACAGAATATTTATTCCGGTCAATACGCGAACACAGGCAAGGCCAATCGCAATGGAAACCCCTGCCGACATACAAATCATCATCGCGCGTCGGGAAATGGCCCCACTTGTAACTTCTTCGACCTGTTTATTCAAAACGATTACCGAAGGTTCGGCTAAAACAATCACCGCTCCGAATAACATGCCGGCCGGAATTAATAACCAATTATTTTTCAAGTCGCCAAAGGCTTTACCCAAATAATCGCCTATCGATACAAAGCCCGCATTTGCCCCTGCCAAAAAGAGGGCAAGGCCAATATAAGTATAGAGAAAACTGATTAAAATGCGAATAACTTTCTTTTTCGGAAAATGAAAAACGAGAAAATTAAAAATGAAAAAGAAAAGCAAAAACGGCATAATGGCAATCCCGACTTCTAGCAAGTATTTGCCGATAAAGCCCCAAAGTGTCATAGTTTCGGAAATGCTTTCGCCCGGCTTATCCAAAAATAAACCGGATATCATGATGGCGAGTATAGGACCGATTGAAGCAACCCCGACAAGACCGAAACTGTCATCTTCGGAACGGCTGTCACCGCGGGAAACGGATACCCCTAAACCCAAAGCCATAATAAACGGCACTGCCATTGGTCCGGTGGTCGCACCTCCGGAATCAAATGCCACAGGGACATAAGATGGATTGACAAAGTTTAATACAACAGCAATTATAAAAATCAAGAAATAAAAGCCGATAAAAATATAGGACAGTTTGATTTGGAATATTATTCTCAGCAAAGCCACAACAACAAAAATTCCCACACCAAAAGCCACAATCAAAATAAAAATCAAAGGTGAATCCTTGTTGAATTGTTCGGCAAGTACAAGAATCGCCGGTTCCGATACGGTAATCATGAAACCGATGAGAAAACCAATCAAGATCAAAAACCACAATTTGCGTTTTCTCGTAATATAGCTACCGATATTTTCCGCCAGGGGCATCATCGACCCGCTGGCCCCAAGAGTAAACAAAATTAAACCGATAATCAACATGAAAGCCCCAACTAAGAATTCGCCGACATCGGTGGCTTTTGTCCCAAAAATGAGACACATGATGAGGATAATTATCGTCATCGGTAGGATACTTTGCAAGGAATCTTTTATTTTTTCTAGTAGTATTTTATTCAAGTACTTATCCTCCTGTCACGTTAATAATTTTCAATATTTATGTATATTATACCATTTAAAAGTTGTTAAGTAAAGCCAAATGAAATTGTTAAGAATCTTATTTACAGGAATGCCTTTTTCTTTAAAAAAAGAAACTTACTTAAAACATTTCGGTTAAAAAATGACCCAAACGTATGGGTCATTTTTGCTTATTAGGATAAAAACCGATTTACTTCCTGAATTCCCTGTTCGAACAATATGTCAGCTTCTTCTTTCAATTTGGCAACACTGCCTAAGAATTCTTCTTTGGTCGTTTGATCGGAAAAACCTTTCATGTTGGTTTTGACATTTAAAACTGCTCCTTCAAACCCGGCTTTGATTAACAGAAGCCCAACCCCAAAATCGGAGATGGCGGTTTTGTTGGCATATTTTAACATAGGAAATGCCGTTTTTAAAGCTTCAAGGGCAAGTTCTGCTACTTTGTGAGGAACTTCCGTGGCTAGGATGGTTGCTTTATTTAACTGTTTTTCCCGAATCAATTGTTCTTCGGAAGTATTTTTGGGAAGTTGCAAACAATCCATAATACGATTGAAAGCTTCCGTATCCAAGTCAACCAATTCCATTGCTATGTTTTTTTCCCGGTTTAACTTCTCAAAAGAAACCAAGTATTCGTTTTTACTGTCTTCGGGAAGTTCTTTGAATTTCTTTTTTCCGATGGTCAAATGGGCAACCATCCGGATAAGGCTGATACCTTGGGCAACGGAAAAAGCGGAAACACTTCCTCCGCCCGGGGCAGGTGTCGGGGCATCCACAGCCTGCATAAATTCTTTGCATGTCAGTTCCAGTAATTTCATCTCATTCACCTATTATTTTTCCTTTGCTGACTACTTGTTTTCCGGAAATAAAAACATCTTCCACATGGTTGATACCGAAATGGTAAATCAGATAATCCAAATTAGGACAATCAAAAATGACGAAATCAGCATCTTTTCCGGCTCCGATTGAACCTTTGGTTTTTTCAAGACCCAAACTTACCGCCGCATTAATCGTGGCTGCTGTAATGACTTCTTTTGGAGTCATTTTCATTTTTAGGCAAGCCACCTGCATGGCCAATTGAAGGTTTTCGCACGGCGAACTGCCGGGATTGTAATCGGTCGCAATTGCCACTCCGCACCCTTTTTCAATCATCAAACGGGCTTTTGCGTAATCACTGTTTAAATAAAAGGAAGTTAAAGGCAGCAGATTGGCAACTGTACCGCTTTGGGCAAGTCGTTCCATATCGCTTTCGGTGGTTGCCATTAAATGATCAGCCGAAATGCAGCCAAGTTCCTGCGCAAGAGCGGCGCCCCCCATCGGGACAATCTCATCCGCATGCATCTTTATTCCCAAGCCGAGCGATTTGGCATAGGTTAATATTTCCTTTGTTTCTGCAAGCGAAAACACTCCGTCTTCGCAAAAAGCATCACAAAACTCGGCTAAATTTTGTTTTTTTACTTCTTCCGTCATTTCTTTCAATAACGCCAAGAACTTGGGACGATCATTTTGATATTGGGGCGGAATCGCATGAGCTCCCATGAAAGTATTAACAATCTTTACGGGATGCTTTTGATCCAAAAATCTGGCCACTTCCAATTGTTTGACTTCCGTGGACAGTTCCAAGCCGTAACCGCTTTTGGCTTCTACGACAGTTGTACCATGCAAAAGCATTCTGTTTAAGGTCTTTTGGGCTTGGTCCACCAATTCATCAAAGGAAGCTTTGACGGTGTGGTTAACCGTATTCAAGATTCCTCCCCCTTGTTTTAAAATTTCCAAATAAGAATACCCGGCCAGTTTCATGGCCAATTCATGTTCCCGCGATCCCGCATGCACCAAATGGGTATGCGAATCGATTAAACCGGGAGTAACCAGCTTTTGGTCGGCATCAACGACAAAAGCATCATCGCAATATTTCTGATAACCCAAACCGGTTCCTGCCTCGATAAACTTTCCGTTTTCCGCAACCAAATAAGCATCATGCAAAAACTGGACTTCATTCATGGCTTTTCCGGTCCGTAAAGCGTTTGACCCTTTCATGGTGACTAATTCGCCGATATTTTTAACTACCAAGTACCGCACAGTTATTCATCCTTCTTGATTAAATGGTATTCCAGGACCTTTTCGGCAGAGAAATCGGTTAACCCCAAATAGTATTCCATCGATTGTGTTAAGGCTTCAAGCGGTACCATCCCGATAATCTCACTGCCAAGTACGCTTACGCCGTAGCGGGCAGCTTCCATTTTTACCATTTCGAAAACTCTGTAGATACTGTTCTTTTGATAATTGGTAATATTCATCGTAACCTGAACAATCCCTTTTTCTTTAATTTCGGCAGCGCCGGCTTTGATATACCTTAAACCGCCGCTGGAATGACGGATTGTTTTGGCGATAGCCTGAGCGATTTCTTTCTTGTCGGTATTTAAATTGATATTGTAGGCAATTAAAGGCATCCTCGCCCCTACCGCTACCGCTCCTGCCGTCGGGTGAATTTCCGGTTTTCCGAAATCCGGATGCCAAAGGTGATCCTGTATTTTGGTTTTCATTCCTTCGAATTCTCCTTTTCGAATATCGGCTAAATTGACCCGGTGTTCCGCTGAGGCTGCTTCTTCATATAAAAAGACCGGCAGAGAAAAACGCTCATAAATGGCTTGTCCCAATCTTTTGGCATAGGCAACGCATTCTTTCATTTTGATATTCTGAATCGGGACAAACGGAAGGACATCCACGGCACCCATTCGGGGATGCTCGCCCTGATGGTGATTCAAATCAATCAGTTCGACGGCCTTTCCCACCATCGCAAGGAGCGGTTCCATCATGGCTTCCGGGTCGCCGAGTAAAGTTACGACGGTGCGGTTATAACTGGCATCCGGTTCGACGCTTAGCAACTGAAAACCCGGTTGGTTGCGCAGAACCGAAACGATTTTTTCGACTGTCTCAAGGTTCCGCCCTTCGGAAAAATTCGGTACGCATTGAACTACTTTCATGTTATTTTCCTCCTTGCGACAATTTGGCCTTTACTATTGAGTGAAGGTATTCTTTATCGCACAAATTAGGTAATGTTATATGATTGGCAGGACTAGTTTCATTGAATTGGATAGCCGTTTCGATGGAAGCGCTGTTTCTTGCCCAGGCCCGGCGGGCAACCCCGGCCATCACATCCCAGGTAATGGCACTACTAAGAATCTCGTCAACCCGTTTTGAACCGTCAAGCAACAAACCGAAACCCCCGTTGATGGCTTTTCCAATCCCGACACCGCCCCCGTTATGAAGGACAACATAAGTCATTCCCCTGGCCGCATTCCCCGCAAACACCTGCGTGGCCATTTCTGCCATAATATTGGAACCGTCTTTGATATTGGCGGTTTCCCTGAATGGTGAATCCGTTCCCCCGGTATCATGATGGTCCCGTCCGAGCATTACCGGTCCGATGCGACCTTCGCGAATCATTTCGTTAAACTTAAGGGCGATTTTTAAGCGTCCGGATGCATCCTGGTATAAAATCCGCGCTTTGGTTCCGACCACCAGATTATTCTGTTTGGCGTTTTTGATCCAATTGTAGTTGTCCAAATCCTGAAAACGGCGGTTCGGGTCAATACAGTCCATGGCAGCTTGGTCGGTTGCATCCAAATCTTCTTCCTTGCCGCTTAATACGACCCAGCGGAAAGGTCCGTAACCGTAGTCAAACAGGAACGGCCCCATAATATCTTCCACATAACTTGGCCAAATGAAACCTTCCAAAGGATTTTCGCCGTTTTTGCAGATTTCTTTGATGCCGGAATCGAAGACAGCTTTCATGAAACTGTTTCCGTAATCAAAGAAATAAGTTCCCTTTTCTACCAAAGACTTGATGGCCTGATAATGTCTGGCCAGTGAAGCATCAACTTTTTGTCTGAAGGTTTCCGGATTAGTCTGAAGGAGCCTCGTCCGTTCCTCAAAAGTAATGCCGACCGGACAATATCCGCCTTCGTAGACATTATGACAGGAAGTTTGGTCGCTCAACAAATCGATTTTAATTTTCGCCTTAGCCGCATACTCCAGCAAATCCACGATGTTGCCGTAAAAAGCTATGGCAGCGGGTTTTTTCTCCTTCACAAATTCCTGGGCTTTGGAAAAAGCTTCTTCCGGAGTATTTACCACAAAATCAATCCAACCCTGATCCAAACGGGTTTGAATCCGGGAATAATCGACTTCGGCAATTACGCCCACACCCCCAGCAATCCGGCAGGCTTTTCCTTGGGCTCCGCTCATTCCGCCCAAACCGCTGCTCACAAACAGATGTCCGGCCAAATCTTTTTCCCGCGGGATTCCGAGTTTTGCTCGCCCCGCATTAAGCAAAGTGGAATACGTGCCGTGGACTATCCCCTGCGGTCCGATGTACATCCAACCACCGGCCGTCATTTGACCGTAGGAAGCAACGCCGAGGCTTGCGGCACGGTTCCAATTATACAAATCATCATACAAACCGACCATCAAACCATTGGTAATCACTACTCGCGGAGCATTCGGATGCGAGGAAAAGAGGCCAAGCGGATGGCCGGACATGACAACCAGCGTTTGGTCAGATTCCATGATTTGTAAATATCGTTTGATTAAATGGTATTGCATCCAGTTTTGCATGACCGCACCGGTTTCCCCGTAAGTAACAAGTTCATAAGGGTACAAAGCCACATCAAAAGCCAAATTGTTGTCAATCATCACCTGAATGGCTTTCCCTTCCAAGGTCTTTCCCGGATAGCAATCAATCGGTAACCCTTGGGGAGGATTTTTCGGATAGAACCGATAACCGTAAATCCGGCCTTTGGTCAGTAATTCGTCCAAAAACTCGGGGGCCAAAATCTCATGCCATTTCTTCGGAATATACCTTAAAGCATTTTCGAGGGCAAGTTCGATTTCCCTTTCCGTTAAAGTGAGCTGCCGTTTGGGTGCCCGGCGAATGCCTTCCCGAAAAACCGGGTATTCCGGAAGTTCCGGAAAAATTTCCTCGAGAGTTACGTTTATTTTCATATCAGTTTTCCTCCTAAAGCAATTGGCCGATGGCTTTTTCGACTTCATCGACAATTGTATTGTTTTCCACCAGTTCCGTGGCCCGATTGATTAATGGGTACATGATTTCGTCTTCCTTTAAATAAGGAAGATATTTTCTTACGGTTTGATAAGCGGTTTTCGATCCTGCTCCCAAACCGTCAGGATTTCGGAAATCAACAGCTTGACAGGCCGTCATTAATTCCATGGCCAAAACTTTTTGGGTATTTTTCAGAATCTGGCGGGCCGTCAAAGCTGAGATGCTGCCCATCGAAACATGGTCTTCCTGGTTGGCGGAAGAAGGTATGGAATCGACCACGGCGGGGTGAGCCAAAATCTTGTTTTCGCTGACCAGCGAAGCAGCCACATATTGGACAATCATGAAACCCGAATTGAGACCGGGATGGGCGGCCAAAAACGGTGGTAATCCTTCGTTTAAAGTCGGGTTGACCAAACGTTCAATTCTTCTTTCGCTGATGCTGGCTAGTTCCGCAATTGCAATTTTCAAGAAATCAAATACCAAAGCGAGCGGCTGGCCGTGGAAGTTTCCGCCGGAAATAATCTCATCGTTATTGAGAATTAACGGATTATCCGTCGCCGCATTCATCTCCAATTCCACGATTTTCATAGCATATTCGAGCGCATCTTTGGTTGCTCCGTGAACCTGAGCCATGCAACGAAGCGAATAAGCATCCTGAACCCGGATTTCTCCCTGATGGGTTATCAGTTTGCTGTTATTGGTAAGGCGGCGAATGTTGGCGGCCGATAATTGCTGGCCGAGCTGCCCGCGGACAAAATGGATGCGTTCATCGAAGGCATCAATAATTCCCCGCAAGGCTTCCAAGCTTACTCCCCCCGCAATATCCGCCATTTTCGCCAAATTAATGGCATCATATAAAACCATGGCTCCGATGGCGGTCATAACCTGGGTACCGTTGATTAACGACAAGCCTTCCTTGGCTTCCAGGTGACTCAAAGGCTGAATCCCGGCCAGTTTCAGGGCTTCTTCGGCTGGCATCAGTTTTCCCTGATAATAAACTTCGCCAAGGCCCAACAAAGGGAGCGCCATATGGGAAAGCGGAGCCAAATCACCGCTGGCACCGAGTGAGCCTTTTTCCGGAACGGCCGGAATCAAATCGTTGTTTAAAAATTCGATGATTTTTTCCACCAATTCCAAGCGGATGCCCGAATAACCTTTGGCAAGAGCATTGGACCTTAAAGCCATGATGCCGCGAACCGTCGGAATATCCAAATGGGGACCCACCCCGCAGGCATGTGATTTCAGTAAATTGACCTGCAAAGTTTGCAAATCTTCGGTCGAAATCGTTTTTTCCGAAAGCTTTCCGAAACCCGTATTGATTCCGTAAGCAATTTTTTTGCTTTCAACGAGGTTCTGAATACTCGAACGGGAATTAGTGATTTTGACAATGGCATCTTTACCGAGTTTAACTTTGGTTTTTCCTTGGGTTATCTGGTAAAAATCAAATAAGTTCAAATGGTATCCGTTTAATTCTATCATTTGCCACCTCTAAAATGCTTTATGCTAGTTATTTAAATAAGAATCAAAGACCGCTTTGTTTTGCACACGACTTAAAGCTTCTTCTTTGGCGATGATTTTGGTTTTGACGAGTTGCGCCAAACTTTCATCCATCGTAATCATGCCAAAGGATTTTCCGGTCTGCACCGCGGAATAAAGCTGTGATGATTTACCATCCCGAATCAACGATAAAACGCCCGGAGTCGGCAGCATGATTTCCACCGCACAGGCCAAACCGTTGCCGTCAAGCCGCGGAATCAAATGTTGGGAAATAATACCCCGAACATTGCCTGCCAGTTTCGAAGCGATTAACGGATGCTCGTAAGCTTGGAAGTTGCTTAAAATCCGTTCGATGGTCGTGGAAGTGGAATTTGTATGTAAAGTCGATAATACTAAATGGCCCGTATCCGCTGCAATCAAAGCGGTTTCGATTGTTTCTTTATCGCGCATTTCCCCGACCAAAATTATATCTGGATCCTGACGCAAAGCCGATCTTAAGCCGCTTGCAAAATCGTCGCAGTCGCGGCCGACCTCCCGTTGCGAAATCAGCGATATTCCTTTGGGATAACGGTATTCAATCGGATCTTCGATGGTAATGATGTGTTTGCGCTGGGTCAGATTGACTTCGTTGATTAGACTGGCCAAAGTGGTTGATTTGCCGTTGCTGGTAGCACCGGTTATCAGGATAATTCCGTTTTTGTGTCTGATTAAATCTTTGATTTGCATCGGAAGCTGCAAATCTTCGAATTTAGGTACCGTTCGCGGCAAAATCCGGACCGATACAGCCAATTTCCCCAATTGGCGATAAAAGTTCATCCTGAAAAAACCTAAATCGGCGTCTTCCAAACTGATATCGATTGCCCCTTTTTGTTCAAAAAGCTGTTTCTGCAATGTAGCCGTCACAACTTCCTGAAAAAGGGCGGTTAAACCTGCTTCGGTTGTTTTTCCATAATCGTTTAAGGGTTTTAAGTAAGTATTTACCCGGATAAAAGGATATTCATTGCTCACCAAATGAACATCGGTTGCTTTTTCGTTTATGGCCTGTTTTAAAATTTGAAGGAATTTTTCCATAATATCCTCTTTTCTTTTTTCTTTTCTTACCCTTCCATTATACCTGAAAACGGTCTCATTTTCAACTAATATCATGTTATCCAAAGCATAAGAAAACCTCTTTTCGTCAGGAAAAGAGGTAGAAGCCATTATGATTTTAAATATTGCAAAACTTTGATACTTGGTTGATATAACCAAAGAATGGTCAGAAAACTGCTTAAAGCAAGCAGGATTTCAAACGGAATATCTGCAATCCAATAAGCCGCCAAATCCACTTCGGTTATAAAGGCTTGGGGAATCAGCATAATCCAGGAATATAAGAAAGAAAACAAAATTCCCAAAAGACCCAAAGGAAAACTGTCGTTAACCTTTTTGAAAAGCGAATTCAAAAGCAAAGGTATCATCATCCACCCAATCATCATAAAGGGCAGATAAACCAAGTTGAAAGACCCCATCAATAGATTATCCAAAATAACATGGATAAAAATGATTATCATGGTATGGGAAAGTTTCAAACTCTTGGAATAAACGACAATCAAAAAGACCGTAAGTTGGATATTGGGCAAAAAGGTGAGTGCCTGTTCCTGAACAAAGAGGATGGCGGTTAGGATACCGATTAGGGCAATATCCCTGACAAGGATTTTATTTTTCATGATTGACCACCGGCTACTTTAGTGTAAACAAACCGCACCTCGAGGTTATCCTTTAACGTTATCTGTTCGATTCCCACCCGCGCGGGACTGCCGTTGAGGTAAATCATGATAAAAGAATGGACAAAATCGGTTTCCAAATTGGCGATTTTCAATAACTTTCCGTTTTCGATTACAAGATCAAAATGTTGCTCCAAAATTTCAACCAAAGTATCGTTGGGTTGAAAAGTAAGTCGTTGCCTTTTTTCTGTTCCCGTTTCATCGACAAGCACGACTGTCAGAGTACCTTCCTGTTTGGCTTTTTCCTGTTTTTTGATATAGAGAAAACTTCCAATCATCAGGCCCAAAGCCACAAGCGAGATGATGATTTTTATCGCTGTTTTATTCATAATCACTGAAACAAGACGAAACTTTTCTGGGTGCGCACAAATTCCCGATAAGCCACCAACGCCGCAAAACTCTGCGGAGTGGCATAACTTAAATCTGCCCCGCTGTCTTTGCTGTAGGCAAAGGAACCATCGCCCAAAGAAAAGTTGAGCAATGCTTCGACCAAGTTGACGGTGTCCTTAGTAAATTCTTCGCTTGTCGGATCGATATTGTTGGCAACAAGCCCCAAAATCGCATAGGCGGTCGTGCAGGAATTGGCAGTACCCCACGATAGAACTCCCTCGGAAGTCAAGTTTTCTTTGATTAAATCGATGAGCGGTGTTTTATCCGTTTCCTGATGGGAAAGCGCCATCAGAGCAGCCCCCGCGTAATCCGCATCCTTTCCCTCGACATTCAAAATGTCGTTTAAAATCGCTTGTTTTAAGTAATTATTGCTTCCGGTATAATTAAGCGCCATCAAAAGATAGGATTGATTCCAGGCATCGAAAGTCGTAAGTTCCGCAAGGAATTGTTCCGCTTTCGGACAGGCAAGGTCAAAGGACCGGGCTATCACCAAAGCGGAAAAAGCCTCGGTTCCGAGGTTAAGAGGCCGGTTTTGCAAATCCGCTTCCACCCGATTGGCGGTCAAATAATTTTCCAGAGTTACCCCAAAGCCGCTTTTTTCCAAAGCTTTCAAGGCAGCGACAACATGGTATTCGAGAATAAGTCCCGTTTCGGTTTCTTTTACATACTGATTGGCATAGTTTTGAACAAATTGATCGATTGCCAAATCGACTCGATCAATGAGCGTTTCGGTTTGGTTTCCTTTACAGCCTGTTGCACCAGCAAGCACTAAAAGAACAACCAAAAACAATACTTTTTTCATGGTTCTTCCTTTCTTTCTAGTGATATATTGATGATAAGTATCCTGACTCCACTTCTTCCTCCATGCGCCTTCCCAAAAATCTTTCAGTGGCTTAATGCATTTCGTCCGTGTTACAGTTGCTGGGACAGTTCAAGCTTTGCACTTGATTCCTTATCACCTTTATAAATTATACCACTTTTCCGATTTAAAAGCAATCGAAAGCAAAAATAAAAGGGCGAAAAAATAATCGCCCTATAGATAAATTTTGACAATCATTCCGTCGGCACTTTCGACAGATACAAACTCTAATTTACCGAAAGTTTTTTTGCAACGTTTCAATTCTTTTGCGAATTGTGAAATCACTTCTTCGTCCAAATCCATTTCCATGTGATCATTGCAGATTTTCCGAATAATGCTTGTTTTCGTTAATACCCAGGTGGGAAAATAAATCGGAAAGCCGATTCCCCCTTGTTTTCGAATAACGATTTTCATAGGATCATTCCACATAGATTTCGACAATGTCGCCTTCGGCGCTTTCCAATTCCACCAATTTTCCGATTATACCTTGATCGATTAAGGCTAAAATCTGATCGAAATCAATGTCTTTTAACGATATGTTTTTGTCGCCGAAAGTTAAATTACTATTCCCTGATGCAACCAGGATTTTGGCAATCGCCAAAGGAAGATTGACCTTTACTTTGTCCCCGTCTTCGGTCGAAACCCGGATTTTAAGCAACATGGCATTCGGATCTTTACGCTTTTCTTCGGGAACCAATTTCGTTTCCGCTTCCTTTTCTTTTCCGAGCATATAGTCCACCGTTGTTTCGAACATTTGGGCAATTTCTAAAAGCAAAGTAACATCGGGATAGGAGATGTCATTTTCCCATTTCGATACTGCCTGCGGGGATACTCCCAATTTTTCGGCTACTTCCTCCTGAGTCATTTTTTTGTCTTTACGCAATTCGGTAAATCGTTTTCCAAAACTGAAATTCATATGTTTTTTCCTCCTTCACAAGCATTATACGAAAAAAGAAACCTAAAAACCAGCACCCGTTAGTTGAAAAAGGGCACTTTTTCTCAACTGTTTGGTGATTTTTCCCTCAACTATTGGTTTACAAGATAATTATACCATAAGATTATTATTTTCGGGGCTGAATTGTTCCGTGCGGATGTTCCGGGGGTGCATAAAGCGAATAAAGTTTGAGAGAAATGCTTCCGACATTGGTTACATTGTGCCATTTGCCGGCCGGTATAATAATCATATCGTCTTCTCCGGCTTCCCGGCGGTAATTTAAAGCGAGATCTGTATCGCCCATTTGCACCAGGGCTTTTCCCTGTTCGATGACAATAACTTGATCGGTATTCGGATGTCTTTCCAATCCGATCGATTCGCCCGGAAGCAAACTCATCAAAGTGATTTGCAAATGTCGGCCCGTCCATAAAGCCAAGCGAAAGTTATTGTTGCTTTTGGTAGTTTCTTCAATATCGAAAGTTATCGGTTTCGGACCGTGGTCGTATAACGGAATCGCTTCGCCCCGCTTAAAAGGTTTTATGGGTATTGGTGATAGAGGTAAATAATAGTAATAGGGCGGCTGTAAATAATAAAGCAAAAAAGTCCTCCTTTCTTTTTTCCTATCCTATCTTATGCCTGATTTCCCTGTTAAGTGTATAAACGCCAAAGAAAAACTGCGTGAAACCTTTTATCACGCAGTTATTGCCTTTTATTTGGTTTTATAAGTCGATTCCGTTACCTGGAAAGGATTTTGAATCGCATTGTTAACCGCTTCTTTGGTCAATGCCAAAACAGTCGCATCCATGTCGTCGGTCTTAAAAGTTATATCGTCAATCGATAAACCGGTTATTGCCTTAAACCAGGTAAGAGCTGCGGCATATCTGCCTTTTTTGACATTAAGGTGATAGCCATCGCTGTTTAAAGTATCGCCCAAGAAACTGGTGCGCATGTTTTGAATCGTTGTTCCGGACGGAATGATTCCGTAAATGTCGGAACGCGGTACAATCAATTCGTTTACCGTATCGACAATGGCTTGAAACATCGTCATTTGGTCGTGGTTGTATTTGACAAAATCCTGATGGGTTGAAGTATTGGCGTAAGCCCAAGTCATATGCCAATAAATTCGGGCATACGGATTCTTGATATTGGCTTTGACGAAGTCAATCAACTGATTGAGATACGGTTGGTAAGTCCCCGGTATCCCGCTGGAACCGCTGACTTGTTGAATGACAATAATATCCCATTCTTCGTCCTGCAGACCGAAAACCAATTTTTTACCTTCCGTTCTGACCCATTCGTCGGCAGTGTTTTTCTTATATTTATAATTCGCCGAATCGTTTGTGAAACTGGTCACATGCATTTCGAGGCTAGCGCCGTCACGGTGCATGTTGCCCAAAACGACTTCTCCGACACCGTAATTTTTGGCGATTTTATACAAATATTCCATTCCGTCTTCGCTGAAGCTGTTTCCGATGGCCAAAACCTTCAAAGTTTTCGTAAAGTCCATGACCCCCCTTTCCACTTCCACTTTCAATATCACATAAACAGTGCCGGAAGCAACTTTTACGTAATGAGTTCCGAATGCCGTGCCTTTCAATTCCAAGGCAGTACCGTTAACAACGATTTCCAATCCGTGCGGGTCTGTATCAAGCAATTCCAAATAGCCGATGGAAGTTTTTTCCGCTTCATAAGCTTTTAAGTTGTCCAACAAACCCTGGGAAGCGGAAAACGATAACGATTTGGTTTCGCCTTTTAGAATTGTCACCTGATAAGGATTTTCATCGGTACCTTGGCCTTCCAAACCAGAGAATTCAATTCTTTTTTCTTCCGAGTTTCCCTGGCAACCGATTAAAGAAAATAAAATAAAACAAGTTGTCAGTATCACTATTAATTTGCGCATAACCTTCTCCTCTTTAGCTTTCGGAAATATTATACCATAATCCAACTTGTTTAGACAACTTTTTTGATAAACCGGAAACAAAAAAAGGCCTTGCGACTTTTTCGCTTATTCGGTTTTGATTTTTAAAAAAACTAAATCATCCCAACAAGTTCTTTGCAAAGCATTACCAAATCATAGCGGATGCCTTCCCGGGAGCGCCAAGAACGGCGGTCCCATTCGTCCTGAGAAACATCGTCCCCGCCATAAATTAAAGCGCCGTAGGAAAACTTGCGAAAAAGCCCCACCGCAATACATCCCGCCTGTTCCATTTCAACCATTTTGGCGCCTTCGCTCCTTCGCAAATTGATGCGATCAATGGTTTCCCGAAAGATTGCATCGGTAGTCCAGGTAAGACCGGTCAAATAAGCGATATTTCTTTGGTCCAAGTAAGCGGTTATTTTTTTAACAACTTCCTGGTCGCAATAAACGATTCGGGATGGTTTAAGGTAGTGATAGGAAAAACCTTCGTCTCTGATGGCACCTTCGACCACCAAGATTTTCCCGACCGCGATGTTTTTGTCGAGGACTCCTCCGCCCCCGCAAAACATTACTTTTTTGATTCCCATATTTTGCAACAAATCAAGATTCCCGGCGCAGGCCGGGCAACCTACTTGTCCTTGGACGATTAAGACATCGCTGTCTTCAAACTGATAAAGCTCGTAGGGGTTTTCGCCGCGGATTGTCAAATACTTCTTTATCGATCCTTTGTCGATTAGTTTTTTATTGTTTCTCCGAAAAAGGTTATTATCAGTTTGTCGCAATCCAACTTGGGATAATTTCTGGCGACATTCTCAGGATTGATTAAAGCGGTTGGGTTATCGTCAAATTCGAGAATCGGAAATTCATTCTTTTTGATCATTTTTACTCCTTAAAAAACCCCTTACTTCCTTGCCACCACAATCAGCCGCCTGCTTTCCCGATTGTAGGGATTCATTTGATAATCGCCGAAAATCCTGATTTCTGAAAAGCCGCTTAAACTTAAAAGTTTTCGGTAATCTTCATCCAAAAGAATTCGGTAAACAATTTGGTATTGATGGCTGTCGTTACGTTGGTCGGTATGGAACAAATCGACAATATTGATGGTTTGATACTTTTTGGAATGTTTTTTTACGAAAATACGGGAAAAATCCGGACGGTTGACAACCACTTCTATCGATGGTAAGGTTAAAGTATAATGTGTCGTTCCGCTGGTCAAAACCAATAAACCGTTATCTTTTAACCGGTTTCGCATCGACTTTAAAGCCGTAATCAAGTCTTCGTCTTTATGTAAATGCGGAAGGGAATTGGTCAGGCAAATAACGGCGTCAAATTGACGGTCAAAAACCCGTTCCAAATACCGAAAGTCGCACTGATAAAGCGGAAACGTTAAATTTCGGGCGGTTAAGTTTTTTCTTGCCGCTTCCAACATCGATTCGGAATAGTCCGAACCGCTCAGATGATAACCTAACCGGGATAGCATCAGGATATGCTGACCCGTGCCGCAGGCACAATCCAAAACATCTTTAACTTTGTTTTCCGCAAAAAGGTTTTTGAAAAAGGTTTGTTCGTCGCCCAAATACTGGTCAATGGGACCGAATTCATCGTAATCATTGGCCAACTTTTCGTATAAATCTTTCATTTTTTCATCTCTTTTTTCTTTTTATTTATAGGAATCCAAACCATATTCGGTTTTTGCTTTTTGGGTTATTATCTGTACAAAGGCGGTTTTCCTTTCGGTATAGCCGTCGCGATCGAATTCATAGGTTTTCCAAAGGGACAGTTTCAACTTTTCGTAATCTTTCGCGATTTCTGGGTGTTCCAGCAAATAATCCCGAAAAAAAAGTTCGTCATGATCGCCCGGAGTCCTTAAATGCAGATGAAAAACTTTTTCGGAAAAACCATCCTCGGTATAGCCTTTATTGAACGAAATTCTTGCAGGGCTTTCGTTCATGCAAAGATACCCGTTGTTAAGCAATGAATGTTTAATAACCGAAAAATCGGAAACCTTGGCTTCCACCAAAATATCGATTATCGGTTTGGCCCCAATGCCTGGGATAGCCGTGCTGCCGATATGATGGATTTTTACGTCCTTGGGCAAAAGCACCGTTAACAAAGCCCTTTCTTCCATGAACCACTCTTTCCAAATGGGTTGGTATTCGGTCAATCGAATCGGAAAAAGCTGCCACAGTTCTTCCAAAGTCATTTCCGATAGCTGTTTTTTGATTTTAATCATCTCCCCGTTTAATTCTTAAAACCCCGGCCAACAATTCCTTTATGGATTTTTCATAGTTTTCTGCGATTAAGATAAGCGGCAGATTATGCTTCCTGCACCCTTCGATATAAAAACGGTTATCCCGAATTAAATCTGCTTTGTTGCAATAGGAATCATCAAGCCGGTTTTCGATTACGGAACCGTTTTTGATGATTTCATCGAAATGGACATCAAGATACTTTTCCGTCATGGCCAGGCAAATGAACCTAATGGATGATAGGTACTTTTCCGAAAAATCTTTTTGCCAATCAAAAGGCACATAACATCCTTCCACTATCAGATTCTGCTTGTTTTCGATTGCGGTTTTGATTATCTCCCGAACAATCGGCCAAAGATATGGGGTCAGTTGTTCTTCATCCAGCGGAGTAAGGTCGGTTTGACCGCTTCTGATCAATCCCATTTTCAAATGGTCAATCGAAAGATACGGAAAGTGCATTTGTTCGAGCAGTTTTTGCGCAAGGAGCGTTTTCCCGGTATGGGTTGCCCCCGTAATCAGAATAATCATTTTTTACCAGTCCTTTTATCCATTGCTTTTTCTATCCCAAAGATTCTATTTACCAACGTTTGTTGACGCTAAAATATTACTTTAAGAACAAACAAATAACAATCTTGCTTTAGTTATTGGTGGATTTTTTTAAATAGCCGGGCATACCAAAACGTCATGCCCAGTTCTTCGATATAAAAATGCAAAACCCTTTGATAATTTTTGGTAGCGGTCGATAAGGTTAGGTACTCGGCTTTTTCTCGGACAAATTTTTTCAATGTACGGAAAAGTTTTTGGCCGACTCCTTTTGACCGGTAAGTTTTTGTCACATACATTTCTTCGATTTCAAAAGTTCTGCTGTTATTGGGAATAGTAGCCAAATCTTCTTCTGTTGTCTAAAATTGACCGAACAGATAACCGAGGGGAACTTTATTCTCATTGGCAACAAAGATTGTTCTTCCTTCGATATCAGAAGGTTTGTTGGCCTGATAGCCGTAACAGTTGTTTTCTGTTTCCCATGCCTTCGAAAAGTTTATCAGAATATTTCCGATTTCTGGGGTAAGTCTTTCTTGTCTGATTTCAACTTCCATATATAAACCTCGAAAAAATAATTAATTTTTTAAAATCTTATTTTTTCTGTAAAAGAACGATGTTTTCGATATGGTTCAAGACTCCAAAAGGTCTCAAAATGGTCGAAAAACGGGGGTGGAAATTCCAAAAAGTCTCAAATTTAAGAGAGGTCATAAGAAGTATATCCACTATCGATAATGGCTTGCTTTAATGCTTCAAAGCGTTTTCTTTTTTTGAAAGCAAAAAGACCTCTGAACACAAACTTAATCGAAATACTTGAGGAATAAAATTTGAAATACCATTTTGTAATATCTCGTTCTGCTACGCAAGATGAGGTAGGGCCATTCATTGCACAATCCTCAAAACTAATGAAATGCTTTCTGTCAAATGCGTCTGCATAAGTAATACCTTCGTTAGTGATGTGGATAATGCTTGTATCATTTATTTCAAGTTCTCTTAAACCTTTTTGCTGTTCATGCACAAACTCCAAGGCATAGAAATATATATCTTGATCTTCCCACACGCCCGATTCTTTTTTGCCATTTAGATATGTACGGTACCCCAAATGGCAGGGCTCAATTTCAAGCGTATCGGAATAGTAATGAATAATGATTTTGTTGTTTTCTAAACCGATATTTAGAATGGCATCGCTTAAATCATCGTATAATTCTTCGATGTTTTTGTAATTTCGATGATATAACTTATACAGTTTTTCGTTGTCACTCATTGTCTTACTCCTTTCGATATGTTATACTAAACAGGTGTAAATTGAAGTTTCGAGTTTCGCTCGAAATCATTATTTGTCCCAACGAAAAATTGGGCATTTTTTGATTTTGAACACAGTTTTTTTGTAAATTTCACTCAAAAAGGCTGAAAAATGCCCATTTTAGGGTCAAAATCGCTTATTTTCTCGTCAGACAAACGACACTTTCAACGTGGTTAGTTTGAGGAAACATATCGACCGGTTGAATGGAGCTGATTTCATATTCTTTGATTAGGGTTTGCAAATCTTCGACCAAGGTATAAGGATTGCAGGAGATATAAACGATTTTTTTCGGTTTTATCATCAGGACGGCATTTAAAAATTGTAGGGTGCTTCCGCTGCGCGGCGGATCCATGATGATGACGTCAACCTTTTCTTTGCGTTTCGCCATATTGACCAAAAATTTTGTCGCATCGTCATTAAAGAAATGGATGTTTTTGATTTTGTTCAGCTTGGCATTTTGTATCGCATCCAAATATGCGCTTTTTTCCAGTTCGACGCTGATGACTTTATCTACCAGAGAACTGGCAAAAATCCCGATAGTTCCGACACCGGAATAAGCATCAAGCAAAACATCGGTTTTGCTTAGATTGGCAAGTTTTAAAGCGGTAGAATACAGCACCTCGGTCTGTTTGGGATTAATCTGATAAAAAGACTGGGAGGAAATTTTAAATTGGTAACCTCCTAAAGTATCGGTAATATACCCTTTTCCGTGCAGAACGATTTCTTTGTTTCCCAAAACCGCACTGGTATCTTTGGAATTAATGTTTTGAATAACTGTTGTGATTCCCGGATGTCTAGCCAACAACATTTTCATGAAATTGTTGCGTCCCGGGAATATTTCCGTTTTCGTCACCAAAACAACCATGGTTTCGTTAAGGGTAAAGCTTCGTTTTACTAGGACATGTCTGATTAAACCCGTTTCTCGATCTTCGTTGTAAGCACTTAAACGCAATTTAATCATGATATCTTTGATGGTGGCTACGATTTTGTTGGTCACATCGTCCTGAAGATAACAATTGTCGAAATTGATTACTTTATGGGTTCCTTCCTTGTAAAAACCGCTGATTATCTTGAGTTTCGGGTCATTGGCAAAAACCATTTGGTTTTTGTTGCGATAAAAGAAAGGGTTGTCCATGCCCAGGCAGGGATTAAGGGGATAATTCTTTTTAAACGTTTTTTTGAACAATTCCTCCACCAGGCGTTTTTTGTATTCCAATTGATGGGCATAATTCATGTGTTGAATCTGACAACCCCCGCAAATATCAAAAATCGGGCATTTTGGTTTTACCCGATAATTTGATTTTTCTTTGATTCGGATTAATTTGGCTTCCCGGTTTTTGGGGTTCAGTTCAACTTCCAAAACGTCTTTCTCGACAACCCCGCCAATTTCAAAAAGCGTTCCGTTATGAAGAAAAGTACCGTTTCCTTTTTCATTATAGCCGGTAATCGTTACAATTTCGGTTGTTTTGGTAATTTCTTTCATGGCATCCCTTCCTTGTTATTTGTTTCCGTGACGCTCTTCGTGCATAATATCGATTGCAATAACCCATTCCATTACCCCTTTGATATTGTCGGTCGGCACAAACTTGAAACTGGCATCATAATCGGGAACTTCAAAATGGGAAGCGGGGGCAAACGGAAGTTGCGTAAGCTGATCAAGTTTAAAGTATTTGACCACTTTTTCTTCCGCAATCGTTCCTTCGTAAAACAATTCACTGTTGGTTAAAGTTATCACGCCGCTCCCCACATAGTCGAGCGTAGTTTGGGATTTGATGTTGCTAAAGAGGTCGACCTGGTTTTGCAGCTTAAAGTCGGGTTCATGAAGGGCTTTCCGGAAAAATTCTTTTTGATATTCATACCATTCGACTTCGCTGAAGAAACACTTGTCTTCGGGGGTTACCCCGTGCAAAAAGCCGTATTGATCCATTCGCACATGATTGCCGCAGTTCGTACACTTCATTTCGTTTTTATTGACCACGTTGGTGTACTTTTGATGGCATTTCGGACATACAACCAAGACATTTTCCAAGCCTTCCATCAAGCCTTCGCCTTTGATAACGCGCTTCATGACTTTTTGGTCTTCGTATTCGCGGATGTCAATCGATTGGGCTACTCGTTCGTAGATTTCTTCGTCGGTCAAAGTAGGTATTTCTTCTTTGGTTAAGACTACCACGAATTTGGTATCGATGCGGCACCGACGTTCGCTGGTCCGCCATTTCGGATAGCACAAATGAGAACCCCGAATTTGAAGTCCGATTACGTCGCAATTGCAAAAACGGATTAGTTTGATGATAGCGGGAGAAATATAGGTCGAATTGCCGTGAATCGAGACTTGTCCTGTCGGCGAAATTGCCACAAGCCCTTTTTGGTCGATTACTTTTTTGATTTTACGAATGGCCAACAAATCCGGTTTGAATTGTTCCTTTTTGATAGCTCTAACGAAGTTTAAGAATTTAACCAACTTGGGATTGTAGTAAAAATAACCGGACAAAACATAGTTGATGCGACGGTAACCGATTGCGGAAGTGATTAAAAAATGATCCTTGTTGGAATAATGGTTGTAAATCAAAATACTGCCGCGTTTCGGTCTGTTTCTTAAGGCCTTTCGGTCATAAGTTACCCTCATGGAAAAAAAAACATAAATTTTGATTAATGTTATAAATACTATCACGCTGAAGAGTGACGGTTTGACTTTCTCAGGACTTTTTTTCTTCATGTGTTAAACCTCTTTTTAATTTCTTTATTTTATTATACCAAAAAGCACCCGAAATGTAAAACGAAAACGAAAAGGTTTAATAATTCGTTGTGAATTGCAATATATTTCGAAAAAGAAACCAAAAATGGTATAATAACTTCAGGTGATAAAATGAATATCGAATCGATTTACCAGGCCCAAAAAACCTTTTTTGAAACAAACACCACTTTGGATTATCATTTCCGAAAAGCGATGTTAAAACGCCTTTATCAGGGCATCATCCGTTACCGGGAAAAATTGGTTTCTGCCCTTCGAAACGACTTAAGCAAAGGTGAAACAGAAGCTATTTTAACGGAAATTTGGATTGTTTTGTCGGAAATCAAATTCCACCAAAAACATTTGCAAAAATGGATGAAACCAAAACGGGTTAAAACGCCACTCGTTTTAAAACCCGGAAAAAGCTATCAGATTGCCCAACCGCTCGGAGTCAATTTAATTCTTTCCCCTTGGAATTATCCGCTCCATTTGGCGTTAATGCCGCTCGTGGGAGCGATTTCCTCCGGGGGAACGGCCGTAATCAAACCGTCCAGCCAAACGGCGGAATCCGCTAAAGTTCTGCAGGAAATGATTCGAGAATTATTCGAACCTCAATATGTTACGGTCGTAATCGGGAATCATGACGTGGCCGATGAATTGTTAAATCAACCGTTTGATCATATCTTTTTTACCGGTTCGACGGCTCTTGGTAAAAAAATAGCGGCGATTGGTGCCAAAAATTTAACCAAAGTAACCCTCGAACTCGGGGGAAAATCTCCCGCCATTATCCACAACGTTACTCGCATCGATAAAATCGCCCAGAGATTACTTTTCGGCAAAATCATCAATGCCGGACAAACCTGCGTGGCGCCGGATTATGTTATCTGCCATAAAAGCATGTTAAAATCGACCGTCAATGCTTTGAATTATTATCTCAAAGAAATGTTGGGCGAAAATCCTTGCGACAACGAAGACTACCCGCGCATCATTTCGAAAAAACATTTTGACCGGTTGACCCGTTATTTGGAAAACGCCAATATTTTAGGCGGCGGAACTTACAATCGGAAAACCTTAAAAATCAGCCCTACCTTTATACTTCTTGAAGACATCAACGCCCCGATTATGCAGGAAGAAATCTTTGGACCGATTCTTCCGATTATAACTTATCAGGATGAAGAAGAAATTTTCGAAATAATCAAGCGCCATCCGAATCCGCTAGCCCTTTATGTCTTCAGCGAAAACAAGTTTTTCAACAATCGCATCATTTCCGGCATCAAAAGCGGGGGTGTTTCTGTCAATGACACAATTTCCCATTTGGTTAATCATCATCTTCCGTTCGGGGGAATTTTCTCAAGCGGCATGGGCAGTTACCACGGCTATCAATCGTTTCTGACCTTCTCGCATTTTAAAAGCGTCTATGAAAAGCATCCGCGGATGGAACTGAAAATCAAATATCCGCCTTATTCCGAACGGACCAAAAAAATTATAAAACGATTCTTTCTGAAATAATCCGAAAAGAAAAAATTTAACCCATTTTTCTTTCAAACGCTGTAAAAAGGGTTTAAAAGCCAAAAAAACCAAGAATTTTGCCGTTTTTGCTTAATTCTTGGTTTTTATTTACAAAATTTAAAAATGGCTTATTTTTCAAACAAGCGGGCCATCGAAGCGACCATTACGCCGGTTGCACCGTCATCGTTGGTCGATGTGGCCGCAATATCCAAATGAATCCATTCCACATCCGGTTCGATGAACTCTTTGAGGAAACTGGCCGCAAGCGAGGCGCCCCCGCCTGCACCCACAACCGCATTCACCAAATCGGCAACTTTGGATTTTTGAAGCTGTTTGGTAAAACCTTCCGAAAGCGGCAATTGCCAAATCGGTTCGGCTTCTCCTTCCGCAACCGCTTTGAATTCATTGAGGAAGGCTTCGCTGTTGGCAAAGACACCGGTAAACTCTTTGCCCAAGGCCACGCTGCAGGCTCCTGTTAATGTGGCTATATCGATGATGCGTTTGGCGCCGAGCTGTTGGGCATAGGTGAGCGCATCACAGAGAATCAATCTTCCTTCCGCATCCGTATTGGTAATTTCAATCGTTTTTCCGGATAGCGAGGTAAGTACATCGCCCGCTTTGTAAGCGGAACCGCTGATTAAGTTTTCGGTAGCCGGAACAACGGCCATCACATTGGCTTTTAATTTCAGCGATGCGATGATTTCGATAGCGGCTAAGACATTGGCCCCCCCGCACATATCGTATTTCATGCCGGCCATGCTTTGGGACGGTTTTAAATTGTAACCGCCGCTGTCAAAGGTCAAACCTTTTCCGACCAAAGCGGTCCAAGGGGCGTCACCTGCCGCTTGGTATTTGATTATAATCAATTTGGCTTCGTTGGCGCTACCCGCATTCACTCCCAAAAGAGCCCCCATCTTTTTAACCCGCAGCGCTTCTTTGTCAAGCACGGTGATTTCCAGACCTAGGCGGCTGGCCAAATTCATGGCATAACGGGCCAAATCGCTTGGGGTAAGAAGATTGCTGGGAATATCGCCGAGTCGGCGGGCGTTATTGATGGCATTGCCGTAAATAACGGCCTTATCGATTACTTTGGTAATATCGTCTTTTGCTTTTAAGAAGACCTGCAAGTCTTTCGGTTGCTGATAGGCTTTCTTTGGATAAGCATATTCGGCATAAAGCAAACTTTCGGTGACAAGACGAACAGCTTTTTCCGCATCGATATTATCGGCGACCATTCTTTCCACAAGAATAATTACGTCTTTTTCCAGAGCGGCATAAAGCGAACCGAAATGTTTTTTGATGTTTTCCGGTTTCGTTTTGTTTCTTTCGCCCAAGCAAAGAAAGATTAATTCTTCCGCCTGGATATGATCTTCCGAATTGAGTCTGCCCAAGGTATAAACCCTGGTCACATCACCGCTTTTCCGTTTAACAATTTCATCAAGAGGATAACTAAGCAATTTGGATAAATTCGGACAAATTTTATCTTCCGAATAAAAAGGAAAAACACACTGATAAGCTTTATTGGTTTGAGCTTGTTGGATTTTCATTTTAAATTCCTTTCTAAAAAAATTATATAACGTTACCCGCAAACTGTTGTTGATAAAGGCGGTAATAAATGCCTTGTTTGGCCAACAGTTCGTCGTGACGGCCGATTTCGACAACGTGTCCTTTATCCATAACCACAATCTTATCCGCATCTCTAATCGTCGACAGACGGTGCGCAATTATTAAGCTGGTGCGGTCTTTCATTAAAGCTACCATGGCGTCCTGGATGTTCTTTTCGGTTCTGGTATCGACGCTGGAAGTAGCTTCATCCAAAATCAAGATTTTCGGCTGAGCCAATACAGCCCGAGCAATGGACAATAATTGTCTTTCGCCTTCGCTGAAGTTGGAACCGGATTCAATCAATTTGGTTTGATAACCTTCCTGCATCCGTTCGATGAAATTGTGAGCATTGCTGATTTTGGCAGCTTCGATTACTTCATCAAGGGTTGCATCCAATTTACCGTAACGGATATTGTTTTCTATCGTATCGGTAAACAGCACGGTATCTTGCAAAACAATGGCAATCGACTGGCGAAGCGAATTTTTGTCGATTTCGCGAATATCGACACCGTCAATCATGATCGACCCTTGATCGATATCATAGAAACGCATCAAAAGATTAACCATGGTGGTCTTACCACTTCCGGTAGCACCGACCAAGGCAATCTTTTCACCCGATTCAACCGTTAAATTAAAATCCTGGATGACCGGTTCGCCTTCCACATAGGAAAAATAGACATTTTTAAATTCAATCGTTCCGACTTTGGCTTTTTCGCTTAACAACTCTTTGCCCAAATTGACTTCCGGTTTTTCGTCGATTACTTCGAAAACCCGTTCCGAAGCGGCGATAGCGGTTTGGATTTGGACAAATAAGGTTGCGATTTCGTTAATCGGACGGGAGAATTGCTTAGATAGCGAAGTAAAAGTGATAATGGTTCCGACCGTCATCGCGTCGGTGCCGCGGTAGACAAAGTATGCCCCCACCGCAACAATCACCAAGAACGAGAAGTTATTGATGAAGGTCATAATCGGGTTGATGGCGAAAGAATAAACCTGCGCCTTGATATAGGTTTTTCTCAATTGATTGCTTGTTTCGTTAAATTGTTGTTGCAAATCTTCTTCTTTTCCGAATGCGGCAACGGTCTTATGTCCGTACACGGCTTCTTCCACTTGGGCATTGATCATACCGAGCAACTGTTGATTGCGCCGGAAGTATTTTTTGATGTACTTGGACAAAAAGACGGTGACAAAAACACTTAAGAAAATCGAAACGGAACTGATTAAGGTCAGTTTCGCGCTGAAAAAGAGCATGATAGCTAGGACACCGATAATCGTCATGATACCGGATATAATCGAAGCAACCGCTTGCGAAATGGTTTGGGCAATCGTATCGACGTCGTTGGTCATCCGGCTCATGATATCCCCATGCATATGGTTATCGAAATAACGGATCGGCAAATGAACCAACTTACCGAATAAGTCCTTGCGCATTTTCCGAACCGTTTTTTGAGTCAAATAAGCGGAAATCAAACCGCTGGAAAGGGAAACAACAATTCCGATTCCGTAAACAATTCCAAGCAAGAGAATATTACGGAACAGTTTGGTTTTTTCAAAAGCGTCAATCGCATCGATTGCACGGCCTTGGATAACCGGTCCCAAGAGGTTGATGACGGTGGATATCATCATTACCAAGATCAGGATTAACATCAGGTAAACATTGGAACCCAAATATTTGACTAACCGTTTGAGAGCACCCTTGACATCCTTCGGTTTTTCGAAATTGCCGTAAATGCTGCTCATGCGTCCGCCTCCACCCGGACGCAAACGGACCACAGGGCGGGATTGCTGATTAGATTGTCGATTCATCCGGTTCACCCCTCATCCTTTAATTGTGAATAATAAATATCCTGATAAATGGCATTGGTCTTCAGCAGATTGGCATGCGTATCGCAGGCGACAAGGTTACCATTATCCAAAATGGCAATGCGATTAGCCCGTTTGGCGCTGACAACCCGTTGGGCAATCAAAATAATCATGGTATCTTTCAAGAAAGCCGACATGGCCTGATAAAGCCTTGCCTCGGTTGATAAGTCAAGAGCGGATGTGCTGTCATCGAAAATCAAATAACGCGGACGGCCGATAATCGCTCTAGCGATGGCAATCCTTTGTTTTTGACCACCCGAAAGGGAAGATCCTTTTTCGCCGATAATCGTATCATAGCCGTCTTTGAAACCGGAAACGAAATCATGGGCTTGGACCACTTTACAAACTTCGATGACTTCTTCCAAGGTTGCGTCTGGTTTACCCCAACGGATATTATCGATTATCGAACCCGAAAATAATTCGGTTTTTTGGGGGACAATCCCGAAAAGTTTGCGAAGCGAAACCAAATCCAAATTCCTAACATCTTCGTGTCCAATATAAATGGCGCCGTCGGTGACATCGTAAAACCGCGGAATCAAATTCACAAGCGTCGTTTTTCCACTTCCGGTAGCACCGAGAATCGCCAGCATCTCGCCTTTTTTGATTTCCAGATTGATATTTTTCAAAACCGGTTTGCCGGTTGAAGGATAGCGGAACGAAACATTGGTAAAGACGATATCGTCATTGAGATTGCTCGCATCGACCGTACCCGATTGGACGGAAGGATAGGCATTCATGACTTCCTTAACACGGGCGCCGCTTGCTTTGGCTCGCGTGATCGATTGGAAAATCATGGCCACCATCATCACCGACATCAGAATCATGGCGACATAGTTGAGCGCAGCCATAACATCTCCGACTTGCAAACCGCTTCCCTCAATTGCTTTGGAACCGCCCCAATACAAAATGAAAATGGTGGTTATATTAAGGAAAAGGGTCATGGCCGGTCCGATGAAGGCCATAATGCGTGCAACCCGAAGCGTATTGTTGGTTAATGCATCATTGGTTACCCCGAAACGTTTTGCTTCGAAATCTTCCCGAACGTAGGCTTTAACCACTCTGGCACCCGAAACATTTTCCTGCATCACTGCATTCACATCATCCATGCTGCTTTGCACGATAGTGAAAAGCGGAGCGGCTTTTCTTAGGAAAACAAAAATCAGGGTAATCTCAATCGGCAACACCACGAACAAAATAAGCGCAAAGGAAATATCGATGCTTAACATCATGATAATTCCGCCGCCAAACAACATGATGGCGCGCACAAACATCCGTGTCGATTGCGATACCAAGATGCGCAGATTTTCGATATCGTTGGTAAGTCTTGTTACTAGCGAACCGATGGTAAATTGGTCGGTTTGTTCAAACGATAAATGCACAACCCGACTGAACGCATCTTTTCGCAAATCATTGGCAAACCCCTGAGCGGCCTGTGTCGAAAAAAGTACGGATAACAATCCGCAAAAAGCACCGATTAAAACGATAATTATCATTTGCAAACCGTTTTGCCAAATCAGAGCGGATTGGTTTTGACCGATACCCACGTTGACAATTTCTTTCATTAAAATTGGTAAGCGCAATTCTGAAATAACCTCAAGAGCCATCATGATTGGGGCAAGAAGCGCAAAATACCAGTATGGCTTCAAGTAACGGATAAATTTTGTCATACTTAATTCCTCATTTTCTATTTTCCTATTATACTACTACGGTTCAGATTTTTCAAGAAATATGGCTAAAGGTTTTGGGAAATGGTCTGTCGCTTTCCTTCTTTGGTAAAAACCCTTCGGTTTTCCCCCTATTTTCCAAAAATTCCTTTAACTTTTTACTTGCTTTTTTAATAAATTTAGCGTATAATCTAAGAGCGTGAAATCATGCCAGTATGGTGGAATTGGTAGACGCGCTGGACTCAAAATCCAGTATCCGATGAGGATGTGTCGGTTCGACTCCGACTACTGGCACCATTTTATTATTCTACTTAATTGACTATTTTCGAATGAAAATAGTTTTTTCTTTTTTTCAGGGTTTAAATGTGGTATAATTATCCAAAATAATAAAAGAAAGTTGGTGTTACAATGTCAACCAAAGAGCGTTTTTTATCGTACATCGCTTTTGATACGCAATCAGACCCCAATTCCGATACTTCTCCAAGTACGGAAAAGCAAAAACGTTTGGGCGAATATTTGGTCAAAGAATTAACGCAAATCGGAATTGCCGACGCTTATCTTGATCAATACGGTTATGTCTATGCATTTTTGCCAACCAACCAGGAAAGCAAACTGACTGTCGGCTTGATTGCCCATATGGATACCGCCCAGGAGATGCCGGGTGAATGCTTAAACCCTAAAATCATTTCCCGCTGGCAGGGAGAAGACATCGAATTAGGCAACGGTCTTATTTTGTCCTCCCAAGCTTTTCCGATTCTCAACAAGTACCGGGGACACGAACTGATTACTACCGACGGCACTACTTTACTTGGAGGAGACGACAAAGCGGGAATTGCCATAATCATGGAAACAATTAATCTGCTTGTCAAAGAGGATTTGCCTCGGCCGAATATTATGGTTGTCTTTACTCCGGATGAAGAAATCGGTCAAGGCACAAGTCATTTTGACTATTCCAAAAAAATGGATTTTGCCTATACTTTGGACGGCGGACCTATCGATGTCATAAATTTTGAAAACTTCAATGCCTGGAGTGCGGAAATTACCGTGGAAGGCAAAGCAATCCATCCGGGAGATGCCAAAAATAAAATGGTCAACAGTTTGCTCGTTGCTATGGAACTCCAAAGTATGCTTCCGGCTTTTGAAAACCCGGCCTTTACGGAAAAATACGAAGGTTTTTACCATTTAACCGAAATGGGCGGAACGGTTGCCCAAACCAAAATGCACTATATCATTCGCAACCACGACGAAACCAAAATCAAACAACAGTTGGAATTGATGAAAAGCATTTGTTCCTTTTTGAATCAAAAATACGGTGCGAATACCGTCGATTTGCAACTAAAGAAAAGTTATGCCAATATGCGTCCGTTATTGCTTGAACGCCACGAAGTGTTGGAATATCCAATTAAGGCTTTAAAACGAAAAGGAATCACAGCCAGTTTTGAACCGATTCGCGGCGGAACGGACGGCGCCCGCTTGACTTTCGGCGGCATTCCTTGTCCGAATCTCGGAACCGGCAGCGGAAACCATCATGGTCCTTATGAGTTTGCTTCCGTTGATGCGATGGACAAAATGACCGAAGTATTGGTTGAACTGATGAAAATCATTGCTTTGGAGACAAATGATTAATAAACTTAAAGAGGTTACCTGAAAAGTTAGGCAACCTCTTTTTTTAAATATCTTCCATGGACAAAACCCAATTTTGTTGCGTTATGGCGCGTACAACATCGTCAAAAGTTTTGTCCTTTTCAACGGAAAAGTAAAAATAAACCTCTTTATAATGTACACCGTTGTATTGGTATTTATTGTGAAAGAATGTTTTTTTCACAATCGCCCCGGAGTCTTTCAATATAGCCAACAGTTCCAACTCGTGTTGTTCTTCAAAAGCAATGAAAACACGGTGTTCTTTAAAGCGGTTTGATAGTTTTCGGCCGATTCGCCGGCTCGATAACATAAGCGGCAAAAGTACAACAGCGGTCACAAAGGCAATCAGATAGTTGGCGATCCCGCCCATACCTATCAAAAGCCCCAAAGCGGCGGCTACCCAAAGCATGGCGGCCGTGGTGATACCTTTGACATTTCCTCGGTTGAAAATAATCGTTCCTGCGCCCAAGAAACCGATTCCGCTGACCACTTGAGCGATAATACGTCCGGTGTCAATGCTGATGTATTCTTTAAAGTCAGAATTTTCCAAAGTCGCATGGTACAACATGGAAACCAAATTCAATTGCAAAAGCGAGAATAAACAAGCACCAAGGGAAACAAACATAAAGGTGATGAATCCGGCCGGTTTATTTTTGAGTTCGCGTTCAAAACCGAGAATGGCGCCGAGCACTGTTGCAAGCACTAATCGAAATATTTGTTCCAGGTATGATACTTCGAAGAAAAGTTTCGATTGGTCAAAAAAAGATTCAAACATCTTATCCCTCCATTTCCTGTTAAATTTAGCGAATCGAAGTTATGATAATCGGTCTTGGTGCAACTTTTTCATTCGAAAAGCGATAAGCATCGTGGGTTAAGGCAAGAGCCTCGTCGATATGTTCGCCTGAGGTATAAAGCGTAGCGATTTTTTCGTGGTATTTAACTTTGTCGCCCACTTTTTTGTGAATGACGATTCCGACGCCGTGGTCAATGACATCTTCTTTTTTGGCCCGACCGGCACCCAAAATCATGGCTGCTTCCCCGATTTTTAACGCATCGATATGTTCGACATAAGCTTCCTGATTTTCCTGATAATATAAATCAACCGTATGGGTTGCCAAAGGCATCAGGGAATAATCTTCGACTACTTTAGGATTTCCACCCTGACGTTCAACCATCTGTCTAAACTTTTCCAACGCTTTGCCGGAAGAAATGACTTCATCCACCAAGGCCAAAGCTTCTTCCATGGTCGAAGCAATTCCCGAGATTAAGAACACTTCCGCGGAAAGGTTATAGCATAGTTCCGCAAAATCTTTCGGTCCTCTTCCTTTCAGGGTTTCAATCGCTTCGATGACTTCCAAAGTATTTCCTATCGCAAACCCGAGCGGCTGTTCCATATCGGTTAAAGTGGCTACGGTTTCTCTGCCCGAAGCTTTGCCGATAGCTACCATCGCTTCGGCTAATCTTTTGGCGCTTTCCACATCTTTCATGAAAGCTCCGCTACCTACTTTTACATCCAAAACGATGTAGTCGGCTCCGCTGGCCAGTTTTTTGGACATAATCGAAGCAGCGATTAAACCGATAGATTCGATGGTGCCCGTTACATCGCGAAGAGCATACAATTTTTTGTCGGCCGGGGTAATATTGGCGCTTTGGCCGATAATCGACAAACCGATATCATTGACTTGCCGGAAAAAAGCCTGACTGTCAAGTTCGATTTGATATCCCGGAATCGATTCCAATTTGTCAAGAGTTCCGCCGGTATGGCCTAAACCCCGCCCGCTCATTTTGGCGATTTTTACGCCCCCGGCTGCGCAAATCGGACCGACCACCAAACTAGTTTTATCGCCCACACCGCCGGTGGAATGTTTATCGACTTTTACCCCTTTAATCGGCGAAAGATCTACCATATCCCCGCTGTGAACCATAACATCGGTTAAAGCGGTCATTTCTTCAAAATCCAAACCGACAAAATAGATTGCCATCAATAAGGCCGATATTTGATAATCGGGAATTTCATTATGGACATAGCCGTTTATCAAAAAGGCCAGTTCTTCTTTCGTTAATTTTTGTCCATCCCGTTTTTTGGTTATTAAATCGACTGTGCGAAACAACGTATAAACCTCCTCTAAAGGATAAAAAAATACCCTTTTTGTACTCTATATTTCATTATACCATATTATGCTTGTTTTTTCAAATAAACGTTACCGGCAATTCTTATTCAAAAAAGACCGGCAGTTTTTTACCTGCCGGTTTCGTCAATTTCCTGTTTTTGCTTTAAATAACGTTTCGGAACTTTCAGGAAGCGGTATTTCTTTCTTGCTTCCGCAATATCTTCTTCAATCTTTTGATGCACCAAATCGCTTAATTCGTGCGTTTTCATCGAATTGATGAATTCAGGCGATAAACAATCGACCACTTTAACATACACGCGCGTAATCAGGGGCATGCGTCTTGCAACTTTATAGGATCCGTCCAAAGCGAGCACAATCAAATTTGCCTGCGCTTTTTGGGCTACCTTAAAACTGCCGGCCCTAAACGGCAACAGATTCGGTCCCCGGGAACGCGTTCCTTCCGGATAAATCATAAAGTTTACCCCGGATTTGACCTCTTTGATTACCTTGATGATGGTTTCCGCGGCTTTAAAGTCGTTTTCCCGGTCCAATCCCATTCCGCCTAGGGCTTTGGCAATTCCGCCAATCAAAGGATTACGGTCATGGCTGTCTTTATACAAAGACGCATGGGGATAGTCTTTTAAAACCACAAAGAAAATAAACATATCCAAAAAACCTTGGTGATTGGTATAGATAACAAAAGGACGGTCTTTCGGAATTCGTTCCAAACCTTCCACATGATATCTGACACCAAGCCAGAAATTGCAAAAACGGGCAATTTCGCGAATCAGCCAATGGCGGAAAGGACTTTTGGGGTTATAATGTTTGGCAAGGGCTTTTCCCCCAAAAATCAGGATAAGGATAATCACGATGCATAAGATGGAAAAGGCAACCACAAAACCCCCGATTCCCCAAAGCAAAGCAATCCACCATAATTCGCCGCTTAACAATTTCCCGATAAACAAAGCGATTAACGAACCAAAACCCAGAATAAAACTCAACGCTAAAATCATTTCTGTTTCCTTTCGTACACCGAAAAAGTGCAGTTGGGGGTTACATCCGTTTGGATTAACTGAAAGTCCTGCAAATCGAATTCGGGAAAATAAGTATCTCCGGAAAAGGTTTGATGAATCCACGTGATGTAAAGGCGATCTGCTCGGTTGATTAATTGTTCATAAACGCTTCTTCCCCCGATAATAAAAACTTCTTCGTGCTTTTTGTTTTCCAAAAATTCCGTTAAATTTTTAACAATTATTCCTTCCCCCGGAAGCGTCTGTTTCGAAGTCAAAACATAGTTGGTCCGACCGGGCAAAGCTTTATGCAATCGGTTAAAAATACTCAGATAAGTATTGTAACCCATCAAAACACTTTTGCCCATGGTTACTTTCTTAAAATAAGCCAAATCTTCGGGGTAATGCCAAGGCAAATCGTTACCGCGACCGATTAAGCGGTTTTTGTCCATCGCAACGATAATCGACAACATTAGACCGCCACCTTGGCTTTAATTGCCGGATACGGATTATATCCGACCAGTTCGAAATCCTCGTATTTGAAATCAAGAATATTGGTTTGATTGCCGTGGATAATCATCTTCGGCAGTTCCCGCGGCGTTCGGGTAAGCTGTTTATTTACCTGTTCGATATGGTTCAAATAAATGTGGGAATCTCCCATCGTATGAACAAATTCACTGACTTCCAAATTGGTTATTTTGGCTACCATCATGGTTAAAAGGGCATAGGATGCGATATTGAACGGCACGCCTAAAAAGACATCGGCCGACCGCTGGTACAAAAGACAGGAAAGTTTCCCGTCATTGACGTAGAATTGAAACAATAAATGACATGGCGGCAAAGCCATTTCTTTCAGGTAAGCCGGGTGCCAGGCGTTGACGATTAAACGTCGCGAGGTAGGATTGGTTTTGATTTCGTCGATTACTTTCTGAAGCTGATCGACGACTTTACCGTCTCCGCCCACAAAAGCCCGCCATTGCTTGCCGTAGACGGGACCGAGATTGCCGTATTTTTTCGCAAACTCGTCGTCAGCGGCGATTTTTTGGGCGAACTCTTCGATTGTTTCGCCCTGATAATCTCTGCTTTGGGTATATTTTTGGAAAGGCCAATCGTTCCAAATCCGCACCCCGTTTTTCACCAAATACTGAATATTGGTATCTCCCCGGATAAACCACAACAATTCATGAATTACCGAATGAAGATGAACTTTTTTAGTCGTCAGAAGCGGAAACCCTTGGGATAAATCAAAACGCATTTGATAGCCGAAATACGAAATGGTTCCCGTTTTGGTGCGATCGTCTTTTAGGTGTCCTTTCGTTAAAACAGTCCGACATAATTCTAAATATTGCGTCATCATTTCCACTCCTTTTTATCATGTAAAAATTATACCAAAAATGACGACGCTAAGCAATCAAAACACTAAACCTTTAAGGACCCGGGTTTTTGGTTTATTGTTTGTTTTCTTTCTTGACCGAGATGAAGGATACCCGTTCCGCGATTACATCGGTTGTCCGGATATTCTTCTTGAAAGCCGCGCCTTCTTTTTCGAAATTGACTTCGATGGTTCTTGCGGCGAGACGGCCTTTAACTCCGAGCACTGAACCTTTGCCGCAGTAGGAAACGACGCTTTCGGCCAGTCCTTCCCAAAGCACGCAGCGGATAAAATCGGTGTCGTATTCGCCTTCGGAATTTTTGTAAGCCCGCACAACCGCAAGCGTAATGGTGCAAAAAGGCTGGCCGTTTTCCGATACCCTGATAGTCGGATTTTCGACCAATCGGCCCACTAAAATAACATTGTTTAACATAAAAAACCTCCTTAAGATACTAGAGCAGTATAATACAGAAGGTTCTTTTTACAAAATGTCGTATTTTGACTTTTTATTTTGTTTCAAAAAGGTTTTTCGCTAATTTTCCTTCATCAATCCCCGGATTTACCCAAAATCAAACAGAAATTGACTATTTTTTGCAAATTGCTTAATTTGGCGATTGTTTTTTTAGGTCAGGTCGCCCTGAGGCATTATTTGATAGACCGCAATCGCTTTTTCGACAAAAAACCCTTGAATTAGGTGTAAATCCTCATATTGCAACTCTTCCAAGGCTTGAATTATTGCAAAAGGGCTTAAGTCTTTGAAACCGGCTTCGTGAATGATATTGGCCCAAAATTCGAGCGAATTCATTAGGCGGATCATGCGCGCAAGCTGGACTTTTTTCATCCGCTCAAAATCCTCTTTCGGTATTTGGGTCGTACGGATTTGAAGCAGTTTTTCCTTGATGCGTTTGTTGAATTCTTCGTATTGCAAAGTATCGCAGGAAAGGGTCAAAAAGCCGAACAGTTCGTGTACGGCACTGGTAAAAGAAAAACTGTTATTGATAATTCCGTCTTTTTTTAACTGCTGATAGAAATCCGAACCCCGCGAAAAGTAAATATCTCCCACCAACTGAAGCAAAAAATCCCGTTTGATAATTTCCAAAGCGTTTAAGTTTTCGTACCCGATTTTTAAGTTCACGCTGGTTCTTGGGATTATTACCTCCATTTGTTTTTCTCCGAACGTTTGATACACTTGGTTGTTTTCCAAATAATACCGGCGCTTAATCGGTTTAAAAGGCGGGAAGGTTTTGCCAGCCTGGTTTTCGGAAATTGTCTTTAAAGCGGCATCGACATCGAAATTGCCGACCAAAACAAAGATCATATTGCCGGGATGATAAAAGGTCTGATAACAGGTCAATAAATCCTGATAAGTAATTTCTTTAATCGACTGCAATGTTCCTCCGATATCGTTTCGGATGGTGTTTTCTTTGTACATCATCTGCAGCCCCCCCTGCATCAAAGCGCTGCCCGGCTGATCCATGTACATCTTTAATTCCTGTTCGATAATCCCGACTTCCGCTTCGACGCTTTCTTCGGTGAAATGCGGGTTTTGCACAAAATCAAGCAAAAGTTTGGTTGCTTCCAAGACATTGGAAGTAGTGGAAAAAAGATATGCCGTTTCGGTAAAGCTCGTATAAGCGTTGGCATCGGCACCCAGTTGGGCAAACAGGTTGGATGCGTCTTTGTCGCCTTCCAGTTCGAAGACTTTGTGTTCCAAAAAATGGGCAATTCCTGCCGGAACTTTTTTAAACTCCTGACCATCCAAAGGAATAAATTCGTTATCAAGCGAACCGTAATTGGTGACAAACAAACCGTAGGTTTTGGCAAAGCCGGCTTTCGGCATCAAATAAACCCTGAGGCCGTTGGGAAGCGTCGTCGAAAAAATTGTTTCTTTGTATTTTTTGCTGGCGATTTTTTTAAGCATATTCTTCATCTCCGTTAGTTCCTTCCAAAAAAAAGATGGTATCCAAGCGTAAATTTTTGCTGCAGGCGATGACTTCTTCTTTGGTGACGCTTTCGATTTCTTTGATTCTTTCTTCTAAGCTTTTCCGTTCTGCTTTTTGTTCGATAAAAAACAACAGTTCGCGGTAAAGTCCGGTTTGTTGGTCGTATGCTTCAATCATGTTGTTGATGATTGCTTTTTTCGTCAATTCAAAGTTTTCTTCGTCCAAATCGCCGGCCTGAAAAGCAGCCAGCACATTGGAGATCAAGGTCAATACTTTGTTATAGGAATCTTTGTTGATTCCAGAAGTAATAAAGAGCGCGCCTTTTCGGCTGGCATATTCGCTGTTGATGTAATAGGCAAGGCTGTGTTTTTCCCGGATTTCTTTGTACAGTTCGGAATGAAAATACTTGCCGAACATGCCGTTAAACACCCTCATGGCCTGATAGAGGGGATCGCCGATTCTGATATCGGTCCGGTATCCGAGACATAATGTCGATTGGGCAATTTTTTGTTCTTCTTTCAGTTCCTGGATTTCCGTCCGGTTGGTGGTTTCCAAATCAAGATAAGAGAATTCTTCCGGACCGGTAACAAAACCAAAAGGTTCAAAAGCCTTTTTGATATCTTCTTCGTCGACATCCCCGATGACAAAACCGATGGCGCTTGAAGCAAGCATTTTTTCGTAAGCCGCTTTTAAGCTTTCTTTGGTTACCTGTTCGACCAAGGTCGGATCGCCCAAAAGATTCAAGCGATACTTTTCGTCCTTAAACATGTTTTTGATTAATTGCATGTTGGCATAAAGAGCTTTGTTGTTATACATGCTCTTTAAATCGTCAATTAAAAGCTTCTTCTCCTGTTTGATGGCTTCATCTTCAAAGAAACCGTCCACCGTCACCGGATCGGTAATTACATCGTTTAATATCGCCAGGGCTTTGGGGAACAAATCGACCTTTGGGCCAAGGAATTTATCATCAATGATGTTGGCAAAAAAACCGACATTGAGCACTAGACCCCGCGGCGACATTTGTGAAGAGATGGCAGTATCGTAAAGATCTTTTAGATAAAGGTAAAAATCCTTTTCACTTGGGTGTTTCTTTGTCCGTTTGGTCAATAAATTGGTCAAAAGCGATCTTTCCACCAAATATTCTTCCGACAAAGGGGTTTGAAAAATCAGTCCCGCGGCAATTGTTTTGAACTTATTCGTCTTCATATAATAAATGTCTAATTGCCCGTTAGGTTTGATTAGCTGGATTTTGTTTGCTTTCATCGTTGTTCCTCTTTTCGTATCGTATTTATTATTATGCCAATAAAAGTAGGCTATATACTTGCCCGGCTTCGGTCATAAGAAAAAGGGTTAAAAAGAAACCCTTTTTAACCGAATAATCTTTATTCTGCCATTTCCAAGGCGATTTTCATCATCTGTTCAAACGCAACCTGTCGTTCATGGGATGTGGTTGCTTCATGCGTAACGAGCGAATCGGAAACCGTCAAAATACAGGCGGCTTTTTTGTTAAGCACATTCGCGTTGTGGAATAAGGCAAAAGATTCCATTTCCACGGCCAGGCAACCTTTTTCCCGATAAAGTTTTTCGTGAATGCCGCCTTCTTCGCGATAAAAGACATCGGAAGAATGGATGCGTCCCAAATGAACCGGGATAGCCAATTTTTTGGCAATATTGATGAGCTTTTCGTTAAGTTCGCCGTTGGCGCTTAAGATATCCCTGGTTTCTTTTCCCTGCGCATAGGCAAAGGAAGACTCGCTGTAGGCATCCTTGACAATAATCACGTCATAAAGCTTCAAATCGGGCGAATAAGCCCCGCAGGAACCGATACGGATGATATTTTCGACATCGTAGAACTTAAACAGTTCGTAGGAATAAATGCCGATGCTTGGCATACCCATTCCGGAACCCATGACGGAAATGCGTCTTCCTTGGTATGTTCCGGTAAAGCCGAGCATTCCCCGCACGGTGTTGAAAGTAACCACATTGTCCAAATACTTTTCCGCAATATACTTCGCTCTGAGCGGATCGCCCGGCATCAGGACGGTTTTGGCAATCAAATCTTTCGATTTGGCTTCAATATGGGGTGTCGGAATCATATTTTTTCCTCCTAGTAAGCTTCTTTCGGGGCAGAATCGGTCATGATTTGAACCCCGTTGGATGTTCCGATACGGGTAGCGCCAGCTTTGACAAAAGCTTCGAGGTCGGCTCTGGTTTTGACTCCGCCGCTCGCCTTGACGCCCATCGTCGGACCGACGGTTTGACGCATCGTCAAAACATCGGTAATAATCGCACCGCCGGTGCCGAAACCGGTCGAGGTTTTGACAAATTGCGCACCAGCCCGTTGAGCGGCTAAGCAACAAGCGATTTTTTCGTCTTCCGACAAATAGCAAGTTTCCAGGATTACCTTGACGGTCCGGCCTTGGGCGGCACTGACGACCGCTTTGATTTCGTCTTCGATATACTTGTATTCGCGTTCTTTGGCTTTGCCGATGTTTATGACCATGTCGATTTCATCGGCCCCGTTTTTCACCGCATCCGCCGTTTCCATCATTTTGGTTTCGGTTGTGTTGGCTCCGAGCGGAAAACCGATGACGGTACAAACCAAAACCGAGGAACCTTTGAGCAGGCTTTTGGCCAGGCTGACATTGGCGGGATTGACACAAACGCTTTGGAAATCATACTGGACGGCTTCGCGGCAAAGCTTTTCGATATCGGCCTTGGTCGCATAAGCTTTTAATAAAGTATGATCGATTAATTTATTGATTTTCATATGCTGCACCTTAACTTTCAATTAAATCGATAATGCGTATTTCGGTAAAATTGGTGGCGGATTCTTGAACTTTGCGAAATTTACGCATTAATTTTTTAACCCGATTGACATTCCGTCCCTGAAGCAACAACAAACGCATGTTCGGCAAGAGGTCTTTGATTTCAAACATATGCTTTTCCGCATACTTAAAAAACACTTGCGCCGGAACAATGGTGGTAAATTGGTTTTCGTCTTCGATATGGATATAATCCAAGTTAGGCGGGAAAAACATGGCACTTCCGAGTTTCCAAACAACCGAGAAAACCACTTCCTGATTGCGATTGTCGACAAAAACCAAATACGGATTGGCTATAGCTTCTCCTTTGAATTTTTCCGGCAAATACGGAAGCATCTGTTGGAAATTGCATATCTGGTTCAGTTTGTCCCGTTTGACATAATGAGGTTCCAATTCTTTATGTTCTTCCAAATAGGCGCTTCTTTCGTGGGCCAAATAGGCAATCATTTTGGTCATATCAAACGGTTCGATGTCTTTCACACCGTTATAGTAAATATCCAGTTCAAACAAGTGGCATAATTCGGAAATAAACTTTAGGATGCCCCGCGAAACAAATTCCGGAAGAACCGATGGGATTTCCACCAAAAGGTTGATATTGTAATATTCGGAATTCAAATTGTAAATACTGTTAACCCGGGAACGTTTGGTGATGAGAAAACGATAAGGAAAATCAAAAATCGGGTCAGTACAAACCATTTCGACGTTGTCGTCATTTGTATTGATGGTACAATAATCCAAACCATCAAAAAAGTAAATCAGTTTTTCGTAATCAATTCTTGGTTTTGTGCGTAAACGAAAGAAATGAATAATGACCGCCATATGTGGACCTCCTTAATTTATTTTAAATTGGCAACAATTTGTTGACAGCGAGGACAGAGTTCATCTTCATTGATGCTTTCGACTACTTGCCAGCAGCGGCTACATGTTTCGCCTTTGGCAGGTTCGACTTTGATAACCCCGGATGGGAAAGATTCGCCATCAAGGGGGTCGTCGGTGATTGTCAATTTCGAAACAATGAATACCTGCGCCAAATTGACCCTTAAGGAACTGATTAGTTTTCCGACTTTAGGAACCGGATTGATGATTAAATGGGCATTTAAGCTCTTTCCGATGATTTTTTCGTTTCGGGCATTTTCTAAAGCTTTTAACACATCGTCGCGAAGCAACATGAATTGTTCATATTTGGTCATAAGTTCGGTTTCGTTGTTGTAGATGGTTGCATGAGGCAAGTCAACCAAATAGACGCTTTCTTTCTTCGGTCCCGGCATATAACGGTACACTTCTTCCGTTGTATGCGGAATGATTGGCGTCAAAAGCGCGGTTAAGGCCACTAAATTGTGATAGAAGACTGTTTGAATACTGCGACGTGCTTTGGAATCGGCCAGTTCGATGTAGAGAATATCTTTGGTAAAATCCAAATAGAAAGCCGACAAATCGTTGGTCATGTATAACAAGATTAAACGATATACTTCTTCAAAAGCATAACGCTGATAGGCCTGATGGACTTTTTCAATCAATTGGTTGAGACGGCACATCATGTATTGGTCGATTTCCGGCAAATCAGGATAATTGATCAAGTCTTTCTCCGGATCAAAATCAAAGGTATTGCCAAGCAAGAAACGGAAAGTATTGCGGATTTTCCGATAAGCTTCGCTGATTTGACGCAATATATCGTAAGAGATTCGGAAATCGGATTGGTAATCGATACTCGAGGCCCAGAGGCGGAGAATATCGGCACCGAATTCTTTCATGATGTCTTGAGGATCGATAACATTTCCAAGCGATTTGCTCATCTTCCGTCCTTCCGCATCCAGCGAAAAACCGTGAGTAATAACGGTTTTGAACGGGGCTTCGTTCGTCAAAGCGACACCGGTGGTGATACTGGAGTTAAACCAACCGCGGTATTGGTCCGATCCTTCCAAATAGACGTCGGCCGGATAAGTTCCGAGCCGATCTTTCATTACGGCCTGATGGGAAGTTCCGGAGTCGAACCAAACGTCCATGATATCGGTTTCTTTGGTAAATTTACCGTTCGGGCTGCCGGGATGTTTGTAACCTTCCGGAAGCAATTTTTCGGCAGGTTGTTCAAACCAATAGTTGGAACCGTATTGTTCGAACAAATCGGCCACGTGGTTGATAACTTCTTCGTCGAGGATTGCGGTTCCGTCTTCCGCATAAAATACCGGAATCGGAACGCCCCAGGCTCTTTGACGGGAAATACACCATTCGTCGCGGTCTTTAATCATATTGGAAATCCGCACTTCGCCCCAAGACGGAACCCATTCCACCCGTCCGATGGCATTCATAATATCTTCTTTGATTGGGGTAATCGAAGCAAACCATTGCGGGGTGGCGCGGAAAATAATCGGTTTTCCCGTCCGCCAGTCATGAGGATAACTGTGGACAAGGGTGGATTTTTTCAACAATGCCCCGACTTCGGTCAAACGTTCGATGATTTTGCTGTTGGCATCTTCGTAGAATAATCCAGCAAATTCGCCGGCTTCTTCCGTCATATAGCCGCGGCTGTCAACCGGACATAAAATGTCGAGATTATACTTTTTGCCCACGACGAAGTCGTCCTCCCCGTGTCCGGGAGCGGTATGAACCAAACCGGTACCGGAATCCATGGTTACATGTTCGCCGAGAATTACCGGCGATATTCGGTCATACAATGGGTGCTGATACTGGATACCTTCCATTTCGTCACCCAACAGCGATTTGATAATTGTATATTGTTCGTAACCCAATTCTTTCATTACCGTTTCGCAGAGTTCTTTGGCGACAACCAAGAACTTTCCTTCGACATCCACAACTACGTATTCCATCTTCGGGTTGACGCAGATTGCCAGGTTGGCAGGAATGGTCCATGGTGTTGTGGTCCAAATTACGAGCTCGCAGTTATTGGACAAGCGGTTTTTGCCATCCACGACGCGGAATGAAACAAAAATGGAATAACTTTTTACATCATGGTATTCGATTTCGGCTTCCGCCAAAGCGGTTTCCGAAGACGGCGACCAGTAAACCGGACGCAAGCCCTTATAGATTAGGCCTTTTTTAACCATCTTCGCAAACGCTCTGATTTGCGTGGCTTCGTATTTTTTGTCCAATGTGACATACGGATGGTCCCATTCGCCCAAAATACCCAGGCGTTTGAAACCTTGTTTCTGGATTTCAATCTGTTTGAAAGCGTATTTTTCGCATAAAGCGCGGAATTCGCTCGTGCTCAGTTCTTTGCGATTGACTTTTTGATCTTTGGACAAAGCCGTTTCGATCGGCAAACCGTGTGTGTCCCATCCGGGAACATACGGAGCATAGGCGCCGCTCATCGTTTCATAGCGGATGATAAAATCTTTGAGGATTTTATTGATGGCATGACCGATATGGATTTTGCCGTTGGCATAAGGCGGACCATCATGAAGATGAAAAGCCCGCTTACCGGCATTTTTAGCCAATGCTTTTTGATAGATTTGTTTTTCTTCCCATTCTTTTTGGGTAGGGATTTCCGTTACGCCCAAATTTCCCCGCATGGGAAAGGCAGTGTTCATCATTAATAAGGTATCTTTATAGTCTTTCATGTCTATTCCAAAACCTTTCTATGTTAAAAATCTGATAATCAAATTAAGGCAGTATAAGGCTCCTTCGTAAAGAATAAACCCTAATATCGGGGTTAGATCGACCGGACCTATGACAAGCAAACCGCGAAATCTCCCGATATACCAATCGATTGTACTCCGTAATTTCTGATACCATCCTTGTTCGATAACTCCCGGTACCCAAGAAATCAGAATGACAATTATCATGTACCATAAATAAATGTTTAAGATCCAATAAATATATGATAAGATTCGGCCAAGGATTTGCACTATTTCACATCCTCAATATATTGTTTCAAAGTTCCGTCTAAATATTCTTTCTCTCCGGCAAACAAAAAAGTATGAGGACCGGTTTGGTGAACTTGGCCGTTTAAGGCATAGACCGCCCCCGACAAAAAAGCTAACATCCGATTGGCTTCCGCAACCGGAATCCGTTCGAAGTTGGCAAGCAGCGCCCGGCCTCCGAGAATGACATCGCACAGGTCCAAAAGTTCGTCGCTGCTCAACACGGTTTTTGTTTGCATCAAGTCAAAAGAAGTAAGTAAGGTTTTTGGTTTGGTTTCTTTGCGTTTTTTTCCAAACATCAAAATACCTCCTTAAGAAAAGAGAATTCGTCCAACCCGAATAACGGTAGCGCCGTTCTTTAGGGCAATTAGATAATCGTTGCTCATGCCCATCGAAAGTTCGTTGCACGGCGCATAAGGAAGGTTCAAAGCTTGTACTTCGGTTTGCAATTCTTTCATGCGACGGAAGTAACCGTTGAGTACTTCTTCGTCAAAGGTTAGTTTGGCAATGGTCATCAAACCGACAACTTCAATTTTATCGTATTTGGCAAGGCTTTTAATAAAGGAGATTACCTTGGTTTCGTCAAGTCCCGATTTGTTGGGTTCACCCGAGATATTGACCTGCACAAAGCATTTTAGCGGAACTTTCCGCCGTTTGTTAATCTCGCTGGCCAAAGAAATGCTGTCGAGCGAATGCAAATAATCTATTTTATCAATCACGGAACGTACCTTACGCGATTGCAAAACGCCAAAAAAGTGCCAGATAATCGGTAAGTCCTTCAAGGCTTCGTATTTTTCCAAAAAAGAATCAACGCGGTTTTCCCCCATTTCGTTAATCCCCGCCGCAAACAATTCTCGGTTTACTTCCGGTCCGACATACTTCGTCGCCGCAACAATTCGGGCATGAGGGTAATCTTTCAATGATTCTTTAAGTTTTTGAACTTGTTCCATAACACTCATAATTACACCTACTATTCTTAAAAAATTTACAATTCTTTAATTCATTTTTATTTAGTATACCATATTTTACAAAAAAATACAAGAAATTACGTAGTAAACTTGTCAATATCTTTTGATTTTTTCTCAAAAAAAGTTAAACATTAGCGTAATTTTTCTGATGTTTCTGTGAATTAACGTATTGCATAAACGAAGCCTCTTTCCAAGGATGGCTCATAGG
>Ga0116147_1000133_pt1 | contig 86786 bp, 93 predicted proteins | sample AD_JPNHG3_MetaG_FD_89749 | JGI IMG/M metagenome (GOLD analysis project Ga0116147, IMG submission 89749) | Active sludge microbial communities of municipal wastewater-treating anaerobic digesters from Japan - AD_JPNHG3_MetaG | ecosystem: Engineered > Bioreactor > Anaerobic > Digestate | place...
CGATCCGCTGCTTCTGGGAATCACCAAAGCCTCGCTTTCCACGCAGAGCTTCATTTCCGCCGCTTCCTTCCAGGAAACCACCCGGGTGCTCACGGAAGCGTCGCTGGCGGGCAAGACGGACTATCTCAGGGGCCTCAAGGAGAACGTCATTATGGGGCGCCTGATTCCGGCCGGAACCGGTCTGGTCATGTACCGCAAGCTGGGAATCAAGGTCGAGGATGAGGAGGCGGAAACGGAGCCGCAGGCGGCGTCGGAATAAGCGAAAAAAAAGTATAAAAGTCTTGACAGAAACAGTTTGAATTGATAGTTACCGCAGATTTGCTACTCCCGTCAAAAAAGGCGGGGCAGCGTTCGGGAGGAAAGATGCCGACAATTAGTCAATTGGTTCGCAAGGGTAGGGCCAAAATCAAGAGAAAAACGAACGCACCGGCGCTGGCCGGTTCGCCGCAGCGGCGCGGGGTGTGCGTCAGAGTGTACACGACCACGCCCAAAAAGCCCAATTCGGCTCTGCGCAAGGTGGCGAGGGTCCGGCTGACCAGCGGGTATGAAGTATCGTCTTACATTCCCGGCATCGGGCACAACCTGCAGGAGCACTCGGTCGTGCTGGTTCGCGGCGGCAGAGTCAAGGACTTGCCCGGTGTCCGGTACCATATCGTCCGGGGGACGCTGGATGCCGTCGGGGTTGCCGACCGCAAACAGAGCCGGTCAAAATACGGAGCGAAAAAGCCCAGTTAGATGAAGGATTGAAAAAATGCCACGAAGACGGGAAATCGAAAAAAGGGATATTTTACCGGATCCCAAGTACAACAACAAACTGGTTGCCAAGTTTGTGAATTCGCTGCTCAAACGGGGAAAGAAAAGCGTCGCGGAAAGCATCCTGTACGGCGCTTTTGACATCATTGAAAAGCGGGTCAAGGAACAGCCGGTGGAATTTTTCGAAAAAGCGGTCAACAACGTCAAACCCATGATCGAGGTGAAGTCCAGGCGCGTGGGCGGGTCCACCTATCAGGTGCCGACCGAGGTCGTCCCGGCGAGGCGCACCGCGCTGGCCATCCGCTGGCTCATTTCCAACGCGCAGGAACGCACCGAAAAAACCATGCGGGAAAAGCTGGCGGCGGAACTGATCGACGCGGCCAACAACCGGGGCGGAGCCATCAAGAAGAGGGAAGCCGTACATAAAATGGCGGAGGCCAACAAGGCCTTTGCTCATTATAAATTTTAAATCAACGAATCAAACGACAAGGAAACCAACCATTCAAAGTTAAGGAGGAAAGGTGAGATGGCAAAGAAAAAATTTGAAAGGACCAAGCCGCATTTAAATATAGGGACCATCGGTCACGTGGACCACGGCAAGACGACGCTGACGGCCGCCATTACCAAATATCTGGCGAAAAAGGGCCTGGCGGAATTCCGCGCTTTTGATTCCATCGACAACGCTCCGGAAGAAAAAGAACGCGGCGTCACGATCAACATTTCCCATGTGGAATATGAGACGGAAAAAAGACATTACGCCCACGTGGACTGCCCCGGCCACGCCGACTATATCAAAAACATGATTTCCGGCGCCGCCCACATGGACGGAACGATCCTGGTCGTAGCCGCCTCCGACGGTCCGATGCCGCAGACCCGCGAGCACATCCTCCTTGCCCGCCAGGTGCAGGTTCCCTACATCGTTGTTTTCCTCAACAAAGTGGATCTGGTGGATGATCCCGAGCTGTTGGACCTTGTCGAACTCGAATTGAGAGAGCTTCTGACCCAGTACGAATTCCCGGGTGATGATATTCCCATCATCCGCGGCTCTGCCCTGAAGGCTTTGGAAGCCGATGACACCACTTCTCCCGATGTGAAATGCATCGAAGAGCTGGTGAAGGCGGTCGATGAATACATTCCCGAGCCGAAGCGCGACACCGACAAGCCGTTTTTAATGCCGGTCGGCGACGTGTTCACCATCTCCGGACGCGGCACCGTCGTCACCGGAAGAGTGGATCGCGGGATCGTCAAAGTCGGTGAAGAAGTCGAAATCATCGGGATCCGTCCCACCATCAAGACCGTCGTCACGGGCGTGGAAATGTTCCGCAAGACGCTGGACGAAGGCCGGGCGGGCGACGACGTCGGTTTGTTGTTGCGCGGCATCAAGCGGGAAGAAGTGGAACGCGGCCAGGTGGTGGCCAAGCCCGCTTCCATCACGCCCCACACCAAGTTTGAAGCGGCCGTGTACGTCCTGACGAAGGAAGAAGGCGGCCGGCACACCCCGTTCTTTTCCGGGTACCGTCCGCAGTTTTATTTCCGGACGACGGATGTGACGGGCGTCGCGACGCTGCCCGAAGGCGTGGAGATGGTCATGCCGGGCGATAACGTCAAAATGACGGTTGAACTGATTACGCCCATCGCGATGGAAGAGCAGCTTCGTTTCGCGATCCGCGAAGGCGGCAGGACGGTGGGCGCCGGAGTGGTAAGCAAGGTCATTGCGTAGAAACGGTAGGGAAACCGATCCATGAAAGAACAGAAGATAAGAATTCGCCTCAAAGCTTACGACTACAAACTGTTGGACCGTTCTGTCGAAGAAATTGTAGAGACCGCAAAACGGACCGGCGCTCGCGTCGCCGGTCCGATTCCTCTTCCTACGGAAATCAATAAATACTGTGTCAATCGTTCGCCGCACGTGGATAAAAAATCCCGGGAGCAGTTCGAAATTCGCACACACAAAAGATTGATTGATATTGTCGAGCCGACGCAAGCCACGGTGGATGCGCTGATGAAACTGGATCTATCGGCGGGAGTGGATGTCGAGATAAAAGCGTAGGCTTATAAAGAGGCGGGGGAAAGCGGCCGCTGAGGCCGCCATTTCCCAAAACGTTGAGCTTCGCGGCTTTATTCATTGAAAAGTTGGATGATGATGAGCAAGGGAATTCTGGGGAAAAAATTAGGCATGACGCAGGTCTTCGCCGAAGACGGCGCCGCGATCGGCGTGACGGCCATTGAAGTTGAGCCGTCGGTCGTCGTTCAGGTGAAAACCAGGGAAAAGGACGGCTACGACGCGGTTCAGATCGGCTACGGCCGGATGAAGCAGAAGAACGTCACGAAGCCGCTGCAGGGCCATTTGAACAAGGCCAATAAAGGATTCTTCCGCGTTCTGAGGGAAATTCCCGCCGCGGCCGGCGAATACGAAGTCGGCCAGGAAATTTCGGCGGACATCTTTCAGGCGGGCGGCTTTGTCGACGTCGTGGGAACCTCGAAAGGTAAGGGGTTTCAGGGCGTCGTCAAAAGGCACGGTTTCGGCGGCGGTCGGGCGACGCACGGTTCCATGTTTCATCGGGCCCCCGGTTCCATCGGCGCCAGCGCGGATCCGTCCCGCGTGTTCAAAGGCACCAAAATGGGCGGCCACATGGGCGATGTCCGCAAAACCGTTCAAAACCTGCAAATCTGGCAGGTCCGCTCCGACCGAAACCTGTTGTTGTTGAAGGGTTCCGTTCCCGGCGGAAAAAACGGCTATGTGTTCATTCGGCAGGCCAGGAAAAAAAGCGCGTAGGACAGTGGAGTAATGAGCATGGCTCTCGCAGATGTTTTTGATATTGAAAAAAAGAAGGTTGCCGAAGTCGAATTGAACGATGCGGTTTTCGGCGCGGACGTGAACGAAGCGACGATCTATGAGGTCGTAAAGATGCAGCGGGCCTCCCGACGCTCGGGCACCTCCGCCACCAAGGGAAGAAACGAAGTCAGCGGCGGCGGGAAAAAGCCCTGGCGCCAGAAGGGCACGGGACGAGCCCGCTCGGGAACATCGCGCTCCCCCATCTGGAGAGGCGGCGGGATCGTGTTCGGACCCCAGCCCCGAAATTACGCGTACGGCGTTCCCAAGAAAGTCCGGAAAAATGCCCTGATTTCCGCACTCAGCCTGAAGGTAAAAGAAGAAAAAATGACGATTCTGCGCGATTTTCCGATGGAAGCGATCAGCACCAAAGCGTTTCAGAAAGTGGTGGATCGCTTCGGCCTCACCAAAGCGCTTTTTGTGATTGATCAGGATAACGCGGTGCTGATGAAGTCGTCGCGCAACATCAAAAACGTGAAAATGATTCGGTCGGAAGGCATCAATGTTTATGATCTTCTCCACTACGAACATCTGGTCCTTCTTGAACCCTCCATAAAAAAGATCGAGGGGGCATTGCTGGCATAATGGAACTGCATCAGGTGATCAAAAAAATCCTCCTCACGGAAAAGAGCAACCTGGACCGTGAAGCGGCAAACAAATACCACTTCGAAGTCGATCGCCGGGCCAACAAGGTGGAAATCGGTCAGGCGGTGGAAAAATTATTCAAGGTCAAAGTGACGGAAGTGCGCGTCATTCAGGTTTTGGGCAAGAAGAAGCGCATGGGCCGCGTCATGGGGCAGAAAAGCTCCTGGAAAAAGGCAATCGTGACGCTGGCCGAAGGCAGCCGCATCGAGGTCGCCGAAGGCGTATAGAACAAGTGAAGGAATAAGCACATGGCAATCATCAAGTACAAACCGACATCACCGGGCAGAAGGTTCCAGAGCGTTTCGGATTTTGCGGAGATCACCTCCACCGAGCCGGTCAAAAGCCTTTTGAAGCCGATCCGCAAAACGGGAGGCCGCAACAGCAACGGACGCATTACGGCACGCCACATCGGCGGCGGCCACAAGCGCAAGTACCGGATGATCGATTTTTGCCGCAACAAGGCGGATATTCCGGCCAAAGTGGCGGCCATCGAGTATGATCCGAACCGGTCGGCCCGGATCGCCCTGCTGAATTACCGCGACGGCGAAAAAAGATACATCGTGGCCCCGGCGCAGATCCGCGTGGGCGATGTCGTGGTCAGCGGCGAGAAAGCGGACATCAAACCGGGCAACGCCATTCCCCTGAAATACATTCCCCTGGGCTCGCTGATCCACAACGTGGAGTTGAAGGTCGGGCGCGGCGGACAGTTGATCCGCTCGGCGGGCGCTTACGGCCAGTTGATGGCCAAGGAGGGCACTTACGCCCAGGTGAGGCTTCCGTCGGGTGAAGTCCGCAAGGTCTTTATCGAGTGCATGGCGACCATCGGCCAGGTGGGGAACAACGAACATGAAAACGTGAGCATCGGCAAGGCGGGACGCACCCGCTGGCTGGGGAAGCGCCCCCACGTTCGCGGCGTCGTCATGAACCCGGTGGACCATCCGATGGGCGGCGGCGAAGGCCGGTCTTCCGGCGGCCGTCATCCGTGCACGCCTTGGGGCGTTCCCACCAAGGGGCATAAAACCCGGAAAAACAAGAGAACCGATAAATATATCGTAAAGAGAAGAGGGAAATAAAACGTGGCACGTTCGATCAAAAAAGGTCCTTATATTGAAGAAAGTCTGCTGGCCAAGGTCCGGAAGATGGAGGCCGAGAGCAGCAAGAATGTGATTAAGACTTGGTCGCGGCGTTCAACCATCACCCCCGAGCTGATCGGTTACACGTTTGCCGTGCACAACGGAAAAAAATTCATTCCGGTTTACGTGACGGAAAACATGGTAGGCCATAAAATGGGTGAATTCGCGCCGACGCGAACTTTTTATTCCCATTCCGGCGACCGGAAAACCAAGGTCAAGAAGTAGGAGCTTTGCGGAAACGGACAGGTTTTGGAGTGGATGAACTATGGAAGCAAAAGCAGTCGCAAAATATATACGGATGTCGCCGCAGAAAGTTCGGCTGGTGGTGGATCTGGTCCGGGGCAAGACCGTGCAGGAAGCCCGAAATATCCTGCGGTATACAAGAAAGTATTCGGCGGGGATCGTGGCCAAGGTGCTCCAATCGGCCGTCGCCAACGCGGCCCAGAATCCGAATATCGACGAAAACACGCTTTACGTGAAGGAGATCTTTGTGGACCAGGGGCCGTCGCTGAAACGGTGGCGGGCCCGGGCGCAGGGAAGAGCGGCGGGAATCAAAAAAAGAACATCTCACATCACCGTGGTTGTGGATGAAAGGTAAGGAGGAACGATATTGGGTCAGAAGGTTAACCCGGTAGGATTACGGTTGGGCTACATCAAAAAGTGGCAGTCCGTATGGTTTGCCGAAAAGAATTACAGCGGCATGCTGCTTGAGGACTTGAAGATTCGGAAGTACCTCAAGAAAAAACTCTATCATGCCGGCATTTCCCATATCGAGATTGAGCGCGCGGCCAACAAGGCCAAGGTGAACATCTACGCCGCCCGGCCGGGGGTGATCATCGGCAAAAAGGGATCGGAAATTGAAAAGCTCAAGGCGGAGATTGAAAAATTTTCGCACGCCGAGATCATCATCAATATCCTGGAAGTCCGCAAGCCGGAAACGGACGCGCAACTGGTGGCGGAAAATGTCGCCATGCAGCTCGAGCGCAGGGTTGCCTTCCGCCGCGCCATGAAAAAATGCGTGGGCTACGCGCTCAAGTTCGGCGCCAAAGGCATCAAAATCAGCTGCTCCGGACGACTGGGGGGCGCTGAAATCGCCCGTGCGGAATGGTACCGTGAAGGCCGGGTCCCCCTGCATACGCTGAGGGCCGATATCGACTACGGCTTTACGGAAGCCCACACGGCCTACGGCCTGGTCGGCGTCAAAGTTTTGATTTTTCACGGAGAAGTTTTGCCCCAGAAGAACGAAAAAGCATCCTGACGGCGCCGGGGAAAAGGGCTGCGCTGGAGGAACGGGAGTTGTAGATTATGTTGATGCCAAAACGGGTAAAATACAGAAAATTGCAGAAGGGCCGAATGGGCGGAAAAGCGGTCCGCGGCGGCACCATTGCCTTTGGTGACTACGGGCTGCAGGCGGCGGAATGCGGATGGGTGACCGCCCGGCAGATCGAAGCGGCCCGCGTCGCGATGACCCGGTACGTGAAGCGCGGCGGCAAAATATGGATTCGCGTGTTTCCGCACAAATCCATTACGAAAAAACCGGCGGAGACCCGCATGGGAAAAGGAAAGGGCGCGCCGGAAGGTTGGGTGGCGGTCGTAAAGCCCGGAGCGGTGCTCTACGAGATGGAAGGTGTGACCAAAGACGTGGCCAAAGAAGCGTTTCGTCTGGCGTCGCACAAACTGGCGATTTCGACCAGGTTTTGTTCAAGGGAGATATCGGATGAAAATTAGCGAAATCAGAGGCCTCGGAATGAACGAGCTTCAAACCAAAAAGAATGAATTGGCGGAAGAACTGTTTCGGTTGAAGATTCGGCATGCCGGGGGCCAGCTGGAATCCACCGCCAGCTTGGGCCGCCTCCGCAGGGACATTGCCCGCATCCATACGGTGATGAAGGAAAAGGAGGCCGCAGGTTAATATGGCTGAAAAGAGCAACAAACGCACCATTAAGGGCGTGGTCGTCAGCGACAAGATGGACAAGACCATCGTGGTGAAAGCCGAACGACTGGTGAAGCATCCGGTGTTTCACAAATATGTCCGCCGTCACGTGAAATACAAGGCGCATGATGAGCAGAACCAGTGCAGGATCGGGGATACCGTCATGATCATTGAATCGCGGCCGATGAGCAAAGATAAACGCTGGAGAATGCTGGAAATTCTGGAGAAAGCGAAATAGAAAACGGGCTCGTCCGGGCCGGTTGTGACAGTGGGGTTGATTTATGATTCAGATGCAGACCATTTTAAATGTTGCCGACAATTCCGGCGCCAAACGGGTCGCGTGCATTAAGGTGCTCGGCGGATCGAAGCGGCGTTTCGCTTCTCTGGGCGATGTGATTGTCGTGGCGGTGAAAGAGGCCATCCCGAATTCCAAGGTCAAAAAAGGCGATGTCATTAAAGCGGTCATCGTCCGCACCGTGAAGGAAGTGAGGCGGCCGGACGGTTCGTATCTCAAGTTTGACGACAACTCGGCCGTGCTGATCAGCAATCAGATGGAGCCTATCGGTACAAGAATTTTCGGGCCGGTCGCCCGCGAATTGCGGGCCAAGCAGTTTATGAAAATCATTTCTCTGGCGCCAGAAGTTTTGTAAGCCGGTTTTGAAGAGGGAAAACATGAGTTTAGGCAGATTGAAAAAAGGGGATCTGGTGAAGGTTCTGGCCGGCAAGGACAAGGGAAAAACCGGCAAGATTCTGAAGGCCATTCCCGGCAAGAATCAGGTGATCGTCGAAAAGATCAATGTGATCAAACGGCACAAGAGGCCTGATCAGAAAAGCAAGGGCGGCGTTCTGGAAAAAGAGGCGGCGATGGATGTCTCCAAGGTCAGCATCATTTGCGGCAAATGCAAGGAAGCGACCCGGATCCGGAACCGCGTTCTCGAGGACGGCAAGAAAATTCGAATCTGCAGCAAGTGCAATGACGTCATCGATGTGGGTTAGGAAAACATGGCAAGATTAAAGGAATACTATTTGAAAACCGTAGTGCCGGCCCTGGTCAAGGAATTCGACTACAAGAATCCCATGCAGGTTCCGAAGATGGAGAAGATTGTCGTCAACATGGGTCTGGGCGAGGCCATCTCCAACGTGAAGATCATTGACGGCGCCGTGCAGGAACTGGCGATGATTACGGGACAGAGGCCGGTGGTCACCAAGGCGAAAAAATCCATCGCGACCTTCAAGCTCCGCCAGGGCATGCCGATCGGTTGTTCGGTGACGCTCCGGAAAGACGTGATGTATGAGTTTTTTGACCGTCTGGTGAACGTCGCCCTGCCGAAAGTCCGCGATTTTCGAGGGATCCCGGCCAGTGCATTTGACGGGCGGGGCAACTATTCGATCGGACTTCACGAGCAGATTATTTTCCCGGAAATCGAGTATGACAAGATTGAAAAGATCAAGGGGATGAATATTACCATTGTAACGTCGGCCCGGACGGACGATGAGGCCCGTGCGCTGCTCCGACTGATGGGCGTGCCCTTTAAGAATTAAACCAGGAAGCTCCGGAGGAATTGTAGCGTGGCAAAAAAGTCGCTGATCGCAAAGGCAAAAAGAAAACCGAAATTTGCGGTCCGGGAATACAACCGCTGTCAGATTTGCGGACGGCCCCGGGCGTACTACAGAAAATTCGAGATGTGCAGAATCTGCCTGAGGAAACTGTCCCTGCAGGGCGAGCTTCCCGGCGTGATCAAGTCCAGCTGGTAAACATTGTGTAAGGAGAACAAGCATGGGGATGACGGATCCTATTGCCGATATGCTGACCCGGATACGCAACGGGAATAAAGCCCGCTTCAAAACGGTCAGCGTTCACATGTCGCAGATGAATATGAACATTGCCAGAGTTCTGAAAACGAACGGATACATCCATAATTATGAGCCCGTGAAGAATGAAAACAGCCGCCCGATGCTGAAGATCACGCTCAAGTATCCGGATGCCAAGCACACGGTGATTACCGGCATTCAGAGAGTCAGCAAGCCGGGGCGCAGGGTGTACGTTTCGGCCGACCGGGTTCCCAAGGTGCTCAACGGCTTCGGCATTTCGATTCTTTCCACGTCCCGCGGCATCATGACCGATGAGGAAGCCAGGGAATCGAATGTCGGCGGGGAAGTTCTTTGCAAGGTTTGGTAGTTCAATTACAGAGGGTAGACGGGAGCTCTTATTCATGTCGAGAATAGGTAAAAAACCAATCGCGTTTCCGAAAAATGTGAAGGTCAGCCAGAGCGGCAATGTCGTAAAAGTGGAGGGGCCCAAAGGGACCCTGTCTTCAAAATTGCCGGACGGCATCGCGATGACGATAAAGGAAAATCAGCTGACCATCGAGAGAACGTCCGATGATCGGCTGGCCCGGTCCTATCACGGCCTGGCCCGGACGCTGGTCCACAACATGGTCACCGGCGTCAGCTCCGGCTTCGAGAAGGGGCTCGAAATTTCCGGCGTCGGGTACCGCGCGGAACTTGCCGGCTCGACCCTGAAACTGGTGCTGGGGTTTTCCAGCCCGGTTGAATACAGCATTCCCAAGGGGATTGACGTCAAGATCGACAAGCAGGTCAACCTCGTCGTTTCCGGCATCAACAAGGAACTGGTGGGGCGCGTCGCATCGGAGATCCGGTCGCTGAAGAAGCCGGAACCCTACAAGGGAAAGGGCATCAAGTACACGGGCGAGCATATCCGCCGGAAAGCCGGCAAGGCTGCGGGCGCGAAATAATCGTTTAGGGAAACACAGGGAAAAAGAGGTGGAACATTGGCTTCCAAAAAGACGCTGAAGGTAAGAGCAAAGAGGGAAAAGAGGGTCAGGGGCAAACTGACGGGAACCGCCGAGCGGCCCCGCCTTTCGGTTTTCCGGTCGGACAAGCACATTTATGCTCAGGTGATCAATGACGCGCAGGGCACGACGATCGCGACGGCTTCCACGCTGAGCAAGGAGCTGGCCGGCAAAATCCGGGGGAGTAAGAAGGTGGAGGTGGCCCGCGAAGTGGGCAAACTGATTGCGGCGCGCCTGCAGACGCTGGGAGTGGAGAAAGTCGTTTTTGACCGAGGGCGGTTTCTCTATCACGGCCGCGTAAAAGCCCTGGCCGACGGGGCACGGGAAAGCGGTCTAAAATTTTAATTACTTTTGTGAACGGAACCCATGATCAGAGAAGAATCAATTGACAGCAGAGACATGAAGGACGTAGAGCTCCTCGACCGGGTGATTGCCATCAACCGCACGGCAAAAGTCGTCAAGGGAGGAAGACGGTTTCGCTTCAGCGCGATCGTGGTGGTCGGCGACGGCCAGGGCATGATCGGCGCGGGACTGGGAAAAGCCCATGAAGTGCCCGAGGCGATCCGCAAGGGAATGGAAATGGCCAAGAAAAACATGACCAAAGTCGCGGTGGCCAACAAGACGATCCCCTATGAGGTCCTTGGAAAATTCGGCGCGGGCAAAGTGCTCCTCAAACCGGCGTCGGAAGGGACCGGGCTGATTGCGGGCGGCGCGGTGCGGGCCGTTCTGGAGGTGGCCGGCGTTCACAATATTCTGACCAAGTGCCTTGGGTCGCACAATCCGCACAACCTGGTCAAGGCTACGGTTAACGGACTTTGTCAGTTGAAGGATCCGGCGGAAATATCCGCGCGGCGGGGCAAGTAAAAAATAGGACGAGGGTGTTGATACAGTGGCTAAAATGTTGAAAGTGAAAATGGTGAAAAGCGTCATCACACGGCCGGAGAAGCAGAGGAAAATCATGCGCGGCCTGGGGCTGACTAAGCTGAACAAGACCGTGACGCTGGCCGATACCCCGGAGATTCGTGGGATGATTCATAAGGTCATCCATCTGGTTTCTGTGGAAGAGTCAAAGGAGTAGGTCTATGGATTTGAGTTCTCTGAAATCTCCCCTGGGGGCGACCAAAAAGAGAAAAAGAGTCGGTCGAGGCGATGCGTCCGGCCACGGCGGAACGTCCGGCAAGGGACACAAGGGCCAGAAAGCCCGCTCCGGCGGCTATGTTCGCGACGGTTTTGAAGGCGGTCAGATGCCCATGTCCCGGCGGCTTCCGAAGAGAGGCTTCCGAAACCCCTTCCGGGAAAGCTATGTCGGCGTGAATGTCATGGATCTGTGCCGCAGATTTGAAAAGGGCGCCGTGATTGATGAAGAGGCCATCCTGAAAAGCGGCCTGGTCAAGAAAAAGGGTGCCGGAATCAAGATTCTGGCCAAAGGAAACATCGATTTTCCCGTGACGGTGAGAATGGCAAAAATCAGCGCCGCTGCGAAAGCCAAAATCACCGCGGCGGGCGGATCGATTGAAGAGGTAATCTGATTTGTTAGAGGGACTGGGCGGCGTTTCCAAAATACCCGAACTGCAGAGAAGAATTCTGTTTACCCTGCTTCTTCTGGCGGTTTACCGCGTCGGTGTTTTCATTCCGACTCCCGGGATCGACAATACGGCGCTTCTGGCTTTTTTCGAGCAGGCGCGCGGTTCCATGCTGGGATTGATGGATTTGTTTGCCGGCGGCGCGTTGAGAACGTTTTCCATCTTTGCGCTGGGGATCATGCCCTACATCACCTCGTCCATTATCATCAATTTGCTGACGGTGGCCATTCCGCATCTGGAAAAACTTTCCAAAGAGGGCGAAAACGGCCGCCGGAAGATTACGCAGTACACCCGTTACGGCACGGTGGGACTGAGCATTATCCAGGGATTCGGCATCGCCTGGGGATTGCAGCAGATGGCCAGCCCGACGGGCGCCCCCATCGTTCTGCACGCCGGCTGGGGCTTTATTCTGATGACGATCATCACCCTGACCTCCGGTACGGCGTTTCTGATGTGGCTGGGGGAGACCATTACGGAGAAGGGGATCGGCAACGGCATCTCGCTGATCATTTTTGCGGGTATCGTCTGCAATCTGCCCGGGGCCGTCAGCAACACCTGGCGCCTGTACTCCTCCGGCGAACTGCATTTTCTCCTGCTGGTGCTGCTGGGGTTGTTCATGATCGCCGTGATCGGCGCGATTGTCTATGTGGAAGCCGCGCAAAGGCGCATTCCGGTCCAGTACGCCAAAAGAATCGTGGGCCGGAAGATGTACGGCGGACAGACAACGCACCTGCCGCTGAAGATCAATTCCGCGGGGGTTATTCCGCCGATCTTTGCGTCGTCGGTCATCATGTTTCCGGCGACCATCGCCAATTTTGCGCCGGCGGGCTTGATGAAGACGATCTCCGGCTATTTGATGCCCGGCCGGCTGGGCTATGAAGTTCTTTTTGTCGGATTGATTTTCTTCTTCTGCTTCTTTTACACGGCCGTGACGATCAAACCGGACGACATGGCGGAAAACATGAAGAAATTCGGCGGGTATGTTCCGGGAATCCGGCCGGGCAAGAAAACCGCCGAATACATCGAGGAAATCCTGGAGAGGCTCACTTTCAGCGGCGCGATCTATGTTTCCATCATCTGCGTACTGCCCAGCGTGCTGATCTCTCAGTTGAACACGCCTTTCTATTTCGGCGGCACGTCTCTGCTGATTGTGGTCGGCGTGGCCATGGACACCGCAAGCCAGATCGAATCGCATCTGCTGACCCGCCAGTACGAGGGATTCATGAAGAAAGGACACATGGCACGCAGGCGATAGACGGATGAGGGAAGGTTGGGGCTCATGGTGATTCTGAAACAACCGGACGAGATCGAAAAAGCCAGAGCGAGCAGCCGGATTGTTGCGGAAGTCCTGAGCGTTCTTCGGGAAAAAGTAAAACCCGGCGTGACCACCCGGGAACTGGATCAAATCGCGGAAGGGGTTGCGGAAAAGCGGGGAGCCAGACCGGCGTTTAAAGGGTATCGGGGTTATCCCCATTCCCTGTGCGCCTCGGTCAATGAAGAAGTCGTTCACGGTATGCCGTCGGGCCGTGTTCTGAAGGAAGGCGACATTGTCGGACTGGACTTCGGCGTTCTCTATCAGGGCTTTTACGGGGACGCGGCCATCACGCTTCCCGTCGGCCGGGTGAGTGAAGAGGCGGCCCGGTTGATACGGGTCACCGAAGAGAGTCTGTACGCGGCGATTGACCAGGCCTCTTCCGGAAACCGCCTGGGAGACATCTCGGCGGCGGTTCAGGAAACGGCGGAATCGGCCGGATTTTCCGTTGTCCGGGACTTTGTCGGACACGGCATCGGCCGGAACATGCACGAGGATCCCCAGATTCCGAATTTCGGAAAAAAAGGACGGGGAATCGAACTCAGGACGGGAATGATTCTCGCCATCGAACCGATGGTTAACGCGGGCAGGTACGGGGTCAAGATTTTACCGGACGGCTGGACGGTGATTACGGCGGACGGAAGTTTGTCGGCCCACTTCGAGCATTCCGTGGCCGTCACGGAAAACGGGCCGGAGATCTTGAGCAGACTGAACGGATTCTGATAAACCGGCGGTTGAGTACGGTATGGCCAAAGAGGAAGCGATAGAGGTTGAAGGTCGGGTTCTGGAGCCCCTGCCGAATGCCATGTTTCGGGTGGAACTGGAAAACGGACATAAGGTTCTGGCACACATATCCGGCAAAATGCGGATGCATTTTATAAAAATACTGCCCGGAGACAAGGTCACGGTGGAGCTTTCCCCTTATGACCTGACCCGGGGCCGGATCACGTACAGGACGAAGTAAGCATCATTTGCCGGCCGGAAGGAGTAGAAATCGTGAAAGTACGATCGTCAGTGAAAAAAATATGCGAGAAGTGCAAAATCGTCAAACGCAAGGGGGTTTTGCGCGTGATTTGTGAAAATCCCAAGCATAAGCAGCGCCAGGGTTAGTTTCAACTATTTCAGGAGGTTATCGGTGGCACGAATTTCAGGGGTTGATTTACCGAAAAACAAGCGAATGGAAGTTGCCTTAACATACATTTACGGCATCGGCAAAACGCGGGCGATGCAGATTCTGAAGGAATCGGGCGTCAGTCCGGACACCAAGACCGACCAGCTGGCCGATTCCGAGATCTCGGCCATTCGCGGCATTATCGATAAAGAAGGAAAGGTCGAAGGGGATCTGCGGCGGGAGGTTTCCATGTCGATCAAGCGCCTGATGGACATCGGCGCTTACCGCGGCCTGCGCCACCGCAAGGGGCTTCCGGTCCGGGGGCAGAGAACACACACCAACGGACGGACGAGAAAAGGTCCGAGACGGGCGATCGCGGGCAAGAAAAAATAGCGCAACATATTTTCGACCGGAGGAACCATGGCGAAGGCAGTCAGGAAAACAGGCAAGAGAAAAGAAAAGAAAAACATTACGGAAGGGGTTGCCCATATTCAATCCACGTTCAACAATACGATCATAACGATTACGGACCTGTCCGGCAACGTGATTTCCTGGTCCTCGGCGGGGTTGCAGGGCTTCAAAGGTTCGCGCAAGAGCACGCCGTTTGCCGCGCAGATGGCGGCGGAAGACGCGGTGCGCAAAGCCAAGGATCAGGGCATGCGCCGCGTTCAGGTTTACATCAAGGGTCCGGGCGCCGGAAGAGAATCCGCGCTCCGGTCGCTGCAACTGGCCGGTCTGACCATAACGATGATTCGCGACGTTACCCCGGTTCCGCACAACGGCTGCAGGCCGCCGAAGCGGCGCAGGGTATAGATTTTTTGAATATTTAGAAGAGTAAAGGGAGGCTTTTTTGGCAAGATATACGGATTCCTCATGTCGTTTGTGCCGTCGGGAAGGCTTAAAGCTTTTTTTGAAAGGCGATCGGTGTTATTCGGAAAAATGTTCTTTTGAACGAAGAGGCTACGCACCGGGAGATCATGGCCAGTCCCACCGGAAACAGCAGTCGGACTACGGCACGCAGCTGCGCGAAAAGCAGAAGCTCAAGAGAATGTACGGACTTCTGGAAAAGCAGTTCCACGGCTACTTTGAAAAGGCGGATCGCCAAAAGGGCATTACGGGAACCAATTTGCTGGTGCTCCTGGAGCGCAGGCTGGACAACATGATTTTCCGCCTGGGGTTTGCCAATTCCCGGATCGAGGCGCGTCAGCTGATCAGCCACGGCCATTTTCTGGTGAACGGGAAAACGGTCAATATTCCGTCCTACCTGCTCAAGGCAGGCGATGAAGTCACCGTCAAGGAAGGCTCCCGGAAGATCAACCGGATTCTGGAGGCCATGGAAACCGTTGCCCGGCGCGGCGTTCCGCATTGGCTGGGATTGGATAAAGATAATTTTAAAGCGACCATCAAGATGCTGCCGGTCCGTGAGGACCTGACGATGCCGGTGCAGGAACAGCTTGTGGTAGAGCTTTATTCCAAGTAATTCGCCAACCAATTGAATAGACCAACTTAAGGGTGGGTTTGATTATGCAGAGAAACTGGTCGAGTTTAATTCGTCCCAAACGAGTAGACGTCGATGAAGCCACGCACACCTCGTCCTACGGGGAATTTACCATTCAACCGCTGGAAAGAGGTTTTGGAATCACGCTGGGCAACGCGTTGAGAAGGGTTCTGTTGTCGTCCATTCAGGGAGCGGCCATTACATCCGTCAAAATCGACGGTGTTTTGCACGAGTTTTCCACGATCCCCGGCGTCAAGGAAGATGTCACGGACGTGATTTTGAATCTGAAGGGCGTCCGCTTCAAAATGGGTTCGGCGGACATGAAAGTCGTAAGACTCAACGTGACCAGCCCCGGCGTCATCACGGCCGGAGATATCCTTACGGACGGAACGATCGAGGTCCTGAACCCCGATCATTATATCGCAACGCTGTCCGGCGGCGGTTCCCTGAAGGCGGAAATGGTCGTGAAAATGGGCAAAGGCTATATTCCCGCAAAAAAGGAGCTGGAACCCGATCAACCGGAAGGAACCATCAATATCGACGCCATCTTCTCGCCGATCAAGAAAGTCAACTACGTGGTGTCTCACGCCCGCGTCGGACAGATCACGGATTACGACAAGCTGGTGCTGGAAGTCTGGACGGATGGAAGCCTGAACCCGGGCGATGCCATTGCGTATTCAGCCAAGATCCTGAAGCAGCAGCTGGACGTGTTCATTAATTTTGAGGAAGTCGAGGAGCCTCCTTCGGAGACACCACAGGAGTCTCCGGGTTTCAATGAAATCCTCATGCGGTCGGTGGAAGATTTGGAGCTCTCCGTGCGTTCGGCCAACTGCCTGAAAAACGCGGGGATCAACACCATCGGGGAACTGGTCCAGAAAACCGAGGCGGAAATGCTCAAAACCAAGAATTTCGGGCGCAAGTCTCTCAGTGAAATCAAGGACATTCTCAACGAATACGGCCTTGCCTTCGGCATGAAGCCGGAGGACAATGCCTAGAAACGGAAAAGCGACCGGAACTGAACCGCCAGTGCGGGACGGTGTTCGATGATTCATCAGGGGAAGGTCAGGAAAGGATAAAGGAACCATGTATCACGGTAAGGCGGGCAGAAAACTGGGACGAACGTCCAGCCATCGGGACGCCATGTTTCGCAACATGGTGACATCGATGATCAAGCATGAAAGCATTCGTACAACCGATGCGACGGCCAAGGAAGTGCGCAAACTGGCGGATCGGATGATTACGCTTGGGAAAAGAGGCGACCTGCACGCGCGCCGGCAGGCGCTGTCGGTGGTTCGGGACAAAGAGATGGTCGCAAAGCTTTTCGGCGAACTGGCCGAGCGCTTCCGCAATCGCGCGGGCGGCTACACGCGCATCGTGAAAGTCGGCTATCGGTTTGGAGACAACGCGCCGGTTTCCATTCTGGAATACCTTTCGGACGAGAAAAAGAAAGAGAAGGCGAAGCCGAAGAAGAAAGAAATCAAGGCTTAAACAGCCGGGATCGATTCCATTCGAAAAGGCAGGGCTCACCCCCTGCCTTTTTTTGTGGTTGTTTTTTCAAATCGATCAAGGTATTGATGGACAATGACTGCAAAGGAGGCATCGAGATGACAGAAAAAAAGATCGGCGAAGTGCTTAAGTTTTTTGCGAAGCCTTCGGTGGCCGCGGTCCATCTGACGGAAGGCGAACTGATGATTGGCGACAGCATCAAGTTTTCCGGCCATACGACGGAATTTACCGAAGTGGTCCAGTCCATGGAAGTGGACAACAAACCGGTGCAGAAAGCCGTGGCGGGCGATTCCATCGGCCTGAAGGTTTCGGACCGCGTGCGGCCCGGAGACGAAGTTTTTAAAGTGATTCCCGACTGATCCGGGTGAAACGTCTTGCCCTGGCCCGCGTTCTGATGCGAGCGCTGCGATCACCGTTCAGGAACGCCGTCACGGACTTTAAAATGGCCACCATTCTCATTGTTGACGATGAAAAAGATATCGTGGATCTGGTGTCCTATAATCTGGAGCGTGAGGGTTTTGCCACGGTAAAAGCCTATGACGGCGAGGCGGCGCTTGACAAAGTCAGGGCCGAAAAACCGGATTTGCTGATTCTGGATTTGATGCTGCCCGGGGTCGGCGGTCTGGATGTTTGCAAGAAGATCCGCGCCAATCCGGAGACTTCATCATTGCCCATGATCATGCTCACGGCGAAAGCCGATGAGACGGATAAGATTATCGGCCTGGAACTGGGCGCGGACGACTACATGACCAAACCCTTCAGCGTCAAGGAACTGGTTGCCCGGGTCAGAACGGTTTTACGGCGCATGCGGGAGGGACAGAGGCCAAGCGTTAAGGAAACTTTTGAATTTGCCGGACTGGCCATTCATTACCTTTCCTGTACCGTAACGGTGGACGGAAGGCCGGTCATGTTAAGCCCCACGGAACTTAAACTTCTCTTCTTCCTGTCGCGCAACCCCGGCCGGGTGTATTCCAGAGATCAGATCCTGAATCATGTCTGGGGCGATGATACGTTTATCACCGACCGCGCCGTCGATGTCCATGTCCGGCGGTTGCGCAGCCAGATCGAAAAAGACATGGAACACCCCCGCTACATCCTGACCGTCCGCGGATTCGGCTACAAATTTGCGGATATACAGTAGGAATCCGCTGTCTTTCCACCCCCAAGCTCTTTCTTCCACATTGTTTTTACAAGTTCATCAACACGTCATCAAACTGTAACATTCATCCGGTATAAGGTTAGTCAATTAAAAAAACAGGAGGGAATGTCCATGTTCAGCATCTTTCGAAAAGCAACGCTTTTCACCATCGTATTCTTGCTAAGCTGCGGGATGTCCTTTGCCGCCCAATCCATTGTCATCAAGGGATCGACCACCGTTTTGCCGGTGGCGCAGGGCACGCTGGAAGCCTTCATGAAGGCCAATCCCGGCGTTCAGATTTCGCTTTCGGGCGGCGGTTCCGGCGAAGGCATCAAGGCCCTGATCGACAAAACGACGGACATCGCCACTTCATCGCGTGAAATCAAAGACAAGGAAATTGAACTCGCCAAATCCAAAGGCGTCAACCCGGTAGTTCACGTGGTGGCTCTCGACGCGATCATTCCCGTCGTGCATCCCAAAAATAAGGTCACCAATCTGTCCATCGACCAGTTGAGCCAGATCTATCAGGGCAAGATCACCAACTGGAAGGAAGTGGGCGGAGAAGACCTGAAGATTGTCGTGATCTCCCGCGACTCGTCTTCCGGCACCTTTGAGTCCTGGGATCATTTTGTCATGAAGAAGGCAAAAGTCACGCCGAGGGCGCAGATGCTGGCCTCCAACGGCGCGCTGGTCACCGCGGTGGCAAAAAACAAATACGCGATCGCCTACCTGGGCATCGGCTACATCAATCAAAGCGTAAAACCGCTTATGGTCAACGGCATCAAGGCTTCCCTTCAGACGGCCCTGTCCAGGGAATATCCCATGTCCCGTGAACTTTACATGTATACCAACGGCGAGCCGGCAGGATCCATAGCCAAATACATTGCCTTTGTGAAGTCTCCCGCCGGTCAGAAAATCGTTGCCAAAGAAGGTTTCGTTCCGATTGTTGTAGTGAAGAAGACGGGGAAGAAAAAATAGCAATCGTGATATTCAAAGGGGTTCGTTGCGGTTTGACGGGCTGCTCGTCAACCGCAACGAAACTGATTTTTGTAAAACCGTAAAGCAAGCCGACGACAGCCGTTGAGGGTGGCATGACCCGTCATACAAAAGAAATCATTATCAAATATATCTTTTTCCTTTTCGCTCTGGTTTCAGTGATTGTTCTGGGACTGATTGTTTTTTCGCTTTTCCGGGAAGGCCTGCCGCTTTTCGGCAACGTGTCGGTGAAGGATTTTATTTTCGGGGTGGAGTGGTATCCCACGTATGATCCGCCGTCCTTCGGGATTTTATCGCTGATCGTCGGTTCCTTGATCGTCACGCTGATTGCCACTGTGATTGCCGTACCCCTGGGCGTGATGGCAGCCATCTATATTTCCGAAATCGCGCCCCCGTCGGTCAAGGAAATTCTCAAGTCCATCATCGAGCTTCTGGCCGGACTGCCCTCTGTTGTGCTGGGATTTTTCGGCATGGTCATTGTGGCGCCCTGGCTTCAGGAAACCTTTGATCTTCCTACGGGTTTAAATATCATCAACGCATCCGTGATTCTGGCCGTCATGGCGATTCCGACTATCTCCAGTATTTCCGAGGATGCTCTTTATGCCGTGCCGCGCGAATTCAAGGAAGCCTCCTACGCGCTGGGCGCGACAAAATTTGAAACGATTGCCAGGGTGATTGTGCCTTCCGCTATCTCCGGGATTTCCACGGCGGTCATGCTGGGGATGGCCCGGGCCATCGGCGAGACGATGGTTGTGCTGATGGTGGCCGGCGGCGCGGCGGTGATTCCCGAGAGCCTGTTTGATTCGGTGCGGCCCATGCCCGCAAGCATTGCCGCGGAAATGGGGGAGACGCCTTACCGCAGTCCTCACTATCAGGCGCTCTTCGCGATCGGAATCGTTTTGTTCTTTTTGACGCTGACTTTCAATTTGGTTTCGGATTATGTGTCTCACAAATTCCGCCAGATCGGGTCGGGGACTTTGTAAACGGATACGCTATGGCCTTATCCATCCATGCCTCCATGAAGTGGCGCTATCTGAAACAGCATATTTTTTTTGCAATGGTGCGCGCCTCCGCGCTGATCATTGCCCTGGCCCTGGGCGGTCTTGTTTTTTATATTATTTACAACGGCATCGGCGCGATCAGCTGGGAGTTCATCACGAAGCCCCCCACCCATTCGATGACGCAGGGCGGCATCATGCCGGCCATTTTGGGGACCATTTATCTGACGCTGGGCGCCATCGCCGTCGGGCTGCCGCTGGGCATCGCGTCGGCGATCTATCTGACGGAATACGCGCGGCAGGGAAGGGTTGTCCGGTTGATCAAAGTCGGCATCAACTGTCTGGCCGGCGTCCCCTCGGTTGTTTTTGGCTTATTCGGACTGGGTTTTTTTGTTGTTTTTCTGAAATTCGGATCGAGTATTTTGTCCGGATCTCTGACGCTGGGATTCCTGATTCTGCCGACCATCATCGGCGCGTCGGAAGAAGCCCTGAAGGCCGTGCCGCAGACGTTTCGCGAGGCGTCTCTGTCTCTGGGGGTTTCCAAATGGCAGACCATTTACCGGATTGTTTTGCCCAACGCCCTGCCGGGCATCCTGACCGGTTCCATTCTGGGCATCGGCCGGGCCGCCGGGGAAACCGCGCCCATTATGTTTACCGCCGCCGCGTACTTTACGGCGAAACTGCCCGGCTCCGTATTTGACGAGGTGATGGCTCTGCCTTATCATATTTATGTGCTGGCCACGGCCGGGACCAATATTGAAGCCACGCGCCCCATACAGTTTGGAACCGTGCTGGTGCTGGTGGCGGTGGTGCTGGGCATTGACCTGATCGCGATTGTGATCCGCGGGTTTATGAGACGAAATAAAAGGTGGTAGGAATGGAAGCGAACAGCATTATCCGGCTCAATCATGTGAACTTTTACTACGGCGTCAGCCGCGCGCTGACGGACATCTCCATGACCTTCGGCAAGAACAGGGTCACCGCGCTCATCGGGCCGTCCGGATGCGGAAAGTCCACGCTGCTGAGGCTTTTAAACCGCATGAACGACCTGATTGACGGCACAAGGGTGGAAGGCGAAATTCTTTTTGAAGATAAAAATATTTACGCGCCGGATGTCGATCCGGTGGAAATCCGCCGCAAGATCGGCATGGTTTTTCAAAAGCCCAATCCCTTTCCGAAGACCATTTACAACAATATCGCCTACGGACCGAAGCTGAACGGGGTTTCCGGCGCCGAGATGGATATGCTGGTGGAGCAGAGCCTGAAGCAGGCGGTTTTGTGGGACGAAGCCAAAGACATCCTGAATCAATCCGCCATGAATCTCTCCGGCGGCCAGCAGCAGAGATTATGCATTGCGCGGGCTCTGGCGATGAAGCCCGACATTCTGTTGATGGACGAACCTACCTCGGCGCTGGATCCGATTTCCACCGCCAAGATCGAGGAATTGATCGAAGAGCTGAAGAAGGATTATACGATTATCATTGTGACGCATAATATGCAGCAGGCGGCCCGCATCTCCGATGAAACCGCTTTCTTTTATCTGGGGAATTTGATTGAATACAGTAAAACAGAGAAACTGTTTACAAAGCCGGATGTGAAACAGACGGAGGACTATATTACGGGAAGATTCGGCTAAAGAAACAGCTTCATCTGGAGGATGAAATGGAAGAAAAACGACACACCAGCTTGCACTACGATAAGGAGCTGCAGGCGATCAAGGACGGCCTGATTTTTCTGGGCGCGCTGACGGAAAAGGCGATTCAGCAGGCGATGACGGCTCTTGCCCAAAGAAATTCCGACCTTGCGCGACAAGTCATCCAGGAGGATGATGAAATTGATCGCCTGGACACGGAGCTTGAGGAGCGTTGCATCAAAATCCTGGCGCTCCGGCAGCCCGCGGCGATTGATTTGCGGTTTATTACAACGGCGATCAAGATCACCGGCCATTTGGAAAGAATCGGCGACATGGCCGTGAATATCGCCGAGAAGGTTCTGCAATTAAACGACGAACCGCAACTCAAACCCTATATTGATTTGCCCCGCATGACCGATAGGGTCGGCGCGATGATCCGGGATTCTCTGGACAGTTTCATCCGCGGCGACCTTGCCCTGGCTGAAAATGTCCGGCAGACGGAACAGGTGATTGATGATCTCAACGAGCAGATCTTCCGGGAGCTGTTGACCTTCATGATGGAGGATTCCAAATCGATTCGCCGATCTTTGCTGATCATGCAGGTATCCAAAAACATGGAGCGCATCGCCGATCACGCCAAGGGCATTGCGGATATGGTCACTTACATGGTGACCGGCGAGAGCGTCCGTCACCAAACCAGTTCCCTCCACGAATAAGGAGCCGGTGTGAAGCGCAGTCTTTTTCTGAAAATATTTTTTTCCTATCTGGTGATCCTTTTTTGCTCGTTTTTCATTTTGAATATTTTCATCAAAGACGAGATCCGGGAAGTCATGACCGGCAAAATTGAGGCGGAGCTGCTGACCGAAGCGGAATTGATTGATTTGGGCTCCGCCCGGGCCATGTCCGAGCAGATGAGTCAAATTGCAAAAATATCCGGAGCCCGCGTGACGCTCGTCGATGCAAAAGGCCAGGTCTTTGCCGACTCGGAAAAGGACATCGCCAAACTGGAAAATCACTTCCACCGCCCGGAAATTCAGGAAGCAAGGCTAAAAGGAAAAGGCCGGTCCACCCGGTTCAGCCAGTCACTGGGGGTGGAGATGCTTTATGTCGCCATACCCATCAAAGACCGCAAGCAGGCAGCCGGCTATGTGAGATTGGCTCGTCCTCTGCACGATGTGCAGAAAATGATCGATACCGTCTACTCATCCATTTTCCTGACGATGATGATCGTGTCCGTCGTTTCTCTGATCGTTGCGCTTTTCATTTCCTACAAGCTGGCACGGCCGATTCGGATGTTGGAACACTTTACCGAGAGGCTCCGTCAGGGAGAACCTCGGGGCAGCATTCTTTTGAAGACGTCCGATGAAACGAAAACGCTGGCGGACAACATCAACTACCTGGTGGAGGAACTGCAAAGTAAAATCCGTCTGGCCAACGAGGAAAAAAGCAAGCTCATGACGGCTTTGACCAGCATCAATGAGGGCGTGCTGATTTTGAATACCGAAGGCAAAATTGAATTGGTCAGTCCGTCTCTGGCCCATATCGTCGCCGATCAGTTCGGCGATGTCGGCGGCAAGACATTGATGGAAGCCTTTCGCAATGTGGAATTGCAGAGACTGTATCAGCGGTTTAAGCATTCTCCGGAGACGGCGGCGGGCGAAATCACACTGGGAAGTCCGGATCCGGTGATCATGAACGTCAGCTTTTCCGAAGTTCACGGATATCCGGGCGAAGAAAAAGACATGATCGTTTTTCACGACGTGACGCGCCTTAAGAAACTGGAAAGGATTCGCACGGATTTTGTCGCCAACGTCACCCATGAAATCCGCACGCCGCTCACGGCCGTGATCGGCTATCTGGAGACGCTCCAATCCGGAGCCCTGGAGAATACCGAGGACGCCAGACGATTTATCGACATCATCCTGAAACAGGCCCGGAGGCTCAACCGGCTGGTGGAAGATTTAATGACCATTTCGAAGATCGAACTGGGCGAAATTCATTTCCGTTTTGAAGATGTGTCGCTTCCGGATGTGATCGCCGGCGTTCTGCCGCTTGTGGAAGCCAAAGCGCAGGCGAAAAAAATCCGTATCGAAAACGGGCTTCCGGAAAAGACGCCGCCGGTTTCGGCGGATCGTGACCGCCTCAGTCAGGTTTTTGTCAATGTGCTGGACAACGCCGTAAAATTTACGCCTGAGAGCGGCCGGGTAACGATCGACGCCGAAGAGAAAGATGGCTATGTTGTTGCAACGATTGAGGATACCGGAGCAGGCATTCCCCGGGAAGAAATACAGCGCCTGGGCGAACGCTTTTACCGCGTGGACAAGACGCGCTCGCGTGAGCTGGGCGGCACCGGTCTGGGGCTTTCGATTGTCAAACATCTGATGCTGGCGCACGGCGGCAAAATGGAAATCGAAAGCCAGTTGGGACGCGGCACAAAAGTCTCTCTATTTTTTCCGATGCGAAAAAGATAAACCGGCCGAACCAAAGGAGAGAGAGGCTGCTCTCGCCGGATCCTATTTGCCGAAGATATCCCTGATCAGGTTTTTGCGGTCTGCGTTTTTGTCCTTTTGGTCCGCGGCGGACGGCTTTCGGTCTTTCGGCAGAATATTGCGCAGCTCCTCGCCGGCCCTTTTCTGCAGGCCTTCCGAAACTGTTTTGCCGACGGCTTTCGTGTCGATGCCGTAGGTCGGCTTGGAGAGGGTGCCTTCAACTTTCAGCGGCACGCCGGTCCATCCCTTTTCGCCGGAAAGAAACCGGGCGACGGACGACCGGCTGACCATGCCGGGCGCGAGACGGTCGGAAACCTTGACCAGAACGCCGAGGTCCAGCTTTTGGTCCATTCCGATCGTTCCCTTTTCATCGATCATCATGTCTTTGCTGCCGATCAGTGTTTTGAGATTTACGATCCCGTCGGCAATGGTGAAGGTGCTGTCGGCTTTGTCGATGGGGATTTCCTTCATCTGGGTGAGCCCGAGGATGGCCAGAAGGCCGGTGATGATTTCGGCATTCTTCAAGGTTCCCTTCTGAATCACGAATTTGCCGTTTCCTTTCAGGTTGCGCTTGATGTTTTCGGAAAGCGTGCCCGCGCCGGCAAACTCCGCCTTGCCGGACAGCACTCCGGAAATTACGCCCTTTGCTTTGGGCGCGGCGATCTGGACCAGCTCTTCCACCCGGACGCCGGAGAGGTCCGCGTGGAGATTGTACCGGGTTCCTTTTTGCGCCAGGTTGACGGCTCCACTGAGCGCAAAGGCGCCGCTCAGCGTATTGCCTTTCAGGTATGGAATGGTGAAGATATTGTTTTTGAGCTCATACCGGGAGCGGAAGCCGGTGATGGAAATTCCCTTGTAGATGGTTTTATCGATGTCCAGCGATGCGTTGACTTTCAGCTTCAAGTCCATCGGCTCCAGCTCTTTTTTGACGGCGGCACTTTTTTCATCTTTGACGCTGCCTGCCGTTTCCCGCGATTTGGCGGAAGCGGGGGCGGGAACCAGAAGGTCATCGAGAGAGATGAATTTGCTTTGGACGTTGACGGTGATGTCGGGGGTCTCCCGGTAGTTTTTCACCGCTCCGGAAATGTCGGCTGCATTGCGGCCGGCGATGAGCTTTACACTCTCCAGCCGGATTACATCCTGCGTCAGTTTCACGATCCCATCCAAAACAAGGTTCAGACGCTGATTGGTTAAGGAGGTCCGGTTCATCCTGATCTGGCCGTCGATTTCCGCGGAATTTTCCGCACCGGCTTTTTTGGCAAGATGAAGGAGGATCGATATATTTCCGCCCAAGGTTATTCCCCCGGGGAGGAAGGCGGAGGCGAGGTCCGGAGGGATTTGCGAGAGATTGTATTCCGGCACCTTGACGGCCAGATCATACGTGGTGGGCGTTGCGTAGTTGAACGTGCCTGAAATATTGACGGGGATTTTCAAAATATCCAGATCGACGGAATGAATCGCAAGCTGCTTCGCTTCCATGTCCACGTCCAGACGATAGCGGGCCTTTGTCCGGAGGTCTTTCAGTGTCGTCTTTTTGTCCTTGAGCACCGCCTGAACCAGTGTGACCTCGAACGATCCGGAGGAGGAAAGGGCGGTTGCCGAATGCCCGGCGAGGATCAGCTCCGCCTGGAGAACGACATCCGCTTTCTGCAGTTTTCCCGCTGGATCCGTGTAGCCGAGCTTTGCGTTTTCGATCCTGATGGTTTTCACACTCAGGGCGACCGGAAGCCCCGAAGCGCCTTTCTCTTCTTCTTTGACCTCCTCGGGCTTATCCGTCCGGGCCATGTCGGAAAAATTATAGGTGCCGTCGGGGTTGACCTTCACGTTGATTTCGGCATCCGTAATGCTCAGTTGATCAATCACCAGCTTGCCGGTCAGCAGGGGCAGAAGCCGATACGCCAGAACAAATTCCTTTGCTCTGAAAAAGACGGACTCGGCGTCCCGCTCGCGGATTTCAAAATCCCGGACAACGATTCCCCGAAAGAGGCTGACGTCAACCGCGCCGATCACGGTCTTGCGGTGAAGCGACTTTTCCACCGTCTTCACAACGAGTGCGCGCACCCTCTCTTCCGTCAGAAAGGACTTGATCAGCACGGAGACGGCAACGATGGCGGCGAGAAGGACGGCAAGGATGATGACGGCGATTTTCAGAGGCTTTTTCATGGCGGATCCTCCGGAGCCCTTCACGGGCTACTGGGCTTCTTTTCTTTTCTTGAGCGCCAGGGCGGTCTTCAGTCCTTTCTGGCGGATCACCTTGATTTTCTGCCGCAGCTCCGTCAGTTTGAAAAACCGCTTTCCGTATTTGTTCAGCAGGCTTTGGTTGATCTCAAATCCCAGACCCGGCTTTTCAAACGGCGCGAGCATCGCGTTCCGGTCGGGAAGGATCGGATCGATGATGCCTTCTCTTTGTTCCGGCACCCAGGAAGGCTCCTCCAGGGGATATTCCAGGGGAAGGGTATTGCCTTTGTCGGCGAGCACGAGGTTCCAGTTGATGTAGAAACCGATCCCGTTGGTCCAGGTGTGGGGGGAATACTCCCGCTGATGGGCGTGGCTGGCGTCAATCACTTTCTTCACCTGGGCAATTCCCCCGGCGAAGGTTGCGTCAGGCTGGTAAATGTGGAAGCAGTCCTTTTCGAACATGATCTTGATTTCATCCCATCCGTAGTTGAGTTCGGCGCCGGAGATTTTGACTCTGGAAATTTTCTTCAGGGCGGCATTGCCGTCGTAATCCCGCGAATCCAGCGGTTCCTCCAGCCACGAGATGTCGTTCGCGGCGCAGACTTCGGCAAACTCCGTCGCGCGCTTCAGATCCCACGCGGGGATTTTATCGACAATCGTCACCAGCCAACCCTGATTGGCGTCCACCCCTAAGACCAGACGGTCTCCGATGCCTTTCCGGATGACCTCGATGTGACGGATGTCATCCCTGAGCTCCTTGTTTTTGACCCGCAGTTTTGCCGTTTTGAACCCGCGTTCTTTCATGGCCAGGAGCTCTTCCACTCTCTTTTCCGGTTCGTGCATTTCTCCGGTGGAACAGTACACCTCGATGGGCCTTTTTTCTCCTCCCAGAAGTTCATAGACGGGCTTTCCCTTGCTTTTGCCGATGATGTCCCAGCAGGCCGGCTCGATCCAGAAATTTCTCCATCCCAGGATGCCGGCCTGCTTCAACAGGGCCTGCACCGATTCGATGTCGGTCGGGTCCGCGCCCAGCAGGTATCCGCCGATCAGGTCGCCCAGGCCTTCACGCTCAAGTCCCAGAGCGGAGCCTGCGGAATACCCTTCAATGCCGTCGTCCGTGACCAGTTTGATCAGGGTAAACCCGTTGTGCGTCTGCGGATAGCCGGGGATCCATGTCGGCCAAAAGGTTTCTTTCAAGGGAACCTGTACATGATAAAGCTCAATCGAAGATATTTTCATCGCTGCCTCCTTTAAAGGGGTAATGATCCCTGCTTGCAGATCACCGGTTGGCCACGGTCAGATTTTCCCTTCCGACTTCAGGGCGGCTTTCAGCTCCTTCTTGAGGAGTTTCCCCAGAAGGTTTCTGGGCAGGGATGAGCGGATATTAACGTATTTCGGCACCTTATAAGACGCCATGTTCTCCCGGCACCAGTTTTGAAAGGCTTCCTCTGAGATCGTCCGGTCCGGATGGAGAACGAGGCAGGCCATCACCTCTTCCCCGTAGATCGGATCGGGGACTCCGACCACCGCGACTTCCGCGACGTCGGGATGACGGCAGATGATGCCCTCCAGCTCTTTGGGATAGATGTTTTCACCGCCCCGGATGATCATTTCCTTTTTCCGGTCCACAATGAACAGGTATCCGTCCTCGTCTTTATAGGCCATATCTCCCGTGTGGAGCCATCCGCCGCGCAGGGTCTGGGCGGTGTCCTCCGGTTTGTTGAAGTAGCCTTTCATGACATGGTCGCCCCGAATGCAAATTTCTCCCACGTCTCCCTGCGGGACTTCCCGGTCTTCATCGTCCAGAATCCGAATTTCGGTTCCTGCAAACGGAATTCCGATGGAGCCGATTTTTCGGACACCGTTGATGGGATTGGCCGTTGCTCCGGCCGTGCTTTCCGTCAGCCCGTAGCCTTCAATGATGATCATGTTGAACGTTTCCTCAAATTTGCGGATGGTCTCCACCGGCATGGGGGCCGCGCCGCAAACGCCGTAGCGCAGCGACGACACGTCCAATCCCTCAAAGCCCGGTGTGTTGAGCAGAATCTGGTACACGGTCGGTACACCGCTGAAGATCGACACGCGGTATTTCGCGACGCATTCCCAGAACTCCGAGGCGGAGAAGTTGCGGCGCAAAACGATCTGGGAGCCTTTGCTCAGGGGGGATGTTCCGGTAATCACGAGGCCGTTGACGTGGAAGAGCGGCAGAAAGCACAAAATGACATCATTCTCGTCGATGTTGGCGAGCAGACTGGCCTGCCAGGAGTTGGTCAGAATATTCCTGTGGGTGAGCAGAACCCCCTTCGGGTTTCCCGTGGTTCCTGACGTGTAGACGATCGTGGAGATGTCGTCGGGGCTGATCTCCGTCCCGACAGGATCCGCCGGCTCCGTCAGCATTTTTTCGAACGGCAGAAAACGATTGTCGGCCGCTTCCCGTTCGATGACGTGCTGAAGATCCGGCGTGTCGCCGATGATCTGATCGACGAGTCCCCGATAGTTGTGATCGCAAAACAGGGCCACGGCCCCGGAATCTTTCAACAGATAACGAATTTCCGCGGTCTGCCACCAGCAGTTGACCGGGCCTGCGACGCCGCCGGCTTTGACGATTCCGAAATAAACATAGTAAAATTCAGGACTGTTGTCCATGAGCAGACAGACCCTGTCTCCCTTTTCAACCCCCAGCTTGAGAAGACCGTTGGCCACGCGGCTGCTCTGTTCATCCAGCTCGCGATAGGTGATGTCCCGTTCGTAAAATCGGATGGCGATCCTGTCCGGATAGCGGCGTCCCTGTGTTTCCACCATTTCTCTGATGCTGGCAAACTCTGGCTTCATGTTCGGCTCCTTGACGGGTTAATGGCCCTTTTCCGGGCCGGTTTGAATAACGGCTGCGCAGGCGCTGCGTCAGCCGACGGTGAAGGCAATCGCACCGTTTCCTGGGCCGTTGACCGGAAAATTCCTGTTGTTCAGATTCTTCACATGCGCCTCCCGGCGAAACGTCCCGGCCGCCTGACGGAAAATGATGAGAGATGTTTTGACGTCCGGAGTATAGGACAAGGCCGTTTGGCGTGTCAAGGCTCTATGAAATGTTTATTGAAAAAATTTGTACGGCGTGCAAACCCCGGAGACTCTCCATAAAGGCGACGGCAGGCCTCGGGATCGACGGGCGAAGAAGGACCTTTATTTTTTTCAAGACGAAAAGTATAATCCGCCAAAATGGTTGGGAGGAACCCGTATGGAAAGCCGGATAGCCAAAGCTCTTGAACTCCAATATGAGCCGGTGGCGGTTCTGTGGTCGGATGAAAAACCGGAAGGCGCGATGCAGTTTTCCGAGAACAAATGGGGTTGCGTGATGTGGCTGGCCGTTTCCGCCGCCAAGGGCCGGCCTGCCGTGGCGGATCGAAAAACCTTCGGCTGTGTCGGCGGCGGGGTAGGGCTGGGGTTCGGCAATCAGTACCGGAATTTCCCCGGCGGTTTGGAGGGGTTCTGCCATTTTCTGTCGACCGGGAATGCCGGACGTCCCGGCGGAGCGGAACTGGCGGAAAAAGTGAAGCCGTTCATGACCAGGGAGAGTCATGAAAATTTTCTGCAGGGCGAGCGCTACATCAAAAATCCGGAGCTGGTGGAAAAATTTGTCGAGATGCTGCCGATGGCGGACGTTCCCTCTGCCTGCGTTGTCTTTAAACCGCTTTCCGGCGTCGATCCGGCCAAAGAAAAACCGCAGACGATTCTGTTTTTCGTCAATCCCGACCAGCTTTCCGCGCTGACCGTGCTGGCCAATTACGGACGCGGCGATAATGAAAACGTGATCATGCCTTATGCCGCCGGTTGCCAGACGATCGGCATCTATCCCTACCGGGAATCCAAATCCGCCAGGCCCCGCGCCGTGGTGGGCATGACGGATCTTTCCGCCCGCGACTATGTCCGCAAGCAGCTTGGCGATTCCAACTTCATGACCTTTGCCGTGCCGTTCGCTCTGTTTGAAGAAATGGAGCAAAACGTCCCCGGCTCGTTTCTGGAGCGGCACACGTGGCTGAGCCTGCTTTCAGAAAAAAACGCGCACTGAAAAAACAACGGTCGGCCCAAAAGCACGCTTTGTTTTGCAAGAGTGATATGCAGGAAACGTTTTGAATAAAACGTTGATTCAGGATAGAAGATGCTTGATGATAAAATCTTCCATCAGTTGGTCGACTTTCTTTCTGGAATACTTTCCCTCGAAGGTCCAACCGCGTAAAGCCGTGCTGGCCAGCAGGCAAAAAAGCATGCTGGCGGTAAAATAGGGATCTTTCGCCTGGAAAACGCCTTTTTCAATACCCCGGCGGATGTAGGATGCCGTCTTTTTGATCTGGGTAAGTTCCTGTTTTTTGGCTCGCTCCAGATATTTCTTCGGCAACAGGTGGGATTCCCGGTACATCAGCATGATTTCATCACTGAATTCATGGATGAGCTTCTGGGTTACTCTGATATTGGTTTGCATTTGTTTCAGCGGGTCTTCAATGGCGACGATTTCCGGACTGTAGGAAGAGGCTTCCACGGCTTCATGATAGGTTTCAAAAACCAGACAGAGAATATCTTCTTTTTTCTTGATGTAATCATATAAATTGCCCATGGCCAGCCCGGTGGCTTTGGAAATTTCCCTGATCGTCGTTTGTGCGTAGCCTTTTCGAATAAAGAGTTTGGCCGCCTTTTTGGCGATCAACAACTGTTTGTCTTGCACCCGTTCGGAATTTTTAATTCGACTAAACATCGGCAGGGGCTTGATCTTTTCGGTATTTTCAACAGACTTCTTTCTGCTCTTCATGGGGTTTTTCCTCCTGGTGTTGCAATGATTTCTCGGAGACGCAAACCGTTTCGTTCGTTTTTCCCCTATCAGTTTGCCGAAATAAAATAAAGAAAAATTTCTTATTGCACTCGAATGAAAGGCGTGATAAGCGTTCCCCAAATTCACAAAAGCGAGCGCCCGTTCTTTTTTTGTGCGGGCGGGCGCCGGGACGGCATGGATGATCGGAACGAGGAGGCTCTTGATGTTGACCCGATAAAGGACGACGCTGGCATGAAGCCGTTCTCTTTTTTACCGTCGAAACGGCATATCCCGGGACGATCTCCGGCGGGAAATGTTCATGCCGCTATGCGGCGGACCGGATAGCACGAAAACCGTTCTCATCATTTATTCTTTCCCCTTTTTCTGGAGAGGAAGCACAGGCCGAGGGGTTGTTTGAGGCGCCCGGGGGATCATGAAACCGTTTTTGCCGCTTCACAAGCGCATCTTGCCGATGGTGGTGGGGCGCGATCCGGATGTTGTCCCCTCCTTTCGCCGCAGGGGCGTACGTGGGTGGGGATCGTCGGTGATCTTGATCAGGCGGTGTTTCTTGCGGCGGCGACCGTCCGCGTGAAACCGTGGCCGGGTGACCAAAATTAAATCAGTAAAGGAGATTTTCATGGATCCGACAGTATCGATGTACGTATCTCAGGGCATCCACGGGATAGCGTACGGAATGATCTTGTTTTTAATTGCTTCGGGACTCAATATCATTTTCGGAATGATGGGGATCCTGAACATGGCGCACACGGCGTTTTTCATGCTGGCCGCTTATTTTTGCTATGCCGTGGTGGGGCTCACCGGAAACTTCTGGCTGGGGTTGCTCTTGGCCCCGGCATTTACGGCGGTTCTCGGTGTGTTGATGGAGCGCCTGTTTCTTCGCCGGGTGGCCGGGCATATGAGTGAATTGATTCTGACGATGGGGATTTCATTTGTCATTGTGGCGGCCATCAAGAAAATCTGGGGAACGGAAAGCCTGCCTTTGCAGATGCCGGAAATCCTGCAGGGGATGGTGAACATCTTGGGCGTGAGCTATCCGGTGTATCGGCTGTTCGTGATCGGCCTGGCTTTGGTTATTCTGGTTTTCATGATGCTTTTGCTGTACCGGACGCGGCTGGGAAAAATCGTGCGGGCGGCGGTGTCGGACCGGGACATGGTGAATGCGCTGGGAATCAACATCAATCTGGTATTCATGTTTGTTTTCGGCGTGGGGACCTGGATGGCCGGATTGGGGGGCGTTGCGATAGCGCCGATCCTGACGGTGTTCCCCGGGCTCGCGGATCAGGTGGGGATGGACGCGTTTATCGTGGTGGTGACGGGCGGATTCGGCTCTCTGACGGGAGCGTTTATTGTTTCCATTATTTTCGGGCTCTTGAGCTCTTATGGCGTGCAGTTTGTGTCCCAATTTGCACCTGTTCTGATGGTGGCCTTCATGGCCCTTGTGCTGGCGTTTCGTCCTAACGGATTATTCGGAGTGAAGGAATGATGAAGAATAAACTGAATATTGTGCTGTGGCTGATGGGCCTCGTGCTGCTGGCGTTATTCCCCAGGCTTTTTGGTATTTATTATACCAACATCATGGTGACGCTGGCCATTTTTTCCGTTTTTGCCGTTTCCGTGAACATGCTGTTGGGTTATACGGGGCTCTTGAGCTTCGGACATGCCATGTTTTTCGGCTTCGGCGGTTATGGGACTGCGCTGGCGTTGGCGCATATTCCCGGGATCGGCTTGCTGCCGGCCATCGGGATGGGCGTCCTGGCCGCCGTCCTGCTGGCGCTGATCCTGTCTCCTCTGGTCGTTCGGGTGAGCGGGACGGCCTTTGCCATGCTGCATCTGGCCTTCGGTCAGCTGATGTATGTGCTGGCGCTCAAACTTTACACCGTTACGGGCGGAGAAGACGGCATTGCCAACTTCCCCGTGCCCGGTGTGTTTACGGAGAGTCTGAAGGGGTCGCCGGAGTACTTTTACTATCTGGCCATGGTGATTCTGGGTGTCAGCACCTGGCTGATGTGGTTTATCACCAAAACGCCGTTCGGACAGATTCAGGTGGGTATTCGCGACAATGCCAAACGGATCGATTACCTGGGGTACAAGGTTCCGCAGTCGAAGGCCGTCATTTATGTCTTGTCGGCTTTGTTTGCCGGCGTTGCCGGATCGGTTTACGGCCTGTTTCATAATCTGGTATCGGTGGACGGGTCCCTGGGAATCGGGATGTCGTTTGCACCGATCATCTCCGTGATGATCGGCGGCGTCGGGAGTTTCTTCGGGCCCATTCTGGGCGTCGTGATTTTCCAACTGGTGGATGAATTGATCCTCCGTTACACGGAGAGTACGGAACTGGTGATGGGCGTGATTCTGATCGTGGTGGTCATGTTTATGCCGAAAGGCTTTGTGGGATTGTTTGGACTGCTGCGCGACAAAGTCCGCGGCGGGGGCATCCCGAAAGCGGAGAAGGAGAAGGCGTCATGAATATACTGGAAACAAAAGCATTAAAGCACAGTTTCGGCGCCCTGGACGTCTTGTTCGGCGTCGATCTGCAAATCGAGGAAGGCGAGCGCCATGCCGTCATTGGTCCCAACGGCGCGGGAAAGACGACGCTGTTCAATACCATTACGGGGACCTACCATCCGACGAGCGGGAAAGTGTTCTTCAAGGGAAAGGACATTACAGGCTATCCGCCGCACAAATTGGCGCGAATCGGTATTGGGCGGTCTTTCCAGATCACCAGCACCTTTACCAATCTGACGGCTTTTCAGAATATCCGCCTGGCGATTCTGTCCAAAGACGGCGTTCGTTTTAATCTTTTCCGGCGGGTGGATAAAATGGGCAAGGTGACCGAAGAGACCGATGAGATGCTGAAAAGAATCAACCTGTATGAAGACCGCAATACGCCGGCCTCCGCGCTGTCCTATGGGAAATCCAGAGCGCTGGAAATCAGCATGGCGCTGGCGACGGATCCGGAACTGGTGCTCCTCGACGAGTTTGCCGCGGGAATGTCCAGGGAAGAAACCCAGGACGCCGTGGCGTTGATCCGGAAGCTGACCGAGGGGAAAACCGTCGTGATTATCGAGCATGACATGGATGTGGTTTTCAATCTGGCGGATCGGATCACGGTTTTGCATTACGGGAGGGTTCTGGCAACCGGGAAACCGGCGGAGATTCGCAATAATCAGGCGGTAAAGGACGCTTATCTCGGCGACTTGGAGGTATAGAGCATATGTTACTGGAAGTTAAAAATTTGAACACGCACTACGGGCCGAGTCACGTGCTGCAGGGCATCCATCTGGAGATCGGCGATGGAGAACTGGTGGCACTGCTGGGAAGAAACGGCATGGGCAAAAGTACGACGCTGAAAAGCATCATGGGGCTGGTGAAGCCGACCTCCGGTTCGGTGATGTTTGCGGGTCAGGAGATTGCGGGCTTACCTCCCTATAAAGTCGCCAGAACCGGGATCGGCTACGTTCCCGAAGAAAGAAGAATCTTTCCGGAACTTTCGGTGCTGGACAATCTGCTCCTGGGCGTGAAGGGCGGGAAAATCAAAGATCCGAATGATCCGAATACTTGGACGATCGAGCGGATTTTCCACCATTTTCCGAAACTCGCGGAGCGGACGCATCAGGCCGGGGGAAGACTGTCCGGCGGCGAACAGCAGATGCTGTCGATCGGGCGGTCGCTGATGGGGAATCCGAGGCTGCTGCTGGTGGATGAGCCCACCGAGGGTCTTTCGCCGATTATGGTTCAGGAAGTGCGCAATGTTCTGGAAGAAATCAACAAGGCGGGCGTTTCGGTTCTGCTCGTGGAGCATAACCTGAAAGTCGCTCTGTCTCTGGCGAACCGGGTTTATCTGATGTCCAAGGCCTGCATCGGTTGTCAGGCCGGCGCGCAGGAAGTCAGAGACAATCACGAATTGCGCGCCAAATATCTGGAAGCATAATCAGCGCGGCTGCACATTTCCGTCGAGGGAGGGCTGAAAATGGCTGCTGAAAACAGCAAGGTGATGAATGTTCGTGAAGCGATCGCCGAATTCGTACACGACGGCGATGAATTGGTGATCGGAAACTATACGGTGGGAAGTTGCGCGGAACTGGTTTATGAAGTGGTTCGTCAGGGACGCCGGGGGCTCACGCTCTATTCGCAGTCCGGCATTTTCGACGTGGAAGTGCTGGTCGGCGCCGGCTGCGCCGATAAACTGATCAGTACGTACGTGCTTCGCGCGGGCGGGAAGAAAGGCGGGTCGGCCGTCGAAAGGGCGATGAATGCCGGAACCCTCCAGGTGGAAGACTACACCAACTTTCAGTACAACGCCCGCATGGTGGCGGGCATGCACGGATTTTCCTATATCCAGGTTCTGGAAGGCGCGATGGCCACGGATATTTTCCGCAAACGCAGCTTTATGGGGGAGAATAAATTCCGCGTCATTAAATGCCCCTACACGGGGAAGGACCAGTTGACGGTTCCGGCGGCCAATCCCGACGTTTGCATCGTCCATGTGCAGCGGGCGGACCAGTACGGCAACGCCCAGTACTGGGGGGCTCTGGGCAGCGTCGCCGCCGCGGCGCTGGCCAGCAAAAAGATTGTCGTTTCCTGCGAGGAAATCGTGGAGCATGATATCATTCAGTCCAGCCCTCATCTGACGATTATTCCCGCCTATCGGGTCAACGCGGTTTGTGAGGTTCCCTGGGGCGCCAATCCCACTGAAGTGTTGGGCTACTACAATATCGATCAGTTCATGTACGGCCTGTTCATGATGATGGACGGTACGGCCGACGGCCTGAAGGCCTGGATGGACGAATGGGTGTTCGGCTGCGAGAACCGCGCCGCCTACATCGATCACTATGTCCAGAAATTCGGCAGCAAGATTCTCGACGGCATCCGGTGCAAACCCTACTATTCGGCGCCGGCGAATTACGGATCAGCCTTTACCTCGCGCTGGGACAAGGACGGACGGGAGCGGGCGATGGGCATGACGCTTGCCGAGTTTGAACAGACCTTGAAGGAAAGGGGGAAACTCTATGACTAAACCCTACACGCTGCAGGAGCTGCTGGTGATCGCGGTCGCCAAGGAAATTCACGATTACGAGAACGTGATTCTGGGCGTCGGACTGCCGACGACGGCGGGTGCGCTGGCCAAGGCCCTGTATGCTCCCCATGCGACGCTCATGATGGAATCCGGCATCATCGATTTCGAGCCGCTGTTGCCGCTCAATCACATCGCCGACGCGCATTCCTGCCGGGGGTTTTCCTACGCCACCGATTTGTTTTCCGCCTTTACCATGACGTACCGGGGGTTTGTGGATGTCTGCTTCCTGGGAGTGGGGCAGGTGGATCGATACGGCAATCTTAACACCACCTGTATCGGCGACTATTACAAGCCGACCATGCGCCTGCCGGGTTCGGGCGGCGCGTGTGATTTCCTTTCCTACGCCAAGCGCACGGTGCTTACCATGCTGGGCGGCAACTTCGTGGAAAAACTCGATTACTTTACGTCGCCCGGCTATCTTGAAGGAGGCAACAGCCGGGACGAATCGGGGCTGTTCCCCAAGGGGTCCGGCCCGTCAATGCTTCTTTCGACCAAAGGGGTATTCCGGTTCGATCCCGTGACCAAGGAAATCTATCTGGCCCAGATTCATCCCCGCGTGAAGATCGCGGACGTGAAGAAGGATGTTCCCTGGGACTTGAAAATCGCTTCGGATCTTTCGGAAACGCCTCATCCCACGGATGAGGAAATCGATTTTATCCGGCGTTTCGCTCCGGCCATGTCGGCCGGACGGGAGCTGGCGATGGAATTGACCATCGCCAATTTGATGAAGCAGGTTAAAGGGTGATTCCTTGATCGGGAGTCGCTGTTTTTGGGGATGCGTTGAAGGGGAAGGGGCGATGTTGAGGGGCGGCCTCCGTCGGCCTGTTCCACGGTAGAATAACTTTAGATCACGAAAGGTGGAGGGTATGAAAACGACTGGAAGAATCATTTTTATGGTTTTGATGAGTGTTCTGCTGATCGGCGCCGGGACAGTCTGCCTGGCGGCGAAGGACCAGAAGGCGTCTAAAGCCAAGGTCGCCAAAACGCAGAAAGCCCCCGCCGCAAAGGCGGCGTTTGACGCGAACAAGATGGGCGATATGACGGGATGGGATCCGGCCAACTGGGTCAACCCCGAAGGGGATACCATCCGCATCGCGGTGGTCTGGCCTCATTCCGGCCCAGGCGCGCTCAATGGCCAGATGGGCTGGCTGTGCGCCACCTTCGTTGCGTATGATCTCAACAAGCGCGGCGGCATTATGGTGGACGGGAAAAAGAAGAAGATCGCGCTGTTCAAGGCCGACTCCCAGTCCAAACCGGACGCCGCCAAGAAAATCCTGGAACGCATGGTTCTGCAGGAAAAAGTCCATGCCTTTATCGGAACCTCGGGCAGCAATATCCAGAAGATCTCCAATGAAATGGCGAACCGCTACAAGATCATCAGCCTCAATGTCGCGGCCCTCGCGGATGATCTCCAGGACGCGACCAATTTCAACCGCTACGCCTTTATGACGTCCGATTCTACAGAAGCGGTCGGCCGGGGAATGGCGTACTATTACGGTCAGATTCGCAAGAAAGAAAAGAAGTTCTACATTCTGTGCCAGGATTATTCGTTTGGCCGCGAGCTGGCCGCCGGCTTCAAGAAGGGGTTGAAAGAGTATTATCCGGAAGCACAACTGGTGGGGGAAGACTACCATAAACTTTTCCTGACCGATTTTGCCCCCTACCTGACCAAAATCAAGGCCTCCGGCGCCGAGGTCATCTGGACCGGCGACTGGACCCCGGATGCGGGGAACCTGCTCAAACAGTCCCGGCAGATGGGCATCAACATTCCCTTTGCGAACATTTTCATGGATGAGCCCATTATGTTGTCGGAAGTCGGCGTCGAAGGGACCAAGGGCCTTGTGAATATTAAGCACTATGAAAAGGCCGGACCGGCTTTTACCAGCCCGGGCATGAAGAAATACTACACTGCGTGGAACACCGAGTGGAAAAAATTTACCGTGGCGCCTTTCAACAGTGTGCTCTTTACCTATCCGTGGGGAACGTTCGGTTTCTGGACGCAGCAGATGTACTGGTTCTTCAGCGTCATGGAGCGGGCCGGCAGCACGGATGCCGAAAAGATCATTCCGGTCTTCGAGGGGGATTCCTATCAGTTTGTGAGCGGCCGTGTGGTGAAGATGCGATCCTGCGACCACAAGGCGATACAGGGATTCCGGGTATGCGAATTCGTGCCGCCCGATCAGCAGAAAATTTCCATGAATATGCCTCCGTATTACTGGGTGAAAGGCAGTTCGATGTGCGGCCCGTCCTGGGATGTTCCGGCGGATAAAGTTCTGCCCTGGATGGATGAAAAACTGGATCGGTGCAAGGGGAAAAGCGCCGCCGAATAATCCGCAACACGCGGGTTGATTCAGCTGTCTGACCGCAAGGCAGCGGGGCCCGTTCCGGCCAGGAACGGGCCTTTTTTTTTAGGCCGTTCGGCCCTGAATTCTACGCTGGTATTTTCAAACAAAAAAGGGTAGTTAACCTTACTGTTTAACGTTAAGGATTGCGTGGCGTGAACGGAAAAAATGAATGTCGACGGGAAAGGAGAGTTTCATGAATTATCTGCTGCAGCCAAAAAAGTATCAGTCCCTGATGTCCGATGAAGGATCCAAGGCCATCATGGAAAAAACCATCGCCTTCTTTGAGAAGATGGGCAAAACGCGCATCACGGAAGATTACAACAAGAAAGTCTGGTATCGAGAATTCGTTGATTTTATCGGCAAGGAGCAGATATTTGCCAAACTTCTCACCCCCAGTCCATACGGGGGAGGAGATCCGGATTGCCGCTGGGACACGGCCCGCAACAGCGAATACAGTGAATTGCTGGCCTTTTACGGGTTGGGCTACTGGTATTGTTTCCAGGTGAGCATTCTGGGGCTCGGACCGATCTGGATGAGCCCCAATGAAAAAGCCAAGAAAAGGGCCGCGGAATTGCTCAAAAAAGGCGCCATCTTTGCCTTTGGTCTGTCCGAAAAAGCGCATGGGGCGGACATCTACTCAACGGAAACCAATCTGACGCCCAAACCGGACGGAACCTGGGTGGCCAATGGGGAAAAATACTACATCGGCAACGGCAACGAGGCGGAAATGGTCTCCACGCTGGGCAAGGTGAAGGACGGCACCGACGATTACACTTTTTTTGTCACCAATTACCGTCACAAGGCCTATGAACTGAAAAAGAACGTCATTTCCCACCAGGAATATGTTTCCAATTTCGCGCTTCATGATTACCCCATCACCGAAGACGATATTCTGTCGCGCGGACCGCACGCCTGGGATTCCGCGCTCAACACCGTGAATATCGGCAAGTTCAACATCGGCCCGGCCTCCCTGGGCGTCGCAGAGCATTGCTTTTATGAAGCCATTACGCATGCCGCAAACCGCGTACTTTACGGAATTCCCGTGACCGCCATGCCGCATGTAAAGAAGAATTTCATGGATGCCTGGCTGCGCATTGTGGGCATGAAGCTCTACCAGCGCCGTGCCACCGATTATTTCCGAAACGCCAACGCGCAGGACCGCCGCTACCTGCTCTACAACCCCACCAGCAAGATGAAGGTGACGCTGCAGGCCGAGGACGTGATCAATCTTCTGTGGGAAGTCATTGCCGCCAAGGGGTTTGAGAAGGACACCTATTTTTCCCTTGGTGCCAGCGATATCCGGGGGCCTTCCAAACTGGAGGGGACGGTTCACGTCAACGTTCAACTGATCCGCAAGTTCATGAAGAACTATTTCTTCAATGCCGCCGCTTATCCTCCGGTTGCGCCTGATTTCTCTCTGAAGGATGATATGTTTCTCTTCAATCAGGGACCAACCAAAGGTCTGGGGTCCGTTCAGTTCCATGACTACAAACCTGTTTTCGAAGCGAACAAACAGCTTCCCAATGTGGCCATTTTCATCAAGCAGATTGAGTTGTTCAGGGAATTGCTGGAGAAAGCGGGCCCGGACAAGGCCCAGGATATGGATCCGCTGTTTTCTCTGCCGTTGGGCGAAATGTTCTCCATCGTGGTTTACGGCCAGTTGATCCTGGAACAGGCCCAATTTGACAATATCGATCCCGACGTGCTCAATCAGATTTTTGATTTCATGGTGCGCGATTTCGCCCGGTTCGCCCTGCAGATCTACGGAATGCATAATACCAAAGACGAACAGCGCGTCTATTGCAAGGAAATCATGCTGATCAAGGCCCAGGGGGATGACGCCCAGTATGAACGGGTCTGGAATCGATATGTCTATGCGTTAAACGGCGAATACGAGATGAATGAATAGACGGGGGCTTTCAGGACCGTCGCCCTGTTGTAAAATGAAAGAAGGGGAGAGGGGCAATGCTTCTCTCCCCTTGCAATATGAAGAAGGCTTTTTATGGAAAGAAGGTGTGAGTCCGGCCCGGTCCCCAAAGCCGGCCATGCATCGAAAAGCCTTCTGATGTCGAGGGCTTACAAAATCATTGCCTGTCTGCCGAAGGTATGATAGCGTCCCGCCTCAAGCGGCTTATCAGATGGAAAGCGGAAACCAAACATGAAAATACGGGTTCTGGGTTGCCACGGCTCACAGTTGCCGAATCATAATACGACCAGTTTTCTCGTCGGAAAAAACCTCTTGATCGACGCGGGCGCCATCACGCAGGTGCTGACGCTTCGCCGGCAGCTCCTCATCGATTGCATACTTGTCACGCACGCTCACCTGGACCATGTGCGCGACATTATGTTTTTGGCGGACAATCTCTGTTTTGCGAAGCGAAAGACCCCCCTTCGTATTTGCAGCAGCCGGGGAATCATTGAAAACATTCACCGACATCTGTTCAATAACGTCATCTGGCCTGATTTTACCGCCATTCCCAGCGCTGCGAAACCCACGGTCCAATTTGAAATTCTCTCCCCCGGCCGGTTCAAGACGCTGAACGGGTGGCGGGTGAAGGCCATTCCGGTTCATCATACCGTGGAAACCATGGGATTCTGGATAGAGTCGAAGGAAAAGGCGGCCCTTTTTCTGGGGGATACGGGGCCTACCGATGAGGTGTGGAAATTTGCGGAATCCGCAAAAGACCTTCGGGCGATTTTTGTGGAAACGTCTCTGCCTGGGGTGATGCAAAGCCTGGCGGATAAAACCGGTCACCTCACGCCCCGGACGCTTGCGGCGGAGCTGAAAAAACTCAAAGACGCAAGACCGGATATTTATCTGTATCACATGAAACCAAGGTACGCGGGCGCCATCCGCCGCGAAGTCGCGCGCATTCCTGATCGAAAAATTCACATCATTCAAGACGGCCAGGTCATCCGTATTTAATTACCGGCAACCCCATGAATCCCCTGAATCCCGGCGCATATCTTTCCGGTCTGAACATCGACGTCATGCGATTCGGCCTGAAGACGATTACCGGACTTCTGGAGCGATTCGGCTCTCCCCAGAACGATTATCCCGCGGTGCTGATCGGGGGCACCAACGGCAAAGGATCAACGGCCGCGATGGCCGCTTCCATCTTCAAAGAAGCTGGTTTCCTGACCGGGCTCTACACATCGCCGCATCTGGTGGACGTCCGGGAGCGGATTGCGCTGAACGGAAAAAAGATTCCAAGGCGCGATCTGGGCCACATCCTCTCGGAAATTCAGGCCAAAGCCTGCGGACCCGTCTCCTACTTTGAAGCGCTGACCGCGGCTGCGTTTATTTATTTTCAGCGGGCGCGCGTAGATATCGCGGTGATGGAAGTAGGTCTCGGCGGCAGGCTCGACGCGACGAATGTCTGCCGGCCGCTGGTTTCCGTCATCACCAACATCGGACTCGAGCATACGGCTTATCTGGGACGCACCCTGACGGCGGTGGCGGGAGAAAAGGCCGGAATCATCCGGCGGGGGGGAGTCTGTGTGACCGGCGTGACACAAAAGCGGGTCACCGACCGTTTGGCCTCCATTTGCTGCCGGAAAAAAGCCCGGCTTTACCTTCTGGGGAGGGATTTCAAAGTCATTCGGCGGACGGACGGCCGGATGGACTATTCCGGGATTTACCGGACGATCAGCGGACTGCGTGTCCCGCTTTTGGGAGGGCACCAGCTGGCCAACGCGGCGCTGACGCTGGCCGCACTGGAAATCGTTGAGGAACACGGCTTGAAGATCGGTGATGCGGCCGTTGTTTCCGGCCTGATGAAAACGCGCTGGGAGGCCCGCATGGAAATCCTTCACGACCGGCCGGTTTTTTTGCTGGACGGAGCGCATAATCCTTCCGGCGTTCGGGCCGTATGCCGTGCGCTGCAAAAAGATTTTTCCGCAAGGCGATTGATCCTGGTCTTTGCCGTTTTGTCGGACAAGGACTACCGCTCCATGCTGAAAAGGATCGCGCCTTTGGCCGCCGTCACGATCCTGCCGCCGCTGAAAACCCCGCGGGCCTTGCCCCCGAAGCGGCTGGTCCGCGAGATGAAGGAAATGGGCTTTAAGGGGTTGGCGGCCAAAACAGTTGATGAGGCGGTCCATAAGGCGCTGGATATGGCGGGAGAAGATGACCTGATCTGCGCCCTGGGATCTCTGTATCTCGCGGGAGAGGTCAAACAGTCGTTTCATCAAATGAATTCTTGTGGTAAAGCCTGACGCGTCGGTAGCTGTAAAGTGAAGAGCGAAGCGCGGGGTTTTTTCGATGCCTGCGTGTCATAACGAACAGGGATGAAGAATTTGCAGGTTTTGCTGAGACGATATACGGCCGCGATTCTGGGGATGATCCTCTGTATCTGGCCTGCGCCGGGCATCTGGGCCCAGGACCTGAAGATGCCCGGAGACGCGCCGGTGAAAATTGAAGCGGATGAGCTGTCCTACGATCAGGAAAGAGATCTGTACGTTGCGCAGGGGAATGTTGCCATTACATACGGCGACGGCGTTCTGACCGCCGCCCGCGCCGAATATAACCGCAAAAGCAATCTGGCGACCGCCGAGGGGAATGCCTTGCTCCGAATGGCCCAGGATTCACTTGCCGGCGACAAAATCGTGGTCAATGTTGAAGACAAAACCGGCGTGGCCTATAACTCCAAAGCCTTTTACGCACGCAACCATTTCTACATCAGAGGCAGCAGAATCGAAAAAACCGGCGAGAGCACCTATTTCATCGAGGAACCGGTGGCGACAACCTGCGACGGGGATAAACCGGACTGGGAAATTGCCGGACATTCGATGAATGTGACGCTGGAAGGGTATGGACTCATGAAGGACGCCCGGCTGAAGGCGAGGCATTTGCCGGTCTTTTATACGCCGCTGGTCGCTTTTCCCGCAAAAACCAAGCGCCAATCGGGATTTCTTTTCCCCTACCTGGGCTATTCCAAAGATAAAGACGGCCTCGATATCGAAATTCCCTTTTTTTGGGCGATCGATCCCCGGAAGGATGCAACGTTCTTTTCGCGTTACATGGAGAAAAGAGGATACAAGCAGGGAGTTGAATTCCGCTATTATGCCGGCGAAAAATCCTTCGGCACCCTTTACGGCGATTTCATGGAGGACAACAGGCAGGTCACGGAAACCGCCGCGGTCGGCAGCCAGAGCCGCGACTGGCAGGGAATGCACAGGCGCTGGTCGTATTATCTGAATCATCAGACGAATTTTGATTCCCAGTTTTACGTCCGGACAGACTTGCGGCGCGTTTCCGATTCCTGGTATTTCCGGGATTTCAATGCCCACAATTATTATCTGTCCAATTACGCCGTCTCCGAAAAAGATCCGTTCCGGAAGGTTCCTTTTCAGGGAAACGAGTCTCTGCCGTCCCTGGAATCGTCCGCCAGGATCTACAAAGGATGGAACAATTTCAGCCTGATGGCCCGCGTCAACTCCACGGACGACTTTTCCGCCGTCAATAACGACCGGACGCTCCAGCAGTATCCGGAAATTGTATTCACAGGCATCAAACAGCCTTTTCTTTCCACGCCCCTGTATTACGAATGGACGGGCAACTATGATTACTTTTACCGGGGCGAGGGGCAGAAGGGGCATTACGTGGATGTGGCGCCGACGATCTCCCTGCCTTTCAACGTTTCCCGCTTCGCGAAGGTTACCCCTCAAATCACCCTGCGGGAGGTCTACTGGAACCGCGACGATTCACAGGCCAATTCCGACAATAAAAGCGGGAACCGCACCGTGTACAACGCCGGCCTGAGCATCAGCAGCCGGATTTCGCGCGTGTTTGCCGTCAAGATTCAAAACTTGGACAAAATCAAGCATGAAATCAAGCCGGAAATCTTTTATTCCTATATTCCTGAGGTGAATCAGGACAATCTTCCCGATTTCATACCCTGGGTGAATTCGTTCATGGCCAATTCCCTGTCTTCCAATATCGGCTATACCAATGCCCTGACGGAGCAAAACGCCGTGGCCTGGGCGCTGACCAACACACTGACCGCAAGGGCGAAGAACAAATCCGGAGCGAACAGTTATATAGAATTATTGCGCTTTAAGCTGTTCCAGATGTACGACATCAACGAGGCCAAAAAAGACATGGCCGGCTCGAATACGGAAAGGCGGCCGGTATCGGATCTGGGAATCGAGCTGGATTTGAAGCCGCATCCATATGTTGCCTTTGCCGCGCGAAATAAATACAACCCGTATGTCGGCTGGAAAGAGATGAATTACGATCTTGGTCTCAGCGACTGGCGAGGGGACCATCTAACGCTGGGGTACCGCTATACGCTTGATTATCTTGAGGAAATCAACATGCTCCTCAAAGTCAATCTCATCCGCGGGTTCAGCGGGAACCTGGGCCTGAGGCTGGATCGGTTCAATGACCGAACGGTGGAAAACACCGTTGGCGTGGCCTATCGAACGCAGTGCTGGGGTGTGGGAGTGGACTACACCAAGACCTATGATGACGAAAGATTTATGCTGAAATTCTCCCTGGCCGGACTGGGCGTATTTTAAGCGGAGCTCGCGGTTTGTCCGGGCACGGCCTTTTTAAGATCGTTTTGAAAACGAAAACACGAGCCGGGCGTGCCGAATCAAAAAAATCAAAACATTTTCCTTGACAAAGAGCGTGGAATTGCATAGCTTCCACCTTTAAATTTTTTACTAGGCGGCGGTTTATGAACAAAACATTTTCAGCAAAAGCCGGTCAGGTCAAACAGGATTGGTACGTGGTTGACGCGTCCGGCAAGGTACTGGGGAGGCTGGCCAGCGAGATCGCCCTGCGCCTTCGGGGCAAGCATAAAGCGGTTTATACGCCGCATGTCGATACCGGCGATTTTATTGTGGTCGTCAATGCGGAAAAGGTGACATTGACCGGCAAGAAGCTCACGGACAAGATTTATTATTCCTACTCCGGTTATCCGGGAGGGCTCAAGGAAACAGCCGCCGGAAAGATGCTGGCCGCAAAACCTGAAAATCTGATTCGCATGGCTGTGGCCGGAATGCTGCCGAAAAACAATTTGGGCAGAAAGATGCTAAAGAAGCTGAAGGTTTACAGCGGTAACGCGCATCCGCATGAAGCCCAGTGTCCGCAAAACCTGGCCGTTTGAGAGTCCGGGTTATCCATTGATTAATTTATTTTGGGAGAAGTCATGACAGTACAGCGTTTTTATGCAACCGGAAAGAGAAAGAGCGCTATTGCCCGCGTTTATATGAAATCGGGCAGCGGCAGCATTGTGGTGAACAAAAGGAACTATGAAGAATATTTTACGCGTCCCAGCCTCAAGATGATCATCCGTCAGCCTCTGGAGATCACGGGGAAAAAGGACCAGTTCGATTTTTACGTCAATGTCAGCGGAGGAGGCGTGGCGGGTCAGGCCGGAGCGGTGAAGCATGGGATTTCCAAAGCGCTTCTGGAATGCGACGCCGAACTGCGCCCCATTCTGAAAAAAGCGGGATTTCTGACGCGTGACGCCCGCATCAAGGAGCGAAAGAAGTACGGCCAGCCGGGCGCCCGAAAGAGATTCCAATTTTCCAAGCGTTAATCATCCAGGGGGGCTTCGGGCTCCCCTTTTTTTTGGAGTTTTTTATGAAAATCAAAGCGGCGATATTCGGAGCCAGCGGTTACACCGGGCAGGAACTCATCCGGATTCTGTCCGGACACCCGCAGGTGGAGCTGACGGCCGTCACCTCCAGGCGTTATGCCGGTGTGAAGGTTTCGGACGTTTTTCCGTCCCTTTCCGGCCTGACATTTCTTGCCTACACCAACGCGGGTCCCCGGGAGATTGCGGAGCTTTGCGATGTCGTTTTTCTGGCGCTGCCGCACGGCGTGTCCATGGAGATCGCCCCCGTCTTTATCGAAGCGGGGAAAAAGGTGATTGATCTGTCCGCCGACTACCGGCTGCGGGATCCGGCGACCTATGAACGGTGGTACGCAAAGCATTCCAGCGCCGGCCTGATCGAAAAGGCCGTCTACGGGATTCCGGAGCTGTACCGGGACGCCGTCCGGACGTCGGCATTGATTGCCAATCCCGGCTGTTATCCGACCAGCATTATTCTGGGGCTTGCCCCCGCGCTTCACAGCAAGATCCTGGAGGTTTCCACCATCATCGCCGATTCGGCGTCCGGCGTGAGCGGCGCGGGAAGGGATCCGGTTGTCGGCTCGCTCTTCTGCGAGGTGGACGGGGGATTCAAAGCTTACAAGGTCGGGAAGCACCGGCACACCCCGGAAATCGAGCAGGAGCTCCATAAGCTGGCCGGGGAAAAATTCTTCATTTCCTTCACGCCGCATCTGTTGCCGGTGAAAAGAGGAATTCTGAGCACAATGTACGCGTCGCTCGGAAGAGAGGCGACCGAGGCGGATCTGCACGCCCTGTATGCTTCTTTCTACGCCGGGGAAAAATTCGTCCGGGTCTGTCCGGCGGGAATGTTTCCCAACCTCTCGTCCGTTTGCGGGTCCAATTACTGCGACATCGGTTTGACCGTCGATCCCCGGACGGGCCGGGCGATCATTATTTCCGCCATCGACAATCTGGTCAAGGGAGCCGCCGGCCAGGCCGTGCAAAACATGAATCTGGTCTGCGGGCTGCCCGAAGACAGCGGCCTCGGGATGCCCCCGCTGTATCCCTGACAAAGGTAAAGAAAATGCCACAGAAAATCTACAATACGAAAACGAGAAAAAAGGAGATCTTCCAGCCGGTCCGGGAAGGCGCGGTCGGAATGTACGTGTGCGGCATCACGGCATACGACGTCTGCCATATCGGCCACGCCCGCGCGGCCGTGGTGTTTGACGTTGTTTTCCGTCATCTGAAAGCGCGCGGCTACGACGTGACGTATGTGAAAAATTTTACCGATATCGACGACAAAATCATCGATCGGGCGAATCGGGAAGGCGTCGGCATTGATCAAATCGCACAGCGTTACATCGCGCTGCACAATGAGGACATGGCCGCCCTCAACGTGCTCACGCCGACGGTGACTCCGAAAGCCACGGAGCACATGGAGGACATGATCTCCCTGATCCGAACCCTGGAGGAAAAAGGGATTGCCTACGCGGTGGACGGAGACGTATTTTTTGCGGTCGACAAATTTCCCGAGTACGGCGGATTATCCGGACGAAACCTAGATGAAATGATGGCCGGCGCCCGCGTGGACGTAAACGACAAGAAAAAAAATCCGCTGGATTTCGTGCTCTGGAAGCAAAGCAAAGAAGGCGAGCCCAGTTGGGCCAGTCCGTGGGGATTGGGCAGACCGGGATGGCACATCGAATGTTCGGCGATGAGCCGGCGCTATCTGGGCGAACCCTTCGACATTCACGGAGGCGGCGAAGACCTGATTTTTCCGCATCACGAAAATGAAATCGCCCAGTCCCAGGCGGCGACGGGAAAGCCGCCGGCCCGTTACTGGATGCACAACGGTTTTGTGAAGATCAACGCCGAAAAGATGTCCAAATCCCTGGGGAACATTTTTCCAATCCGGGAGATTGTCCGGCAGTTCCATCCGGAAGTTCTGCGCCTGTTCATGCTGCAGAGCCATTACCGCAGCCCCGTGGACTACTCGGACGCGTCTTTGAGGGAATCCCGGACCGCGCTGATCCGCTGCTACAACGCGCTGCGCATGATCAAAGGCATCAGCGCCGCCGGCCTGAAGCCAAACGGGGGTTCTGTTGAAGCCGCGGGCGGGGAGCCGGCGGGAGAATTCAGGGAGTTTGTGGACCGGTTTGATGCCGCCCTGGACGACGATTTCAATACGGCTCAGGCGCTGGGTTTTGTTTTTGACGCGGCCCGGCTGATCAACCAGCTGACGACCGCGGGAAAAAAGGCGCCGGCGGTTCGGCAGGCGGTCCTGGAGGCGGCCCGGGAAGCCTTCCGTCATTTCGGCGATGTCCTGGGCTTGTTCCAGTACGACCCGGACCGGTTTTTTGAGAGGGACCGCGACATTGAAGTCCAAAAGCGCGGAATCGACGTCGCGCAGGTGGAGGCACTGGTGCTGGAGCGGCAGCAAGCCCGCACCGACAAGGACTGGAACCGCGCCGACGAAATCCGCCGGGAGCTGGCTTCGCTGGGCATCGCGCTGAAGGATGAGGCGGGCCGGACCACCTGGCTGATCGATTAGGGCTTGTTTTTCGTCAAAATAGATGGAAAAGAAAAAAAGGAGTGGTATATAATGCCGTTCATGGCGATCATCATATTTGCGTGCGATACCATCTTCTCCGGACAGTGAGGCAGAGCATGAAAAATATTTCCTCTAAGTGGCCGGTGTTGGCCGTGATCCTCTTCGGGCTTTTTGCCTTCTTCGGTCCGTATTCCGACAGCAAGGTCTCCGCGCGGGACAAAAACATATACAAGGAGATCAAAACCTTCAACGAAGTGCTGGACATGGTTCAAAAGAACTATGTGGACGACATCGATTCGTCGGTGCTGATCCAGGGTGCGATCAACGGCATGATCAAGTCCCTCGATCCGCACAGTGCATTCATGACGCCCGAGCTTTACAAGGAACTGGAAGTCGAAACGCAGGGCCGCTTCGGCGGGATCGGCATTGAAATTACCATCCTGAAGGATGTGCTGACGGTGGTGTCCCCCATTGAAGACACGCCGGCGTTCAAAGCGGGCGTGAAACCCGGCGATTCGATCATCAAGATTGACGGCAAATCCACAAAAGACATAACGATCATGGAGGCCGTGAAAAAACTGCGCGGCCCGAAAGATACCAAGGTGACCATCACGATTCTGCGGGAAAACATGGTCCAGCCGAAGGACATCACGCTGACCCGCGCCGTGATTCAGGTGAAAAGCGTACGGGCAAAGACCTTTGACGATCATATCGGCTACATCCGGATCGCCTCTTTCCACGAGCGGACCGCGCATGACCTGCGCAAAGCGCTGGACGACGTGGCTCTAAAAACCAAGCCCATGAAAGGGCTCGTGCTGGATCTGCGCAATGATCCGGGCGGGCTTTTGACGCAGGCCATCGAGGTGTCCGACATGTTTCTGAAGTCGGGCGTCATCGTGTCCACCCGCGGCCGGACGAAAAAGATGGAGACCAAAACCACGGCGCGCGACGACGGCGATAAGGAAGTCATCGTGCCCGTCGTCGTTCTGGTGAATGAAGGCACGGCCAGCGCGGCGGAGATTGTGGCGGGCGCCCTGCAGGACAACGGCCGGGCGCTGATCGTGGGGACGCAGACTTTCGGAAAGGCGTCCGTGCAGACCGTCATTCCCCTGGAGGACGGTTCCGCGCTGAAATTGACGACGGCCCGGTACTATACGCCCAAGGGCAGATCCATTCAGGCCGAAGGCATTCAACCGGATATCGTCGTCAAACCGGTGCGGTCCTTGGAAGAACCGGAGAACCTTGCGGGGGAAAGGCTTCGGGAAAAGGATCTCAAAGGGCACATCAAACCGGACAAAGAGGATGCGGCGCATCCCGACGACAAAAACGGAAATCCCAGAGAAACAGCCGATCTGGCCCGGGACAATCAGCTCAAGACGGCGATCGATATTTTGAAAAGCTGGGATATCATGAAGAAAAATCTGCCCAAATGAGCATGCGGATCCCGGGTTTCGAAGACGGACGGCGATGAAGAAAAAGATCAACAGGGCGACGACCGTTCTGGTCGTTCTGATCGTTTTGGCGCTGGGGGCCATCACTTTCATGGTCCTGTCGGATCGTGAAGAAACGGCAAAAGACGAGACGCCGCGTTTGGCGAAAAAACAGGCAAAGCCTTCCGCCGACGGCCGGACTGCGGAGAAAGCACGGACCCGCGGGGCAAAAGACGCCGCGCCGTCCGAAGGCGGCGGAAGCAAGGAAGGCGCTCTGCTGGCCAAGGCCGTTCCGCCCCGACCGGTCAGCCGGCAGGTGGCCGTCATTATCGATGATATCGGCCAGGACATGAAGCCGGTGCGTGAACTGCTGGCTATTGACGCGAACATCACATTTGCCGTTTTGCCGCTTCTTCCCCATTCACGGGAAGCCGCGGAAGCGATTCATCGGGCCGATCGTGAAGTGCTTCTGCATCAACCCATGGAACCTCTTTCCTATCCGAAGGAAAAACCGGGCAGCGGCGCTCTTTTTACGGATATGAACGATCAGGAGATCCTCTTTCAACTGGAGCGAAACCAGGCGTCCGTGCCGTATGCCGCCGGCGTCAACAATCACATGGGGTCCAAATTCATGGCGGACGAGGAAAAGCTGACGCTGGTTTTTCGTGAGTTGAAAAAAAACCATCTTTTTTTTATTGATTCCCGGACCACCGGGAATTCGAAGACGGAATCGGCGGCGCGCAGGACCGGTCTGACCGTTGCGTCCAGAAAAATCTTTCTGGACAATGAACGGGACTATTCCAGGATTTACCGGATTCTCATGGAGGCGGCCCGGACATCGGACGGAAACGCGCCGCTTATCGTGATCGGCCATCCCTATCCTGAAACCATTCGGGCCGTCCGGGATGCCAGCAAAGTCTACCGGGAACAGGGAATCACGATCGTTCCCGTGTCGTCGTTGCTCGGGGAACCGAAGCCGGAAGGGGCATTCTGAAAACGCTGGATTTTCCCGAAAGCGAAAAGCGAAAGCAATCGTCTCCTATGCAAAAAAAACTCATTCCTTTTCTGATCGGCGGATTGCTGCTTTGGGCGATGCTTGCCGGCTGCGCTTCTTTTCCCGCCCGACCCCAAACGGCGCCAGGCCCCGCCCCGGAGACGTATTCCAAAGAGGCCGCCTACCATTATTCCCTGGCCGTGTTGTCCAGGCTGGACGGTCGTCCGGCCGAATCCATCGATCACATGAAGCGTGCGCTCGCCTTTGCTCCCGGTTCGCCTTACTTGAATACCGAGCTCGTCTCGCTGTATGTTGAAAACGGCGATGTCGATCAGGCCCTGGCGCTCGGCGAGGCGCTCCTGCCGACGCAACCCGGCAATATCGAACTTCGTTCCATTATGGGCGGCCTGTATTTCAATCTGCGCGAATACGACAAAGCCATCCGGCAATATCGGACCGTCACGGAAATGGATCCGGCCAATACCGTCGCCTATCTTTATCTGGCGACGATTTACAGCCAGGAAAAGAAATATGACGAAGCCGAACAGGCCTACCGGAAATTGCTGGCGCTGGATCCCGATCACATCATCGGGATGTTTTATTACGCCAAAACCCTGAGCCAGATGGACCGCGCGGCGGATGCGGAGAGGCTCTATCAGAAAATCATCTCGCAAAGGCCGGCCTTTGAAGCGGCCTGGACGGGTCTTGCCGCATTGTATGAAAGCCGGAACCGGTATGATGAGGCCATCGGCGTTTACCGGCGCTATCTGGAGATCCATCCCGCCCGGATCGGCATCCGCGTGAAAATCGCGGAACTGCAGATGAAAGCGAACCGGGCGGAAGCGGCGGAAAAGGAACTGCAGGAAGTGTTGAAGATCAACCCCGACAGCCGGGAAGTGCTCATGGCCCTGGGGCTTTTGTATTATGATATGCGCCGGTATGACGAGGCGGCCGACCGGTTCCTTCTGCTTTTGGAGAAAACACCCGGCGACGACAAGCTGCGGTACCTGCTGGCCAGCGTTCTGGAGCAAAAAGGCGATCGGCCCAAGGCCCTGGTCGAGTATCAGAAGATCTCCCCGAAATTTGAATTGTATGCCAATGCCCAGATTCAGGCGGCCAAGCTGATGAAGATGGAAGGAGATTCCACGGGCGCGGTCGGGGTCATCCGCCGGGCCATCGGACAAAGGAAAGACCAGGCCGTGCTGTACCTGTATCTGTCGTCGCTGTATGAAGAAAATAAAGATATGGCCGCGGCGGAAAGAACGGTTCGGGAAGGCATCGGGCTTTTTCCCCGCGATACGGACCTGCATTACCTTCTGGGAGTGCTGCTGGAGAAAACGGGCCGCTTCGAGGAAAGCATTCAATCCATGAAACAGGTGCTGGTCATCGATCCGGGCAATGCCGATGCCCTCAACTTTATCGGCTACAGCTATGCCGACCGGGGGATTCACCTGGACGAGGCCGAGCAAATGATCGCTCAGGCATTGAAAATCAAACCGGACAACGGCTACATTCTGGACTCCATGGGGTGGGTGCATTTCAAGAAGAACAACCACGAAAGCGCCCTCACATACCTGAAGAAAGCCCTGGAGTTTCTGCCGGAGGATCCCAGCATCATGGAGCACCTGGGGGATGTTTATTTCGAAGCCGGCCGCCGGGAAGAGGCGCTGGAATGGTACCGGAAGGCCATGAAGAAGGATCCGGACAACCGCCGCCTGAAGAACAAGATGGAACTTTTGAAACCTTAGAGCCGCCGTTATCCGCGTCCAACCCGCTCAGGATGTGCCGCATGCGTTATGGATATGCTCCCGCCGCCGGGATCATGGGAATATGGTTCCTGTCGCTTCTGGTTTGCGGATGCGCAGCCGGACGCGTATGGACGGAACCCGCGGTATCTCCGGGCTCCGCGGAGATGATCGGGCAGTCTCATGGAGAAATGGGCAGGGTGGTCGCCACGGCGCGGATAGACCTGTCCACGGCTCAGGGGCATTATCCGCTCCGGGCCGCTCTGATTTTGCAGAGGCCTTCCTATCTCCGTCTGGAGGTGCTCCCGGTGATCGGCACGCCTGATTTTTTTCTCAGCGCGTCGCCCGAAGAGATGAGGATATGGATTCCGTCGCAGAATGAATTTTATGCGGGAAGTCCATCCGCTCGAAACATGACCCGCTTCTTACCCTGGACGCTTGATCTTGAAGATCTAGTGATGATTCTTTCCGGCTCGTACCCGAGCCTCGACGCGGCCGGTGTATCCTACGGTCATTGTGCGGAGGACGGGGGCCTGCGCGTGGACATGAAAACGGTCTCGGGACCTTCGCAAACGATCTGGATGGAAAGAAACGGACAGTTGAAGAGGCTCGTCCGTTATGGTCCGGATGGAAAAGAAATCTATTCGGTGCGGTATGAGGATTACCGGCCGGGGCTTGCCCTGGCCGGTAAGATGATCATTCAATGGGCGGACGGGGCGACGTCCGCGTCGGTGGAATACTCCGATCTGAAGATCGAGCCGCCGTCGGATCGGTCGGTGTTTACGATGCCGGCTCCGGACGGCGTGAAAATCATCCGTTTGGATTGAAACCGCGGCGATGGTTGCAAAAAGTGCCCGCCGCCGGGAAAAATTCGCGTTCCTATTTGATTTCCTGAAGTTTGGAGCGGGCGATTCTGGCCTGGCTGGTATTGGGATAATCCTTGATGACCTGCTGCAAAAGAAGTCTGGCGCTGGTCTTGTCGCCCAGGTTTTGAAAACAGATGCCCTGCTTTAGAAGCGCGTAGGGCACTTTGTTGCTGCTGGGGAATTTTTTGGTTACTTTTTCGTATTCCAGAATGGCTTTTTCATAGTTTTTTTCAAAGAAATGGCACTCGCCGATCCAGAACTGGGCATTGTCGGAATACTCGCCGGTGGGATACGACGTCAAAAAGTCCTGAAAAGCCTCCCGGGCTTTCGTGTAATGGCCGTTCTTGAAGGTCTGGTACGCCGCCGCATAGACCGCGGCCTTGCCCTGTTTTCCCGAATCCTTGCCGGAAGCGCCGCCGTCTGCGGCGTTGGCCGATTCTTTTTTCCCGATTTCCAGGAAGTTTTCGATGAAATTGATTTTCACCAGCAGGTGGTCGATTTTTTCCTGAACTTCCGCGTCTTTCTTGGGATCCCGGCTGATTTCCTTCTTCAGGGTCTCGACCTGGCCCCTGAGCTGCTGCACCTGCTCGCGCAGGTCCGAGAAATTGGCGCTGGTGTTGGCGTTCGTCTTGCGCAGGCCGGCCAGATCTTCGGTGTTTTTCGCCTGCGCTTTCTGCAGGGCGGACACCCGTTCGTCCAACCGGGTGTCCGCCTCGGCAAATTTTGCTTCCATCTGCCGGTTCAGCTCCATGCGGAGCTCCTTTAAATCCGAAGAAGTCGCGCATGCGGCGAGGGACAGCGCCATCACCGGCAGTATGAAATACCCGAAGCGTTTCAAAAACATCATTTTGTTGCAGACCCGGTTATTTTAACAGGAACTGCGCCCGTCGGTTCAACGCCCAGGCTTCCTCAATGCTGCGATTGTCCAGCGGGCGTTCCTTTCCGTAGCTGATGGTTTCAATCCGGGAAGCGTCTATGCCCAGATTGACCAGGTACTGTTTGACTTCCTGCGCGCGTCTTTCACCCAGGGCCATGTTGTATTCGGCCGTTCCTCTTTCGTCGCAGTGCCCCTCGACGACGATTTTCGCGGAGCTGTTTTTGGTGAAGATTTCAGCGTTGGCTTTCAGAATTTCTCGCGCGTCCGGCCGGATGCTGGATTTGTCGTAGTCAAAGTAAACGTTCTGCAGGTTCAGATCCAGCAGAGCCTCCGCGTTCTTTTTGGCCCAGGCCGCGCGGGCCGCCGCCGCTTTTTTGGCTGCTTCTTCTTTGGCCGCCTGTTCCTTCAGAGCGGCTTCCCGGTCGGCGGCTTCCTTGGCTTTCTGGGCGGCCTCATCGTCGGTCGTTACGGCCGCCGGAGCGCCTTGCTGCGCAGCCGCCACCTTCTGTTCCTGTATCGCCGTCTCATCCTTCACCACCGCCTTTTTTTCCGCGCAACCGCTGAATATGGTTAAACTGAAGACTAAAATCAGAAGTAATCCTATTGCAGTAAAATGCTTCTTCATGATGTTCTCCTTTCGTTATTTGATGGTATGTCGGAATTTCCGCGGATTAAAACATAACTTACGGCCTTCCGTCAATAAAAATTATGGAATCTTAACGTTCCCCGGACCTTGGGGACCATGACGGCATCACCAGAAAGTCCCTGCTTTCCTTCAGAACCCGGAGGTTCATCCCGTTGGCGTTCATGATGCAGAGGCGGCTTTTGCCGCTTTGCCGGGAGTGGAAAACAATCTGCCGGCCGGAGGGGGACCAGGAGGGATACTCGTTGTCCGCATCGTCGAAGGTCAGCTGAATCAGGTTGTTGCCCTCCTCATCCACGGAGAAAATCTGATACTTCCGGTTGATCAGGCCTTCATAGGCGATTCTTCCCCCCCGGGGAGACCAGGATGGAGAAGTGTTGTAGCTGCCTTCGAAGGTGATCCGTTTTACGTTTTCTCCGTCCGCGTCCATGACGAAGATCTGCGGTGAACCGGAGCGGTTGGATACAAAGGCGATTTTACGGCCGTCCGGGGACCAGGCGGGAGAAACGTCGATCGAATAACTGTTCGTCAACCGCTTCAGATGCATCGTTTCGATTTCCAGGGCGTAAATTTCTTCGTTTCCGTCCTTGCTCAGCGTCAGCAGGATTTTTTTGCCGTCCGGCGAGAAGGAACCGCACAGATTGAGGCCGGGGAAAGAAGCGATGACTTTTTCTTTTCCGGTTTTCAGGTGGCGCAGAAACACCATGGGGCGGCCGTTTTTGTACGACGTGAAAGCGAAATACCGGCTGTCCGGCGACCAGCGGGGCGCAGCGACAATGCTGTGGTCGTTCGTCATGTTTTTCAGGTCGGAGGCGTCATAGTTCATGGTGAAAATATCGGACCCCGATTTTTTTTTGATCACGAAAGCGATTTGGGTGCGAAAGTCTCCTTCATCTCCGGTCAGCGCCAGAAGGATGTCCGATGCGATGGAGAGCCCCGGAGCCTGCGCGCTTCCGGCCGTAAGCGGGTATTTCTTTTCGAAAATCACCTCTCCGCGCGTGACGTCGTAAAGCCGGCTTTCCGCGGACCAGCCGGCACCAGCCGGCTTCAGATGGCCCCGCAGCAAGAAATCGGCGCCGATCACCGACCAGTCGGAAAAGCGGATAACCTCCGGCGATCCCGGCTCAACTCCTTCCAGGAAGCTTTTTTTGTCCAGGATGCGAAAGATTCCCGTCAGGTCGAGATAGCGCCGGACGCTTTCGGCGGGATCCTCCGGGAGGGCGCCCGCCCCCGCTTTGGGGCTTTGGAAATCGCAAATCGCAATGGGAAATTGCTGAAAACCGGGCGCGTCGATGTCGATATAGACCTTGGCGGCGGCGAAGCCGGCCGTACTGAAAATCCACAAGGGGATGAGAAGCAAACCTGTCGCCAGGCGATATTTTTTATCCATAGATGACGATCCTTGCCTACGGGTGCGTCAGCGCAGTTCCGCGGAATGAAACCGGATGCCGATTTCCACTATGCGGCCGGACACCCATCCCCCGGGCGGCGGGAAGGGGGTTGATTTTTGAATCGCGCGGAGAGCCGATTCATCAAAATAGCTGTTGCCTGATCTTTTTTCGAAACCGATGTGCTCCACCGCGCCGTTTTGGGCAATACGCACTTCGATCACCGCTTCCACATTCTTTTTGGGCATCAGGGCGGCGGGCAGGGTCCAGTTTCTTTTCACTTTGGCCCACACCAGACGGCTGTATTCGTTCAACCGCGATGCATATTCCGGCGAGGCCGCCGTTCCCGACATGGCTGAAGCCGCCGGTAAATTTTTGCCATCAGCGGCTTCCTTCTGTTGAATGGCGCGGATCGCTTTTTCGACGTCGGATCTGCCGCTGTCGTCTTTTTTCATGACGAACGAAGAAGGCGAAGCGCCGATATCGCGTTTCAGAATGACGGAGCCGGTCGATGATCCTGTTTTGGAAAGGCTTTTCTGATCCGGAGCCTCCTCATGGCCGGACCGGATGACCTCGGGTCCGACCAGCGAAACGGAATAAGGCGCACCGAACGTCAGTGGTTTTGATGAACCGGGGACCGTTGCGAAAACGGCGGCCATGAGCACGAGGTGAAGAAACAATGAGGCCAGAAACATGTTGCCGGGGCTGCCGTTTTTGCCGAAGTACCTTTTAAGGGGCAGCGGGGACATCATTTTGCGCCCTCGGGGGGCGGCTCGGTGATCATGCCGAGTTTATCGACGCCCGCTTTGCGGATTTCAGACATGACTTCCACCACGAAGCCGTAGGGAACGTTTTTATCGGCGCGCAGAAAAACCTCCCGGTCAATGCGCGCGGCGAAAATGGCCGCCAGCTTGGCGTTCAGGTCCTGCACCGGCAGCCTGGTTTTGTTGAGGTAGATTTCCCGGTTTTCGTTGATGCTCAGGATCAGTTTTTCCTCGGCGAGATCGATGCTTTTTGACTTGACGCGCGGCAGATTGACGTCGATGCCCATGGACAGCATCGGTGCGGCGACCATGAAGATGATCAGCAGCACCAGCATTACGTCCACGAGCGGCGTAACATTGATTTCCGCCATGGATCTTTTTTCGGACTGCCTTCGGCGCGCCTTGTGCATCTTCATCTCACCCGAATCCCGGTTACTTGCGAATCAGATAGCGTTCGACGATGTTCAGAAATTCATCCGCGAAATTGTCCATTTCCTGCACCATCGTTCTGGATTTGTTCAAAAAGTAATTGTAAAAAATGACGGCGGGGATGGCCGCGGCAAGGCCTGCGGCCGTAGCGATCAGCGCTTCGGAGATGCCGGGGGCCACGACGGCCAGCGTCGCCGAGCCTCTCGCGCCGATGGATTTGAAGGTTTCCATGATTCCCCAGACCGTTCCGAACAGACCGATGAAGGGGCTGGCCGAGCCGGTGGTGGCCAGAAATCCCAGTGCGGACTCCAGTTTGGTCATTTCCGTGCTGGAGGCGCGGTTGAGCGCTCGTTCCACGTTGTCCAGAGAGGAGAGGCTGATTTCTTCGGGCCGTGCCGCATCCCGGGAGAGCCGGTTTGCCTTGTTCATTTCCGTGTAGCCGACGCGGAACACCTTCGCCGTCGTGGAGAAGGCATACTTCCTGGAAGCGGGGAGGAGGTCGGAAAGTTTCGTGCTCTTCCGGTATTCGGAATCGAAGGCCTCGTTTTCCAGGCGGATCCTGCGGTAGTCCCGGAATTTGATAAAAATAATCGTCCAGGAAATAATGGAGAAGACGAGCAGGATCAGGAGCACGAACTGAACCATCAATCCCGCATCTAAAATCATGCCCAACAGAGAACCGTGAAAATGGCTTTCCATGTATAACTCTCCAAAATTATTTGCTTTCTAATGCCATGATCCTGTCTGTATTTGCAGGGTAACCTAAAGGAAAAAAAAAGGCTTGTCAATACATCTTTTTGCGGCGGCTAGAGGATTTCCGGCGGGAAGGCGATGACGTCGTCAATGTTCGGCTTGTCGGCCAGAATCATGATCATCCGGTCCAGGCCGAGCGCGATGCCGGCGCAGGGGGACAGGTTTTTCAAAGACGACAGAAACGTTTCCGGCATGGCGTAGCGGGTCTGACTTTTCGCTGCCCGCGCCTCGAGGGCTTCCTCAAAGCGCCGTCTCTGCTCCGTTGCATCGGTCAGCTCCGAAAATCCGTTGGCGATTTCCATGCCGCCGATGTAGAGCTCGAAGCGCTCCGCCACGGCCGGATCATCCTCTTTTATTTTTGCCAGAGCCGCCAGGGGAGCCGGATAATCGAAAAGAAACACCGGGCGCTCGCTGCCGAGGTTGGGCTCGACGTATTCGGTCAAGACTTCGTCAAAGCGGCCGCCGGCCAAAGCGTCGTGCAAACGGACGGGAGCGTACCGACCAAAGGCTTCCGCCACCGTGATTCTTTCCCAGGGAAGCGACAGGTGGATGGTTCGATGCTGCCGGACGATCTTTTCGGGATGACCGGCCTCCGCAAAGGCACATTGGAGAATCGCTTCGCACTGGCTCATGAGGATTTGATAGTCGGCATGGAGGACATACCACTCGAGCATTGAAAATTCCGGCAGGTGCCGGTCGCCTCTTTCGCCCGCGCGAAAGCATTTGCAAAACTGGAAGATTCGGGGATAACCGGCGGCCAGAAGTCTTTTCATGCAAAGTTCGGGAGAGGTCTGTAAAAACCAGCTTCCCGACGGGAGGGCGTCAATGTGTTCCTCCGGAGCAGGCGAGGGGATGCGCAGGGGGGTTTCCACTTCCAGAAAACCCTGCTCGAGGAACTGACGGCGAAGACATTGGGTGAACTCGGCGCGCAGACGCAGGGCCTGCGATTTACGCGCCAGGCGAAAGGAATCCTCCTGACAGATCCTGTTCAAAGCGGCTAGCCTTTGACCCGCGTCAGATATTCTCCCGTGCGCGTGTCGATGCGAATTTTTTCGCCTTCACTGATGAAGGTCGGCACCAGGATCGTGTAGCCGGTCTGCACCTTGACGGGTTTGGTCGCTCCGGACACCGTATCGCCCTTGGCCCACGGCTCGGCCTCGGTGACGACCACCTCTACGAAATTGGGCAGGCTGATGCCGATGGGGCGGTCCTCAAAAAGCAGGATTTCAACTTCGATGTTGTCGAGCAGAAAATTTACCGCGTCTCCGACCTGCTCCTCGGTCAGATAGACCTGCTCGAAGGTTTCATTGTCCATGAAGCAGAATTTGTCGCCTTCCTTGTACAGGTACTGCATCTTCTTTTCGCGCAGGTCGGCCGGCTCGAAAACATCGACGGAGCGGAAGGTCCGTTCAAACTGGCTTCCGGTGAGCATGTTTTTTAATTTGCAACGGTAAAGCGCCTGTCCCTTTCCCGGTTTGACAAAGTTGAACTCGGTGATTACGTAGGGATCATTGTCGATTTTCAGGCGCAGGCCTTTTCTCAAATCACTGGCGGTGTACATAAAAAGTTTTTCTCCTTCGTTGGCGACTCTGAATCAATCTGTTCGCGCTCTTCCTAATCCAATTATTCAAAATTGTCAAAAAAATCTTGATGTTTTCGCAGAGCGCTCCGAATGGACCTAGACAGGGGCCAGAGGGGGACTTTTCCCTCCGGACCGGGCAGATCGGCCGTGTATTGCGGCAGCGCCAAGCCCGAGCAGCTTCGATGGAGTTTTTCCATAAGGGCCAGCCCTGTGCGGACATCCGTGCGGAAATGGCCGCATCCGCGTGCGGGCTCGCAGTGAAAAAGATAATAAGGACGAACGGATATCTTCTGCAAGCCGTTGAGCAGGTTTTGCATGACTTCCGCCGAGTCGTTCACGCCTTTGAGCAGAACCGACTGATTGGAAACCGGAATTCCCGCTTCCTGGATCCGGTTGCAGGCCCGTGCCGCATCCGGTGTGATTTCCGAGGGGTGGTTGAACTGGGTGTTGAACCATAACGGCCGATGCCGTTTCAGGATTCGGCAAAGGTTCGGGGTGATTCTCATGGGCAGGACCGCGGGGGCGCGGCTGCCGATGCGCAGCACCTCGACATGCGGTATGGACGAAAACGAAGACAGAATCCCCTCCAGGGATTCATCGTCGAACAGGAGCGGGTCGCCGCCGGAGAGGATGACTTCCCGCACCTGCGGGGTTTCCGATACGTAGCGGATCATTCGGGCCAGGCGGCTTTTGAAGGAACCGGGCTCGGGAACGCTCCAGAATCGCTTGCGGTTGCAATGCCTGCAGTAGGTGGCGCATCGGCGCGTGACGATGGCGAGCACTCGGTCGGGGTAGCGCTGAATCAGATTCGGAACGGGCATGGAGCGGTCTTCCCCAAGAGGGTCGTTTGCCAGACCGGCTGAAAAGGAGTATTCCCGGACATCCGGAATGCATTGCAGGGACAGGGGGTCGTTTTCATGGTCGGGCTCCAAGAGAGACAGGTAGTATGGCGTAATGGCCATGGGATAGCGACGGATGATCCGTTCCATCTGCTGCCGGTTGCCGCGCGGCCTTTCCAGAATCCGGGCCAAGGCAGCCGGGGACGCCGCGCGATGGCGCAATTGCCAGCGCCAGTCCTGCCAGTTTCGGGAAGATCCGCCGGGAAACCGGGAAAAAAAGTTTTTGCGCATGATAACCGTCACTCTTTTCGAGGGTTGCCTATCACAATTTTCCTCCCATGCAAAGAGATTCGCCTCGTGGTCCGGATCAAAAAAAATGGCAAATTTCCCGGCCGTCGTGATATGCTCAAAAAAAAAGAAACGGGGGGATTTTCCATTGGTGTCCATCCAGCAGCGCAAAGAACGAGTGGCGATACTGTCGGTCGCTTCCAATACCGTCCTGGTGATTTTCAAGGTTTTTGTCGGCGCGCTGATCGGCTCCGTGTCCATTCTATCCGAGGCGATTCACTCCGGTATGGATCTCCTGGCGGCGGTCATCGCCATGTTTTCCGTCAAGACATCGCATCTTCCGGCCGACGATGTTCATCCCTTCGGCCACGGCAAAGTCGAAAGCCTTTCCGGCTTGATCGAAGCCTCCCTGATTTTTATTGCGGCCTTCTGGATTATTTTTGAATCCGTCAAGAAACTGACGTCCGCGCAGGTAGTGGAATCTCCCGGCTGGGGCGTTGGAGTGATGCTGCTTTCCGCCGTCCTCAATTATTTTGTATCCCGGCGACTTTTCGCGGTGGGCAAAGAAGCGGATTCCATTGCTCTCATGGCGGACGCCTGGCATTTGCGAACCGATGTCTATACCTCCGTGGGCGTCATGCTCAGCCTGGCCGTCATCTGGATCAGCCATTTCTTCTTTGCCGATCCGCGCATTCACTGGCTTGATCCGGTCGCGGCCATCTTTGTCGCCGTGTTTATTTTGAAGGCGGCTTACGATTTGAGCGCCAAAGCGATCGGTGATCTGATGGATGTGAAATTGTCACCGGACGAAGAGAGGTGGATCCGCGATGTGATTGTCGGCCACAAACCGGATATCCACGGGTATCACCAGCTAAAGACCCGCAAAGCCGGAAACTTTCGTTTTATTGAATTTCATATCAAGGTCGATCCTCAAATGACGGTGGAGGCCTCCCACGGGATCGCCCGTGCGCTGAAGCATGCCATGATGGATCAGTATCCCGCCGCTACCGTGACGGTTCATGTTGAGCCATGTGACGGGAATTGCACGGAAATCTGCACGGCCGGTTGCCTGCTTTCGGAGCCCCGGCGCCTGCAGATTTCGCGAACCGCCCAGCATCGATGATCGGGATGGAGGACCGGGAGATATTTTTTTCAATCATTGACAATCCGGTCCGTGTATAATATGGAAAAACAAATTTTAAAAATTGAAGAGAGGAGTTGCATGATGAAGAAAGCAAATTTTCTGATGCGTTGTTTTGTCTGGTCGGTTTCAGGAATTCTTCTCGCCATGCTGATTACCGGCTGCGGTTTTCTGGGCAGCAGCGTCAGCAGCGCACCGCCCGCTTTAAAAGGCGTCTTTATGGATGGTCCGGTGGGCGGGATTAACTATGCGACCCCGTCACAGAAAGGCGTCACAAAGGCGGACGGCGTATTTGAGTACAGGGCCGGTGAAACCGTTGCCTTTTCCGTGGGCGAACTGGCGCTGGGATCCGCGGCCGGAAAGCCGGTGGTCACCGTGCTGGATCTGGTGCCCGACGCCAAGGATGCTTCCGACCAGCGGGTGGTGAATATTTGCGTGCTGCTGCAGACGCTGGACCAGGATGGAAATCCCGCCAACGGAATCCTCATCAGTGAACAGGCGGCGTCTTTCGTCACGAAATACGGCAAAGAGACGAATTTCAACAAGAATGTAAGGGCGTTTTCTTTTGATGCCGGACTTCGAAGCGTTATGGCCGAATTGAACAACGTGGACGCGTTCGGTGAAACCCCGAGGGCCGTCGTCGCCGGCAAGATTGCGCAGAAACATTTGGAAGAGACGCTTGCCGCGCTGAAAAAGTAGAAAGAACGGAAGGAAAACCAATGCTTTTGAGGCGGCATTTGCCACAAGGGGCTTTTCGCGTGCGTGGAAGAGCCCTTTTTGTATTTCTTCCGGCGTGAAGGCCGCGATGCCTTACTTGCCTTTATACAGATAGCGCTCGAAAAAACGGTTGTAGGCTGTCCATTCCGAGTTTGTGTTGGCGGCGTCGGCCTCGATGAAACTCTCGAATGCGTTGAGTTTGGCGTCGAGGTCGTCCATAAAATGAATGACCAGCGCTTCCCTGGTTTTCGGGCGTTTGGGCGAGCCGAACTCGAATTCGCCGTGGTGGCTCAGGATAATATGTCTCAGTTCAAGCGCGAGCCGCTCGGGAAAATCATCGATCAGGGCTATTTTTTGATTGATCATCTCCACGCCCATGACCAGATGACCGATCATCCGCCCTTCATCGCTGTATTCCACCATTTTGTCGTAGGAAAATTCATAAATTTTGCCGATGTCGTGCAGGATGCCGCCCGCGATCAACAGGTCCCGGTTCAACTGGGGATAATGTTCGGCGGCTTGGTCGAGCAGGCGGACCACGGAAAGCGTGTGCTCCAGCAGGCCGCCCAGGTAAATGTGATGAAACCCTTTGGCCGCCGGTGCTCTGCGGAGTAGATCAGCCGTCTTTTCGTCTTTCAAAAAGGCGTCCAGCAGTTTTTTCAGCGGCTCGGAGGATATCGTGCCGACGAACGCGCACAGGTTTTCGAACATCGCCGCGGTATCCAGTTTGCTGGCCGGCAGGTAGTCCGATGGATCGATGTCCTCCCGGTCGCAGGGTTTGGCCGTGAGGATGGAAATCTGGACTGCGTTTCGGTAGCTTTGCGCGCGGCCTTCCACCGCAATGACATCGCCTTTCTTAAAGACGCGGTCCAGCGCCACGGCGTTGTCCCAGACCTTGGCGTCGATTTCCCCCGTTTTATCCTTGAGCCGGACATTCAGGTAAGCCGACCCTTTCTGGGAAAAGGCCATGTTTTTTTCCGTGACCAGAAACGAAGAAGCAATTTTATCGCCGGGCCGGATGTCTTGAAGATAGAGGTTTTTGGTTTTCAAATGAACCGCCTTTCTGAAGAATGGATCTCAGGGTTTTTCCCGCAGGATCCGGTGGTCTTCTACCCGCACCGTCAGTTTGCTGGCGTCAAAATATTCCATGAGCGGGATGATGTATTTGCGGGACAGTCCGGTTAAATCTTTAAACGTGGCCGGCGTGGCCCGACCGTCCCGGATCAGCTTCGACTTGTAGTCCTCTCGCAGTTTATCCAGGGCCGCCCGCGCGAAACACAGCTCTTCATTGATTTTCACGAGATCGCCGTCCTGGATCATCAGCCGGACGATATTTTGCGCCTGTTCCTTCTGATGGCTGAATCGGGCCATCACATCGGAAAGGGAAGGCGGCGCCAGTCCCGCCTGCGCGTAAACCGATGCGATGTCCTGCCGTAAAGCGTCTTCCTCTCCCTCCAGCCGAACATGATGAGATGCCAGACGGACATGGTCCTTGTCGCTGGCGATCCGTTCCTTCCTGCCGAGGCCGGCGAGGACCATGTTGAAAAGTTTTCCGGATACCGCCTCCGGAAGCGCCGCCTTGAGTTCCTCTTTGGAGATGCCTTCCTTCAGAGGATGGCTTCGGTGATAGTCCGCGAGGCTTTGGATCAGCAATTCCTCCAGGTGCGCGTAAAGGCCTGCGGAAAGCGCCGTGGTGTCTTCGCCGGAGAGCAGAATCGCCCGGCGGTCGGAAAATAATTTTTCCAGTGCTTCCCGGATTTTTTTGACGGACACCCCCAGACGAAAAGCGAGCCTGCGGATGGCGATGCCGGTAAAGCCGGCGCGATCCAGCAGCACAAGGATTTTCTCCGGCAGTGCGCCGCTTTGCAGAATCTTCAGGTCCTCCAGAATTTTTGGATTTTTTCTTTTGTGCTTGCCGGGCTGCGGGTCGAGAATCCGCCCGCCGCCGATGGTCGTGACGGGAGAGTAGCTGCGCAGCACGAAATGATCCCCTCCCACCGCCACGTCTTCGTTCTCCAGAATCAGCTGGGCGAAGGAGGCTTCGCCGGGAGAAAGTTCGTCCGCATCCAGCAGAACGATGCGCGCCATGATTTCCGCTGTGCCGGTGTGCAGGCGCGCCAGAGACCGGTTTTTCAGCTTCCGGGTATTGGAGGACAGGTACTCGAAAAACACATCCAGCCGCTTGGTGGGCCAGGCGGTTTGCGGTCTCACCAGAACATTGCCCCGTTCGAGCGTCGATTTTTCAATGCCCTGAAGATTCAGCGCGGTGCGCTGTCCGGAGAAGGCTTCTTCCGTGGACCGGTTGTGCACCTGAATGCCGCGAATGCGCGCGGATATCTTGTCGGGCAGGATCTGCACTTCTTCCCCGATTTTGATCTTGTCGGAAATCAGGGTTCCGGTCACGACCGTGCCGAAGCCTTTCATCGTAAAAATCCGGTCCACCGGCAGGCGGAAGATGCCGTCATCGGTTTTTTCCCCGAGCCGGCGGACGGTTTTGTCGATTTCCCCAAGCAGTTCCGGAATGCCCTGCCCCTGAGACGCACAGACCGGTACAATCGGGGCGCCGGCGAGAAACGTGTCCTGCAGATATTCGGTGATTTCCGATTGCACCAGTTCCAGCCATTCTTTTTCCACCAGATCGATTTTGGTGAGCGCGACCAGACCGGTCGTAATGCCCAGAAGCGAGCAGATCTGCAAATGCTCCTTCGTTTGCGGCATGACGCCTTCATCCGCGGCGATGACCATCAGAACCAGGTCGATGCCTGCGGCTCCGGCCACCATGTTCCGGATGAACTTTTCATGCCCCGGCACGTCGACGATGCCCAGCGTGCGGCCGGAGGGGAGCGAAAGAGAGGCAAAGCCCAGCTCGATGGTGATGCCCCTTTCCTTTTCCTCCTTGAGACGATCGGTGTCGACGCCCGTAAGAGCTTTGATCAGCGATGTCTTTCCGTGGTCAACGTGGCCGGCTGTTCCCAAAACGAAATGCTGCATGCTTCTTCCCGCTGGTTCGCTTCTCAAGATAAATTCAAATAACAAACTCCTCTCATTTTAACAACCAGTTATTTATGGAAGCGGCTTCGCCCCGAAAACGGGCCGTGATTTACTTCTTGAAAATGCAGTTTGGAATTGTTAGAAAAACAACCAGAGGTGATCTTTGCGCATTCTGGGAGTGGATTACGGGGAAAAGCGAATCGGTCTGGCGGTGAGCGACGAGCTGGGATTGACCGCCCAGGGGCTGCCCACGCTGATTCGCAAAACCAGGAAAAATGATCTGGAATTTTTACGCCGGTGCCTCCTCGATTATTCGGTGCAGAAAATTGTCATCGGCTATCCGGTGCGCATCGACGGTTCGGAAGGCATTCAGTGTGAAAAAGTCAACCGGTTTGCCCGGTGGCTTGCTGAAACTTTTATGCTGCCGGTGACGAAATGGCCGGAAACCCTGACGACCAAAGAAGCGGAAGACATTCTGAGAACCTCCGGCATCCGCTGGCGCAAGCGGAAAGATAAGGTCGATCAACTGGCGGCATGTCTGATTCTGCAGGATTATCTGGACGACGCCGGAAGGCGCGAACCGGGCTGAGCCCGGCCGGACTTGCCGTTTTGGCGCCAGGGGATGAGCCGTGAAATCCAAGACAAGAAAAGCGCTGTTTTACCTTTTGTCCCTGCCCGCGATCGTGGTCGTCGTGTTGGGCGCGCTGTTGTTCATCTATGCCGTGACGCCTTTGGATTCGGCGAAAGATAAAAGCATTGTGGTGGACATTCCTACGGGCTCCAGCCTGATTCGGGTCATCAACATTCTCCACGACGCGGGCCTGGTCCGGAACCGGTTTCTGTTTCATGTATTGGTCACCGTAAAAGGAGGAGCCCGGTCGGTGCGTGCCGGGGAGTATGAATTTGCCGCGAACCTTTCTCCTTCCATGCTTGCGGACAAGCTTCTTCATGGAGACATCAAAAAATATCGCGTCACCGTTTTTGAAGACAGTTCGCTTCCGCAGGTCGCCTCGCGTCTCATGGAATACAAATTGATCAACGAAAAGGACTTTTTTGAACTGGCGCAAAACAGGGAATTTTTGTCATCTCTGGGCATCCAGAGTTCCTCGATGGAAGGATATCTTTTCCCCGACACGTATTTTCTGGACCGGTCCATGACTACCCGCCAAATCATGCGCATGATGGTGGAACGTTTTCAGGCCAGGGTCTCTCCGGAAATGATCCGTCAGGCCGCCCAAAAAGGATTGAATGTAAATCAATTCGTGACCTTTGCGTCGTTGGTGGGCAAGGAATCCGGATATGCCGCGGAAAAGCCTCTGATTGCGGCCGTTTTCTACAATCGTTTGAAAAAGGGGATGCCGCTCCAGTGCGATCCCACGGCCGTTTACGACCTCAAGAATTTTACGGGAAAAGTGACGAGAGCCCACTATAAGCGTGAATCTCCTTACAATACCTACCGGATTCGCGGTCTGCCGCCCGGGCCCATAGCGAGCCCCGGGCTGGATTCTTTTCAGGCGGTTCTTCATCCTGCGGACGTGAATTACCTCTATTTTGTTTCCAAAGGGGACGGAACCCACTTCTTTTCCTCGTCACTCATCGCCCATCATGACGCAACAATCCGTTTTCGCAACTTGATGAAACGCGAAGAGAAAACGGACGAAGCGGTCCGGTAGTCAAAACAGATTTTTATCTATCTAATATCATTGATCTATTGTTAAGACAACGTTTTTGATTTTCGCCGGTCTAGGCGGTGCTGTGCGTCTGATTTTGCAAACCGGCTGACTCCACCGGCGCGCTTTCCCCGTTTTCCCAGTGATATTAACTTATTCGATAATCAAAAAAGATTTACTTTTTTCTTGACAAAGCGATTTTCCCTCTTTATAGTTGGCCACGTGGAGTAAAGTGGTTTATTGTGGAGGGGGAGGTGTAATGTCTGTATTTCGTGGGCATTATCATCACACGATCGACGAAAAGGGAAGGATTATTTTCCCGTCCAGGTTCCGTGAAACCTTTGCCGAGCATTATGACAACAAAATGGTCATAACGAACTGGGACGGGTATTTAATCGTGTTCCCCTACGCGGAATGGCTGCTCATCGAAGAAGAAGTATTGAAGAGACGCATTCTGGACAAAAAAATTCGTGATTTTCAAAGATTCTTTATGTCCGGAGCGGTGGACTGCGCTCTGGACGGTCAGGGACGTGTGCTGATTCCACCGGCGCTGCGGGAATATGCCGGACTGGAAAAAGAAATCGTTCTGGTGGGAATGTTGAAAAACATTGAAATCTGGCCCAAGGAAAAATTTGAAGAAAGAAACAAAGAAGCCGGCGAAAAAATAGACAAGGATAACGAGATCGCCGAAAGCCTGGGGATATGACCATGGCGACCGGTTTTGTCCATGAACCGGTAATGCGCGAGGAAGTGCTGTCCTGGCTGGCAATAAGGGAAACCGGGGTTTACGTGGACGGCACCATTGGTGGGGGGGGACACGCCCATGCGATCCTGGAGAACACCGGGGCGCGCCTGATCGGGATCGATCGCGATGCGGAAGCGATCTCGGCCGCACGGCAGAGGCTGGATTCCTTTCAATCGCGCGTCACACTCGTCAGGGGGAATTTTGCCGATCTGGCCAGGGTGCTGGAAGGGCTCAACATTGAAAAAGTGGACGGCGTGATTTTGGATCTGGGGGTTTCCTCTCATCAACTGGATGCGGCGCACAGAGGGTTCAGTTTCAGCCGGCCGGCGCCGCTGGATATGCGAATGGACCGGGATGCCAAAATTCGCGCCTACGATATTGTCAACGGTTTCACGCCGTCCGAGCTGGAAAAAGTGATCCGGTTGTACGGGGAAGAAAAGATGGCCGGGAGAATCGCCAGGGCAATCGTCCAAAGGAGGCAGGTTTCGCCGATCGAAACCACGGCGGAACTGGCGCAGTTGATCGTGCAGGTGATGCCGCAGAGCATGAAACGTCAGAAAATTCATCCCGCCACCAGAACCTTTCAGGCGATCCGGATCGCCGTCAACCGCGAGCTGGACGCTTTGGCTTCAGGCATTCACGCCGCCGTCGCGGCTCTTTCGGCCGGCGGTCGTCTGGGGGTGATTTCATTCCATTCCCTGGAAGACCGGATGGTCAAGCATACCTTCCTTGACCTGGCGGCGTCCTGTGTATGTCCCAAAGACATTCCGCGCTGCGTGTGTAACCGGCAGGCCGTCGTGAAAGTTTTAACCCGCAAGGCAGTGACGCCGTCTCCGGAGGAGATCCGGAGAAATCCGCGGGCCCGCAGCGCTAAACTACGCGTGGCAGAAAGGATTTAAAATGGCGCAGACGGCAGGAACCCAGACGCTGGCACAGGGACGGCTGCTGAAAGAAACCGACGCCGCTTCGTTCGGCGTGAAGTATCCGGCCTTCATCGTCGTGGCGCTGGTCATGATGTTTGTCGCAGTGATTTACGTCGGATCGCACATCCGGATGACCCAAATGGAATATGACGTCGCCGCGGCCCTGCATACCAAAGAGCAACTGATGGAAGATCAGAAAAAATTGAAGCTGGAACTGGCGATGCTCAAGTCGCCGCAGAGAATCGAAGACATTGCCCGCACGCAGCTGCAGATGACCTATCCCACGGCTGCGCAGGTGATTGTTTTAAAGCAGACAGGGAAGTGACCATGGCGGCAGACTCAAAAAAATGGCTGAAATTCCGGCTGGCCAGCATTTTGGCGATTTTTTTGATTCTGTTCATCGCGTTACTGTCCCGCGCTTTCCAGCTCCAGGTCCTGTCCGGCGAGAAATTGAAAAGACTGGCCGACCGCCAGCACATGACCACGCTTTCCATTCATGCCGAAAGAGGCATGATTTATGACCGCAACGGCGAAAAGCTGGCCATGTCGGTGATGGCGGAGTCCGTGTGCGCGGATCCGACCCGGATCAGTGATCCGGCGAAAGTGTCGCGGGAAATCGCTCCCCTCCTGAAAATGGATTCATCGGCCGTACTGAAGAAGATTTCGGAGCCGAAGAGCTTCTGCTGGCTGGCCCGAAAAATTTCTTCCCAGCAGGCGCTGATGGTGGAAGCCGCGAACCTGGAGGGAATTTTTCTGATCAAGGAACCGAAGCGTTTTTATCCGAATGGGCCGTTGGCGGCGCATTTGATCGGGTTTTCCGGTTTTGACGCCGAGGGCCTGGAAGGGCTGGAAAGGAAATACGACCGGTATTTGAAAGGAACGCCGGAAAAACTGACCTGGGCCAGGGACGCCAAGGGGAAAAAGCTCTTTGTGCACGTCGAACAGGATCCTTCCGAAAAAAAGGGAAGCACCAATCTGGTGCTGACCGTTGACAGCCGGATCCAGTATCTGGTGGAAACGCACTTGAAGGAAGCCGTGCTGGAGAAAGGGGCGAAAGGCGGCGTCGCGATCGTCATGGATCCGAAAACGGGAGAGATTCTGGCGATGGCCAATGAAAAAGCATTCAATCCCAACAACGTCAATGGGCTGACGTCGGAGGCCTGGCGGAACCGCGCCATCGCCGATTCCTTCGATCCCGGGTCCACCTTCAAGCCCTTTCTGGTCGCCGCCGCCCTGGAAGAAAAAGTCGTCCGGGAATCGGACCGCTTTTACTGCGAAAACGGGCATTATCAGGTCGCCAACCGGGTGATCCGGGAAGCCAACCACAAAAAGCACGGTTATCTGACCGTACGGGAAATCATCAAGTACTCCAGCAATATCGGCTCCGCCAAAATCGCGGAAAAGCTCGGCCGGGAAAAGTTTTATGCCTACATTACAAAATTCGGATTCGGCTCCCGGACGGGAATCGACCTTTCCGGCGAGGCGGCGGGCGTTTTGCGTCCCGTCAAAAGCTGGACCCGCGTGGATACGACCAACATCGGCTTCGGTCAGGGCATTTCGGTCACCGCCATTCAGCTCGTCACGGCACTGTCCGCAATTGCCAACGGAGGCGTTCTCATGAAACCTTATATCGTGCGGGGGTTCACCGACAAGAACAACCAGCCCGTCAAGATGTTCGCCCCCGAAGCCGTGCGCCGCGTGATTTCTCCCGAAACGGCCAGACGCATGGCTGTCATGCTGACCGACGTGGTGGGGGCCGAGGACGGCACGGGCAAGAGAGCCCACATCGTCAATGTCCCCGTGGCCGGGAAAACCGGAACCGCGCAGAAATTTGATTTTGCGCGCGGCGTCTATTCCTCCGAGAAGGTGCGGACGTCCTTTATCGGATTTTTCCCCTCGGATAATCCGCAAGTGGCAATTCTGGTGATGCTGGATGAACCGCAACGCGACAAGTGGGGCGGCGTGGCCGCCGCGCCGGTGTTCAAAAACATCGGCGAGCAGATTCTCAACTGTTTCAAGACGAATATTCGGGAAACGCCCGCGTTTGAACCCCAGCCCGTCAAGGGCCTGCAGCTGGTTTCGGCCCCGGCGCCTCTGGTGAAAGACGTGACGGTCGCTGAAAACGGGATCGATGACGAATCCCGCGTGCCGGATTTCAAAGGCCTGACCATTCGCGAGGCGTTGAAAATGGCGAGGTCCCGGTCGATAGAGCTGCGGGTATCCGGAAACGGCTGGGCGACGCAGCAGTTCCCCGCGCCCGGTTCGGACCTGGGCGAGGAGCGCCTGTGCAAAGTGGTTTTTGAGATGAAAAACTGAGGGATGATGCAACTTCGTCGATTACTGCAGGGAGTCCGGACACTTCAAACGGAAACGGATCCGAAAGGCGATGTTTCATCGGTTTGCTATGTCGCAGACGCGTGCGGCCCGGGGTCGCTTTTTGTGGCGATTCCGGGCCTTGCCTTTGACGGTCACCAATTTATCAACCGGGCCATCGAGCGGGGCGCGCGTTTCATCGTTCATCAGAAAGACATCGTGGTTCCCGAGGGGGTAAAGGCCATTCAGGTGCCTGACAGCCGCCGCGCGCTGGGGATGCTTGCAAAAAATTATTTCGGGGATCCGTCCTCCCGCCTGACGCTGATCGGCATCACGGGAACCAGCGGGAAGACCACCGTCTCCTACCTGCTGGAATCCGTCCTGACGGCCGCCGGCTTTTCCTGCGGCGTTCTGGGAACCATCAATTACCGATACGGCGGCAGGCAGTTTCCCGCTCCGAACACGACGCCGGAGTCCTTCGACATGCAGAGAATCCTGAGCGAGATGGCCGGCGCAGGGGTCACGCATGTGATTGCCGAGGTTTCGTCGCACGCGCTGGACCTGAAGCGGGTCGACGACTGCGATTTTGATCTGGCCGTTTTTACCAATCTCAGTCCGGAGCACCTGGATTACCATCGGGACATGGAAGCGTATTACCGGGCGAAAAAGAGATTGTTTGCCGAACTGCTTTCGCAAAGTCAAAAAAACCTTCCGCGAAAAGCCGTGATCAACGCGGACGATCCCCGGGGGAGGCAGCTGCTTTGCGAAATTTCGGTTCCGGCTCTTTCTTACAGCCTCGAGCAGGACGGTGGCGTGAGGGCGCAGAATCCGGTCGTCACCCTGGGCGGCATTCAGGCGGACCTTCTTCTGGATGGGGAGAGAATTCCGGTGACCTCCGCGCTGATCGGCGCATTCAACCTGTCCAACATTCTGGCCGCCGCCGCCGCCGCGTCGGTTCTGGGGGCGGGACCCCGGGCCATTGCGGAAGGCGTACGGAATCTTTCGTTTGTTCCCGGCCGCCTGGAAAGGGTCGTCCCTTCGGGCGGTGTTCATGTTTTTGTCGACTATGCCCACAAGCCGGACGCCCTGGAACAGGTGCTCCGCAGTCTGCACGGGTTGAAGGAAAAAAGAATCCTGACGGTTTTCGGATGCGGCGGCAACCGCGACCGCGCCAAAAGGCCGGTGATGGGAGGGATCGCGACGGCATGGAGCGACCTGACGATTGTCACGTCCGACAATCCCAGGAAGGAAGATCCGCTGGACATCATTCGTGAAATTGAAGCGGGGATCGACGGGGCCAGCATTCAGAAGGTGCCGCCGGACCGCCTGGAGTGGGACGCCGACGCACATGCCTACGCGGTGCTGGCCGACCGGAGGGCCGCGATCGAAGCCGCCGTCGGAATCGCCCTGCCGCAGGATATCGTTCTGATTGCCGGAAAGGGCCATGAAGATTATCAGATCCTGGGAACGAAAAAAGTCCCGTTTGACGACCGGCTGGCCGCCGCGCGTGCCTTGCGGTTGAAATGGCCGGCCTGGATGTCGCCTGCGTTTTCGCTGGCCGAGGTGCTGGAAGCGACGGGCGGTCGCCTGGCGGCGGGGGAACGTGATCAAGCCGTTTACGGCGTTTCCACCGATTCCAGACAGATCCGTCCGGGCAATCTGTTTGTCGCTCTTGCCGGGGAAAACTTTGACGGACACGCCTTCGTTCCCCGGGCCGTTGAAGAAGGAGCCCAATGCGTCCTGGTGGCCGACGCGGGCAGAATCAATTCGGAATCGCTGCCCCGCCGGGTCGCGGTCATAGAAACGGCGGACACGCTCCGGGCGCTGGGAGACCTGGCCCATGCGCACCGCCGGCGTTTTTCCATTCCCGTCATCGCGCTGACCGGGTCGTCGGGAAAGACCACCACCCGTGAAATGCTTTTTTCGATTCTGCGGCAGGAGAAAACGGTTCTCCAGACGGAGGGGAACCTGAACAACCTGATCGGTCTTCCGCAGACGCTTTTCCGGATGACGGACCGGCACGACGCGGCCGTTCTTGAAATGGGAACCAACACGCGAGGCGAAATCAAAAGGCTGACGGAGATCGCCGCCCCCGACATCGGCCTCATCACGAACGTCGGACCCGCGCATCTGGCGGGATTCGGCTCGGTGGAAACCGTGCGGGAGGAAAAGGGCGATTTGTGGCTGCACATGAATCCGGCCGGCGTCGCCGTCGTGAATCTGGACGACGGGGCGGTGCGCGAAGCGGCCGACCGCTGGAACGGAAAGCGCGTGACCTTCAGCATGAGCGCCGGCGCCGATGTCGGCGTGAACGACATTCGCAAAAACGGCGCCCGGGGGGTGAGCTTTCAGCTTCTGATGAACGGGAAGGCGCACAAGGTGGACATGAAGGTCGCGGGCATTCACAACATATACAACGCCATGGCCGCCGCCGCCGGGGCATTGGCCTGCGGCGTCAGTGCCGAGTCGATCCGGCGGGGTTTGTCGATGTTTCATCCGGTCGCCGGACGCATGGAGATCCTGCGTCTGCAAAACGGCGCCTACCTGATCAATGACGCCTACAATGCCAATCCCGCGTCGGTGCGGGAGGCCCTGCTGACGCTCAAGGACCTGGCGAATTCGCACAGTGCTTTTGTACTGCTGGGCGACATGCTGGAACTGGGCGACGCCGCGCAGGAGATGCACCGCAAGATCGGCCTGCTTTTGGCGACGATCGGCGTGGCGGCGGTCTTTCTTCAGGGGGATTTCGCGCGCGCGACGGCCGCGGGCGCGCTGGAGGGCGGGCTGGCCGAAGAACGGATTCGGATGTTGCAGGAGGATGAGGAAGCCGTGGCTTTTTTGAAGAAGAAGCTGCGCAAAGGAGACTGGGTTCTGGTAAAAGGATCACGGCGGATGAAGATGGAACGGCTGGCGGCGAGGCTGGGCGAAGAAATCGGCGTTGAAAAGGCCGAGGACCCCACGGCCCTGTAAGGCGGGAGAAAAAAATGATTTACGAATTTTTATATCCTCTGCACACGGTGTTTTCATCCTTCAACGTGTTCCGGTACATCACGTTCAGGACCATCTTCGCCTCCATCACGGCTCTGTTGATCTGTCTGCTCCTGGGGAAGTGGTTTATCGAAAGACTGCAGAGATTGCAGATCGATCAGCAGATCCGGGAGGACGGGCCCAAAACCCACCTGGTGAAGAAGGGCACGCCGACGATGGGCGGCATGCTGATCATCATGGCGGTGACCGTCGCCACAATGCTGTGGGCGAACCTTTCCGTGGTGTATATCTGGCTTGTGCTGCTGGTCACCGTCGGTTTCGGCCTGATCGGTTTCCTGGATGATTACCGGAAACTGGCCGGCAAAAACTCCCGGGGTCTGTCCGGGAAAACGAGGCTCGCCGGGGAAATCGTCATCGCCCTGTTTGTCGGCGTCGTGTTGTACTTCAAACCGGGATTCAGTTCGCAGGTGACGATTCCGTTTTTCAAGACGGTTTTGCCCAATCTGGGCTGGGGCTACGTCCTGCTTTGCGTTTTCATCATCGTGGGTGCGGCCAACGCCGTGAATCTGACGGACGGCCTCGACGGCCTGGCCACCGGGCCCGCGGGCATCTGCTTCGCGACGTATCTGCTGTTTGCCTATTTCGCCGGCAACATCAAGGTCGCGCATTATCTGCAGATTCCCTATGTGCCCGGCGCGGGCGAGTTGTCGGTGTTCTGCGGAGCGTTCATGGGTGCGGCGCTGGGCTTTCTGTGGTTTAACGCCCACCCGGCGGAAATTTTTATGGGGGATGTCGGATCCCTGTCCATGGGCGGCGCGCTGGGGACCGTGGCGCTCATCACCAAGCAGGAAATTCTGCTGGCGATTGTCGGCGGGGTTTTCGTGATGGAGACATTTTCCGTCATTTTCCAGGTCGGGTATTTCAAGCTGACGGGCGGGAAAAGGATTTTCCGGATGGCGCCGATTCATCATCATTTTGAACTCAAGGGCTGGGCGGAATCGAAGGTCATCGTCCGGTTTTGGATCATTTCGATTCTGCTGGCGCTGGTGGCGATCAGCACCCTGAAATTGCGGTAGAGGAAGCATGCAACTGGCGGGCAAGAAAATAGCCGTGATCGGCATGGGAAAAACGGGGAAGGCCGTCGCCTTGTTTCTGGGCGCGAGCGGAGCCGATGTTGTGGCGGTCGACGAGAAGCCTCAGGATCATTGGGGTGCTCAGTTTGAAGCCGGGCCGTGGCTTGCCGTCGGACGCTATGACGAGACGTCTCTGGACGGCGTGGACCTGGTGGTGCCGTCTCCGGGGATTCCCCCCCGCCATCCGATTCTGACGGCGGCGCACCAAAAGAAGATTCCGATCTTGAGCGAGATCGAGCTCGCCTACCGGTTCATCCGCGTGCCGATCCTCGCCGTGACGGGCACCAACGGGAAAACCACCACCACCACGCTGCTGGGCGAGATTCTGTCGCGCGCCGGGAAAAAAGTATTCGTCGGCGGCAACATCGGGAATCCCCTGATCGAATACGCCGCCACCGCGCAGACGGACGATTTCATCGTCGCCGAAATCAGCAGCTTCCAGCTTCAGTGGGTCGAAACGTTTCGCCCGCAGGCCGCGATTCTGCTCAACATTACCTGCGATCACGTCAACTACCACGGAACCTTCGAAGAGTACCGCCGCATCAAAGGAAGAATTTTTGAAAACCAGCGCGAAAACGATCTGGCGGTTCTGAACGCCGAAGATCCTTATCAGGAAGGCCTGGATCGGGCGATGCGGGCCGCGGTGGTCCGGTTCAGCTCCGTCCGCCCGCTTGGGGCGGGGCTTTCCCTGGAGGACGACGTCGTGGCGTACCGACGGCCGGGCGGACTCGAGGAGCGATATCCGCTCGGCATGATCCACCTTCCCGGTCTGCACAACGTGGAGAATGTCATGGCGGCCGTGGCGGTGGCCCGCTTCTGCGGCTGTTCGATGGAGAGCATCGTGGCGGCGGTATCGGCGTTTCGGGGCCTGCCGCACCGGATTGAATTTGCCGGAGAAAAGCACGCGGTTGCCTTTTATGACGACTCCAAGGGGACCAATGTCGACGCCGTCGTGCGGGCGCTTAAGACCTTTTCATCGCCGGTGATTCTGCTCTTGGGCGGACGGGACAAGGACGGAAATTTCGAGGCGCTCAAGCCGCTCTTGGGTGCCAAAACCAAACAGGTCGTCCTGTTCGGCGAAGCGCGCGACCGGATTGAGCCGCAGCTGGGCAAAACGACGCCGATCGCGAAGGAAGCGACGCTGAGAGAAGCCGTCCTCCGGGCTTACCGGGACGCCGCCCCCGGAGACATTGTGCTCCTGTCGCCGGGATGCGCAAGCTTTGACGCATTTGCCGATTACCGGGAGCGGGGGAATCATTTCAAGGAAGTGGTCGGGAGTCTGTGAATGGACAATGTCGGGAAAGAAGCCAACACGCCGGATGTCATTCTTTTGATGGTCACCTTGATTCTGGTGACCGTGGGCACGGCGATGATTTATTCGTCGAGCTCCATTCTGGCGATGGAAAAATTCAAAGACGGGCAATTTTTTCTCAAGAAGCATTTGTTTTTTGTGTTTGCCGGCCTGGTGATGATGATCGTCATGACCCGGATTCCTTACGAGCAGCTGAAGAAAGCGGCGTATCCCGGCGTGATCGTCTCCGTGATCCTGCTCGGGCTGCTGTTGATTCCGCATGTCGGCGTGAAGCGCGGCGGCGCGACGCGCTGGCTCAACCTGGTCGTGTTTTCCTTTCAGGTGACCGAACTGGTCAAAGTGGCCATGGTGCTTTTTTTGGCGCATCTGCTGACGCGGAAGGTGCACCATTTGAAGAAATTCAGCCGGGGCGTTCTGATTCCCCTTTCGGTGACGGCCGTGGTCATGGGGCTGATCATTCTTCAACCGGATTTCGGCACGGTCGTCATCATCATGTCGATTCTGCTGTTGATGCTGTCGCTGGCCGGTTCCCGGATCACCCACCTGATGTTTCTGGGTGCGGCTTTTATTCCCGTGGGCGTCTGGCTGATCATGAGCAAGGGATACCGGATGGCACGGCTGACGGCGTTTCTCGATCCGTGGAAAGACGCGGACAACACGGGCTTCCAGCTTATCCAGTCGCTGATTTCCTTCGGATCGGGCGGCGTGACGGGGCAGGGCATCGGCGACGGCATGCAGAAGCTGTTTTATCTGCCGGAGCCGCATACGGACTTCATCCTGGCGGTGATCGCGGAGGAAAGCGGCTTTATCGGCGTGGCCCTCATCCTTGTCCTGTTCATTTTCTTTGTGCTGCGGGGTTTCATGATCGCTTTTCGGGCGCCAAATCTCTTCGGCACGCTGCTCGCCGCCGGGCTGACGATGCTGATTGCGCTGCAGGCGTTCATCAACATCGCGGGGGTGATGGGGCTCATCCCCTTGAAGGGGCTGGCGCTTCCTTTCTTAAGCTACGGCGGCTCTTCGTTTGTGATGAGCATGATAACGGTGGGGATTTTACTGAACATCTCCACGCAGAGGACGTAAACGGCGCAGGGGGACACACGCGCGTCGCGCACGTGCAGACGGGGGAAAACCGGTGAGGATAGCCATCGCGGGAGGAGGAACGGGCGGTCATTTGTTTCCCGGCATTGCCGTCGCGGAAGAGTTCCTGAAGCGCGATCCTCATAACCGGGTGATCTTTATCGGAACCCGGAGGGGGATTGAACACCGTCTTCTGAAGAAGATGGGATACGAACTGAAGCTGATTGATGTGGAAGGGCTGAAAGGGAAGGGTTGGAGGACTTTGATCAGAAGCGTTTACGCGATCCCGAAGAGCATGATCGAGTCCGGGAGGATTCTCGCGGACTTCCGGCCCGATGCCGTCCTGGGCGTCGGCGGATATGCCTCAGGCCCCGCCGTTCTGACGGCCCGCCTGATGGGCATTCCGACCGCTATCGCGGAGCAGAACGCACTGGCGGGGATCACCAACCGTATCCTGGGAAAATTCGTCGATCAAATCTTTCTGACCTATGCGCAAAGCAAAGAAAGATTCGACGTCCGGAAAGTCCGCGTTACGGGCAATCCCGTCCGCGCGGCGTTTGCCGCGCGCCTGAACGAAGCGCCAAAGACGAGCGCCTTCCGTCAACTTCTGATTTTCGGCGGTTCGCAGGGGGCGGCGGCCATCAACCGAACGGTCGTGGCCATGCTGCCGATGCTCAAAAGGATTCCGGACCGGATTCGGGTGGTCCACCAGACCGGCGAGCGTGACCTGGCGGCGGTCCGGCAGGCCTACACACAGGCCGGCGTGGAGGCCGAGGTTCAATCGTTCATCGTCGACATGGCATCGGTCTATGCGGCGTCCGACCTGATCATCTGCCGGGCCGGTGCGACGTCGCTGGCGGAAATCACGGCGGCGGGAAAAGCGTCCGTGCTGATCCCCTTTCCCTACGCGGCCAACGACCATCAGACCGAAAACGCGCAGGCGATGGTTCGGGCCGGCGCCTCCGTTATGATCCGGGAGAGCGAGCTCTCCGCGGAGGCCCTGTATTCGCTTGTGGAGACCTTGCTGAAAGACGGCGAAAGGTTACAGACCATGGAAAAAAAATCCAAAGCGCTGGGCAGGCCCGGCGCCGCCGCGGAAATCGTCGATGTCTGCCTTCGGCTGGCGGCGGGAAAAAACAAAAACAGGTAAGAGGAAAATGAGCAAAGACCAGGAAACCGGATTCATGCAACGGAAAGTCAAGCGCATTCACTTTGTCGGCATCGGCGGCATCGGAATGAGCGGGATTGCCGAGGTGCTGCTGAATCTCGGATACGGCGTCAGCGGATCGGACGTCCAGTTCACCGACACGACGAGGCGCCTGCAGCATCTGGGCGCGGCCGTTGCCGTCGGGCATGCGGCGAAAAACATCGGGAGTGCGGACGTGGTGGTCACCTCCACCGCGGTGAAGCCGGACAACCCGGAAGTGCTGGAGGCGCATCGCAAGAATATTCCGGTCATCCCCCGGGCGGAAATGCTGGCGGAGCTCCTTAAAATGAAATTTTCCGTGGCCGTTTCCGGAAGCCACGGCAAGACCACGACCACCTCGATGGTCTCCACCCTTCTGGCGGAGGGCGGCCTGGATCCTACGATGGTGATCGGCGGCAAGCTGGCCAGCATCGGATCGAACGCCCGTCTGGGCGGCGGAGACATTCTCGTCGCGGAGGCGGACGAGAGCGACGGGTCGTTTCTCAAGCTGTCGCCCACCATCGCCGTCATCACCAATATTGACCGCGAGCATCTGGACTATTATCCGGGCATCGAGGAAATCAAGGACGCCTTTTTGAAATTTGCCAACATGGTGCCCTTTTACGGCTGCACGGTGATGTGCAGCGACAATGAGCATGTGCGCGCCATTGCCCGCTCGGTCAAGCGCCGTATGATCACTTACGGCATCACGCATCCGGCCGATTACACGGCCCGCGGCGTGCGGCACTCGGGCGCCAAAACCCGATATGCCCTGTCTTACCGGGGGGAGAATCTGGGCGATGTCGAACTGGTCGTGCCGGGACTCTTCAATGTCTACAACTCCATGGCCGCCATTGCCGTGGGGCGCGAACTGGACCTGGATATGCAGGTCCTCCGCAAGGGACTGCTGGCTTTCTCCGGCGTACAGCGGCGGCTCGAAGTCAAGGGGGAGGCCGGTTCGATTACCGTGATGGACGATTACGGCCATCACCCGACGGAAATTATGGCCACGCTGGCGGCGGTGCGCCAGACGAAGAAGGGCCGGCTCATCGTGGTGTTTCAGCCGCACCGCTACACGCGGACCAAGGCGCTGTTTGATGAATTTACCAGGGCGTTCGGCGACGCGGACGTGCTGGTGCTCAACGATATTTATCCGGCGTCGGAGGCGCCGATTCCCGGCGTCCACTCCGCGGCGCTGTGGGTGGCGATCAAGGAAGGCGGCCATCCCTGCGTGGAATACATCGCCCAGCCGCAGTCTACCGTGGAGTTTCTGCTGGCCAACGCCAGACCCGGAGACACCGTCCTGACGCTGGGGGCGGGCAGTGTGTATAAAATCGGCGAGGCGTTTCTCGAGCGCCTCAACGAGGAGGCTCTCCATCCATGACCGGTGATTCGAACATCGCAGGGGCGTTCGAGGGCGCAAACGTCGGCCGGGTGTGGTTCGATGAGCCGATGTCACGCCACGCGTCGCTGAAACTCGGCGGCCGGGCGGACGCGCTGGTGATGCCCGAAAGCGAAGCGCAGCTCGAAGAAGCGGTGCGCAGGCTGCAGGAGCGGCGGATTCCATTCTTGCCGGTCGGGAATCTCACCAATATCCTCGTGCGCGACGGCGGATACCGCGGCGTCCTGATCTCGCTGCGCGCCCTGGACAGGGCCGTGTTTACGCCCGCGGAAGACGGGCGGTTCCGGATCGAAGCACAGGCGGGCGCGGCGCTGGGCCGGATTGTCGGGCTGGCCGCCGAGCATGAGCTGACGGGTCTGGAGTTTTGCACGGGGATTCCCGGCAGCGTCGGCGGGGCGGTCTGGATGAACGCCGGCGCGTTCGGATCCGAAATCAAGGACGTGCTGGTTTGTGCGGACTTGATCGACGGCGGGGGGAAGAGGAAAACCCTGCGGCGGGAGGAGATCGCCTTTGCCTACCGCAAGTCCAATCTGCCCGAAAATGTCGTTCTCTGCGGCGCGCGATTCGTCCTGTCCAAAGGCCATCCGGCGCAGATCCGGGAGCGGATGGCTCAAATCATGAAGTGGCGCCAGGAGAAACATCCCCTGCAGTATCCCAGCGCCGGGTCGGTTTTTAAAAATTTTCCGGGCATGCCGGCGGGCCGGCTGATCGAGGAGCTGGGTCTGAAGGGCCGTCGGCTGGGCGACGTGCAGATTTCGAAGAAACATGCCAACTTCATGATCAACAAAGGGCAGGGCACGGCGTCCGACATGGTGAAGTTGATCCGGCTGGTGCAGGAAACGGTTCAAAAGGAAAGAGGCCTTTTGATGGAAACGGAAATCGTCGTCATCGGAGAAGAATCGTGAGTCCAAAGATCAAAGTCAGTCTGGAAGCCAGAAAAAACCGTCTGCGACGGCGTCTGATCGGGGCGTTGAACGAATCGCTGGGGGCGCTGGCCCTGCTGGCGCTGGCCGCGGTCGCAAGCGCCCTGCTGGTTTATCTCTACAGCGTGCTGCTCAGTGCCCCCGGTCTGGAGCTCAAGGAAATATCCGTGCGCGGGGTGAAGGAACTGACTGAAAAGGACATCCTGGAGCTGGCGAAAATTCAGCCCCGCTGCAATCTTCTGGCGGTCAACACCGACGCCGTGGCGCGGCGGATCGCCGTCAATCCCTGGGTCAAAAGAATTTACGTCGGCCGGGAACTGCCGGGCCGGCTGGTGCTGGATGTACGCGAACGGACGCCGATTGCTCTGGTCAAGCAGACGGGGAATTTTTACCTGATGGATGCGGAGGGCGTTGTCTTTAAAAAATTAAGCCGCACGGACGATGTCGATCTGGCGATTCTGACCGGCGTGAACCTCGGGAAAACACCGTCTCCTCTTCTGGCCGAGGCGCTGAAACTGCTGGGGACCCTGTCCGGCGATTCGTACGCGTCGCTGGGGACGATTTCCGAAATTCATATCGACGAGGTGTTCGGCCTGTCCGTGCTGACCGATCGGGGATTACATCTGAAACTGGGACGGGACCATTTTACGGATAAGGTGCGCCGGCTGGATGTCGTTCTGGCGGATCTGGAAAAGCGGGGGATGAAGAACGGCCGTTTGTTCGTGGACCTGGCCGACATTTCCAAAGTGACCGTTCAGCGAAAGGACGAACCGGGAAAGGCCCAGGAGCAGAAGAAAGGACCGCAGTACCGAATATAGGCGGTGACGGGGAAGGGTGAGATTATGGCGAAAAAAAGCAATGTTCTGGTGGGAATCGATATTGGAACGACCAAAACCATCGCGATTGTCGGCGAGGTAAAACCGACCGGCATCGACATCATCGGCATGGGGATCACCCCCGCCAAGGAGCTGCGCAAGGGAGGCGTGGTCAACATCGACAGCACCGTCGAAGCCATCAAAAAGGCCGTGGAAGACGCCGAACACATGTCCGGCTGCCGCATCAATTCCGCCTACGTCGGAATCGCCGGCAGCCACGTCAAAGGACAGAACTCCCTGGGCATTGTCGCCGTAAAAGGCCGGGAAGTCGGCGAGGACGACCTTCAGCGGGCGATGGAAGCCTCCAAGGCGATCGCCATTCCCGTGGACCGGGAAATTCTGCACACGCTGCCCCAGAGCTATGTGGTGGACGGACAGGACGGCATCCGCGATCCGGTGGGGATGTCGGGCGTGCGGTTGGAAGCCAAGGTGCATATCGTGACCGGCGCCGCCGCCTCGATTCAGAACGTGGTCAAATCCGTCAACCGGGTGGGCCTCGATATTGAAGATGTCGTGCTGGAGCAGCTGGCGGCCAGCGAGGCTATTCTCAGCCCCGATGAAAAGGATCTGGGCGTTGCCCTGATCGACATCGGCGGGGCGACGACGGGGATGGCCATCTTTGCGGAGGGAAGCATCAAACACACGGCCACGCTTCCGGTGGGCGGCAACTTTCTGACTACGGACATCGCCACGGGCCTGCGCACGCCGTTTGCCGAGGCGGAAAAAATCAAGCTGAACCACGGCTGCGCCATGACGTCGATGATTCCGAAGGAAGACGTCATTGAGGTGCCCAGCGTGGGCGGCCGGGAGGCCCGGATGGTCTCACGGCAGATTCTGGGCCGGATCGTGGAGCCCCGCATGGATGAAATCCTGAACATGGCCCTCAAGGAAATCGTGCGCTCCGGCTATGAGGACCTGCTGGCGGCGGGCATCGTGCTGACCGGCGGCTCTTCGCTTCTGCCCGGCATCAACGAAATGGCGGAGCAGATCTTTGACATGCCGGTGCGTCGGGGGTATCCCACCGGCGTCGGCGGATTGAGCGATGTGGCGAACTCACCGGCCTTTGCGGTCGGCGTCGGTTTGATCGTTTACGGCAGCAAAGCCATTCCCGGTGATTCCGTCTACGGGAAGACGGGGAATGTATTCGGCGAATATTTTAAGACACTCAAAAAATGGTTTCTGGAATTTTTCTAAACAAAGAAGGGGGTGTGCATGTTTGAATTAACGGAGGAATGCATCGAGAGTTCGGCAAGAATCAAAGTGGTGGGCGCGGGCGGCGGCGGAAGCAACGCCGTCAATACCATGATCTCCTACACGCTGCGCGGCGTCGATTTTATCATCGCGAATACGGACGCCCAGGCGCTGGGAGTGTCAAGCGCGCCCGTGAAGATCCAAATCGGGGCGGAAGTGACCAAGGGCCTGGGCGCGGGCTCGAATCCGGAAATCGGCAAACAGGCGGCGCTGGAATCTCGCGACGAAATCCGCCGGCACCTGGAAGGGGCGGACATGATCTTCATTACGGCGGGCCTCGGCGGAGGGACCGGCACGGGTGCGGCGCCGGTGATTGCGGACGTGGCCCGGGAATGCGGCGCGCTGACGGTTGCCGTGGTCACCAAGCCGTTTCAGTTTGAAGGCAAAAGAAGAAACGCGCAGGCCGAGGAAGGCATCGTGCAGCTGCGGGATGTGGTGGACACGCTGATTGTGGTTCCCAACCAGAGGCTGCTGAGTCTGGGCGGTCGGGGTCTTTCCCTGGTCGAAGCCTTCAAAAAAGCCGATGACATTCTTTATCAGGCCGTCAAAGGCATTTCCGATCTGATCCTGGTCCCGGGACTGATCAATCTTGATTTTGCCGACGTCAAGAGCATCATGAGCGGCATGGGCATGGCGCTCATGGGTACCGGCACGGCCAGCGGCGAAAACCGCGCCGTCGAAGCCGCGCAGCGGGCGATTTCTTCGCCGCTCTTGGAGGACAACACCATCCAGGGCGCGCAGGGCATCCTGCTCAGCATCACCGGCGGACCCGACATGAGCCTGTACGAAGTGAATGAGGCCTCTTCGCTGATTCAGGCCGAAGCGCATGAGGAAGCCAATATCATCTTCGGCACGGTCATTGACGAAAACATGAAGGATGAGATCCGCATTACGGTGATCGCGACCGGATTCGAGGATGTCAAAAAGAAGCAGGCTCCCTCCAATGTGACGCATCTGGGCGGCTTCCGAAGGGAGGATCTGTCGACGCCGGCGTTCATGCGCAGAAGCAAATCCGGAGACCCGGCCAATGTGGTGACGATGGGCGTCAACGAAGAAAACGAACACGTCGACATTGACATTCCCACGTTCCTGCGCCGGCAGGCGGACTAGGAAGGCATCGCGGCTGTCCGGGTGCGGTCTGGATCGCAAAGGAGGCCTTGAGCGGTCCATGAACTGGAAGCAGAAGAAAAAAAACGATGCCCTGCTGGCTCGCGAGCGGGGCGCTGTGAAAAAAGTCTGGGGAACCTGCCTCACGGTTTGCCTGGCCTATCCCAATCTCTATCGGATCGGCATGGCCAACCTCGGCTTCCAGACGGTTTATAAAATCATCAACGAGCTCCCCTCCCTTCTTTGTGAGAGAGTGTTTCTGCCCGCCGGCGGCGATGCCGAATACGCCGCCGGCGCGGTGGAACTTTTCAGTCTGGAAAGCCGAAAGCCCCTTCGCGATTTCGATGTTCTGGCATTTTCCGTTTCCTTTGAAAACGATTACCCCGCCATCCTGAAAATGCTGGATTCAGGAGGCCTTCCGCTGAAAGCGAAAGACCGGGCGGACGGTCAACCGCTGGTGATCGGCGGCGGCATCGCGCTGACGCTCAATCCGGAGCCCCTGGCGGATTTTTTCGACGCCTTTCTGATCGGGGAAGCCGAGGAAACGCTGCCCGGATTCGCACGAATGCTGGTCGAAGACCTGCCGTCCGGCATCGGCCGGGAAGCCCTGCTGGCGTCTTTGCAGAAGAAAATACCGGGGGTGTATGTTCCTTCCCTTTACGAGGTTCGCTATTTTCCGGACGGCAGAATCCGCGGCATGTCCCCGCACACGGAAGATCTGCCCGAGAAAATCCGGACGACCCCCGTGAAAAACATGGATGCCTTTTCCACGACGGAAGTCGTCAGCACGCCGGATTCGGAAATGGCGGACATGTTTCTGATGGAAGTCAACCGCGGTTGTCCGCATTTCTGCCGTTTCTGCGCGGCGGGACACGTTTATGCCCCGCCCCGTTTCCGCAGCTATGAAAAAATTACGCAGGCCATCGATCATGGCCTGAAAGCGAAAAATAAAATCGGCTTGATCGGTACGGCGGTTTCCGATCATCCTGATCTGGTGAAAATCTGCCAATATATTATTGATCGCGGTGCGCAGGTAGGCATAGGATCACTGCGCCTGGATAAGATGGATGAAAGCATTGTAGAGCTGCTCAAGGCCGGCGGCATCGAGACGGTCGCCCTCGCGCCGGAGGCGGGAAGCCAGCGTCTGCGCGATCTGCTGCGCAAAGGCATCACCGAGGAAGATATTTTGCAGGCCGCGCGGTGCCTGATCGACGGAGATATTGCGAATCTCCGACTGTATTTTATGGTGGGTCTGCCCACGGAGAAGGATGAAGATATTGACGCCGTCATCGATCTGGCCAAAACCATACAGCACACGGCGCTGGCCCGCACAAAAGGAAAACGAAAATTCCGGCGCATCACGCTCAGCATGAATCCATTCATCCCCAAACCGCATACTCCGCTCCAATGGTGCCCGCTTGCGGATGTTCAGGATGTGGGGCGCAGAATGAAAAAGATCGCCCACGCGTTTCGCGCCGACAAGCAGATCAACGTCATTGCCGACGTGCCGAAGTGGTCCTAC
>Ga0116147_1000135_pt1 | contig 85847 bp, 79 predicted proteins | sample AD_JPNHG3_MetaG_FD_89749 | JGI IMG/M metagenome (GOLD analysis project Ga0116147, IMG submission 89749) | Active sludge microbial communities of municipal wastewater-treating anaerobic digesters from Japan - AD_JPNHG3_MetaG | ecosystem: Engineered > Bioreactor > Anaerobic > Digestate | place...
GAAATAGCTGATGAACTTGGGCTTCATTTGGGAACGGTCAAGAGCCGGATACATTTTTCCCGTCAGAAGCTGATGGAGAAGCTGAAGTAAAGTATTTTCTTTCGAACAGAAGCATGTATATCACTCCAATTGTAATACATGAATCTGCAATATTAAAAATTGGCCTGAAAAATATAAAGCGTTCTCCTCCAATAAAAGGGACCCAATTTGGCATAATTGTATCTATCAATGGGAAGTAGAGCATATCGACGACTTTGCCAAATAAAAACGGAGCATACCCACCACCCGGCGGAAAAAGAACAGCTACTTGAGTTGGCGTTGATTCACTGAATATCAACCCATAAAATAGACTGTCAAAAATATTTCCTACCGCACCCACAAGAATTAAAGCAACGCCAACCAACACTCCAATGGGAGCATTATGAGCAATAAGCTTCCTGATGTAATAGACAATAAATACAGCCAATCCAATTCTAAAAAGGCTAAGAGCAAGTTTACCCAGAGTACCACCCAACTCCATTCCAAAAGCCATTCCATTATTCTCAACAAAAAGAATCTGGAACCAGTCAAAGATTCTGATGCTCTCCCCAATTTTCATATTTGTCTTGATCAGAATTTTGACAACCTGATCAATAAGAAGGATCAGTACAATGAAGATTGTTATTTTTTTCCCTTTTGAGAGATGCATCTATCAGTCTCGCTTTTTTTTAGCTTCGACGCTAAGTGTAGCGTGAGGAACAAGCATGAGCCTCTCCTTGGGAATAAGTTTGCCTGTCTCTCTGCATATTCCATATGTTTTGTTCTCAATACGAACAAGAGCTGCTTCGAGAGATTGAATAAATTTGTATTGCCTCTGCGCTAACTGTCCAGCCTCCTCTTTTGAAAGGGCAGAGGCACCTTCCTCAAGAACCTTGAATGTAGGCGAAGTATCCTCAGTATCGTTGCTAGAGCTATGTGTTACAGCCGACTTGAGCTGCTGATACTCCAATTTTGCAGCTTCCAGCTTCTCAGTGATAAGCTCTTTGAACATTTGAAGCTCCTCATCACTGTAACGGACCTTTTCCAAATGTTCAGTCTCTTTGTTCCCTTTCTTTGCCATATCTCTTTAAGTTAAAAACGTAAATATAATAATTAATAAAGAATTTTATTATCACTCTCTTTCCAAATTTCAAAAGGCATATTACTCTCTTTTACGGCAATCTGTTCTGTCCTTATTGTACGATCTGAAAAAGGAAGAGCTATCTCTTCATATATAAAGGCATCATCAAAACCTGCATCCCGGGCATTCGTCTTGTCTGCAGCAAATATTATCCCGTCAACTCTGGCCCAATAGGCAGCCGAAAGACACATTGGACAAGGTTCACAACTTGCATAAAGAGTACATCCCTTTAAATTGAAAGTGCCAAGTTTGTGACAAGCATTTCTGATTGCATTAATCTCAGCGTGAGCAGTGGGATCGTTATCGATAGTTACACTATTGACTCCCGAACCCAAAACTTCACCATCCCTTACTATCAATGCTCCGAAAGGACCACCTCCGTTTTCCCTGACATTATCAGCAGCTAAAAAAATAGCTTTTTTCAAATAATCTTCCCTTTTCTCCATGTACCAATTTTTAAGTTATGCCCGCTCTGCCTTAATTTTTAAAGTTCCTCCATCCCATTCTATTTCAGTTCCGTCTATATTTGGATCAAGTATCAAATCCTTTGCCAAAGTCTGATTACAAATATATTCCTTATAGTATTTCAATGCTTCAACGATCTCTTCAAGAGGCTGAATGAAAACAATAACCTTGTCAGTAACTTCAAACTTATTCTCCTTCCTGAGATTTTGAATCCTGTTAACAAGTTCTCGTGCCACTCCTTCTCTTCTCAATTCTTCAGTCACTGTAATGTCAAGAGCGATTGTAAGTTTTCCGTCGACTGCTACCAGCCATCCGGGCATGTCTTCAGATAAAATTTCAATATCTTCCTGATTAAGAACAATAGAGCCTGAAGGTAATTCCATTTTATATTCTTCACTCGACTCCAAAACAGTAATCTGCTCTTGTGTAAAGTTAGTAAATTCAGCTGAAATCTCCTTCATCTGTTTGCCATATTTCTTGCCAAGTGTTTTAAAGTTTGGTTTGACTTTTTTTATAATTATGCCGGTTGTATCATCAATGTATTCAACATCCTTCACATTAACTTCATTCAAAATAAGAGTCTTAACTTTTTCAAACTGCTCCTTAATAGTATCGTCTATAATAGGTACCAGAATCTTGGCTAAAGGTTGGCGTACCTTGATATTGACCTTGCGCCTGAGTCCTAATATCATGGATGATGCCCTTTGGGCCAACTGCATTCTATCTTCCAATGCCTTGTCAATTGCAGAAAGATCGGATTCGGGCATTAATACTGAATGTACTGTACTCTCCTTATGTCTGCCTGTTACTTCATTAAGGTCACAGAAAAGTTGTTCCATGAAAAAAGGTGCTATTGGAGCAGAAAGTATTGCTACAGTCTCAAGACAGCTATAGAGGGTCTGGTAGGCCGATAATTTATCAATATTCATTTCCCCTCCCCAAAATCTTTTTCTATTAAGTCTTACATACCAATTACTGAGATTATCTACAACAAAATCCTGAATCATCCTCCCGGCAGATGTTACATCCCAATTCTCATAAGAACATATAACATCCTTAATTAGTGTATTAAGAAGAGATATTATCCAGCGATCTATTTCAGGCCTTTCTGCAAAAGCTACCTGAGGTTCTGAATTTGTAAAATCGTCTATATTGGCATAAAGGGCAAAAAAAGAATAAGTGTTGAAAAGTGTGCCAAAAAACTTTCTTCTCACCTCATCTACTCCGTTGATATCAAACTTGAGATTATCCCAAGGTTGAGAGTTTGTCAGCATATACCATCTTAAAGCATCTGCTCCATATTCATTTAGTGTCTGAAAAGGATCAACGGCATTTCCAAGCCTCTTGCTCATCTTATTGCCATCTTTGTCAAGAACCAAACCATTGGAAACTACGGTTTTGAATGCCACTTTATCGCTGACCATTGTCGAAATAGCGTGAAGTGTAAAGAACCAGCCTCTTGTCTGGTCTACTCCCTCAGCAATAAAATCTGCAGTTTGACCAAATTCTTCATTATCAAGCTTTTCAAGTCCCACTTGAGCATATGGCATTGCCCCCGAATCAAACCAAACATCTATCAAATCACTCTCCCTCTTCATCTTTTGACCCTTTGGAGACACAAGAATAAACTCGTCAACGTAAGGTCTATGCAAATCAATTTTATCATAATTCTCCTTACTGAAATCACCTGGAATAAATCCCTTGTCCTTCAACGGATTTGAGGTGATAAAACCAGCTTTGACAGACTCTTCGAGTGCCTCATACAGCTCTTTGACAGATGATATTATCCTCTCCTCCCTGCCATCTTCAGTTCTCCAAACCGGCAAAGGAGTTCCCCAATAACGGCTTCTTGAAAGGTTCCAATCCTGAAGATTTTCCAGCCACTTGCCAAACCGTCCACTTCCAGTAGCTTCAGGTTTCCAGTTGATAGTTTTGTTAAGCTCTATCATTCTTTCCTGAACTGAAGTAGTCTTTATAAACCAGGAATCTAATGGATAGTAAATTACAGGTTTGTCAGTACGCCAACAATGAGGGTAAGAGTGGACATGCTTCTCAATCTTAAATACTTTTCCCTGTTGTTTGAGCATTACTGCAAGATCTATGTCAAGAGTAGAATCATTTTCACTCAATGTTGGATCATACGCATTTTTCACAAACCTGCCGGCAAATTCCCTATAAAGCTCCACATCAACTTTTTGCGAAACAAATGAAGGATCAAGATCTTCAATTTTGTAAAACTTTCCATTTCTGTCAACCATAGCCTGCTTAAATCCATCCTTGTCCACAACCGTTAAGGGAGGTATACCGTTTGCCTTGGCAACCTTGTCATCATCAGCTCCAAACGTTGGTGCGATATGAACAATCCCTGTTCCATCAGATGTCGTAACAAAATCTCCAGCAATGACTCTAAAAGCATTTTCACCAGGATTTACCCATGGGATCAATTGCTCGTAACGAATGCCACATAATTTATCGCCCTTAAATGTATCTCCTATAATATTATAAGGGATAGACTTATCTCCTGGATTATAATTGTCTAAACTAAGCTTTTCTGCTTCAGGATTGAAATGAGCAGAAATTAACTCTTTTGCCAAGATATAAATCGCAGGTCTACAGGAGTATGGATTGAAAGAAATAACTCTGACATATTCTATAGCAGGTCCAACACAAAGTGCAGTGTTAGAAGGCAATGTCCAAGGTGTTGTAGTCCATGCAAGAAAATAAGCATCAACCGGTTCGTCTTTATATATTGATTCTCCATTGTCATCTCTGTATATCCACTCAGAGTACTCACCTCTGACAATCTTAAACTGTACAACACAGGTTGTGTCTTTCACATCTCTATAACACCCTGGTTGATTAAGCTCGTGTGTACTTAGCCCGGTACCTGCTGCAGGAGAATATGGCTGAATTGAGTAACCCTTGTAAAGCAATCCCTTACGATATATATCACCTAATAAATACCAGAGTGTTTCAATATAGCGGTTATCATAGGTTATATATGGATTTTTCATGTCAACCCAATATCCTATCTGTTCTGTAAGAGACTCCCACTCTTTTGTATACTTCATTACCTCTTTACGGCAAATAGCATTATATTCTTCAACAGATATACTTTTTCCAATATCTTCTTTGGTTATACCAAGCATCTTCTCAACTCCAAGTTCAACAGGCAGACCATGTGTATCCCAACCTGCCTTTCGCTCGACAAGATATCCCTTTTGGGTTTTATATCTGCAAAATACATCTTTAATAGATCTTGCCATTACGTGGTGAATACCAGGCATGCCGTTGGCAGATGGAGGACCTTCAAAAAAAATAAATTTTTCAGCTTCGGCTCTTTCTTTAAGAGTTTTAGCAAAAGAGTCTTCTCTATTCCACTTGTTCAATATGGATTTATTAATGTTTACAAGATCTAAACTTTTGTATTCAGCAAACCTCATGCTACTTATAATTTTGAATTTGCAAAGATACGATTATTCACTACTTTTGAAAAAAATTGATTATGGGAGGCACATTTACAGTTCTCGACTATTGTATTCTTGCACTCTTCATTCCACCAATTATATCTGGGATCATTAAAGGTTTTGTCAGTCAGGCAGTCTCACTAATAGCCATTATCGTCGGTATCTGGGCAGCATACAGCTTTTCAGACATTTTTTCTCCATATTTGAAAAATTGTTTTAGAAGTGACTCTTCGCTAATTAATCTTCTTTCATTTGCTATTATTTTTATTGTTATTCTGATTATAGGATATTTTGCTGGGAAATTAGCCTCAAAATTCATTAAACTTATAATGCTTGGCTGGTTGGACAAATTGTTAGGTGCATTATTCGCTATTATAAAATGTGCTGTAATAATTAGTGTATTAATATATATCTTTAACTCACTAAACACTCATTTAAATTTTATCCCTCAATCAACTTTATCTCAATCTAAGGTCTATACTTTTGTTGGAAAGATAGCCCCTAAAATCTACCCCTATTTTGAACAAATCCCTGGTGTCAGAGAGTTAATGGATATTTAAAGCAAATTAGAAATATCTGTTTTAAAAATAATTGCTGAAATTTAAAATAAGCAACAAAATGCTCTTTTAAGCAACTTATATCAGTTTAGTTATTTTGGCACCCTGATGACAAACCTCAAATGTACATTTGCTTCCACAAGGGGGTCAAATTGTGGGAGAGAAATGGTCTTTTGAGGGTGAGGCCAGCGGGGTTGAATTTCTTCATAGTTATAGATGTTTTATAGAATGTTGATAAAATGTTTGACCCCCTTTCTTTAACTTCAAAATTTGTGTATGGGAAGAAGAGGAGGAGAAAATGAAGTTTTCAGTAAAAATCAGACAACAAGATTTAAGTGATTGTGGCGTTGCCTCACTTGCTTCTGTGGCAGCTTTCTACGGGTTACGATTCCCCGTTGCAAAATTGAGAAACTATAGTGGTACCAATTCAGAGGGAAGTACAATTGCCGGACTTATAGATGCTGCAAAAAAAATCGGTTTAACTGCAAAAGGATATAAAGGAAAGCTGTCATCTCTGTATAAAATACCCAAACCGGCTATTCTCCATTTGAAGAAAAAGAGTGGTCTGCTTCATTTTGCTGTCCTTTACCGGATTGGCAAAAAGTTTGCTCATATCATGGATCCTTCAAAAGGGCGAATACAAAGAGTAAACATAGCAGATTTGTGCGAGGAATGGACTGGTCACATAATAGTTGCCTTACCTGACGATAATTTTAAAAAGGGCAGAGTTGGAGTCAACCCTCTTCAGAGATTGTGGAAAATATTTAAGACAAAAAAGAGAGATTACCTTAAAGCTTTGACAGTTTCAATACTTTTCATATTAATTTCTTTAAGTACTTCGTTTTTTATAAAATATTTGATTGACGATGTAATACCATCAGGAAATCAGCATCAAATCACTTTGATCGGAGTAGCAATGATCTGTTTTGCTATCTTATCATTCCTTCTTTACTGGCATAGATCCAAAATTTTGCTTAATCTCTCTGTTGGCACAAACCATGAACTGATTTCATCATTCGTTACAAAATTGTTTGAGCTGCCGCAACAATATTTCGATAGTAGAAAAACTGGTGAAATTACTTCCCGGATTGAAGACGCTTTTAAGGTGGGAAATATGCTGTCAGAAGCTGTTTTGACTTTTTCAATTAATATATTGACTTTTCTTCTTTCAATTATTGTTCTTTTAACTGTTCAATGGAAGCTTTCCTTGTTTTTATTGGCGTTCCTGCCTCTTTATATTTTGCTTTATATCATATATGACATAATAAATCGTAGCATAAGAAAAACAATAATGGAAAATGGTGCTAAATTCGAAAGCTCCTTAATTGAAAACATCAGAAGTTCTCTTACTGTAAAATGTTTTGGGATTGAAAAAGAAATTGTTGCCGATATTCGTGATAGACTGATAACTCTCAACAGTTCAATTGTTAAAGCAGGTAAATGGGGGATTTCATTTGCGGGATCAACTGACTTTAACTCAAAGTTGCTTTCAATTACCACCTTATGGGCGGGCGGGCTGTTTATTCTTACCGACAAGCTTACACTTGGAGAATTAATTTTATTTTATACGCTCACAGCATTATTCTCGTCTCCCTTAAACAGTTTCATCGCTCTCAACACATCTATTAGAGACGGAATGGCGGCTGCCGAAAGACTTTTTGAAGTTATGGATCTTGACGGAGAACCTTATAATGAAGGTTTATCTGTAGAACTTAATATCGAGGAGCTTAAAATGGAGAAAATTGTGTTTGGCTATGCAGGAAGGGACAAAGTGTTACAAGATTTCAATCTTTGTCTTAAATCTGGACAAATTACAGCTCTTTGCGGGGAAAACGGAAGTGGTAAAAGTACTGTAGCGTTGCTGTTGATGAGAATGTTACATGCTGAATCAGGATCTATTGCTGCCGACGGTGTAGATATAAATCAGATAAATCTTCAATTATGGAGAAATATAATAACAATTGTTCCTCAAAATCCGGGACTATTTTCAGGAACTATCAGTCAAAACATCGCTCCGGGAGAAACAGAACCTGATTGTGATCTTATTCTCCAATTATGCAGGGAACTTGGTCTTCTTGACCTCCTTAAAAGACTGCCACTTGGTCTTGATACGTTCCTTGGAGAGAATGGCTCAAGGCTCTCGAGAGGTGAACAGCAGAGAATAGCCGTAGCAAGAGCTCTTTACAGAGAACCCAAAATATTGATTTTGGATGAGGCAACTTCCTCGTGCGATACTGAATCTAAAAATTTAATATTAAATTCAGTAGTCAGACAAAGAGAAAGAGGTTGCATTATCCTGCTTATCTCACATCAGAAAGAAGACCTTGCTATTGCTGACAGACATGTAAACATTAAATAAAAAATGGAGGGTGCACACTCCTGGTGAAACTCGCACACCGTTTTGCGAGAAATATAAAAATAATCTGTTATGAAAGAGTTAGTTGAAAGAGAATGGGAAGTTGAAGCTCTGGACAGTGAAGGAATGCAGGTTCAGGGCGGACTTACATTCAGAGAATTGTTAAATCTGCTTGAAAAGGCTGCTGCTTTGGCAGAGGAGTTGGAGAAATACTGGCCGCGTTTCCGCCGAGGATTTGTTGCCGGATGGGAGGCTGCGTGATGAAAACCAATACGTTGTTTGACAGAGGCGAACTTGTTATGATCTCTTATCAGGAGAGCCTCGGCATCATTGGAGGTGCAGGTGAAGGATGGAAATACGACATGGCCGAGTATGTCGGTATGGGTGTAGGATACGGGGCGAAAAAGCTTTGGAAGCTTTTTAAAGTAATAAGTAACAATATTTACTCAATGAGATCTAATCCTGTATTATTGTACCAGTGACAAAAAAAATAATTTAAAAATCATTGACCGGGTGTTTGTTAAGTAAAAAGTAATATATTTGTCATATGAAAATCACTAACATACTCCCGGTTTTATTTCTTCTTTACGTCCCGATTCAACTCCCGGCACAAAAGAGTTGGAGTTTGGAAGAGTGCATAAAATATGCATGGGACAATAATCTTATGGTTAAACAAAAAGAGATATCTGTCAACCAGAGCAATAATAATGTTTTCCAGTCAAAAATGGACTATCTTCCATCTATGAATGCCTCTGTTTCACACAGCATGAACTGGGGACGTTCTGTAAATATGCAAGATTTGCAGATTGTTGAGAATAAACTATCCCAAAGTATGAGTGCTTCTCTTAATGCATCGTTAACTCTGTTTGAAGGTTTACAGAAAACCAATAATCTAAAAAGCAAGGAGGTTCTGTTGCAAATTTCAGAGTTGGATGTTAAAAGAACCAAGAATCAGCTTGCATTGCAAATCTCCAAAAATTATCTTGAGGTAATGCTTGCAAAGGAAATTCTTAAATCAGCTGATCAAAGTCTTGCTAGCGTAGAAGAACAGGTTAAACGTACTGAGAAACTGGTTGATGCCGGAAGTGTTGCATATAGCTCTCTTCTCGAGATACAGTCTCAATTGGCGACTGAAAGAGTACAGGTTGTCTCAGCAAAAAATCAGGTTAATTCTGCTTTACTCACCCTCAGACAACTTCTCGACTTGTCATACGACACACATTTTGATATTCTGACTCCGGATTTGGGTGTGATGATTTCGGAGTTCGATGGGGAATCTGTTGATTCTTTGTATGAATTATCCAGAGATTTACCTGAAATACAAAGTGCTCTTTTAAATCAGAAAAATTCAAAACTGCAACTATCGGTAGCCAAGGGTGCAAGTTATCCTTCTGTTTCTTTCTCAGCCGGCTATGGTACTTACTACAGTGATCAGAGAGAGGAGACCATGATGGATCAGTTCAATGAAAATCGCAATCCTTCTATCTCTTTCGGACTTAGAATTCCTATTTTCAACAACTGGCAGACAAATACTGTCATACGAAATGCTCATCTGAATGTCAAGAGCGCAGAAATTGATCTTAAAACTGCGGAACAAACTCTCTTTAAGGAGATTCAACAAGCCAATAATGATGCAATTGCTTATTTTGAAAAATACAAAGCCTCCATTGAAAATGTCAAATCTATGGAAGAATCTTTCAGATATGTCCAGCAAAAGTTTGAGATAGGTGTGCTGAATGCAACTGACTACACAGTTGCCAAGACTAATCTTTTCAAGGCTATGTCAGATCTTTTACAGGCAAAATATCAGTTTGTTTTCCAGCTTAAAGTTCTCGATTATTACAAAGGCATTCCTATTACTCTTTAAAACATTCTATTCTAATGAAAAAAAACAAACAAAACCGGATTCTTATAATTGCTGCTTTAATCATTCTGATTCTGATCGTTGTCGGAATGGCCGGTAAAAAGGAAAGTGTTACAGTTACAGCCGAGAAGGTTAAGCTTAACACTATAACTGAAGTTATTCCCGCAAACGGAAAGATTCAACCGGTAACAGAGGTAAAGATAAGCCCTGACGTTTCAGGTGAAATCATTGAGTTAAATGTTAAAGAAGGAGATAAAGTTAAAAGGGGAGACCTTATTATTAAAATTAAACAGGACGTTTACATTTCCATGAAAGAGAGGGCAGAAGCTTCATTAAATGCTGCCAAAGCCCAGCTCGATCAGCAACTTGCCCAATTCGGTCAGATTGAGGCAAATTATATAAGAAACAAAAAGCTATATGAACAGAAAGCCATTTCAGAAAAAGAATATGAAGATGCTCTTTACCAGTACGAAATAGCCAAGGAACAAATAAAAGGAGCCCGGTTTAATGTTAACAGCTATGACGCAGCACTTAAAGAGGCAAATGAAAATCTTTACAAGACCAGTATTTATGCTCCTATGGACGGCATTATTTCAAAACTTAGCGTAGAAAAAGGTGAAAGAGTTGTAGGCACAAGCCAAATGGCCGGCACAGAAATGCTCAGAATAGCTAATTTCAATGAAATGGAAGTTTTGGTTGATGTCAATGAAAATGATATTATCAGAATAAAGGATAGAGATACTGCCAAGATAGAAGTGGATGCTTATCCAAACAGAAAGTTTACAGGTATTGTGACACAAATAGCAAATTCGGCAAAAAATATTGGCTCAGCAGTCGACCAAGTCACAAATTTTGAGGTTAAAGTGTTGATTTTACCTGAATCATATTCAGATCTTATGGTTGACGGGAAAAATCCTTTCAGACCAGGAATGTCTGCTTCTGTTTCAATTGAGACAGCTACCAAACATAATGTACTGACAATTCCTTTACAGTCTATTACAACAAGGACTGATCTTCTTTCAGATTCTCTTAAGAAAAGCTTAAGCGTCAATGAATCTGTCGAAAATGTTTTTATTGTTAAAAATGACACACTTCAAGTGAGAAGAATTACAACGGGCATCCAAGACCTTAACAATATTGAAGTTGTGACTGGACTTGAAGAAGGAGAGATGGTTGTTACTGGACCTTTTTCCGGAATTAGCAAGACCTTTAAAAGCGGCATAAAAGTGACTATAGAAGACCCAAATAAGAAGAAACAAGGATCAGAAAAAAGTAAATCCGTCAGCTAAATTATGAGTCCTTTGCTTTTGCTTATTGAGACAAGTACTGATATCTGCTCGGTTGCTCTGACAAGAGGAGAATTTCTATTGTGTTCCCACTCTAGCAATGAACCAAAATCTCATGCAAGGATAATTGCTCCCTTGATTAAGGATATTCTTGAAGAGTATTCTCTTTCAACAACCGACTGTGATGCCATCGCTGTAAGTGAGGGTCCGGGTTCTTATACAGGATTAAGAGTTGGCGCCTCCATAGCTAAGGGAATTTGTTATGGAACAGATATACCTTTGATAGCTATAAACTCTCTTGAACCTATTGTTCGCCTTGTGGCTGCAAAGATTGTTGATTATCCTGAAAATACTTTAATAGTACCGATGATTGATGCGAGAAGAATGGAGGTTTATACTTCAATATTTAACATGAAGTGTGAAGCTGTTTCGCAAACTGAAGCTATGATTATTAATGAGGGAAGTTTTCTGAATGAGCTTCAAAGCGGGATTGTAGTATTTACCGGAGATGGAGCATTAAAATGTAAAAGTATAATAACTCATCCAAATGCAGTATTTATTGAAAGTAAGACAGATGCTTCTGGAATGATCTTACCTGCACTCAAAAAATTCTATGAGGGAAAATTTGAAGATGTTGCATACTTTGAACCTTACTATCTGAAAGATTTTGTGGCAGGAGTGCAAAAAAAACGATTGTTTTAAAGGATTATCTCAGCAAACTCGACACTTTTTGTTCAAGTTCTTCCCCGAAAATATCCTTTGCAACAATAGACCCATCTTTAGAAATCAAAAAAATTGATGGTACCTTATTCACATTGTAAGAGACAACACCACTCGAATTGGGACCTTTGCCATCACATACACTTATCCATGGCAATTGCTGGTCTGTAACTGCTCTTGCCCATGCTGTCTTGTCCATATCAACCGACACCTGATATATCTCAAAACCCTTGTCGTTATATTTTCTGTAAAGTTCCAACAACTCCTGGTTCATCATCTTTTGATTGACATCTTGTGAACTCCAGAAAGAGAGTAGTATCACATTACCTTCAAATTCTGAGAGAGATCTTTTCCTTGAATTGATATCAGGCAAAGAAATGTCAGGGTGACCGGAAATATTCGCTTCTTCAATTTTATCGTTCAATGCCAGAATTTTGTCTCTCTTGGCTATCTCATCCTTAAGATTTGCCACAAATGTAGATTTTGGATATTTATTAGATAATGAGTCGCATACCCTCTTAAAAAGCATTACATCTCTTGAGTCAGCAAAAATAGGCAGGCCATTAGGAAATTGCTGATATAGCAAAGGCACATTGGTGATTGAATTGGGATAAGTATAGATATGCTTTATAGCCCCCTGCTTTTGTTTTACATACAAAGAGCCAAGCTGGTAATCGACAGATTTGCTCGAAGCAGTATCTCCGACGCTGTCATATTCAGACTTAACTTTGACCAGTGAGTCAAATTTGAAAGCAACTTTAGCAGCATTCTTCTCAATCTCCTGCAAAAGCAATGTCTCCTCAGATCCTTCGGATATTACCTTATTCCCGAGTGTGTCTGTAGAAAACTTAATTTCGTTTCCGGGAAGAATAACAAAAGAGGCAATTTTGTTTGAGTTATAGTATAAATAATAAAACTCCGGAGAATCACTGTGCGTTTTTAATCTATAAAATATTTTACCCTCTTCCACAGGAATTGTATCTACAATCTCCTGAGTGTTAAATGCAAGATGTTTAAGTACTACCTTGCTGTCATTGAGGCCCTTGATAGAACCTTTAATAATCGATTTGTCAGATCCGCAAGATATTGCCAGCACACCTGCTACTAAAAATGCTATTAATCTTCTCATAGCCAAAAGATTTTGAATACTATTTAATCGCTGCTGCAATAGCAGAGGCGATAGCGACCATCTCTTCATGCTCGAGCTTCAGTTTTGTTTTTTTAAAATCCATGTCACCTTCGCTAACAAGAGGAATAAGATGAATATGCGCATGAGGTACTTCCAAACCCAAGACAGCAACTCCGATTCTTTTGCAAGGAATGACCTTTTTAATGCCTTTGGCAACAGTCTGGGCAAATACAAATAGATCTGACAAATCCTTACTGTCCATATCAAAAATGTAATCTATTTCTTCTTTTGGTATAACAAGGGTATGGCCTTTTGTAACAGGGTTAATATCAAGAAATGCATAAAACTTGTCATTTTCTGCTACCTTATAAGAGGGAATTTCCCCATTGACTATTCTGGTAAAAACTGTTGACATTTTTAAATTGATATATCCAAAATTTCAAATTTAATCACACCTGATGGTACCTTAACCTCAACGACATCACCTTTAGATCTGCCGATAAGAGCTTTGCCAATAGGAGTCGCTGCAGCCAGTTTACCTTCACTAAGGTTGGCCTCGCTCTCTGAAACGAGAGTGTATTCGACAATAGAATTATTATTGAGATTTTTCAGCTTCACTTTATTCAGCATCTGAACATGCTTTGTATTTATCTTGGACTTATCTATAATCCTGGCATTGGCTATCATATCCTCAAGCTTTGCTATCCTAAGTTCAAGGAGACCCTGAGCATCCTTGGCAGCGTCATACTCAGCATTTTCAGACAAGTCTCCCTTGTCTCTGGCCTCTGCAATAGCCTGAGTAATTGCCGGTCTCTCCACACTGACCAAATGACGATATTCTTCTTTGAGCTTTTCAAGCCCTTCCGAAGTCAAGTAATGAATCTTTGACATAATTTTAAAAAATCAAAAAGAATCCTGCGTAAACAGGACTCTTTAATGCAAAGATAATAAAATTTATTTATAAAACTAATATTCTATAATTATATATCTTCTTAAATTATCTTAATTTAACATTAATTTCAGGCATGAGTTTGTAACAATTTTCCTTGTCTTTACCAATCTGCTCTTTCAACTGTTCTATCGATTCAAATCGCTTTTCATTCCTCAATCTTGCAGCAAATTCAATCTTAATAGAGAGCCCATAAATATCTTCGTTAAAATCGAGCAAGTGAGTCTCGATAGTTATTTCGTTGTTTTCTCCGATAGTAGGTCTTGTACCGATGTTAGTAATGCCTCTGTATGTTTTCCCAGAATACTCGACCCAAACAATATAAACTCCGTCAGCAGGAATTAGCTTTAAGGGTTCGTACAATTTAATATTGGCAGTCGGAAAACCCAATTTGCGCCCTAATCTCTGTCCTTCAACCACAACTCCTTCAAGTCCATATCTATATCCAAGTAAAATATTGGCTTCTTCAATCATTCCTTGTCTGATAAATTCCCTTATTTTAGTAGAACTTATTTTTGAATTAACTGCATCAGTTTTACACTCCTCTATCCTTACAGGGGTTATTCCCAACATTCTTGCAATTCTGAACATCTCTTCCTGAGTCTGATTAATATCATTTCCCACATGGTGGTCGTAACCTACTACCAAAGTCTCTATTCCAAGCATGTCCACAAGATATGTCTTGAAAAATTCTTCGGTACTCTGTTTTGCAAACTCTTTATTAAAAGGAAGAACAACTACTTCATCTATACCCAAACTTTTTATCAGTTTACGTTTTTCATCCAGTGATGTAAGCAACCTGAACTTAGCAGCATCTTGCTGTAAAACAGCTCTGGGATGAGGCCAGAAGGTCACAACAACGCTTCGTCCACAACACTCTTTTGCCAACGAATATACTTTGCTTATTACAGCTTGGTGTCCTCTGTGAACACCATCAAAAAATCCTGTAGTCCCTATAACCATTTTACTAAATCAAAATCCTGTCTGTGAGGTAAATCAGGGTGCTTTGCATAAATACGTCCAGCAAAATTATAAACTCCGGCAGTTTCAGGCATCATTATACACTTATATTTGACAATTCCATCCTCAAAACTCACAAGATCAAAATCATATTTTTTTAAGAATCTCATACGGTTATTTTTGTCTTTTGAAGCAAATACCATCTCTACACCTATCTCTTCGGGCTTTAAGTCTCCGATTATCAACTCAACTTCGGCATAGTATTCATTACCTTTTGATATCTCCTCTTTTGAGCTTTCCGGTTTTATATAGCTTTTGACTTCAATCAAAGGCCATTCTCTTCTTACCCTCTTTTTCCAAAAAGATAGCTCTTTTGCTAAAGCAAAATCATTCTCAATAATTTTATTATTTCTTTCATAAAGAGGAATATAAAATTTATGTTGGTAGTCCTCAATCATTCTGTGGGTTGTAAAATTAGAGGCCACTTTGGCTATCGTGTTCTTTATACACTGAATCCATTCAATCGGAAGCTCATTTTTCTTTTCTCTTTTATAGAACAAAGGGATTATTTCAGATTCAAGTATATTATAGATATTGGCAGCGTCAAGCTCATCCTGAAGAGACTGGTCGTCATAAGTATTGTCGAGAGGCAGTGCCCATCCTGCTCCTTCTTGATAGCCCTCTACCCACCATCCATCGAGAACAGAAAAATGCATGACACCATTCATGGCTGCTTTCTGTCCACTTGTACCAGAAGCTTCAAGAGGTCTTACCGGAGTATTCATCCAAACATCTACTCCCTGTACAAGCGTTTTTGCCAATGCCATGTCATAGCCGGGAATAAATACGATTTTTCCAATAAATTGAGGCATAAGTGATACTTCAACAATCTTCTTAATAATATCCTGACCGGCTTTGTCTGCCGGATGCGCTTTGCCTGCAAAAAGAAACTGAACAGGTTGCTCTTCATTATTAACGATTTCCGCCAGTCTGTCCAAATCTCTGAAAAGCAAAGACGCTCTCTTATAAGTTGCAAATCTTCTGGCAAATCCAATTGTAAGCACATCTGACCTGAGTGTCTCTTTTATTGTTACAATTTGTTTGGGTCTGTAATGAGCAGTAGTGGCAGGTTCAGAAAGAGTATGTCTAATTAGTGTTATAAGCCTCTCTCTCAATCTGTTTCTTGTATCCCAAATGTCTTCGTCAGAAACTTTGTATATTCCTTCAAAGCAACTCTTTTCATATATATGCCGGATAAATCTCTGTCCAAAAACATCTTCGTATATCCTTTTCCATTCCCTTGCAGCCCATGAAGGATAGTGAACCCCGTTTGTCACATAGCTTACATGAAGCTCCTGAGGAAGATAGCCTGGCCATAAGGGAGCAAATATTTCACGACTGACTTCTCCATGAAGCATGCTGACACCATTAATCTCTTGTGACAGATTGGCGGCAAGGTTACTCATGGAAAACCTTTCATTTGGATTGTTTGGATCTATCTTGCCAAGAGACATCATGGTTTCCCATGAGATTTTGAGTCTTTCAGGAATGTGAGGAATATACTCTCTGAGAAGATCTTCCGAAAATGAATCATGGCCTGCAGGGACAGGAGTATGCGTAGTAAAAAGTGAAGAAGACCTCACTACTTCAAGGGCTTCATTAAATGAAAGATGCTCTTCCTGTACGTACTCTCTAAGCCTTTCAAGACCTGTGAATGCAGCATGGCCCTCATTGCAGTGGTAAATATCGATCTGTTTGTTTAGTGTCCTAAGTGCACGTATACCACCGATACCGAGCAAAATTTCCTGTTTGAGTCTGTTCTCCCAATCTCCCCCATAAAGGTAGTGCGTAACGACTCTGTCCTCTGGTAAATTATCTTCAAAATCAGTATCCATGAGTATAAGCTCTGTTCTGCCAATTTCCACTTTCCAAAGTCTAGCATAAAGTGTCCTTCCAGGAAAAGCAATACTTATTGTCGCCCAGTTTCCATTTAAATCCCTTACAGGATTGACAGGTATCTTTGTAAAATCCTGAGGTTCATAGATGGAAATCTGATCTCCTTGAGCAGAAAGCCTCTGAGTAAAATAACCGTATTTATACAGCAAGCCTACTCCTGTAACAGGTACCATCTTGTCACTTGCTTCCTTAAGAAAGTCTCCCGCCAGGATACCGAGCCCTCCCGAATAGATTTTAAGTGAAACATCAAGTCCATATTCCATGCTGAAATATGCAATTCTCGGCCCTTTCATCTCATCCTTAAGTGACATGTACTTGTTAAAGCTTGAATATGCTTTGTCCATTCTCTCCAGGAAATCAAAGTCATTTTCGAGTGCAGCATATTTACTGGCAGTAATGTTGTCCATCATATTCATGGGATTTCTTGAGTATTTTCGCCATAAATCCAAATCTATAGACCTGAAAAGTTGTTTGGCCTCTTCATTCCAGCTCCACCATAAATTTTTTGCCATGATATCAAGCGGCTTTAGCCTTTCAGGCAAAACCTTGTTAACTATCATTGTACTCCAACTTGGAGTATTTGCTACGTCAATTTTATAAATTATACTTTCCTTGTCATCTGCAAAACTTTCATAGTTGCCCCAATTTTCAATCAGCTTCTCCAAAGCCTGTGAATAAGCTTGTTTGTAGAACTGAATCTGATTCTCCCACAAGGCAACTTCAGAGACCTCCCTTGCATTATTGCGATAATCCAGCATTTTTTGGGGTGTCAGTTTGCATATTTCGACCATTTTGGCCTCTATGGCACTAATTACATCATCGTAATTAAAATCATTTCTTTCAATAATCTCAATACTTGGATGTGGCTTTTTATAATGTTCACTAACCCAACGTCCAAAGCCTGCAAGAGAGGTGGTAACAGTAGGGACACCAAATGCGAGGCTTTCCAAAGGTGTGTAACCCCAAGGCTCGTAATAGGAAGGAAAAAGTGTAATATCGAGCCCGGCGAGTAACTGATAATAAGTATAATTAAAAATACCGTCATTACCATTAAGATATGCAGGTACAAACAGTACTTTTACCCTGTCATTATCTCTGTTTTGAAGATTAAGTTCTCGTATTCTGTTCAGTACAGGATCCCATTCTGGTTCACTTAACAGATGAGAACAATTTGTAATATAATCAGAGTGGTTATTCATTTTGTTGACAAGATCCTTGTTGGGTCCATTTATAGCAGCAGGGACAAATATCCATGCTACTACGTTTCTGGTAAGTTTAGAATCGTTGTTTAGCTTAGCCGCAGCATCGAGAAATAAATCTATTCCTTTGTTCTTGAATTCGTAACGCCCACTGATAGCCATCATAACAGTATCATCTGTTATTTCAAAACCTGTCATGAGAGTCGCAATCTCAGTTAATCTTTTTCTAGCACTCTTAAAATATTCTTCATATTTGTTGACCGGTGGAGTAAAACTTTTTTCAAATCCGTTAGGAGTTACTATATCAACATTTCTACCAAGAAAAATTCTGCACTCTCTTGCTGTTACTTCACTGACAGTAGTAAAAACGTCTGCAAAGTGTGCGGCAGTCTTCTCGAGAGAATGTTTGGCCATTACATTAAATTCTCTTGCTTTGTCATCGGCAACATAATTCTCAAGAGGTCCATATAGTGGAAGATTGTTCCATGCAATTGAACGTCCCACAACTGTCGCATGGGTTGTAAAAACTGTTGCCACAGGCGTATTTGCCTGTTTAAGATAAAGAATGCCGGCACCTGTCATCCACTCATGAAATTGTGCTACAGCCCTGTTCTTGGGAGAAAGATTGAATTTGACAAAACTTTCTATCACCTTGCCACAGGCATATCCAAACAATGCAGATTCTATATAGTCCCATTGCCCAGTTATCGAATCGAGCTTAAATCTTGTCCAAAATTCCGTAAGAATTTCATCTTTTTTCGTAATAAATGAACTAAAATCTACAAGTATTGCTATGGGACGTCCTGCTACATTCCATCTTCCTATCCTGATTCGCAATCCTTCGTCTGCCGCTTTTGCTCTCCATGCTCTTAATAAGTTGTTGTCTTCATTGAAATCTGGATTTTTGACAGTATCTCTCCAAACATCAGGACCTATAAGGATGTGTCTGTTTTTAAATTCTTTAGATAGATTGAGAGCCTTGGTGGCGATAACAGTATGAATGCCCCCAATCTTATTACAAACCTCCCAACTTATCTCAAAAAGATAGTCAGGGGTTAAAAGTAGTCTGTCTGACATATAAAATAATTAACTTGTTTTTGTTGTTTTTTTGCTTTTATCTACCCTGAGCAAAAAGTCGCTCAAAATATTCATATAATTAATAAACGCCTCATATGGAGACTCATATGGATTAAAATACCCATGAACTATACCATCAGAGAAAAATTTTGTACACATGTAATAAAAATGATCACTCTCCTGCAATTTTCTGAAGTCATTAATTAAATCAGTGTCCTTTGACCTCAAAACTTGTTTTTCTACAGAGTATAGCTTGGTGAAGGCTTCATTCTGAAGTTCATTGCCGAGCCATGCAGTTGTATCTCTCTCTTCATCTGCCCAAGAAATAGGAAAAGGTACGTTTAATGGCGCAACCGGCTGATGTTTTTTACAAATTTCGGAAGGAGTACAAAATTTTATATCTGTTTGTAAGAGAAGAGCCTTGGGGAAAAATTTCATAAATTGAAAAATACCGGTTGACGATTTTTGATGTTCTCCTATAGTCTCATAATCCATAAAAATGTTTACAACTTCATCTTTTGCCAGTGTATTTGCAATCCATGTAACGTATTTATCGGCAGTAAGAGGCCAGTTAGACCAACTCCTTTCAGAAAATCTGAAAGCAATGTCGTCACTAAGGTTAAAATTCCTCAATAACAGTTTCAATTTTGGATTGATGGCATTAGTATAAACATAATTAGGACTTTTCCATCCGAGAATGTGTTTTGCTCCTTCAGTCAGCATGGCTTTATATTTCATATCTGCGACCATTGCACCAATTTCGTCAGAATATATTAGCTCTGTATTTCTGAAAACAACAGGTTTTTTACCAAACAATGACTCTATTTTTTTGGAATGCAGCATCACTTGCGCCTTAAACTCAGCAGGAGAGGCAAGTGAGGCTAAAGAATGGTTATATGTTTCTGCAAGAAATTCCACACAATTTGTTTCAGCCAGTTTCTTAAAACTATCAATTACTTCAGGAGCATATTTCTCAAACTGATCAATAACAGAACCGGAAAGTGAAAAGGCAATTTTAAAGGCGCCCTTACTCTCTTCAATTATATCGTGTATGACTTTATTAGCAGGAAGATAACACGAATCAGAGACTCGACGGAGTATTGTCTTATTGGTAAATTCGTCATAATAATGAGAATCCTTACCAATGTCAAAGAATCTGTACTGTCTCAGCCTGTGTGGCTGATGAACTTGAAAATACATGCAAACGCTCTTTTCCATCTTTTTATCTATTACAATTTTCCTGTTAATTTGGTATATATCTCCTTAACTTTTGCAGCAGCATTATCCCACTTTAGTGCATTTACCTCTTCAAAACCATTTTTTACAACAAAATTTGAAAGTGCCGGATATATAAGCAATGCATGAATTGCATCTGCCATTGCATCAATATCCCAAAAATCTACTTTTAAAGCATGCGTTAGAACCTCGGCAACGCCTGACTGCTTTGAAATAATTACAGGGACATTTGCTCTCATTGCTTCAAGAGGTGAAATCCCAAAAGGCTCAGACACTGAAGGCATCACATATACATCCGAATATGCATACATTCTGTTAACATCTGATCCCTTAAGAAAGCCTGTAAAATGAAATTTGGTTGCTATGCCGAGTTTGGCAACTCTCCTTATGGCTCGTGTAAGAAGATCCCCATTCCCAGCCATTACAAAACGAACGTTAGGGTAACGTTTCAGGACTTTGGCGGCAGCTTCAATAAAGTATTCAGGACCTTTCTGATAAGTAATTCTGCCGAGAAAAGTTACTACCTTTTCAGGTACCCCTCTATCCACTTCAACGTTGCCTGATTTATCAAATTCAACAGCATTGTGTACTGTAACAACTTTTTCAGGATTGATTCCGTACTTGCTTATGACTATACTCCTAGTAAGATTACTAACAGCAATAACAATATCTGCCTCCTTCATGCCCATTTTTTCAAGATCGTAAACCTGTGTATTGATGTTATTGCCGCTCCTGTCAAATTCAGTTGCATGCATATGTACAACTAATGGTTTGCCTGTAAGCCTTTTAGCAGTAATACCGGCCAGATAGGTTAACCAATCATGAGCGTGAATTAAGTCAAAATCATATTTGAGTGCAATTTCTCCAGCCACTATGGCATATCGTGCAACCTCTTCCATAAGGTTCGTCTCATACTTGCCCGAAAATTGATATCTCTCCCCTGCGTACATTTTATAACCCTCTATCTGACTGACTCTCTGCGATTCTACCAAAGTTGTAAAACGAACAGGATCGACGTATGGAACCATATTTGATCCCACCCGCAGAAACTGCACCTTTTGCAGAAAACTCTCACTGTTCTTCACAGACTCATTTATAACCACATCACTTGCATTAATGATTTTGACAGCACTTTGATCTTCATCTCCGTAAGGCGAAGGCATTACAAAAAGTATTTCAACACCATGCTTGGCTAAGCCTTTTGTTAGACCATAACATGCAGTTCCAAGACCTCCGGAAATATGTGGAGGAAACTCCCAACCAAACATTAATACTTTCATACTAAGCTGTTTTTTAATTCTTCAATCAACTTGACCGACCATAACAAACCGGCTACAGATGTTGAATAAGATATACAGCCGTGTGGCTGATGAGGGGGATCTCCATCGTAGACTTCCGATATTGAACCAACACAATGCACGGTCAAATCCTCCTCAAAAGCATATATCAACTCTTTTGCCTTATTCAAAAAAGAATTTCCGAACAGTTTTATGTTTGCATCGATATAAAACTGAAGAAGCCATACTCTGGTAGTACCCTGATAATATGCCATACTCCTTGAATATTCATCTCCATCATATTCGCCTTTATAGTTAGGATTTCTTGGAGAAAGTGTCCTTATCCCTCTAATAGTAAGCAACTCTCTTTTTATACACTGCAAAACAAGAGATTTGTCCTCATCATTTATTGGTGAGTAATCAAAAGCACATGCGAACAACTGGTTAGGTCTAACGTACCTGTTCTGCCCCTCAGGGCCAACATAATCCGCAAGATAATCAGCACCTTCTATCCAAAAGGCTTTTTTAAAATTGTCGTCAATAAGTTCTTTTATTGTCAAACATTTTTCAATAAATGGTCTCTCCTTACTCTTGGGAGCAATTTCTGCAGCAAAACACAGTGCATTATACCACAAAGAATTAAGCTCTATCTGATATCCTGATCTTTCCATCAATGGTTTTCCATCAATCATTGTATCCATCCAACTTGTAGCCACTCCACTTCGCTCAGCCCAAAGTAAACCTGTTTTGTGCATGATAACAGATTCTCTTTTATTCTCCATATATGACTCAACAATCATCTTAAACAGCTCTCCGTACTTTTTCCATAATGCTGTTTTATTGCCAGTAATTCTTAAATATTGCTGAAAAGTCCAGAAAAGCCAGAGTGGAACATCTGGATTACAAAGCGGATTAAAAAAATTTTCTCGTTCGTGCTTGATATAAGTCTCCATTATTCTATCAAACAACTCCTTGTCTGCATTTACCCCAAGTGTCAACCCCGGTAGGGAAATCAATGTGTTCCGGCTGTTTTTCCCAAGCCACGGATATCCCGTATAAATAAAAATATCATCTCCATCATGAATAATAAACTGTTTGGCAGCTAACTGAAGGCAATGTTCGAAACTGTCTCTTAATCCACGCTTGTTCTCGTTTTTTTTAAATTCGGCAGAAAGTATTGAAGAGTCTTCAATGTTTGTCGAAGCTGAAAATACTATCTGCTGCCCAAGTTTTATCGGCATTTCAAAGAAGCCTGGTACAAATAGATCTTCAGTAGATTCATATGCTCTCCTCCTTTCCTCTCTGTACTCAATATTGTAATACCAGCCAGGAGACGATATGAAGTCGCTTTTTACATTAAGTTGAAGGTTAAGTGAAGGAAAATCCTCATACATTCTAAAACTTACGCCTTTATCAATGATCTCGTAATGTTTATTGACATTGTAATTGGCCTTTGAAAGAGTATGAAAGTTTCTGAATGCGAGGAATGGTTTCAGTCTCAATGTTGTAGGTGAATGAGCTTCGAGAAGAGTATATCTAATCAATATCTGTTCCTTTTTGTGAGGAAACATGATATCCTTACGAAGCACAACTCCTCCAACTTTATACGTTATTGACACGACTCTGTCAATCTCAAAATTTCTTATATACTTGTGACCTTTAGGTTCATAGATATCTCCGTACCTGTGAATTCCAAGGTTAAATTCTCTGTCATGCTGGATTATTGTCTCATCAAGTGAGGAAAGTAATACAAACTTATCATCTCCAAATTTCTTGATAGGTACAACTAAAAGGCCATGATATTTCCTGGTATTACAACAAACAATTGTGGTGTTCATATAACCACCTGCATGATTAGTGGACAGTACTTCCCTCTTAAGAGAGTACTCAAGATTAACCAGTTCGTCCTTGTTAAATTGTAAATATGACATATCTTTAAAATTTCTCTTTAAAGTTAAGAAATTCCTTTAAAATAATAGCACTCCGTGAAGGAAGGTATAAAGATAACAATGCCGATTCATTATCATAAAATGAATCATATATAATATCATCATCAATTCTGTTAAACCCGCCAAACAGTATGGAATCAGAATTAAGGATGATTTTATAACTACCTGCAGGAACTTTAAATCTATAATCAAAATATGAGACTGTGGGATTAAAATTAAAAACAAAGATTAATCCCGCCCGTGAAAAAATTAAAATTTGCTTCTCATTATCCTCATATATAGAAACAGGCTTATCAAAAAAAAGGTTATTAAGTTTCGCCATTGCAATCATAGTCTTGTCAAATTGAAGAAGATATGAATACTTCAATTTAGGATCATCTGCAAGCGACCACTGTCTTCTGGCATAATGATATGACCAACCATTCCCTTCTCTGGGGAAATCTATCCATTCAGGATGGCCAAATTCATTTCCCATAAAGTTGAGATAACCGTCTCCTGCAGTTGCAAGTGTGACTAAACGTATCATTTTGTGAAGAGCAATGCCTCTATCAACTTTCAAATTGGAACTCTCCTTACTCATATGATAGTACATGTCTTTATCTATAAGTCTGAATATTATGGTTTTATCTCCAACAAGAGCTTGATCGTGACTTTCGCAGTAACTTATACTCTTCTCGTCAGCACGTTTATTGGTAAGTTCATAATAGATATTGCTCATATTCCATTCTTCATCTCTCAGTTCCTTTATCCACTTAATCCAGTGATCCGGAACTCCCATGCTCAACCTGAAATCAAATCCGTTACCTCCGGATGATATGGGAGCAGCCAATCCTGGCATTCCGCTCATGTCCTCAGCTATAGTTATGGCGTTTGGATTAATCTCCTTAATGAGAGCATTGGCAAGGGAAAGATAGACTAATGCATCCTCGTCCTGATTCCCATCATAATAAAAAGAATAATTTGTAAAATTTTTCCCCAATCCATGATCAAGGTAAATCATGCTTGTCACGCCGTCAAACCTGAAACCATCAAGATTGAATTCTTCTAACCAATATTTGCAATTTGATAGAAGAAAACGTAATACCTCATCTTTGCCATAATTAAAACATTTCGAGCCCCATGCAGGATGATTTCCCCTTTGTCCCTCATGAAAATAGAGCGAAGGATTGCCGTCAAGCAGCCCAAGCCCTTCATAAATGTTGCTGACAGCATGAGAATGTACTAAATCCATTACTACTGCTATTCCATAGCCGTGAGCTGTATCTATAAGTCTCTTTAAATCTTCAGGAGTACCAAAACGAGAGCTTACTGCATAAAAACTCGATACTTGATACCCAAATGACCCGTAATAAGGATGTTCCTGAATGGCCATAAGCTGCAAAGTATTATAACCTAAGTCGACAATTCGTGGCAATACGCTTTCTCTGAAATAATTAAAACTCGCAACTTCAGGCTTTTCCGAACTCATACCAATATGCGCTTCATAGATGAGAGGTGAATAGTTGCCGAAAATACGAGGATTAGACCATTTAAAATGTGGTGGATCCCAAATCTGAGCAGAGAATATTTTGGTATTTTCATCTTGTATGCAACGACGGGCATATGCAGGAATTCTCTCTCCTTCTCCACCTCTCCAGAACACATACCATTTAAAAAGATCTCCATGATGAACAGCATCTAAAGGTAATTTGAGTTCCCAATTGCCATTGCTCTGAGGAGTAAGAGAATATCTGTTGTCAATTTTCCAATCATTAAAAGTCCCAATGAGATATATGGCTGTAGCACCAGGTGCCCATTCTCTAAAAAACCAGGATTTACCCACTTTGTGCACTCCATAATAAAGATAAGAATTGACAGCATCATTAAGAGGCTTGCCATATCCTGCTATATCCTGTCTTCTTATAACATACTTCTGATATCTCCGAAGTATCTGTTTTCTGTAAGGTATCAGCCAAGGATCGTCTTTCAGCAATTTTAGTTCTTCCATAAAACCAGATATTATGTGATTTTCGGCAAATTATCCTCAATTTCTCTTAGAAGTTCTCTGCATCTTTTGATCAATTCGTTTGCCCTCTTAACATACTTTGATATATCCCGAAGATCTGTATTGGGATCCTCTATTTTTTCTACTATTTTCTGAAGCTCTTCAAGAGCTGTTCTGTAATCTATATCACTCTTTTTCATTCTCTTTTGATTTAACTATACATTTAAGTTTCCCTCCCTTAAGAAATGCATCTACCTCGTCTCCAACAAGAATTTCATCGATGTCGGTTACTCTTTTGCCATTTTTATGCAACAATGCATAACCTCTCTCAAGAAGAGCAAAAGGACTACCTGCAATAATTCTGTGTTCTAAAATTTGAAGTTTACTCTTTTCTTCCGTTATTCTATTCTGTAAAGCCATTGAGACTCTGCGTGAAATATAAAGGAGTTGCTGCTCCTCAGAGGCAAATATATCTATTAAAAAATCTGCTAATGCCGTAGGAGTCTTGACTGAAGTATGCGCCACCATGTCAGCTATATGATAATCATGATCATGCCCGACACCAACTATTACAGGAAGAGGAAACTGGGCAATATTGACAGCCAGATCATAATCATCAAAGCAAGCAAGGTCATGCGCAGAACCACCTCCCCTCAATATACACAAAAGATCAAAATCATCAACTCTTGCTGCCACTCGATCCATCGCACTGATTATCCCTTCAGGAGCATCTGCACCTTGCATCGGTGCCTGAAACAATTCAATACAGAACCTAAACCCAAATTCATTGCCTTGAAGCTGTTTGATAAAGTCCCTGTATCCTGCTGCCTGTTCTGAAGAGATTACGGCAATTCTTTTTGGTAATGCCGGTAAGGGCAATGAGGAATTCATATTTAACATCCCTTCATCCTTCAATCTTTTAATAGTCTGCTGCCGTTTAAGCTCCTGTTCACCAATCGAAAATGTGGGATCAATATCAGTAACCACAAGACTTAATCCATATAGAGATGAAAATTGAACTTGGACACAAAGAAGTACATGCATACCTTTTGAAAGAGGTTGTCCGGCAGTAGTTTCAAAGAATGGCCTTATGATTCGGTATGAATTAGCCCAGATTATTGCCTGAGCTTTAGCAGAGACTGAATCCTCTCCCTCCTTTCTGTCAATTAGATCCATATAACAATGTCCTGCATAGTGGTTTTTTATCTCACTAATCTCTGCCGTAATCCAGTATCTGTCTGTAAATCTTTGCTCTATTGAATCTTTTATCTCATTTTGCAGATCCGATAAAGTGATTATCTTATCTTTTACCATAATCAACTTTAGTTATTCCCTATGCAAAAGTAAGCAATAAAGTTGTACCTTTGTAGAGTATTTATCCCATATGAAGATAACTAAAGCAATATTCTCCGGAAGCAGCCGTTTTGCCAAAGACAGACCTAAGCCGAGACTCCCTGAATTCGCATTTATAGGAAGATCAAATGTGGGTAAGTCTTCCCTTATAAATATGCTTTGCAATAACAAATCTCTTGCCCATACGTCTTCAAAACCCGGAAAAACTCAACTTGTCAACCATTTTATGATTAATGACCGATGGTATCTGGTCGATCTTCCGGGATATGGATATGCAAAACTGCCCAAGAAGACTCGAATAGAGCTGGATGAAATTATAAGAAGTTATATTAATGGTTCAGAAGAATTGGTCACTCTTTTTGTCTTAATTGACTGCCGACATGATATTTTACCAAACGATCTCAGATTCCTCATGCAGCTGGGAGAAGCAGAGGCTCCCTTCTCCATCATATACACAAAAAGCGACAAACTGAGTGCTACTGCTCTTGAAAAACAAATTAGCAATAATAATCAAATTCTACTTGAATATTGGGAAGAACTCCCACCTGTTTTTATCAGCTCTGCAGTTAAAGGCACAGGAAAAGAGGAGATATTAAGTTACATTGAAACTTTTATATAAATAATAAAAAAAAACATGGATCATACTCATAAGATTCAGATCTTTTCTTGCCGAAGCTCCAGATATCTGGCAGAAAAGATCGCTGCTTCCTTAAATTTGGAACTTGGCAAATCAAATGTACTGGTATTCAGTGATGGAGAATTTCAGCCCGCCTTTGAAGAGAGTGTTAGAGGAGCCACTGTATTTATTATCCAGTCCACATTTCCCCCTGTGGAAAATATGTTTGAGTTGCTTCTAATGATAGATGCTGCAAGAAGAGCATCCGCATACAAAGTTAATGCGGTTATACCATACTTTGGCTGGGCAAGACAGGATAGAAAAGATAGGCCTAGAGTCCCAATTGGAGCAAAATTGGTTGCAAATCTGCTGGCTGCAGCCGGTTGCGACAGAGTAATGACAGCCGATTTGCACGCCGATCAGATCCAAGGTTTTTTTGATTTTCCTGTCGATCACATATATGCAAGCTCCATTTTTCTGCCATATTTGCGTGAACTTAACATTGAAAATATGTCAATTGCAGCACCTGATATGGGTGGAGCAAAAAGAGCAAATGCATACTCACGTATTCTCGGCTGCCCATTGATTATTTGCCACAAGTCGAGAGAAAAGGCCAATGTGGTTGGTTCAATGACCGCTATTGGAGAAGTAGAAGGCAGAAATATAGTTTTGATTGATGATATGATAGATACGGCAAGTACTATCACAAAAGCTGCAGACATGCTTATTGAAAAAGGTGCTTTGAGCGTCCGTGCTCTTGCAACTCACGCTGTGATGTCAGGACCATCATATGATAGAATTGCCAAGTCAAAGCTGACAGAAGTAATTCTTTCAGATACCATTCCTCTGTCCACTGACCCTAATTTAGACACATCTAAGATTAAAATTCTGTCGGTTGCAGATATTTTTGCAGATGTGATTGAAAAGGTATATAATAATAAATCGATAAGTACTAGCTTTGTTTTTTGATATGTTAACAGGCATGACTCCAAATCTTCTTCATGAAAAAATAGTGGAAACACTTAAATTTTTTATGAAAAGCGCAATGAAGGATAAGGCAGTAGTTGGCCTCTCAGGAGGAATTGACTCTGCTGTTGTGGCTTCTGTTGCCGTTGATGCTCTTGGACCATCATCAGTTACAGCTATTCTTTTACCCTCTCCTTTCTCTACGCTGCACTCTGTGAGTGATGCTGTGGAACTTGCTGAAAATCTGAAGATCCAATATTATACCGTACCTATTGACGGAATCTTTCATAAATTTCAAAGAGAACTTACAGATCTGTTTGGCGAAGAACCTTGCAGGCTGACAACAGAAAACCTTCAAGCACGTATAAGAGCTACAATTTTAATGGCATTTTCGAACCAAACAGGAGCTCTGCTGTTGAATACTTCAAATAAAAGTGAATTATCAATGGGTTATGGAACTTTGTATGGAGATCTTTGCGGAGCTATAATGGTGCTTGGAGATATCTATAAGTCAGATGTATATGAACTCGCAGGTTATCTCAATTCGTTGGAAAGAAGGATTCCTGACTCTATCATAACTAAAGAGCCTTCTGCAGAACTGAGTGTAGGTCAAAAGGATTCTGATTCGCTGCCGCCATATCCCGTTTTGGATCCAATATTATATCTTTTGAATGAGAATGGGATGTCACCTCAAGAGATAATAAACTCAGGAGCTGACAGTCCGATTGTCAATAAAATTGTTAAAATGAAAGATTCTGCATCATTCAAAATTGCACAACTTCCGCCTGTTATCCAAATTGGTCAACACCCTCTTCTTCCTGATTCAAAATGCATAAAATTATAAATATATTTTTCTTACTAAACTAAATTAATATGCAACTGCTGTTTTTTACTATAGTTCTTGTGGCTCTCTGTGTCTTCCTTCTCTCCTTTAACATTATCTTCAGGAAAAACGGGAAATTTCCGGACAGTGAGATTGGACATAATAAGGAAATGAAGAAACTCGGAATAAAATGTGCGAAAGCTGAAGAAAAAGAGCTATGGGGAGTCAACGGAACCATGCGGAAGGAGTGTCCTTCTGATACTTGCTCAAACTGCAGGGGGTGCAATTGATGGGAATCATTGCAATAGTTGGACGGCCAAATGTTGGCAAATCTACACTTTTCAACAGGTTTGTTGGGAGGAGGCAGGCAATTGTAGATGAAATTTCGGGCGTTACAAGAGACCGCCATTATGGAAGTTGTGAATGGTGTGGAAGAGAATTTTCAGTCATTGATACAGGTGGCTACACAATTAACTCCGAGGATCTTTTTGAGGAGGAAATTAGAAAGCAGGTGCTCTTAGCTATTGATGAAGCAGATGTTATTTTATTCATTTGCGAAGTTGAAACAGGCATAACTGATTATGACTCTCAAATAGCCAATATGTTGAGAAGATGCGGAAAGCCTGTGGTCTTAGCTGTAAATAAAGTCGATACTGGTGACAGATTTTTTGATGTTCATCAGTTCTACAAACTTGGTCTGGGTGACCCATTTGCTATTTCGTCTGCGAGCGGAAGTGGAACCGGAGATCTTCTTGACAGAATTACGGATTTACTTCCCGCTAACAACAAAGGTGAAGATAAAAATGACTTACCCCGTTTCACTATTGTCGGAAAGCCAAATGTTGGCAAGTCATCTCTAGCCAATGCGTTGATAGGAGAAGACAGAAACATTGTCACTCCTGTTGCAGGCACTACTCGTGACTCCATATCAACCTACTACAATCAATTTGGCCATGAATTTATGTTGATCGATACTGCCGGGCTCAGAAAACGTAATAAAGCCATGGAAGACATAGAATTCTACTCCGTTATGAGATCTATCCGTTCTATTGAGAATTCAGATGTCTGTATCATGATGGTAGAAGCCCAGAAAGGTATAGAGTCTCAAGACATGTCTATTTTCAACTTGATAGTAAAAAATAAAAAGGGATGTGTACTTGTTGTTAACAAATGGGATTTAGTTGAAAACAAGGATTCCAACACAATGAAGAGGATGCAAGAAGAAATTATGAGTAAAATTGCTCCTTTTAATGATATACCCATAATCTTTACCTCTATAATCAACAAGCAACGATTACTCAATGTTCTCGATGCAGCTTCCAAAGTTTATGAAAACAGATCTCGAAAGATTCAAACATCCAAACTCAATGAAGTAATGCTCGAAGAAATAGAAAATTATCCACCACCTTCTTTTAAGGGCAAATATATTAAAATTAAGTACATTACTCAGTTGCCTACTCCAAGCCCTTCATTTGCATTTTTCTGCAATTTGCCTCAATATGTTAGAGAAGATTACAGAAGGTTTCTTGAAAATAAGTTAAGGAAGCATTTTGAATTTACCGGAGTCCCTATACAGATATACTTTCGTCAGAAATAGGCAGTTTTACAGAAAACTTTGCACCTCCCAACAACTCAGACCTCATATAAGAAATCTTTCCATTGCTCTGTTCAATGATACTCCTGCATATTGCAAGTCCGAGACCGGTACCTCCTGTCTTTGTTGTGAAATTTGGCTTGAAAAGTCTGTTTGTAAGATTTTCTGGCACGCCTGCTCCACTATCCTCAACATTAATTTGGTAATAATTTTCCTCCATGGTAAGAGAAACATATATCTTTCCGCTTTCCTGATTTGGGATTGCCTGAACTGCATTTGACAGAAGGTTTACCAAAACTCTGGTAAGTTGAGTTTTCCTTGTATTAATTTCTGCTACTGCTATCTCTGAGTTAAATTTAAGTTGAATGTCATCTCTTGTATTGAAAAGAAACATTTGCTCCCTGATAAGAGTATTTAACTCAACCATGCTTAATTCTTCTGAATAAAATCTTGAGTAACTTGAAAATTCTTCGGCTGTTTCTGACAAAATATCAATCTGCTCGATCAAAGTATTGGCTAAGGCATCGAATTTATCAGGCCAATCCGGCACTCCCTGCCTCTTCATTCTGACCAGATGTTGTATACTTAATCTCATTGGTGTCAAAGGGTTTTTAATCTCATGAGCAATTTGCCTGGCCATCTCTCGCCACGCTTGCTCCCTTTCACTTTCGGTCAGCCTCTTTGTGCTTTCCTCCAAATCATCTACCATTTTGTTATAGGCAGAAACAAGTATGCCCAGTTCGTCATTATTTTGATAATCAATGTGTTCTGGTCGCTCCGAAATATCAAGAAGCTCCATCTTTTTACCAATTTCGGCCAGCGGCTTTGAAATTGAATTAGAGAGAGCTATTCCTCCAAAGACTGCAGCCAAAAGAAGTAAAATGTAAATATTTATTATTGTAGCAATTATATTTGAGGCATTGCTTCTCATATTGGCCCACTGTGAAAAGTATGGAATGTTGACAATTGCTATCAGTGCTCCATCCTGATTATAAAGTGGAGCATAAAGAGAGTTATATTCTACTCCTGCTATTTTTTCCTTATGTACAAATTCTTTTTTGTTATTTTTTACTATTTCGATGTATGCCCTGTCATCCATCCTCTTCCCCAAAATAGACCGATCAAAAATTTCAGGCTGAGTAGTGCGGATTAGAAAACCGGCAGAACTATATAGGTTGATGTCTATTCCGGCTGTGCTTGAAAGCCTGTTCATTGCCTGCTGCAATTGAATATTATTAAATCGAGGGTCATTGTATCTGCTAACATATTGACTGAAAAGAGAAAGAGTTGATTGTACTGAAGACATTTTTTCTTCTAACTGTATTTTAGTATTCTCATTAAAATAATTTATTGAAAACCAGACACTGCCAGTTCCCATAAAAAGCAGGGCAAATACCAGGGATGACAACAGCAGCATTGAAATTTTCCACCTGAACGTATTTTTTGGCAATTTTTTTAAAACATTCCTTTCTCTCCGTCTGTGGACAAGTCCGAATATTATCAAAAAGTAAAAAAGAACTATATATGAGAGTGACACAAAATAAGGAAATATGCCACGTTCCTTCCGGCTTAAAACAATAACAGTTTCAGGAGTAACTCTGCTAACAAAATGAAGATACCCGTCACTTCTAACATTATAATATCCCTCGTTGTCATATTTTTTAGAAACTATTGGATAGCTATAGTCTCCACTTGACACAACAAGTCTTCCATTGACATATTTACCATATGAATAGAGATATGGCAACGAAAAATTATCTATCTGCGAGTGGCTTAAAAGTTCCGAAGGGTAACCAATTGTCTCCTTGATAAATTTGGAATTCAGTTCAATAAAGAGCCTTACTAAACCACTTTCTCCTATTGCCGGATACTCAAATATTCCCAAATATCTTACTCTTCCCTTATAGTTGTTCATAAAGAAAAACTGAGAACTTTCATAAAGTGGAGAACCATACCTTGTCACTTCATTTTGAAAAAAACTGTTACATAATACCGGTGGTGCATCAGGATCAATTTGCAATGTAGTATACTCTCTGCATATTCTGATTTCCATGTCATACCTTTGAAGTATGTTCCAAAAATAATTCTCAGAAAGTTGACTGTGCACTAGATCTTCACCGCCAAAGGCATTGACAAGCAGTCTAAGTTTTGAATCAGAAATGATTTGTTTCTCAATGGTTTTCAACTGCAGTTCAAGATTAAGATCTCTTTCGGTTGACAATTTATTTGACCACACCCTGTTTCTGTTATCTTCCTTCTTAAATCCGTAAAAACTTACTACAAAAAAGGTATAGAAAGAAATACAAATGATGTATATAATCAGATTACGGGTTTTAAGAAAAGATATTTTTCTTGTTTTTTTAGAAAGTGGTCTTAGGAGTTGAAGAGAAAACAACAAAGCGACAAAGAGCAGTGCATAAGAAAGATATACAAGCAAAGAGTAAAAAGTTATCTCGTCTACTCTGTACAGTTCAAGAACTACATTTGAATTGAGTATGACTGACCTTAAACTTATGTGAATATATGGAAGTAATAAAAGCGGAATTAGTATGAATAAAGCCGTAAACAATCTCTTTTTAAGGCCTTTTGATTTTTTTACAATCAAGGCAAGAGTTTTCCTCATGATAAAAAGAGCTGTAATAATAAGAGTAATCAAAAGATTCACTATTAAAAGATCTGCCAATGAACTGAACAGCTCAAAATCAGCATAGAGAGTTGGAGAAAATAGCGGAAGGTCACTTTGCATCTTGTTGGAAAGATACATGGCAAAGACTCCTACAGTTATCAGTCCGCCTATGAGCAAGAAAAAGTCTCTGATTTTTTTTGTTTTCTTAAGTTGTGCAAAAAGCGACAAAACCACAAAAACAAGTGCAGTGAGCCTTAATACTGAACCTGATCTTTCTCCGCTTTGAGGGAGATCCTTTAAAACAGAAAATAACACACCCCCGTCTTTCCCATGAATAACATAAGATTCATCAAAAGTGACAGGAACTATTGAAAGCCTCTTATTGGATAAGATATTGGGATTAATCTGATTTCTAAGAAGTGAATTCTCTGTAGGGTAGTCTGTCTGGATAAGCAATGCTGTGACAATTAGCATTTTACCGCTGATATACATTTTAACGATGTACCACCCTGTACCAAGACTGAGATATTGCTCCTCTTCAGGATTGCCATTTGCCAAAGCGGAATAAAAAGCATATGCTAGAGGGGTATTGCTTACATTTTCAACTCCTACATGCTGTAATCTGTAGCCATAAGGAAAATAGAAAACCTCTTCATTGGCAATAGGCAGCCTGTTTACCCAAGACTGGAGTGTATCGTCCAAATAGCGATAAATAACCATGTCTTCGGGAAAATCCTCAAATGAAATAAATTGAGAATCAGGTATTTCATGCGCCTGCCTTGCATAATTCTCCAAGATTTGCTGTCGCTTGTGAATCTTCTCCTGAAGATTCGTTACAGCACGATCCATGGAATTAATCGATGAAAATCTAATAAAAGAGGCAAGAGTAAGTACAAGAACAGCAATCCAATATATTGCAATTCTCTCGTTCGACAATTTTCTTAACCACTCTTTCATTGCTTGTGATGATACTGTTCTCCCCTGATTATTGTGAAAGCTCTATATAACTGTTCCAAAAAAATCACTCTTACCATCTGATGTGTAAAAGTTAACTTTGAAAGTGAAAGTAAACTGTCTGCCCTGTTATACACCAATTCGGAAAATCCATAGGGCCCACCTATTGCAAACACAAGATTTCTAGTACCTGACAGAAGCTGTTTATCAATGTAATTGGCAAATTCCTCAGATGAATAGACTTCTCCTTTCTCATCAAGCAAAACAAGCTTGTCCGACGGCTTGATATGCTTTAAAAGTAATTCACTTTCTTTCTCCTTCATCTGCATGATGGATAAACCTGCAACATTCCTGATTTCTGGCACTTCCACTCTTCTGTAATCAACATAATGGCTCAATCTCTCCTCATAGATCTCTATAGCCTGCCTGAGCCATGAGGCATCACTCTTACCGATTAAAAGCAACATAATCTTCATTAGGACAAATGTAAAACTTTATTTTCAATATATATACCAGAGCAGTGGCTTGATTTTTGCTTAAGTTTAGAGTGTCGTATATAAAATGATTATGAATATTTTTTTATTTGCCATAATCTCTTCATTCTTCACATTCTCTTCTCCTGCAACTCAATATGGATCTGAGCAGGATGTTTTTGTACCTATTGCAAAATATATCCAGTCAGGAGATGCAGAAAAGTTGTCAGCTTGGTTTGCCCCTAATCTTGAAGTTGACATACTTGGTACAGTCAATGTTTGCAGCAAGACTCAGGCGAAGCAAATTATTAAGGAATTTTTTGCTAATAACTCTCCAAAGAGTTTTGTAATAGAACACAGGAGTGGTAAAGCTCCGTTAAAATATGCCATTGGAACTCTCAGCGCCGGTGGAAGTAAGTTTCGCGTGACACTTTTTGTGAAAACGCAGGAAGATGGCAATTTTATACAACAGATAAGAATTGAAATGGAGTAGTAATCAAACTATCAGTCCTACTTAAATACTGGACGTGCATAGTTGATCACATCCTCTTTTGTTATTACATTATTACTCAGTATCAAAAGTCTCTCTGTGACATTTCTAAGTTCACGAACATTTCCTGTCCACTTGTATTTTTTAAGTTCCTCAAGTGCATCATCATCTATTTTCCTCGGAGGCATGCCACTTTCCTCACAAATCTGATCAATAAAGTAACGAGTTAAAATTGGAATGTCTTCAACCCTCTCACATAAAGGAGGCACGTGAATTATTATGACGCTGATTCTATGATAAAGATCCTCTCTGAAGGTTCCCTTACGTATCTCTTCCTGCAAATCTTTGTTAGTAGCAGCTATTACTCTCACCTTAACATTAATGTCCTTATCGCTCCCCACTCTGCTCAATTTATTTTCCTGCAATACTCTCAATACTTTAGCCTGTGAAGCAAGACTCATGTCTCCAATCTCATCCAAAAAAAGTGTTCCTCCATCAGCCTGTTCAAATTTACCCTTATGTTGCTTGATTGCAGATGTGAATGCTCCTTTTTCATGACCAAAAAGTTCACTTTCGATCAACTCTCCGGGAATGGCAGCACAGTTGACTTCCACAAATGGCATATTGTTTCGTCCACTCTTTTCGTGCAGCCATCTGGCAACAAGCTCCTTACCGGTACCATTGGAGCCGGTTATAAGAACACGAGCCTCCGTAGGAGCAACTCTGTCAATCATATTCTTGATTTTGGTTATTGCTGGTGAAACCCCTACAATTTCCTGTATCTTGGCAACTCTTTTTTTAAGATTTTTTGTCTCTCTTACCAGATCGCTTTTTTCGGTTGCATTTTTAAGTGTAATAAGTATTCTGTTGAGATCAAGAGGTTTTTGAATGAAATCAAAGGCTCCTTTTTTTATACACTCCACAGCTGTATCTATCGAACCGTGCCCGGAAATCATTATTACAGGAGATTCTACTCCTGCTTCAAATGCCTTGTCCAAAAATTCAAGACCGTCCATGTTTGGCATCTTAATATCCGAGAAAATGGCATCAAAATTTGTTGAAATTGCAGCATTTAGTCCTTCTAAACCATCATTTGCGAGTATTATTTCATGACCTTCGAATTCAAGAATTTCCTTAAGTGTGTTTCTTATACTCTTCTCGTCATCAATAATCAATATTTTCATTCTTTCTAAAATTTATATTACAATTGAGCTGCCATCTCAGCCATAAAACCCTCCTTAAGAGAGTAAGAGGATTGATATAATTTGCTTATTCGGCATTTTTCAATTACCAGCTGTATAAAAATACTCCCTAGTACCATATAATCAACCCTTACAGGCGACATTCCCGGCATTCTTAACCTTTCGCCTCTATTTGACACTAAAAGTTTATGATGCAAAACTCTAAGTCTTTTAATGTCTAACTCATGTACAGGAAGTGTCCCATTATCATCAGTATATAAAAGCTCCCTAAGAGTGTCAAATGAACCTGAAGAACCTATCATAAGTCTTGGAGAATATTGTCTGCACGCTTCAAAAAGTGGTTCGAGTTCTTGCTCAAGATAAAGATTAATCATTTTAACCTCTTCTTCTTTTATTGGATCACTTGGTTCAAATTTCTCCTTTAATCTCAATATCCCAAGATTAAAACTTCTTTTCCACAATATTTTTTCTTTATCTGCTATAATTAATTCATTACTTCCTCCACCCACATCACACATAAGCACATTTTCATCCCATACAAAAAAAGATTCGCGAATGCCTTTATAAATGAGTTCTGCTTCTCTTTCGCCAGATATAATCTCAACTTCGAATCCAAAATTATCGCGAATAGTGTTTGCAAATTCTGAACCATTTACAGTATCTCTGAAGGCAGATGTAGCAAAAACTTTAATAAAACCGACATCACCTTCTTCATCAATAATTTCTCTTATTTTCCCCAAGGCATCTATGGATTTTGACATGGCCTCCCCACTAAGCCTCCCTTCATTAAAACCACCGGCTCCGATAAATGAAGGAATTTTGACTACTTTCAATATTTTATATGTTTTGCCACTAATTTCAGAGAGTAACAGATTGAATACGTTGGTTCCTAAATCAAGTATAGCAACTTTCATCTACTATTTTTTTACAAAGATAAAGCTTTTTTGTATGTTTGTTTTCTTAAGAAAGTTATGGATTCCCCGAAAATAATAATTGCAATTGACGGCCACTCATCTACAGGGAAGAGCACCTTCGCCAAGACAATAGCCAAAAAATTCGGGCTGCTTTATATCGACACAGGTGCGCTTTATCGCGGAATAACTCTCTTTGCAATACAAAACGGTCTTATAACATCTGACAATAAAGTAAAAGAGGCAGAACTTAAGTCGCTCCTGCCATCAGTAAGCATGGAATTCAGAGTTACAGGAAAAGATTGTGAAAGTGAACTGTATCTCAACGGTAAAATGGTTGAAAACGAGATAAGATCGCTTGATGTTTCATCTAAAGTTAGTTATATTGCAGCTCTCCCCTTTGTGCGGAATTTTGTAGATGAAATACTTAGAAAATATGGCAAAATACGTGGTGTGGTCATGGATGGAAGAGATATAGGCACTGTCGTATTCCCCGATGCTGAAATAAAGATTTTCATGACAGCTGATGCAGAGGTAAGGGCAAAAAGAAGATATGATGAAATGATTGCCAGGGGAGCAAACGCTGATTTCAACGAAATTTTAAAGAATATCATAGAAAGAGATTATATTGACGAACATAGAGAAACAGACCCTTTAAGAAAAGCCCCTGATGCTTTGCTGCTTGATAATAGTCATATGACTGTAGATGAGCAAATGGAATGGCTCTTAAGTAAAATTTCTCAAAAATGGAACTGACAGTAGAAATAGATGCCGGATCTGGTTGCTGCTATGGTGTTGTAAGAGCAATAGAAGAAGCGGAAAAATATCTTGAAAAAAACAGTAAACTCTACTCCCTCGGCTCAATCGTTCATAATAGCACCGAACTGGAACGTCTTAAAAAAAAAGGATTGATTGTCGTTTCACACGAAGAGATGTCAAAACTTAAGGACTCTGTCATTCTCATACGTGCCCATGGAGAACCCCCTTCCAGCTATGAAACTGCAAAAAAGAATAATCTTACTGTTGTAGACTGTACATGTCCCGTAGTGCTTCAATTACAAAAAAGGATAAAGGAACAGTTTGAAAAAGCACAAGCGATAAATGGCCAAATCATCATATTTGGCAAAAAAGGACACGCAGAAGTAAACGGACTTGTAGGTCAGACTGATGGGAAAGCCATTGTCGTTGAGAGTATTTCTGATCTCGATTCAATCGATTATACACGGCCAATTACTATTTTTTCTCAAACCACCAAAGAGTTTGAAGAATATAGCAATATATGCAGTCAGATAAAAAAAAGAATTGAACAGACAGGAGCAACTAAAGAAGACTTTAAATCTTTCAATACAATCTGCGGACAAGTATCCTCGAGACACCCTCATTTAAGAGAATTTTCAGCAAAACATTCCGTTATTATCTTTGTTTCAGGTAAGGAGAGTTCCAACGGAGCTATTCTTTTTAATTCATGCAAATCTGTAAATCCAAGATCATACAAAATTGAGAGTGTAGATGAAATAGACTTTTCATGGTTCCAGGAGGGCGATAGGATAGGAGTTTGTGGCGCTACATCTACCCCAAAATGGCTGTTGGAAGAGGTTGCTGGTTTTATAAGAGGAGATATGTTTGCTAAAGTTATTCTTCCATTGAGGTACAAAGCAGAAATAACATATATGGTTCCCACAGAATTACAAAAAGAAGTCTCCAAAGGCACATTAGTCAGAGTGAACTTGTCAAACAGAGAATATTATGCTGTTATAAGCGAATTATCACATTCTCACGGCACATTCAAGGGAGAGATTAAAAATATTCTGTCAATTATACCAAGTTTCAAAATCACTGAAAACGAATTCAAATTATGGGAATGGATTGCGAAATATTACCTCTGCACTTCTGGTGAAGTATTTAAGGCTGCATGTCCATCTTTCTCTATCGACAAAAAACCAAGAAAAAGAAATCGAGAAATAATATCCCGAGAAAAGGAAAATCTTCCTGAACTTTCAGATGCACAAGAGAGTGCTCTCAAGTCTGTCAAACAATCATTCGCTGACGGAAAAATTACTCTGCTCTATGGTGTAACCGGTTCTGGGAAAAGTGAGATATACATGCACCTTGCAATGGAAGAACTTAAAAAAGGTAATAATGTTTTATTTTTGGTGCCTGAAATAGCAATGAGTCGCCAATTGGGTACCAGGCTGGAACGTTTCTTTGGAAATTCGCTGCTTATATATCACTCCAAACAGAGCTTATCTGAAAGAGAGCGAGTCAGGAAACAGTTATATGACCATAAGTGTCCTTTTATTGTTCTTGGCACAAGATCATCTCTTTTCTTGCCATTCACTAATCTAAGCCTTATAATTGTTGACGAAGAACATGACTCGTCATACAAACAAAGCGATCCAGCGCCACGATACAGTGGAAGAGATACAGCTTTGATACTCGCCTCTCTGCACTCTGCAAATGCACTTCTCGGTTCCGCAACACCTTCTCTGGAAAGTTACTTTAACGCTATAAGCGGAAGATACAGCATGGTGGAACTTTCTGAAAGATACTATGGATCTGTTAATCCTGAAATAGAAATAATTGATGTTGTGAGAGAAAAAAAAATTGGCAGAATGAAAGGACCATTCTCCAAAAAAATGATCACAGCTATTAAAGACACACTTGAAGAAGGTAAACAGGTCATGGTATTCAGGAACAGAAGGTCATACTCACCAATGGTTCAATGCATGTACTGTGAAGATATTCCGATATGTCCGCACTGTCATGTTTCTCTCAGCTACCATAAAAGTAAGAATGAGTTGAGATGCCATTACTGCAATTATAACATTCGCTTTAATACTATTTGCACAAAGTGCGGTAAACCCGGTTTGCGAGATATAGGTGCCGGCACCGAAAAAGTAGAAGAAACGCTTAAGGAACTCTTCCCAAATGCAAAAGTCGAACGCTTTGATCTCGAAACAACAAGAAGTTCAACAAAAGAAATGTCTATTCTCAAAAACTTTTCTCAGGGCAAAACTGATATTTTGGTTGGTACTCAGATGTTAGGCAAAGGTTTTGATTTTGAAAATCTGTCATTAATTTGCATACTGAATTCCGAGGGAATGCTTGCAATACAGGATTTTAGAGCAGAAGAAAGAACTTTCCAGATGTTGACACAGTTAGCCGGAAGGGTTGGAAGAAGGGATTCGGCAGGCAAGGTTATAATACAAACATCACGTTCTGATCATCCGGTTTACAAACATCTTCTTAAGACCCAACAGAAAGAGGCAGGCATAATTATTGCTGAAGAAATGCTTCGTGAAAGAGAAGAATACGGATTCCCCCCATTTGTGAGGCTGATAAGAATTAATCTTAGATGCAAGAATAGAGAAAAATTGAAGAATGCAGCATCTTTAATTGCAATGAAAGCTCCAACTTGGGGAGCAAAAGAGTGGACAGGCCCATTTACACCTCCTGTCGAGATGATAATGAATAATTACCAACTGCAATTCTGGGTAAAACTGGCAAAAAACAATGCTTTGCACTAAATAAAGTCCTCCATAGCTTCCGATATTGATGCCGTTACTAAGGAAATGCATGGCACGGTAAAGATAATTATAGATGTTGATCCCTATTAATTTCTTTAGCTAAAAAAGATTTTTGTATTTTTGTCAGATTGATGACATATCAAATGATGAACGGATAAAAATATATGGGAAAGATTATTGCGATAGCAAATCAAAAGGGAGGAGTAGGAAAAACTACTACAGCAATTAATTTGTCTGCCTCACTTGCTGTTATGGAGAGAAAAGTGCTTCTTGTGGATGCAGATCCGCAAGCCAATTCCACATCCGGATTTAACTTTGACCCGGACTCCAACTCCAAAATGACCGTATATGAAGTAGTTATAGGAAAAGTGAATATTAAGGAGATACTTCTCGATACCGAAATTCCCGGTCTCAAACTTGCTCCTTCACATATAAACCTTGTAGGTGCAGAATTTGAGATGCTCAATATCCCTGACAGGGAGATGGTTCTTAAAAAATCTCTGGAAGAGATTAAAAACGACTTCGACTTCATTATTATCGATTGCTCTCCTTCTTTAGGTATTATAACAATTAACGCTCTTACTGCTGCAGATTCTGTTTTGATTCCTGTACAGTGTGAATATTTTGCACTTGAGGGATTGGGTAAGTTGCTCAATACCATCAAGCTTGTTCAGAACAGACTTAACAGATCTTTGCAGATAGAAGGATTTCTTCTGACAATGTTTGATGCAAGGCTTCGACATGCCAATTTGGTAGTAGACGAAGTTCGTAATCATTTTAACGAAATGGTGTTCAATACCGTTATCCAACGTAATGTTAAGCTTAGTGAGGCTCCGTCATTTGGTAAACCTGTAATATTACACGATGCAGTATCTTCCGGCACAAATAACTACCTCAATCTAGCAAAAGAGATTTTAAAAAAGAACGCACAACAATAGATGTCAGCCATGAAGAAACCCGCTTTAGGAAGAGGCCTTGGTGCTCTCATTTCAGACATAGACAATATGCCTTTCAATACAAGAGTTGAAATCCCTGAGAGTCAGGTCACCCCTGCGTCTATTATGGAAATATCCATGGATAAAATTATTGCAAATCCATATCAGCCAAGAAGCACATTCGACGAAGATTCTCTCGAGGAACTTGCAGATTCAATAAAGACACTGGGAGTCATCCAGCCTATTACTGTCAGAACCACTGATGATGACAAATATCAGATTATAAGTGGAGAAAGAAGATATAGGGCAGCTCTTCTGGCTGGATTAGAAACTATTCCTGCCTATATCCGCAAAGCTGATGACCAGGGAATGCTCGAAATGGCGATTGTAGAAAATATTCAAAGAGAAAATCTTGATGCCATTGAAATAGCACAGAGTTTTCAAAGACTTATTGAAGAATGCAATCTTACACAGGAAGATATGGCTAATCGAGTTGGGAAAAAAAGAGCAACTATAACAAACTATCTCAGACTTCTCCGGCTTCCTCCAGAGGTGCAGCTTGCCATAAGAGCAAAAGCCATCTCCATGGGACATGCAAAAGCCTTGCTTAGCATTGAGGATTCAAAAAAACAGATTAAATTGTGCAATCAGATTATCGAACACGATCTTTCAGTGCGGCAAATTGAAGATAAAATACGCAAGCTTGCTTCAGAGAACAAACAAAAGTCCGAACCACAAGACTCACATGATGATCCATCAGTAGATGAAGCATATATTCATCTGCTCGATATATTTGGCCGCCATCTTGACAATAACAGTTTCTTTATCAAGAGAGGCGAGAATGGAAAAGGTTCTGTCACAATACATTTTAATGGTGAAGAAGAACTGTTTAATTTTTTGAATCTACTCGAGCAAACAAATCTATAAAGCTCAATGAGTAGAAAGTTCCTCATATCAGTCATTGTCATGTTGATATCGTTTCCACTGAGTGCCCAAATTACAGGAAGGTTAAATACTGCAGGCCCTCCGGGTGCCAACTTATTTCAACAGCAAACCACCACTAAAAACGATTCTACAGAGTACGAAAATACCCCGAAGGTTCCTCGCTACACTATCAAGCGATATTTCAAAAGTCTGGCTCACAAGGACTCTATGCGAATAAATCACATGTGGATGGGATCTCTTGTTCTGCCAGGTACTGCCCAGATCTATAATAAACAGTACTGGAAATTACCAATTGTATATGGAGGAATGGCCGCATTGATCTATAAAGGATACAGCAGCAATGGTAATGACCAGGAAAAGTTTTACATTGGAGCAGCCATGCTTCACTATGCGACAATAATGGATGGACTTGTATCTTACAAATATTACAAACCAATACTTCCGGCAAGAGCCTCACTATACTCGGCCATGCTGCCCGGACTTGGTCAGGCTTATACGGGAAACTACTGGAAAATTCCCATAATATACGGAGGGCTTATTACATGTGGTTATTTTATTAATTTCAACAATATTCAATATCAAAAATATAAAAATTTATATATTGAAGCTTACAATGACCCTCAAAGTGAAGCTGCAACAAAATACAGTCTCGAATCCCTCGACTATTTCAAGACAGCCTACAGAAGATATCGTGACTACTCGATTCTGGCAGGAATTCTTGTATATGCACTCAACATAATTGATGCAAATGTTTTTGCTCATTTTACAGACTTTGATGTTAGCGATGATTTGTCAGCATCATTTGCACCAGTTATAATTCATCCTTTAAACAATCAATTTGCTAATAATCTGTCTCCGACATTCGGACTTCAGGTAAACTTAAATTTTTGACATGAAAATCAGAACATTATTCCTTGTATTACTGACAATTGTCTTAACTTCCGAATTATCTTACGGACAACTTCTCTCAAAAAGAGCAACAAGAAAGGATCTGCTCATCGAGATAGAACATCTTAAAAAGACAGTAGATTCATTAAAAAATGAACTTAATGGCTCTGCCATTGAGCTTTCTGACACTACAACCCTTAATGACACAATTAACCCTGGAGCAATAAGATTTTTTGAAGGGGAAGATTTTATGAATGCGACAGTATCTACTGACAGTCTGTTAAGCCTCTATTACATCCAAAAACAGTTTTCGACTGATACTGATCTCAATATAGATCTTGACAGTGCAAAACTTACAACCGACATCCCGGATTCTGTTTTCATTTACCGACTTAAGGCCATGAACTCATTCATCCCACTCCCCTACAACGATATTGTAAGAAACCATATTATATTTTACACACAAAAAATTCCTAATAAAATAGATTTAATTCTTGGAATGTCAGCATATTATCTGCCAATATTTGAAGAGATTATCGACCAGTATGATCTTCCCAAAGAGTTGAAAGTAATGGCCGTAATCGAATCAGCCCTTAATCCAAATGCATGCTCGAGGGTAAATGCCAAAGGGCTCTGGCAGTTTATGTACCGCACTGCATTACAATATAACCTTAAAATTAATTCTTTTGTGGATGAGAGGTTGGACCCTATAGCCTCCACTCATGCAGCCTGTAAATATCTGAAAGATTCTTATACAATATTTGGGGACTGGTCACTTGCAATTGCATCTTACAATTGTGGTACAGGCAATGTAAATAAGGCAATCCGAAGAGCAGGATCACGAGATTTCTGGAAAATTTATCCTTATCTGCCAAAAGAGACCAGAGGATATGTTCCATCTTTTGTGGCCGCTTTATATACCCTTAATTACTACAAAGAGCATAAAATTGTACCAAGGCCTATCTCAATGCCTGCCCATGTTGATACATTTCTGATTCACAAACCTCTTCATTTCGGTCAAATTTCTGAAGTTACCGGCGTTTCGGTTGAGGAGCTGCAAAATCTAAATCCCCAATACATTAAACAGATAATACCGGGGTCTCCTGAGGGAATGGTCCTGAATCTACCATATCAATACACTGCTGCGTTTGTCAATAATGAAGATTCAATATATTCATATAAAGATTCATTGTACTTCAATCCGATAATTTTCAATACCGGCTCCGATAAGAGAAGTTATACTGCTTCGGCAACATCTGCCAGAGAAACAGGCAAAACATATACACACATTGTAAGAAAAGGAGAAACATTGGGCGGGATTGCCATGAAATACGGAGTAAAACTATCTGATCTGCAAAAATGGAACCATACGAAATCGAGGATAAACATCGGCCAGAAACTGATTATTCACGGAAGTAGCAAAGGCAATGACGAATTTTATTCATCTACACCTACTACCAAAAGCGGCGGATACATTTACTACACCGTAAAGAAAGGTGATACGCTGTGGGAAATCGCTAAGAAATTTGATGGAGTTACTCTCAACGATATTCTTGAATTGAATGGCCTTTCAAAAGAAAGCAAAATTTTCCCTGGCAAGAAACTCAAAATCAAAAGAGGATAAACTCGGATTATCATCAACGATCAAAGGCTCAATCTGAGTTGAAGTTTTGCTTCACTTTTTGACGGGCAGGAAATTAAAGTGATGCCTTCTCCATTTTCATTTCTATCGAGATACCTGGTTGAGGCTATTCTAAGCCACAAGTCTCCTTTTTTCAAAGGAGCGATATGAACGTTAAGATAGCATCGAATACCTTCTCCATAATAAAAAGGAATAGAAAAATTGTGTAGAGCATCCCGTTCATACACATAAACCCTTGTTTCCCAAACAGGTACATTGAAGTAGGCGACTCTCACTGAGGCATCAAACTTCCCGGAAAAAGCTTTGAATACAGTCTCCCCAAAGAGATGGAACCCAATATCCGTCTCCTTGCCTGTAAAAAAATTAAAATCAAATCTGTAACATGCCGTAAACTTAGATGATATCCTGAAAGAGTGGTTGTATCTGAAACAATGCCTCTGATCACTCCAGTTATATTTGATTGATGTCGATATTCCTTTCTCCTCAATTGATTTAGTGGCATAAAGAGTCAAATTATAATAATCCTTAAGTAATTCAAAAGTTACAGCTGTCTTCCAATACTTTCCTATCGAGAATGTTGAACAAATTCTCCCGCCTCTCTCTCCTCCAATTGACAAGTTTCTGGCAATTGGAGAAGCAAATGGCGCTCTATATTCTTCAGAATAATTTCTTAATACAAGTGCCGTTTCCAACCTGTTCGACGGTGAGTAAAGTGCTCCAGCTATTGCTGCAAATGAACCAATATGATCAGCAGCAACTTCTCCAAAAAATCTTACTTTTTTCAAGGTCCAGTAACCGTCGAGAGAAAAGTTTCCTTGATATCTGTCCATGGAAAGATCTCTTTTTCTCAAAACAGAGTCTCTGCCTCCATAAGGCATGGAATAACGGTAAATTGCAGATGTTTGAGAAACTCTGATGTTATTTCCCGACCATGTTAAATTAGAGCCAATCAGTGAACCACCCAAAGTACCTTTTCTTTCAAGAGTAGTCTTGGTGTTATGAAGCCCTGTCTTAAGCAGTGAAGTATAAGTGCCATCCACTACTCTTGCATCATACTTTCTCTGGGAAACCAGTAAGGTAAACCTCCATTTTTCTGCTCTAAATGTAACTGCGGCTCCTCTCAACGAACGATTTTCATCAGTCGAATTATAAGGAGAGATACCAACAGGATATTTCATAAGACCTTTACTATCTGAATAAGAGTTCATCGCAAACGTATTCCAAAGAACAAGTCCCTGGCCAAAACGGGCAGAATAATCTCCAATTATCACTTTTTCTATACACCCAGTATTAATTAAAGAAAGGTTAATCGATTTATAATCAACGCCTTTCTCTCCTGCATCTCTTTCAAGAGTAACCGCACAGTTTAAATGATTCATAGACTCTACCTTAAACTGGGAATATAATTGTCCTCTTGGTCCCAGATATCTGCTGTCGGGATGTTTCTCAAACTCACTTTTACTAATCGGCTTAAATCCTTTTTCTTTTTCTATCAAACACTTGACTCTCGAGATCATCTCAAATCCAAGATTATTACATAAATCCTTGGCTGAATATTTATTTTTGCTACTCTCTGTGTCGGTTGTGAGAAATTGAATAATAATCGATACTAATTGTGAAGGCAATCCTGGTATGTTGTATAATTCATTCAAGGAAAGCAAATTACCGAATTCCTCTTTATATGAAAGAATGGCTTCCACCTGCCAATCAGTCAAGATTATCAACCTTTCTAAATCTTCCCTTCCTGCATTGTTTATATTAAGTGGGAAATGCAATAACTCCCTGTAATAGTCAAGTATCTCCTCAATCCCTGATTCGTCAGGCATAACACCACTTTCTTCCACACTCCTGATCAACATTTCTGTAACCTTGTCCGGCAACTCCTGCCCTCTAACTATTTCTACATAAGAAACCCAGCTACCTGTTAAAAGCAGCAGACTTGCAATCATTCGCCTCATAAATCCCTCCCCTCATAAAAAAAACAGTAAAAGCAGTCTATCCTACTTTAAAACGATATTCGACCCTCTTCAACTCTTCGTTGGCTTTTGTAATCTTACCTGCAAGTTCAGATTTGAACTTAACAACTTTCTCCATAAGCTTTTCGTCACCTGTAGCTAAAATCTGAGTCGCCAGTATGGCTGCATTCTTAGCGCCATCCAGAGCAATTGTAGCCACCGGGATACCTGAAGGCATCTGCAGTATTGAAAGAACAGAATCCCATCCGTCCATGGAATTTGAAGATTTTATCGGAACACCGATAACCGGAACCGGAGTAAAAGCCGCAATAATACCAGGAAGATGTGCAGCACCTCCTGCACCGGCAATAATTACTCTTATTCCTCTGCCATAAGCCTTCTTAGCAAACTCCATGACCATTTCAGGAACTCTGTGAGCAGATAGAGCATTGATTTCAAAGGGAATCTCCATCTCATCAAGAAATTCCGCAGCCTGTTTCATAACCGAAAGGTCTGAAGTACTGCCCATAATAATGCTGACTTTTGGATTCATCGGTGTTTTGTTAAATTGGGTTAAGACAAAATTAATATTTAATTTCGCGAACACAAAATCAATTCCTATGGAAAGAATTAAGCTGCATGACAAAAACTTTCGTTTATTCATTAAAAATGAAGAGATTGAACAAAGTATTAAAACGGTTGCAGATCAATTGAACAATGATTTTAAAAATGTAGAACGTCCACTTTTTCTTGCAATTTTGAATGGATCATTTATGTTTGCAGCTTCTCTTTTGAAAAATATTGACTTTGAATGTGAAATTGCTTTTGTAAGACTCTCTTCCTACAACGGCACCTCTTCTTCTGGCAAAGTAAAACACATTCTTGGTTTTGACAAACCTCTCGAGGGAAGAAATGTTATCATAGTAGAAGACATTATTGACAGCGGAGAGACTATAGAAGAGATAAACAAAATCCTTTATGAAGCTAATGTTAAGGATAAAAAAATTTGCACTATGCTTCTCAAACCAGATGCTGTAAAAAAGGATTTAAAAATTGACTATGCAGCCATGCGCATACCCAATGACTTCATAGTTGGATTTGGACTTGATTACAATGAACTTGGCAGACAGTACCGAGATATATATATTCTTGAACAATAAATTAGAATCATATGAAATTCTATATTATTCTAGGTCCACCAGGAGCAGGTAAAGGGACTCAGTCTGCTCTCCTTGCCAAGAAGTATTCACTGCTTCACATCTCCACAGGCGATATGTTGAGAAGAGAGATTGAAGCCGGAACTGAACTTGGTATTCAAGTTAAACAGACAATAGAAAGTGGCAAACTCGTGGATGACGAGACTATGCTCAAACTGATTAAAAAAATAATATCTGAACCTCAAGAAGGAATCAAAGGGTTCATTCTTGATGGATTCCCACGAACTCTGCCTCAAGCTGAAGCTCTTGATAAAATGCTTTCTGAAAGAAAAGATAGTATTTCTGCCGTGATATATCTTGACATTGATGAAGATATAATATTCCAAAGAATATCTTACCGGGCTAAAATGGAAGATCGCAAAGATGATATGGAGAGATCTACCATTGAAAACAGAATCGTCCAATATCACACAAAGACAGAGCCGTTGATAGTCTACTACAGCAATAAGGGTATGTTTTACAGAATTAAGGGAGATAAAAGCATAGAAGAAAATTTTAAGGAGATTTGCTCAATTATAGATAAAATTGAATATAAACGATGAGCAGTTCCAATTTTGTAGACTATATAAAGATTTTCTGTCAATCAGGTAATGGAGGCAAAGGCTCTTCTCATCTGAGAAGAGAAAAATATATTCCTAAGGGTGGGCCTGACGGAGGTGATGGAGGCAGAGGAGGTCATATTATCCTTAAAGGAGATGCACAAACGTGGACGCTTCTGCAATTTAAATATAGAAAACATATAAGAGCCGGACATGGAGAGGCAGGTAGCGGCCAACTCCGACATGGTGCAGACGGAAAAGATATTATCCTAAATGTTCCTCTCGGCACTGTTGCCAAGCTTGCTGAAACCGGAGAAGTACTTTTTGAAATCACTGCTGATGGAGAAGAGAAAATTTTGGTGAAAGGAGGAAGAGGAGGACTGGGCAATAACAATTTTAAAAGCGCGACCAATCAAACTCCAAGATATGCACAACCAGGAGAGCCAGGAATTGAAAATTGGTATATACTCGAGTTAAAGATTTTAGCAGATGTGGGTCTTGTGGGTCTTCCAAATGCCGGCAAATCAACACTCCTCTCTACAGTTTCAGCTGCTAGACCAAAAATCGCAAATTATCCATTCACGACTCTTGAACCCAATATAGGTATAGTTGCATATAGAGACAATAAATCTTTTATTATGGCCGACATCCCCGGGATTATCGAAGGAGCACATGAAGGAAAAGGCTTGGGATTAAGATTTTTGAGACATATTGAAAGAAACTCCATACTTCTCTTTACTGTTCCAGTTGACAGTCCCGATATACTCAAAGAGTATCATGTACTGCTTGACGAATTGAAGTGTTATAATCCCGAGCTGCTTTATAAGCAAAGAATTCTCGCCATTACAAAATCTGACATGATAGATGATGAACTTGAAAGGGAAATCCAGAAACATTTGCCACGTAAAGTAAGACATATATTTATCTCTTCACTGTCAGGTAAAAACATCTCCAAATTAAAAGATATGATCTGGGAATCACTAAATAATTAGCAAATGTTTGAAAAAATAATAGATCTTGATAAATCTCTTTTCCTAATCCTTAATCACTTAACCAATCCTTTTCTGGATAAAGTTATGGTCTTGGCCTCTGAAAAATATACCTGGCTGCCATTATACATAGTTATCGCATTTTTTATATTCTTTAAAATTGAGAATGGAGGGACAATCCGTCCGCGCCCATTTAAACCTGCTTTTCTGATTCTGGCCGGGGCATTTCTAACATTTGCACTTACAGATATTATCTCTGCAAGTGTAATTAAAGATCTTGTCCAGAGATTAAGACCCGGGCATGATCCTGAAATAGGAGGATTAGCAAGATTGCTCGACGGCAAGGGAGGTATGTATGGTTTTGTATCAAGTCATGCTGCAAATGTATTTGGTTTGGCGACATTTACAACACTTTGCTTTAAAAAGAAATGGTATGCTTTCTTCATATTCTTTTGGGCAATATTGGTAAGTTACAGCCGAATATATGTAGGCAGACACTTCCCTCTTGACGTTATTTGTGGAGCTATGCTCGGATTTCTTATCGGATGGATGATTTATAAGTTTAAAAATTTAATTGCTGAAAGAATAAATAACTCGCATACAGCAAATAATTAATATCATATGATATATATAATCGACAATAACACTGATCCATATTGGAATCTGGCAGCAGAAGAATACCTTCTCAAAAACATGACTCAACCGGTTTTCAGACTTTGGCAGAATGACAATGCAATAATTATTGGTATGCACCAGAATGCTCTTGCAGAGATAAACATTGATTATGTTAATAAAAACGGGATTAAGGTAGTAAGGCGTTTATCCGGAGGCGGTGCTGTTTTCCACGATATGGGCAATCTCAATTTTACTTTTATTGACAAGCGGGAAAGGTCTGAAGATAGTTCTGCAATGTTCGCCAGATTTACAAAGCCAATAATTCATGCTCTCGAAAAATTGGGTATAAATGCTGCCTTGGAGGGAAGAAATGATCTGGTAATTGACGGAAAAAAATTTTCAGGAAATGCCATAGCTGTTTATAAGGATAGAATACTCCAACACGGTACTCTTCTGTTTTCATCTTCAATCAAGGATCTCTCAATGGCATTGGCGGGAAGACCCGAAAAATTCATCAGTAAATCTGTAAAGTCAACCAGCGCACGAGTCACTAACATAAGTGACCATATTAAAAGTCACATGACAATTGATGAGTTTATTCTTTTTCTCGAAAATGAAATCGCAAAAGCAGAAAATTATAACAGATATTATTATTCAGTGGATGATCTGAAAGAGATAGAAAAATTAAGGGATGAAAAATACAGTCGTGATTGGTGGAACCTGTGTTCAGCACCACCATACAAATATTCTAAGGCTTTTCAATTCCCTGGAGGGTTGGTAGAAGTATATCTAGAAGTATCAAAAGGGACGATATCCGACGTTCGTATTTTTGGAAGCTATTTCTTTACACGGGAAACAACCGAAATTGAGAATATTCTCAAAGGATGCAAACACACTAAGGATGATATTCTTGAAAGATTGCAAACAATAAACCTCTCTCATTATTTCAACAATATAACAAGAGAGGAGTTTATTTCACTTTTCTAAAATATTTAATTATAATTATCTTTTTATTTTTTTCTCTTTATATTTAGTAAGTATATCCTTGAGGACATCAACACAATCTACGACCGCATCTTCAAACTTAACAGAGTGGCGTTCAACAACTATTTCATCTCCTGGGATTTTGATCATCATCTTCACATTCTTGTTGTCATAAACCGGCAACAGACTTAAGACTACATCTACACCGAGAATTCCGTCATAATAACGTGGAAGTTTAGCCAATTTCTTCTCAATAAAGTCAATCAACTTTTGATCTGCATCAAACTTAAGAGATTGAATCCTAATGTCCATAAAATTATCCTCCTTTTTTTGCTCTTGGATGAGCGGTTTTAAATACTTTTTTTAACTGTTCAAATGAATTATGTGTATACACTTGCGTAGCCGCAAGAGATGAGTGCCCTAAAACCTCTTTGATACTGTTTAAATCTGCACCATTGTTAAGCAGATGAGTAGCAATGCTGTGTCTTAAAACATGAGGCGATTTCTTGCCAGAAAATCCCTCAACTCCAAGAAGCTCTCTCCTTACAACATTATTGACAAAAGCAAGATACAAAGGTTTACCCGAATCTGTAACGAATAATGGAGATATGGAAGTAACAGGAAAATCCTTAGAATAACAAGCAAGATAGCGCTCCAATTCCTCCCTGAGTGAGTTTGTTATGGGAATTTCTCTCTGCTTGTCTCCCTTGCCGGTGACACGAAAAAGAGAACGATTCATGTCCCAATCCGATACTTTAAGATTTGCCAATTCTGCACGACGCATGCCTGTATTATATAAAGTTGAAACTATAGCCCTGTTACGGAGAGATTTATAATCTTTGCATACTTCCTTAGAGAAGTAGTTTTCCATGGCATGTTCAGTATAAAATTGTGGCAGTTTCTTTGACTGTTTGGGACGATGTACCCTTTTCACCGGATTGGAATCTAATATTCCGCATTTGACAAGATAGTTTGAAAAGCTGCTTAAAGCTGAGAGTTTCAAGTTCATAGTTCTGGGGGATATTCCAGATTCAAGGCCGGCTGCAATAAAACCTCTTATTAGATTGGGCTTTAAAACATCCACACTCTCTTCCTCCCCATCGGAAGCAAATTCGAAAAATTCTCTAATATACTCACCATATATGGCTTGCGTCCGATAGGAGTATCTTTTTTGCGTTTTGAGATATTCTATAAACTCTGCAACCATCCCTGTTTTCTTTCGACACTAATATAAATAAAAAAAATGAGGGTGCCAAAATTATTGACACTCCCATTATCAATTATCAAGAGCTATGTCACTCCTCGTTTCTGCGAAGTGACTGTATATAGATTGCCTTTTTAATCTCGTCACGCCTTTTAACCGATGGCTTTACATAAGCCTTTCTGTTTCTGAGTTCACGAATTACTCCAGTCTTTTCAAATTTACGCTTGAACTTCTTCAGAGCACGTTCTATGTTCTCACCCTCTTTAATAGGGACTATTATCATAAAGAAAAACACCTCCTTTTTTTGAGTTTGCAAAAGTATGGATTATTTTGGTAAAAGCCAACTTACTGGGCATTTTTTTGTATTTTCGCATAAAATATAAAGAAAATGGAACTTGAAGAATTCAGAAAAGCTATTGAAAAAGGAATACCTGATACATTGCCTGAACCAAAACCTTATGACAATAATATAAATCACGCTCCCAAGAGAAAAGATATTCTTACAAATGAAGAAAAAGAACTTGCCTTAAGAAACGCTCTAAGATATTTTCCCAAAAAACATCATAAGATTCTGGCTCCTGAATTTGCCCGCGAACTACAAGAGTATGGCAGAATATATATGTATCGCTTCCGCCCGGATTACAAAATTTTTGCACGAAATATTGACGATTATCCTCATAAATCCAGACAGGCTGCTGCAATAATGATGATGATCAGTAACAATCTCGACTGTGCAGTTGCACAACATCCACATGAACTTATTGTCTACGGTGGTAATGGTGCTGCATTTCAAAACTGGGCACAATATCTTTTAACCATGCAGTATCTGTCACAAATGACCGACGAACAAACCCTCGTACTCAATTCCGGCCATCCGCTCGGGCTTTTTCCATCTCACAAGGATGCTCCACGACTTGTTATTACAAACGGCATGGTGATACCAAATTATTCATCAAAAGATCATTGGGAAAAATTTAATGCTCTCGGTGTCTCACAATACGGACAAATGACGGCAGGATCGTTTATGTATATTGGACCTCAGGGAATTGTTCACGGTACAACTATCACAGTCATTAATGCTGCAAGAATGCATTCCAAAAAGGGAGATGAAGGTTTTAAAGGGAAACTGTTTGTGAGCTCCGGCTTGGGAGGAATGTCCGGAGCACAGCCAAAAGCAGCTGTAATTGCCGGTGTCATAGGAGTCATTGCAGAAATTAACCCCAAAGCAGTACAGACAAGATATTCCCAGGGTTGGGTTGATGAAGTATTTACTGACCTTGACCTTCTTGTAGAGAGAGTAATAAAAGCTAAAAACAACAAAGAGGCTGTTTCTATTGCTTACCAGGGTAATATCGTAGATTTATGGGAGAAATTTATCGAAGCCGGTGTGGATGTAGATCTGGGAAGTGATCAAACTTCACTTCATAACCCTTGGTCAGGTGGATATTATCCTGTTGGAGTTTCATTTGAAGAATCCAACAGATTAATGGCAGAGGAACCAGACAAGTTTAAGGCACTCGTTCAGGAATCATTAAGAAGACAAGTATCGGCAATTAACAAACTTTCTAAAAAAGGCATGTATTTTTTTGACTATGGAAATGCCTTCCTTCTCGAAGCCTCAAGAGCTGGGGCAGATGTTTTGTATCATGACGGGAAATTTAAATATCCATCTTATGTGCAAGATATTATGGGCCCTCTCTATTTTGATTATGGATTTGGCCCATTCAGATGGATTTGCACATCATGCAAACCAGGAGACTTAAGAGTTACTGATGAAATAGCTGCAAAGGTTATTGAAGAAATCATAAATCATGCGCCTGAAGAGATTAAAATTCAACTATCTGACAATTTACACTGGATAAAAGAGGCTGAATCCAACAAACTTGTCGTTGGTTCACAAGCCCGCATTCTTTATGCAGATTGCGAAGGCAGGATCAAAATTGCTCTTGCAATGAACAAAGCCATAAGAGAAGGAAGAATATCTGCACCAGTAGTGCTTGGCAGAGATCATCATGATGTTTCAGGAACAGACTCTCCTTTCAGAGAGACATCAAACATTTATGACGGTTCAAACTTTACAGCCGATATGGCTGTTCAGAATGTTATAGGAGATTCTTTCCGTGGAGCTACTTGGATATCAATACATAATGGAGGCGGAGTTGGCTGGGGAGAGGTAATAAACGGAGGATTCGGATTGGTTATTGATGGCTCCGACGAAGCAGAAAAAAAGATCAAAGAGATGATCCTTTGGGATGTCAACAACGGCATTACCCGACGCGCATGGGCAAGAAACAGTGGAGCTATTTTCGCCATTAAAAGAGAGATGGATAAAACTCCCCTTTTGCAAGTTACTTTGCCAAATATGGCAGATGACGATCTAATCAGCGAGACTGCGAAACATCATTTTTACGGGAAATCCCAAATCTGAAGCGTAGTCTTTAAGTTTTAAAACAGTATTTTGTTCTACATCTTTATCTCTGGAAAGTATCCAAAGCAGATCTCCATCAGGAGAGCCAACAAGAGCTATAGAATAGTCATTATCGATTAATAATACCCAGTAATCTTCGGTAAAAGGCCAATTATATGAGACTTTCATCTTTGAAGGATTCCTCCTGTCTGGAATCCAACCTTTGCCTTTCCACTGCTTAATTCTAGTTTTATCGCTTATAAGACGACCTTCATTAACAATTGTAAAAGAACCATCCTCCATCAAAGTTAACAGAGATGTACACTCCTCAAGTCCTTCCTGGATTTTATTGGGGAGTCTTTCTATTTCATACCATCTACCCATATAACGCTCTATCTCAAATGGTTTAGCCGTTTCTGTGACAACATAAGTGGGAGAACATGAAGCAGCTGCAAATAAAAAAATGGCTGAAATCAAATATTTCATGCTAAGTCTGAATTTGAGTAGAGTTAAATGTTTCAAATTCTGTACCAAGTGTATCATTTATTACACTTTGTTTAATGATATGTCCTCATTTTTGTAAAAAATACAGAATATGAAAAGAAATATAATCAAAATTGACGAAAAGCTTTGTAATGGATGCGGAAGTTGCGTACAAGGCTGTAACGAAGGAGCGATACAGCTTATCAATGGAAAAGCAGTAATGATAAGCGAACTTTATTGCGATGGACTTGGCGCATGCATAGGAGAATGTCCTGAAGGAGCAATTGAACTTGTTGAAAAAGAAGCAGAGCCATATGATGAAATTGCAGTAATGAAGAGAATCGCAATAAACGGTGAAGAAGCAGTAATTGCACACCTAAAACATCTTCAATACCATGACGAAACAGAATGGTTAAACCAGGGGATAAACTGGTGCAAAGAAAATAATTATCTTATCGATCTCTCAAAACTTGATAATTATAAACCAAGAATGGCTTGCGGATGTTCAGGATCCCTTGAAAAAGACTTTAAACAACCCGAATCCTCAAATAATAGGGACAATATGTCATCTAACAATATGACAGAATTAAAGCAGTGGCCGGTACAACTTCATCTCCTCAATCCACAAGCATCATTTTTTCATGAGGCAGATGTACTTCTTGCTTCTGACTGTTCTGCATACACTTTCAGCAATTTTCATGATAAATTTCTAAAAAACAAGTCTTTAGCAATAGCGTGCCCTAAACTGGACAATAATATTCAAAGTTATATTGACAAAATATCGGAGATGATCTCAGTTTCTAAAATTAATACCCTTACTGTGTTAATTATGGAAGTACCTTGTTGCAGCGGTTTACTTAAAATAGCAGTGAGCGCAAGAGAAAAATCAGGTAAAAATATTCCTATAAAGGCAGTTACACTATCGGTCAGAGGAGATATTATAGATGACAAGTGGGTCTAAAACTCCTGTCAAAAAAGTTGCGAACTTTTATACTTATTTATAAACAAGGAAAGAGGCTCGGGAAGTTCAAGTTCATCTTTGAGAATAAGATTCAATGTTTGTCTTCCTTCATCAGTCAGGTCAAAATACATTTGTCTTTTATCCCTCTCACCCATTGCTCTGGTAATAAGACCCTTTTCTTCCACAGAGCGAATTAGTTTAGAGGTATTTGAGCAACTCAGAGATAGCTTGTCGGCAATTTCCCCAGAGGATAACTGTCCATCTTTCAGAGAACATAAAAGCATTCCTTCATTTAAACAGATCCCATACATATTGTGAAAACTCTCTTCATAAGAACAAAGTGCTCTACATAGATCTCTGATAGCGCATAACCTTTCCATCTTCAAAAATGTCGTTTAAAAGCTTCGCAAAAATAATGTAATTATCTATTTGTTGAGCAAAACCTCATCGATAGCTTTTTTCAAATTTGCTTTTGGAAGAGCACCTTGAGCAACTTGCGGATTTCCCTTCATAGGTATAAACAACAATGTAGGAATACTTCTTATTCCAAAAGCAGCAGCTAACTCCTGCTCTGCATCAGTATCCACTTTATAAATATATATTTGACCTTCGTATTCAGCTGCAAGTTCCTCTAAAACAGGAGCAATTGATTTACATGGGCCACACCAGTCTGCATAAAAGTCAACAAGTGCAGGTTTATCACCTAAATACTTCCACTCATCTGGATTGTTTTCAAAGTCAACTACCTTATTTAAAAATTCTTCTTTCGTCAAATGTATTGTCTTCATTCTTTTTTCATTAATATTATTAATACTACTATTATTTTGAATTCTATTGTTTTGTGATATCCCATTTTTAGCAGATGCACTGTTACCGTTATTGGAAGTGCACGAAATTATTAAAATGGGAAACATTAAAAAAATCAGATATTTTGTAACTTTACACATTGTTTAAACTTTATGTTATTTTCCGCAAAGTTAATTATTGTTTCCTTTAAAACAAATTTCTTTAGGAAAATTTTTATTTTAGATTATATTTTAATTCATTTACAAATATTTTAAATTTATGAAATACATAATTATCGGAGGAGTTGCAGGAGGAGCAACAGCTGCTGCTAAAATAAGAAGAGAAGATGAGCATGCAGAAATTATAATGTTTGAGAGAGGGGAATATATCTCTTACGCAAACTGCGGATTGCCTTACTATATAGGAGGAAAAATTGAAAAAAGAGAAGATCTCATCGTCCAAGGGACAACAACATTTTCAAACCGTTATGACATAGATGTTAGAACGCTCAATGAAATTACATCGATTGACACCTCTACAAAGAAAGTCACTGTCAGAAACGTTCAGAACGGCAAGATCTATTTTGAGAGTTATGACAAACTGTTACTCTCGCCGGGAGCTATGCCATTCAAGCCCTCATTACCTGGAATTGACGATCCAAGGATACTGACAGTCAGGACTATCCCTGATACAGACAAGATTAAGAGTTTAACAGAAAAGACTAAAAAGGGGAAAGCTGTAATAGTAGGAGGAGGATTTATAGGACTTGAAATGGCAGAGAATCTCAAAGCTCTCGGCTTTATGGTTACAATTGTAGAAATGATACCACAGGTTATGACCCAACTCGACCCTGTTATGGCCTCTATTGTGCATAATGAGCTTAGAGAAAATGGTGTAGAATTAATTTTGGGAGAAGCTGTTATGGCGTTCCGTCCTACAAGTGAAAAGCTATATGTTCAACTCAAAAGTGGAAGAGAAATATCGGCTGATCTGGTAATATTGAGCATTGGAGTAAAAGCCGAAACATCTCTTGCCAGAGAAGCAGGGCTTAAAATAGGAATAACCGGTGGAATTGAGGTAAATGATTATCTTCAGACCTCCAACAAAGACATCTATGCTACCGGTGACGCTGTTGAAATTATTAATCCCATAACCGGAGATCCTTCGCTGACACCACTTGCAGGGCCTGCAAACAAACAGGCAAGAATTGCAGCAACTAATCTGGTTCACGGTAATATTTGCAGATATAAGGGATCGATAGGTACAGGAATAGCAAAGATTTTCAGGATTACGGCAGCAGTGACAGGAGTCAATGAAAAAACACTTAACAAGAAGGGAATCAAATTTATTTCAACTATTACACATTCGGGTTCTCATGCAGGGTATTATCCTGGAAGCGAATCTCTTTCAATAAAGATTCTCTATTCACCCAAAAACGGAAAGTTGTTTGGAGGGCAAGTCGTTGGTTATGGAGGAGTTGATAAACGAATCGATATTATTGCGACTATAATAGGTCAGAATGGAACCGTTTACGATCTTATGGAAATAGAACACGCTTACGCACCTCCTTTCTCCTCAGCAAAAGATCCAGTAAATATGGCAGGATTTGTAGCTGATAATGTCATAAATGGAAAAGTTAAAATCGTAACTTGGGATATTATAAATAATTTTGATTTTGGCAACGACTATCTCCTAGACGTTAGAAGCCCTGAAGAATGTAAGCAGGGAATGATAAAAGGAGCTGTAAATATTCCTTTGGAAGAGCTTCGTTTAAGGCTTGACGAAATACCTTCAGACAAAAGAATAATAGTATACTGTGCCATAGGGATGAGAGGATATCTTGCTTCAAGAATTTTATTGCAAAATGGCTACGGTAATACTTATAACCTTACAGGTGGATACAAGACTTATCTCTTTGCTCATAAGGATCAGGAAATAATGACTAAATTAGGTGATACAAAAAATAAATCATGAAGCATCTTGCTAAATTTTTACTGAAGATTATGGGATGGAAAGCGTTGACCCCTCCGGTTCCTGAACCAAAATGCATTATACTGGGTGTACCTCACACTTCTGTCTGGGATTTTGTAATATCATATCTTTATTATAAATCATTTGGTGCAACTGCTTACATCATGATAAAAAAGGAATTTTTCCGGGGTTTTTTAGGACCAATTCTTAAAAGTATGGGTGGAATTCCGGTTGACAGAAAGCACCCGTCAACTATTACCAGACAAGTTATAGAGGCATTCAACAATACTGATCATCTTCACCTTGCTATTGCTCCTGAAGGAACAAGAGATAAAGTCGAAAAATGGAAAACCGGATTTCACATTATTGCAAAAGCAGCAAATGTCCCCGTTTATCTTGGTTATTTTGATTGGGGAAAAAAAGAAATAAGCAGAGGTATTAAGTTTGAATTATCAGACAATGTCAACGATGACCTGAGAAAGATTCGTCAATATTATAAAGACTTGGGTGTTAAGGGTAAACATCCTGAAAACTTTACCACAGGAAGTGATCTGGATTAAATCTCTTAAAAATTTAAATCAATCCTTCCGACATAAACACCTGCTGTCCCCATTTGAGTAACCATTACTCCTCTTCCGCTTCTGTTTTTTACAACAGTAGGTTCCTCCAGAAAAGTGTGAGTGTGACCACCAATAATAATATCAATGTCCCGGCTCGACTTTGCAAGATCAATATCTGAAGGAGAGCGGCTATCTTCATCGTGATTATACCCAAGGTGAGTCAAAGCTATTATCAGATCACATCCTTGTTTATATTTAAGATATTTTGCCATATCGTTGGCACATCTTATGACTCCCAAATATTTAATTCCGGAACGAGCCGATTCTGCAACATATCCATTTAGGTCAAGCAACAGGCCAAAGATGCCAATTTTCTTTCCTCCCTTCTCAATTATTACATATGGCTTAACTAAATCTTTCAGCGGGCTCTTGGAAAAATCATAGTTTGCACAAAGTGTAGGATACTTTGCCTTAGAGAGCCTCTCTGCCAATTGGGCTTCTCCATTGTCAAATTCGTGATTGCCCAGGCATACTGCATCATATTTCATTGCATTGTACAGCATAACCTCCATCTCTCCTTTAAACAAAGTAAAATAAGGAGTGCCCTGATTATAGTCTCCTGCATCCAATAATAAAACATTATCTTCTCGCTCTCTAACATTCTGAATATAGTTCGCACGTCTCTGGGCTCCACCCATTCCTTTATTCCTGCCACCAGAGAGAGGTTCTACATTACTGTGAACGTCATTGGTATGCAGAATCACTATTTCTTGTGCAATTGTGTTATACGGAAGAAAAAGCGCAGTTATTAATAATATTAAAATAACTTTCAATCTCATTACTGTGCAATTTTTATTCTGTTTGTAATTTTGGAAGATATTTTCTGATTATTAGCCGTTAAGGACTCTATTTTCTCAAGAATTACATCTCTTAGAAGCATACCGGTCTGCTCAACTTTAACAGCTTCTTTGAGAGGATAAAGATTATCGCCACCGGTCATTAGAAAATCAAGAGTAGCAACCCTATAGGTCTTTCTATCATCAATCTGAACCCCATTAATTAAAGCATAATTTAGCTTACCAGACTTTACGGAAAGAAAAACATTCGAAGATAAAGGCTCGATACTTGCTGCCAGAATATTAAAAAGTTTTTTGACAGAGCTCCCTTTTAAATCAATAATCACAAGATAATTATCGAAAGGATATGTTGAGTAGATATCATATCTACGCACTTCGCCTGCAGGAATAGGAGCTCTCAGGCCTCCAAAGTTAGTCAACGCAAAGTCAACATTATTTTCGCTTTTCCTTTGAGCAATTTCTAACATTGCATCTACTGTGAAGTTTGAAAGAAGACTTTCCGGTCTTCCAGATCTCATCTCTTGCTCAGAAATTCCCACTACTTGTTGCATTTGACTATCGACCTGCGGTTTATAAAAATCTATAATTCCTTTTACGACCAGCTCTTCAGGAAAATTCCATGTACTGTCCATTAAAACTCTTGTTGCTTTCCACTGAAAAGTCGTTTCCTGAGCGAAAGTATTTAAGGCGAAAAAAATGGATAGTGAAAATAGTATTGCCTTTTTAAACATTATGCTATTAAATTAAAACTTCAACCATTTCACAAGATCTTTCCATGTGGCTTTCTTGCCATATGATAGAATACCCACTCTGTATATCTTGGCAGAGAGATAAGTCATAAATATAAAAGTAGCTAACAATAACATAATAGAAAGAATCATCTGCCATAAAGGTACTCCAAAAGGCACTCTTGCCATCATAACCATAGGAGAGGTAAATGGTATAATTGAACCCCAGAATGATAAACTGCCGTCGGGAAATCTAAAGGCATGAATCATTAAAAATAGACCAATTATCAAAGGCAAGGTTATTGGAATTGTAAGTTGTTGGGTGTCTGTCTCATTATCTACAGCAGAGCCAACGGCAGCAAACATTGAGGCATAAAGCAAGTATCCAAGAATAAAATATGCAAGAAATGACAAAATTATATATCCAAAATTAATTCCTGCAAGAGCAGTCAGCATTTCTCCTACTTTTCCGCCAGAAGCAGAAAAACCTTCAGGCAATGCTCCAGGAACACTTCCGCCTGTGGAGGCAAGATCTACGCCCATAAAAGCCTGAGCTCCAAAAATAATTGCAAACGTTAAAGCTACCCAAATGAGAAATTGAAGCAATGCAACTGCCCCTACACCTATAATTTTACCCAACATCAATTCAAAAGGCTTGACAGAAGAGATGATTACTTCAACTACCCTGTTGGATTTCTCATCAATAACTCCCCGCATAACCATGGATCCAAACATGAAGATAAACATGTAAATTAAAAAACTAGCTAAATATGAGATAGCCATATTTATCTCTACCATTCCTGACTTTTCCTTCCCCTCTTCGCTAACAGTATATGTTTTAACATCTATTTTTGTATTAATGTCTTTGATAATGGAATCGAGATTCTGGATATTGTAAGCTGCCAGTTTTTTATCTCTGATTCCTCTTTCGACACATTTTTTAATCTCTTCCTTAGTATCAATATTTATCTGTTTGTTAGAGTATGTTGAAACTGAAACATTATAAGCTGAATCCATAGGAGATATTTCAACTATGGCATAAAGATCAGAAGTTGCGAGATCCTTCTTAATGCTTTGAATATCCGCATTTGGATCAAACCTGTATACATAGTCCTCATTTGAAACAAAATACTTTTCACACTCTCTCGACCTGTCCACTACAAGTATCTTCTGTTCTCTTTCACTAGGAGAAAAAGACATTATTATCGTAGGCATAACAATAAGCAAAGCCATGAATATTGGAGTAAGAATTGTGAGCAGAATGAAAGATTTTTTCTTGACTCTTACAGAGAACTCTCTAGAAATAATTAAAAAAAGTTTGTTTTTATCCATAGCCTGCAAATTAACTTACCAGTTTAATAAAAATATCATTCATTCTCGGAACAAGTTCCCTATATTCAACTATGTCGATGTTCTGTTTAAGAAGCTCCATAAGTACCTGTGAAGAAGATGCTTCCCGATCAACTTCAATAATCACACGATATCCATCCTTATATATATCGTTAGAAACAACTCTGTAAAAACCATTGCTGACAATCTCTCTAATTTCAGAAGAACGGTATATTATCTCAACCTCATTTTTGCCATAATTTTTTCTTATCTCATCAACACCTCCAGAAACAACAAGTTTTGCTTTGTTAATCAATGCTATATTGTCGCACAGTTCCTCAACTGACTCCATATTGTGCGTTGAAAGAATCACAGAAGTCCCGTTATCCTTCATTTTAAGTATTTCGTTCCTTATAAGCTGAACATTAACCGGATCAAAACCACTGAAAGGTTCATCAAGGATTAAAAGTGAAGGTTTATGAAGTACAGTTGTGATAAACTGTACTTTCTGTGCCATTCCCTTGGAAAGTTCTTCAACTTTTTTGTTCCACCAACTCTGAATGCCAAACTTTATAAACCACTCTTTGAGCTCTTTCACGGCTTCAGCGTGGCTCATCCCTTTCAGCCTTGCAAAATAGACAGACTGCTCACCAACTTTCATCTTTTTATACAAACCCCTCTCTTCGGGCAGATACCCTATTCTGGTCACATCTGAAATTGTTATAGGCCTTTCGCAGAACCTAACTTCACCTGAATCAGGAATTGTAATCTGTGTAATAATCCTGATTAATGTAGTTTTGCCCGCCCCGTTAGGTCCAAGCAATCCAAATATGGTGCCTTGAGGCACTTCAATGCTCACACCATCCAATGCCGTAAATTGATTGAATTTTTTTACGACACTGTTACAGCTAATAACATTCATAAATTGTTAGAAATATAAGTAAAAAATAAATATTTGTAATATTGGCAAAGATAAAAACAATATTTACTGAAAATAAAATTTTAAAATATTATATAGTTCATTTTTAATAATATTTTCTACAACAAGAGAAGCAAGATTTATTATGTCGTTACTTCTCGAATCTCTAAAACGAATAATAGACCTAGCCAAATATCCGCCAATGTATGGATTAGTTGAAAGCTGTTCATAAGTTGCTTCGTTTAAGTTAATTTTTTGAATTTTATTTGTGTCAACAGTGATTTTATCAGAAAACATAGAATAACGTTCCTCATCAATTCCGAAAATATCCATTAGCTGACGTTTGTCCGCAAAACCGCCAAGCTTGTCTCTGTATTGGATTATTTTTTTTGCATAATAAGGCCCGATTCCGGGTAATGTCACAAGAGTAGCACTGTCAGCGCTGTTGAGTTCAATAGATTTTAAAATCCTCTTCTCTGATTTAAGATTATCAGTTCTGACATTTGTCATATTTTCAAGTGCAATATCCCGGTAACTCTTCCATTTAGCACTACTATCGGCCAACTTGGCACTTTTTGCTGGTAATTGAGCAGTAGTGTTTGGAATGCGAATTTTCGGCCTTTCGCCATAAGATTTCAAGTGTTTTGCACTGTAACTCGCAGAATCTGACTCTGCCACTTTCTCGGGTTGTAATGATTTGTTTAATGAATTATCCTCTTGCTTGTTAAACAAAAAAAGTATCAACTGAATCGTCAACACAACAATAATGAGTGTCATTACTCCAGACGCTCGAGTTTTTGAAATTTTTATTCTCCACATATCTCTCTCCTCCATTAATAATGCTTAATCAGGCTTTCCTGCAATTGTTATAACTATCTCCCCCTTTGGTTCATGCTCCAAGTACCAGTCGCGAAGTTCAATCAGTGTTCCCAGTCTGTTCTCCTCATGAACTTTAGTCAGTTCGCGTGACACACAAGCTTTTCTATCTTCACCAAAATATTCTACAAGTTGTGACAAACACTTCACAAGTCTATAAGGAGATTCGTATAAAACAATTGTTCTAGTCTCCTGACCTAACTCCCTTAACCTCGAAATACGCCCTTTTTTGATAGGGAGAAACCCTTCAAAACAAAATCTGTCACAGGGCAAACCAGAATTGACCAAAGCAGGTATTAACGCTACGGCTCCGGGAAGTGTTTCAACCTCTATTCCTTTATCCCTGCATAATCTCACCAGTAAAAAACCTGGATCGGAAATCCCGGGCGTTCCTGCATCCGAAATCAAAGCTATATTCTCACCTCCAAGAATCCTGCTGCATATAAAATCAACATTTTTATGTTCATTGTGCATGTGATGGGACTCAAGTCTTGTTGCAATACCAAAGTGTTTAAGTAAATGTGAACTAGTTCTCGTATCTTCGGCAAGAACAGTATCGACTTCTTTTAGTACTCTGAGAGCCCTTAGAGTAATATCCTCAAGATTTCCTATAGGCGTAGGCACTATGAATAGTTTTGCCATTAAACTTTCTTCTAATGTTCATATAAAATCTGTAGACTGAAGAAGAATTTTCATCCCAATCTGGAAATGCATTTTTAGTATAATCCATGACCTCTTCAAGCGATGTCATTTCATTGATTTTCTGCAGACTTAGCCTGTATTGCTGTTCATCTCCGTTAAAAAGTTCCTTTATATACAACAATTTATCATTCAGAGTAATACCATCAGTAATGTCAGTTATTTTTGGTCCAGGAATATCTGTCATCCAGGCTGGTTTTTTGCCTCTTGCAACATCGAGAATTGACTCTCCACTATCCGGAAAAAGTTCAAATTCCTCCTCATCATCGATTGCCACAGTCTCTTTCTCTTTTTTATGATCGTTAACGCTGAAAGATGTCAATGAACAATCATTCTCTGAAATATCCGTTTTACTTTTTGACTTAAGACTTTTCAATTCAGAAAGCGATAGTTCTATCTGTTCAAGATAAAGTGAATTGATTTTACATTTAATACTTTCTGCCGCAAGAATTAACTCTTCCCATCTGGCCGGGCCTATTTTATCATCCTCCTTCAACGCCTCAATATCCTGTGAAATCTGATCAAGAATAATCCCTATTTCCTCAATTTTGCTATTGTTTGACATCCGAACTTTTTACCTTTGTATAAGCACAAAAATAGACAAAATGTTTCTGGAAAACACAAAAAAATCCGGTTGGATTGAGATAATCTGTGGGTCAATGTTTTCGGGTAAGACAGAAGAGCTTATCAGACGATTGAGGAGAGCAAAATTTGCAAATCTTAAAGTCGAAATATTTAAACCCAAAATTGATACTAGATACTCCGAGAGCGAGGTAGTATCACATGATGCAAATGCAATCCGGTCTACAGCTGTAGATTCTCCATTAAGTATACTACTGTATGCGTCAGATGTTGACGTAGTAGGAATAGATGAGGCACAATTTTTTGACAGTTCTATTGTGGATGTTTGCCAGCAACTTGCCTCAAACGGCATTAGAGTGATTGTTGCAGGACTGGATATGGACTATCTGGGAAATCCTTTTGGTTCAATGCCGGAACTTATGGCTGTTGCAGAATATGTTACAAAAGTTCATGCAATTTGTGTAAAATGCGGAGATCTTGCACACTATTCACACAGATTAACAAAAAACGACAAACTGGTTATGATTGGTGAAAAAGACACCTACGAACCAGTTTGTCGTCATTGTTTTAACGATCTCAGAAAGATCGATTAAATTACTTTACTGCTGTACCGGAGCAGCTTTGCGAGTTAGATTTGCCTTACCGCTATGAGTAGTGTTGGCAGCAGCATTAACTGCTGTGAAGGTAATCTTAAGTCCTTCTGGTTCTGCAACATAAGTCATTGAACCGCTAAGATCCATAGGCTCTACTCCCTGCATTGAACCTGTAAAGGTAACAACGTCCTCAGCAATAGTAGCTACGCCACCAACATTGATAGAGGTAGAGTCATTGATTATAATAACGCCTGTGAAAGTTGAGTCAGCAAAGTATTCGAAGTCGATAGGAGCAACGAATTCTTGAGCAACTTGATTACCAGTTGAATCAACAACTGTAATTGAGATTGAATCAGTGCCGGTCCATTGACCAACCAATTGCTCTGAAACAGGCTTAGCTTTCTGACCGCATGAAGCGAGTGCTACAACTGATGCAGCAACAGCAAAAAATGTTTTTAATTTCATTTTATTATTGTTTTAGGTATGTCTTTCGACTGCAAATGTAGAAAGTTTTTCAATACAAAATTTTTTTTTAAAACAATTTTTAAATTTGCTTCAAATAATTTAAATCAAATGACTTACTCAAAACTTGCAATTAACAAAGAAAACTTAAGGCACAATTATGACTATTTTCGCTCAAAACTTGCTCAATCAACTAAATTACTTGTACTTGTAAAAGCAAATGCTTACGGTCACGGAGATGTTGAATGTTCAAAACTATTAGAAGAATTTGGTACAGATTATCTTGGAGTAGCTACTGTAGAAGAGGGCAAAAGATTAAAAAATGAAGGCATTAAGTTGCCAATTATTGTTCTAACCCCTGGTAATGATAATTTTGAAGAGATAATAAAATATTCACTTGAACCAAGTATAGTCAATTTCGATTCCCTCCAATCATTTGTTACATCACTTAAAACACTGTCTAAAACCAAGTATCCTGCACATATTAAATTAGATACAGGGATGCATCGGGTAGGATTTGTTAAATCAGAAATTGATCTTCTTTCAAATTTATTAAAGCAAAATCCATATATCGAAGTAAAATCAGTCTTTTCTCACCTTGCAGCTGCTGATGAAGCTGTTCACGACGAATTTACAAGATCACAGATTGAGCTGTTTGAAGAGATATATGCTAACCTGAGTGACAAAATTGAATCCAAACCTATCAAACATATTCTCAATTCAGCAGGAATAGAGAGGTTTTCATATGCCCAGTTTGATATGGCCCGTTTAGGAATAGGCATTTACGGTATAAGCTACGTTAATCCGGACTGTCTTAAACCAGTTGGATTTCTCAAAGCACCAATCATTCACATTCGCGAAATTTCAGAAGGTACTGTTGGATATGGAAGACATGGTGATTTAAATGGAAAAGCCAAAAAAATTGCAACGATTCCTCTCGGTTACGCTGACGGTGTTAACAGACACCTGGGTAGAGGTTCGGCCTCATTTTCTCTAAATGGTATAAGAGTACCTACAATAGGAAATATATGCATGGATGCTACTATGCTCGATATAACAGGAGTTGATGCGAAATTAGGGGACATAGTTACGATTTTTGGAGATAACCCAAAAGCCCGGGAAATTGCTGATATTCTCAAGACAATCCCTTATGAAATCTTTACCTCCATCTCTGCCAGAGTAAAGAGAGTTGTAGAGTAATGTTCTTAATTTGTAATTCTGAAGACCAACTCGGTAAGTAATTCCTTATCGGTTGCTTCGCCTCTTTCATTGCCCTTACTTACTGAATCACACTTTCGTATCAAAGAAATTATCTCCATACACTTCGCATATGAATAATTATCTGATGCAATTACATACTCCTGCAGATGATAAGTCTTAATGCCTAATGCTGTGCAAATTGTATTATTGTCAACTGAACTATTACTACTGACAAGCGAGTGATATTTAAGAACTTTCGCAAAATGAGAAAAAAGCACAGCAAGTGTAACTACAAGAGGATAAAGTTTTGGAGAGTCCCCAAAATGTGAAGCTATTTTAAAAGCCTTTGCTCTGTTCTTAAAAGAAAGAGCTTTTGTAAGTTCAAAAAGATTGTATTCTCTACTGATTCCGATATTATCTTCTATATGCCGAGTAGTAATCAAATATTCCGATGCATCAAGATTTGTAATTAATTTATTTAGTTCGTGAGCTAATTTTCTCAATTCAGTACCACAATAATCAGCCATAAGCATGGAAGCATCTGCATCAATTTTTTTACCGGCACTGTTAACATAGTCGTCTATCCAGTAGACAAGTTTGTTTTCTTTGAGAGGTACCGTCTCAAGCAATACTCCGTTTTCAAGTGCTTTTTTGTAAAGAATAGTCCTTCCATCTATAGTTTTGCCATTCATTGCCAAAACAAGAAGCGTAGTTGAAAGAGGATTACTAAAATATTTCTCAAAAGATTCCATTTTATCAAGAAATTGTGCCTCCTTTACTATAACAAGCTGTCTGGCAGCCATCATAGGGTATTTCATAGAGGCCTCCACCACATCTTTTGAGGAAACATCCATCCCATACAAGATTAAAAGATTGAAATCGTGCTCTTCCGGCAATATTGCTCTGTTAATAATTTCTTCGATCAAAACATCTGCGTAATAAGGTTCATCTCCCATTAAAAGATAAAAAGGGGCAAATTCACCTGCCTTAATATTTGCAAGAATCTTTCTAAATTCCTTTTCAGTATCCTTTTCTTTGCCTGCCACTATATTTTTCTTTTATCCCGGCTAAATTATGAAAAAATGTAAACCTTACAAATTTTATATCTTTGTACAAATTTTCACTTGAAATGAAGGAACAGGTTTTTGACCCTGTTAGAAGAAAAAAAGTGGCTCTTACACCAGAAGAGTCTGTCAGACAACAGTTGATATATTATTTAAGCAATACCTTGGGATATCCCATTTCAAGAATGGTCTGCGAATATTCGGTCGAGATTAATGGGCTTAAATACCGTGGAGATCTGGTAATCGTGGACAAAGAACTTAATCCTTTTTTCCTGGCTGAATGTAAGGCACCCTCCATCAAAATCGGGCGAGATACTTTTGAACAAATTATCAGATACAATAGTGCATTAGGTGTCAAATATCTGCTTTTAACAAACGGAATGACAACATATTTTGCATCTTTCGACCCAAATTGTGGGACTTATCAGTTTATTACTGAAATACCTCCTTATAATGAACTTTTTAGATAAGAAAATATTTTCTTTAGTCGCCGAAGAGGCACAGAAACTCAACATGAAAGCCTTCGTTATTGGAGGATATGTAAGAGATTGCTTTCTCGAAAGAAAAAGCAATGATATTGATATCGTAGTTGAAGGCAGTGGGATAGAACTGGCTGAAAGAGTAGCTAAAAGACTTAAAGTTAAGGTTACAGTCTTTAAAAACTTTGGCACAGCAATGCTTAAGTATGATGATATTGAAGTTGAGTTCGTCGGAGCACGCAAAGAGTCTTACAGATCCGATTCAAGAAAGCCAATAGTAGAAAACGGGACACTTGAAGATGATCAGTCAAGAAGAGATTTTACCATCAACGCCTTGGCATTCAGCCTTCAAAAAGAAGACTATGGCAAATTAATTGACCCATTTGGAGGAGTAAAAGATCTTCAACAAGGAATTATTCGCACTCCCCTCGAACCTGATACTACTTACAGCGATGATCCTCTTAGAATGATTCGTGCTATCCGCTTTGCCTCACAACTCTCATTTAAAATAGTCCCTGAATCAATAGAATCGATAAAAAAGAACAAAGAACGAATAAACATTCTGTCTAAAGAAAGAATCAGTGATGAACTCTCCAAAATAATATTGTCGCCAAAGCCGTCTGTCGGATTTCAACTTCTTGACCAGACAGGATTGTTACAACTAATTCTACCCCAGCTTGTTAAACTCAAGGGTACTGAATTTGTGGAAGGAGTAGGACACAAGGATAACTTCTCACACACCTTGCAGGTACTTGACAATCTGGCGCAAAAAAGTGATAATCTTTGGCTTAGATGGGCAGCATTGTTACACGATATTGCAAAACCACAAACTAAGAATTATGAACCCGGAACAGGCTGGACTTTTCATGGTCACGAATATTTGGGAAGCAAAATGATTCCCGGTATTTTTCAGCAACTTAAGCTACCGCTTAATGAGAAGATGAAATATGTTCAGAAGCTGGTTTTGCTTCATCTTAGGCCAATAGCACTTGTACAGGACGAAGTGAGTGATTCTGCTGTGAGACGTCTTCTTTTTGAGGCAGGAGACGATATTGACGACTTGATGCTTCTATGCGAAGCAGACATTACCTCCAAAAACCGCAAAACAGTCAAAAAGCACTTGGCAAACTTTGCCCTTGTCAGAGAGAAACTTGTACAAGTTGAAGAAAAAGATGCTATAAGAAACTTCAAAAATCCAATTTCCGGCGAGTATATTATGGAACACTACGGTATTCCTCCTTCTAAAGAGGTAGGAATTATCAAGGAATATATCAAGGATTCTATACTTGATGGCATAATTGCAAACAATTTTGAAGAGGCTAAAATGTTAATGGAAAAAAAGGCCGGTGAACTCGGCCTTGTATGTAAGGAAACAAAATAAGTTTATATACCGGTTGCAGCTTAGTAAGCTGTATATTGTGGATTAAAATTAGCCCAACCTGCTGTCCAGTTATCGACAAGTAAATCTGATCTAAAAGCCCCTATGAAATTGACTCTATCAAAAAATGAAGCAGAGAGATTATCATCAACAAACAAATTCGCTCTATTGAGCAACGGGCTGTTTGATAACGGCCCCCAGTTGGGTGAAGCTATCAAACTGTTTGGCTGTGAAAATTTTAAGTCTGAAACAGTGGGATAAACTGTATTCAAATTATTTGCAGCCTTAAAAAAAGATGAAGAAAAGGATTCGGTTGCATTTTTATCGAATGTTGACGCATTGGTTGAAAGTGAGTCCTTAAAGGAGGCATCTTTGTCACTACCCAAGATTGTCATATCTGCAAAAACCAAATTTTTCAAGTTTATTGCCCCTGATGTTGCATAAGATTGCGTAGTTGACCCCTTATCATTACAAATGAGCAGACCAACAGGATAGCCGGCTGCAACGGAATTGTAGCAATTCAGATTAGAACTTCTTCTTATCTGCATCACTCCCTGAAACTGTCCCAACTTTGATCCATTCCCGGGATAATATTCTCCTCCTGTTATATATGAAGTTGTGTTTTCAAAAAGGTTATCCTGAGACTTTGGCCCTAAAAAGGTAATATTAGAAAAGACTGGTTTTGTCAATGGAAGTTCGGTTGTTCCCTCAGCATTATTGTCAGATTCAAGGCCATTGGATGATGATTTGTCTGCAATCCTCGGATTACGGACAACCAGTCCAAACTGAATTCTCCCTCTATAGCCATTGTCTGAATCAAAATCGTCATCCCATCCATGATAAGCTATCAGATACTTGGCATCTACTGTACCACCGAACCACTCGTATGAATCGTCATTTGAGTATGACACTTGAATATGATCCATTCTGGTGCCCCGGCCGACTGAACCAAGTGTCAATCCGTTGATTTCCTGGTCAGTCCTAAACGGATACCCTGCAAACTCAATTCTTACATAGGACATAACTCCTGAATTGTCATCATCATTATCTCCTCCATGACTTGAACGAGGTCCTCCTTCAATAATCATCTCTCTTTTGTTATTTGTGGCCTTACCACATACAATAACACCTCCCCAGTCTCCAGGTTTTCTAGATCCTGCCGGCTGGTTGGAAGTAAAGACAATTGGCTCGTTTTTAGTGCCTGCTGCTATCAATTTTCCTCCTCTTTCAACTATCAAAGCAGCCTTAGTATCTTTGTCTCCCTTTATTACAGTACCAGGCTCTATAGTCAAAGTAACGCCGTCTGTTACATATACCCAACCCTTGAGAATATAAATTCCCTTTTTAAGGGTATAGGAACTTTTTATTTCAAACTCCTGATCTCCACTACCAATTTGATTGCCATTAAATAAAACACCGTCAACTACTTCTTCCTCACTTTCTGGATTGTCGTCTTTTGTGCATGATGGCATTAATGACCATAACGCAATCATTAAGATTGCAATAAATAAATTTTTTAATTTTTTTCTCATATTTATAAAATTATTAGAAAGTTATCTGTAAACCAATATATATATCCGTTCCCGGCCTGAAACTTTTGCTTACCTGTTTTCTCTTATTAATATTGCCATCTTCATCCTCAAATCTCGGATATTGTGCAAATACAACTTTCTGGTTTAAAATATCCTTGAAATTTGCTTTAAATTCAAGATGTTTCCCTATACGTTTTGCCAGAACAAAATCCAAAAGATCTCGTGGCAACTCATAGGTGTCAGGGACATCGTTGTTTATACTGGCGCCTGATCCTGTGTCTACCCTGCCTATACCAACGATTCTTTTCCCTATCCTGTTATAAAGAACACCCACACTAATCCCTGTCTTTTTGGAATCATAATAAAGTGAAGTGTTGACGAGATATGGAGATTGACCCTGCATAGGTCTGTCTATCTCCATTGAAGAACTGTCGAAATTAATTTGACTTGAAATCAGTGCGGCATTCAGGCCTAATGTAAAATTATCCAACCCAACAAAATCAAGGTTCTTCTTCATATCAATCTCTGCTCCGTAATTATTTGCAGAAAGTGCGTTTTCAAAAGTATATGTATAAGACCCACCTGCATCGAGATATGTCCATTCGATTGGATTTTTGAAATATTTATAGAATAATGCAAACGTAATATATTCATCTTTTGAAGGATAGTACTCATATCTTAGATCAAGATTGTGAATGGTGGCATTTTTCAAATCTGTATTTCCCTTAACATCAGAAAAGAGATTGAAATCGTAATAGACTGATGGAGAAACTTCTCTAAATTCCTGTCTGTTTGTCGAGATGCCATATGCCAATCTAATTATATTTTTGGTGTCAAGATTGTAGCTCGCATTTAATGATGGAAAAATATCAAACTGATTATACTCTCTGTCTGCAGTGTCAAATTCATATATCTTGGTATAGTTCGTCAGTTTCATGCGATTGCTTTCAATCCTTACTCCTGCCAACAGGTTGAATAATCCTACACTAAACTTGTAAGACAGATATCCTGCAGTGAGGACATTCTGACCCTTATAACTGTTTCTGTTATCAGTGTCTTCATAAATATAAAGTTTATTTTGACCATAATTGTCAGGTTTTAATATCTCATCGACTACATCTTGATAAACGAAATTTTCAGGTAAATTATACTGATTAAACCTATAGAAAAATTGTCTGTTATTATAATCTCTGCTCTTGTACTCACCAAAAAGACCCGCTTTTATCTGTGAAACAATTGTATGGCCTTTCCCTAATGAAAGAGTGTAATTTAGAGATCCTGAAAATGTGTGTTCATCAAGATTGACAAAATCTCTGGTTATTTCATTTTGATCTATAGCCATCATTCCATAATATTTATCACCATAAATCAAATTTTCTTCTCTGTTTATCAATCGTCTGTCTGGTTGGTTAAGACCTGCATATGAATAGCCGGCGATCCAGTCGATATCTGAACTTCTAATTTTATGGCTTCCTGCAAATTGTCCGGAATAGGTGGTTCTGCTCGAATATAAATACTCCCTATTTTCCTGCATATAGAGAGCACTTATATTCTGCCAGCCATTTCTGATAGTATATCTATTTTTACCCTGCTGATTGAAAATATTTCTAAATTCAAATTTGTTATTCCCCTTAATACAGGTAATATTGAGCATGCCTCCGAGTTTTGCGTCTATACTGTATTGATTGTCTACATATTTGTAAATATACTCTGGTTCGTCAGAAACAGTATTGTATACACCAAATCGAGCATTCAGCATATCTGAGTAGGTATGTGAACTGTAGGAATAGTTCAAAGCTCCTGTAATTCCAAGCTTTGTACCTTTTTCGGTAAACCTGTAACGACTAATCATCAAATTTATTCTCTGATCTGCAATTGGCCTGTGTTCATGCACTCTCCAGTCATTTCTAAAGCCTCTTGATGTTACTTCATCTACCTGAGAAGGATTATTGTTATCAAGTCTCTGCGGAACTACCTTCCTGATAGCCCTTTCACCACTGTCGAACCCCAGAAAATCTGTAGGTGATGAGGTATTGTAAAAATGATCGTTAAAATGAGTACTTGTATTAAAATTCAATCCATAACTTAAGAGCGTTTCATTGGACTCAGGCATATTTTTCGTCATTATCTTCACAAAACCACCTGAAAAATCCGATGGAATCTCTGCTGATGGAGATTTAACAATCATAATACTCTCTATCTGAGAACTCGGCATCATATCAAAAGAAAAGGCTCGTGTATCTGCCTCGGTACTTGGAACTGAAGCATTGTTTATCCAAACATTATTGTATCTTCCAGATAATCCCCTTACCATTATATATCTATCATCAATTACCGAAACCCCGGGAATCCTTTTGACAACCTCTGCTGCACTCCTGTCCTGAGATTTGGAAATTTGCTGGCTTGATATTCCGCTCATAACTATATCGGCACTTTTTATCGACTGAATAACAGCTATTTCAGAACTCATTCTTTTGGCAGATGTCACAACAATCTGATTTAATATGTTACTGGCCTCCTCCATTATTATATCAAATTTCACAGAAGGAGCATTTATTCTAAGATCTTTGACTTTTACGGAATTATAGGAAATAGAAGATATCTCCAAATTATAAATACCTCGGGGAATATTTGTAATAACATAATTACCTGCAGTATCAGTAACTCCCCCCTTTTTTATGCTGTCAATATACACGGAAGCCCCTATCACAGGTAATCCTGTATTTTTTTCAACCACTGTTCCGGTCAGAATAGAATAATTTTGTGCTAAAGTCGTTTTAAAGAAAAACATTATTAATAATAAAGAGAAAATTGTGGTTCTTTTAAATAATCTGTTCACTGTTTATACTTTTTAAATTCTGACGACAAAGCTAAAAGTGACATGTTACGATATCATGACAAAACCATTAAAAAATAATTAAGAAATATTTAAGAAAATATTAAGAAAAAAACATTTATAAAGTGTTTAAATAAATATGGTTATTTTTGAAAAATAATTGCATCAACGTATGGATGACAAAAAAAAAATCCTGGTAGTAGATGATGAAGAGGATGTTTGCGAAATATTGAAATTCAATCTTGTAAACTCCGGCTATGAAGTTGACACAGCCTATTCATCTGAAGAAGCTTTGATAAAACTGGCAAAAAATTTCGATCTGCTACTACTTGACGTCATGCTGGGCGGAATTTCCGGTTTTACATTGGCTGATGTGATCAGAAAAGAGTTGCACAACGAAGTACCTATTATCTTCATAACCGCTAAAGATACTGTTGATGACAAACTTAAGGGATTTAATGTCGGAGCTGATGATTATATTCTTAAACCATTCTCAATTAAAGAAGTAATGGCACGAATACAGGCAGTTCTAAGCAGGACTGCTTTATATAAAAAGGCAGAAGAAGAAAGAAGAGAGTACAACAAAAAACATCCTGGACACCAAGTTATAGAAATATCTGGACTTAAGATTGATAGTGGCTCAAAACAGGTAATCGTAAATGGTACAACTCTTTCGCTAACTAAAAAGGAATATGAAATTCTTTACATGCTCGCATCTTCTCCTTTTAAATTTTATTCAAGGCAGGAGATTCTTGATACCGTATGGGAAAATGAGGTTTACGTCCTGGAAAGGACTGTGGATGTACATATCGCTCGATTAAGGAAAAAACTCGGCTTTTATGGATCAATGATTATCAACAGATCCGGTTTCGGATATTGTTTTAATCCAAATGAAATTGAAAAGGATAAAAGATAACAACAGTGGGGTTTTTTTAGTATCTCTGGCGCTTCTTGTGGTAGCCGGAGTAATTGCTTATTTACTAATTATATACCATGAAAGATATTTATTAGGTATACTTTTTCTTTTGGCTATCTCTATAGGATCAGTCGTCTTCTTCAACAGCAAAGTCAATAAACCAATCAGAGATTTTAAAGAGTTTCTGAACCTCCTTCAGAAAGGACACGGAAACTACGAAAACATAAGTTTTTCAAAAAATGAACTGGGAGAAATAGAAGAAAAAATAATTCAGACATTTAAACAACTTGAAGAAACAAAGAGGTACAAGCAGCAACTTACTCATAATATTGCACATGAACTCAAGACTCCTGTCACAAGTATAAGAGGTTATCTTGAAACCCTGATGCAGCAAGAGATGGATAAAGACCAAAGAAAATTCTTTATAGAAAGAGCTTATATGCAGACTTTAAGACTCTCTTCGCTAATTACGGATATTTCTACTCTTAATAATATAGAAGAGGCCTCTTGGAAATATGAAACGGAGAAAATTAATATTAAAAAATGCATAGAAGAGATTGAGAGTGACTTATCTTTCAGTCTTTCTGAAAATAATATCAAAGTATATACAGATGTAAGTGATAATACTGAGATTGAAGGTGTGTATATACTAATATATTCTCTTTTCAAAAATCTCATTGACAATTCAATAGAACATGCAGGAAGAGATGTGGAGATACATATCCAGACTACAAAAATTGATCCTGATATTATCTGGTTCAGATATTATGACACCGGCAAAGGAGTTTTTGAAGAACATCTCGAAAGATTGTTCGAAAGATTTTACAGGGTTGAAGCTGGAAGAAGTAGAAAAAGTGGAGGCTCCGGGCTCGGTCTTTCGATTGTCAAAAATTCTGTTCTACTGCACAATGGTTCCATTACCGTCTGCAACAGAGAGGAAGGAGGCCTTCAGTTTGACTTTAGCCTTAGTGCAAAGATGTACCAATAAGACTCATGAACTCTTCTCTTGTTTTAATATCTTTAAGAAAGGCTCCAGTAAAAGCAGAAGTAGTTGTTACAGAATTTTGTTTCTGCACCCCTCTTATTTGCATGCACATATGAGATGCTTCAATGACTACTGCAACTCCAAGAGGATTTAAAGTGCTCTGGATGCAGTCCCTAATCTGAACCGTAAGCCGCTCCTGTACCTGAAGTCTCCTTGCGTATGCTTCAACAACCCTTGCAATTTTACTGAGCCCTGTAATATGTCCATTTGGAATGTATGCAACATGTGCCTTACCAAAAAAAGGAAGCATATGGTGTTCACACAGTGAATAAAGCTCAATATCCTTAACAATAACCATCTGTTTGTAATCTTCTTTAAACATAGCAGAGCTAAGTATTGCCGTCCCGTCCATCTCATATCCCTGAGTAAGAAACTGTACGGATCTGGCCACTCTTATTGGTGTCAACTTAATCCCTTCTCTTGCAGGATCCTCTCCTATCAAACTTAGAATCTCTCTGAAATGAGCTGCCAATCTTTGTGTGACCTCCTCGTCATAGTGTTCAATCTTTGTATATGCCATAATTATTATTAATTTCGGGCAAAATTAGAAAATTAGATAGAGAAACATCTCTCATAATGAAAATTTTAATAACTGCAGCAGAAGAGGAAGAACTTATTACAGCCAAACAGGCTTACAACTCACTTCCCTTAGAAATCAAAGAAAGGCTTGATATTACATTTATGCTTACCGGCATTGGCTGCACCTCTACAAGTTACAGACTTACCAAAATGCTTTGCAGTTCCGGACCATTTAATTTTGCTCTAAATATTGGGATTGCTGGAAGTTTTACAGAATCATTCCCTATAGGATCTGTTGCTATGATAGACAAAGAGTACTTTGGTGATCTGGGATTTGAAACATACTTTGGTTTTCAAACTCTTTTCGATTATAATGCTCTAAATGCAGATTCTTTCCCATTCAAGGGTGGAGCACTCTACTGCAAAGATATTCCTCCTGAAATTGAGAACGCACTCTCTTCATACAAAAGAGCTACCGGAGTTACAGTACAAACTGTAAGTGGACTACCTGAAAAAAAAGAACTTCTGAAAAATATTTTTTCACCTGAAATTGAGTCCATGGAAGGAGCAGCCTTTTTTTACGTCTGTCTTCATGAGAAAGTACAATTCGCAGAAATTCGTTCAGTATCCAACTTCGTTGGAGAACGTGACAGAAAAAAATGGGATATTCCTCTGGCTCTTGACTCTCTAAGAGAAGCTGTCAGAAAAATGCTTGTTGCCTTATGAAGCTAAAGATTGCCTATTCATCATGCCCCAATGACACCTTTGCTTTCCACGCAATGATCAACGAGTTAATCGATACAGAGGGCATTGAGTTTTCAGTTGACATAGCCGACGTGGAACAATTGAACAAAAGGGCTGCCCTTGGCATTTATGACGTGTGCAAATTAAGTTACAGTACTTTCTTTTCTATTTGCGACAGGTATGTAATGTTGAGAGCCGGAAGTGCTCTAGGTTATGATAACGGCCCCTTGTTCGTTTCTCTCACAAATAATGTCAGTAAAGAAAATCTTGCTGATTTAAAAGTTGCTGTTCCTGGAGAAGGTACGACAGGTGCTCTTTTGTTAAGAACAGCGTTCCCGGAGTGCAAAAATCTTATACCAGTACTTTTCTCTGACATAGAAAAAGGTATTCTTGAAGGAGAGTTTGATGCAGGGGTGCTTATACATGAAGGAAGATTCACATACAGAGACAAAGGTTTGAATCTCATTGAAGATCTGGGAAGCTATTGGCAACGTTCTACAGGATTACCGGTACCATTAGGAGGAATAGCTGTGTCAAGATCTATTGAAAACGACATTCGGAAAAAAATTAACAGAATCCTAAAACGAAGCATAGAATTTGCATTGAAAAATCCCGACAAATCTGCAGAGTACGTTTGTGAGAATGCTCAAGAAATGGATACGGAAATTCAAAGGAAACACATTGATCTGTTTGTAAATGAGTATACTCTCGATATTGGAGATATTGGTCAAAAAGCTGTAGAGACACTCTATGAAACAGCTTCCCGGCTTAGACCGGACATTAAAAATGAAAAACTGCTTTTTATTGAATAAATAAATCAAAAACGTCATGAATCAGGAGGTAATCAAAATAAAAGGGATCAAAAAGATCTACAAGGTAGGAAATCAGGAAGTTAAAGCTCTCAATGGTATTGATATAATTATTAATCGAAATGAATATGTTGCCATAATGGGGCCCTCCGGTTCAGGAAAATCCACAATGATGAATATTCTTGGATGCCTTGACAGTCCAACATCAGGAGAGTATATTTTAAACGGAACAGATGTCAGCAAAATGGACGATAATGAACTGGCCGTCATAAGAAATAGGGAGATAGGCTTTATATTTCAATCTTTCAATCTTTTACCTAGATATACTGCTCTTGACAATGTGGCCTTACCCCTCATTTATTCAGGAGAGTCAAAAGAAAACAGAGAAGAGAGGGCAAAAGTTGCTCTGGCCAGTGTAGAATTGACTGACAGAATGCACCATAAACCAAATGAACTATCAGGAGGTCAAAGACAAAGAGTTGCTGTTGCCAGAGCTCTTATCAACAACCCATCAATAATTTTGGCGGATGAACCTACCGGCAACCTTGATACCAAAACCTCTGTGGACATTATGAAACTATTTGAAGAGATTCACAAAAAAGGCAATACAATAATTATCGTGACTCATGAGGAAGATATAGCCAAACATGCAAAAAGAATAATCCGAATAAGAGACGGCGTCATTGAATCAGATCACTTTAACGAACATCAGATTATTTAAAAGTTAATAATCAGCATAAATCAATAATGAAAATATATACAAAAACAGGCGACAAAGGTACAACCTCTCTTGTCGGAGGAACAAGGGTAAATAAGAGGGATCCCAGAGTCAATGCATACGGAACTGTAGACGAACTTATTTCATATATTGCTCTTCTTAGAGCAGTAACAGTTGAAGACTTATATACAGACAATCTGCGCAGAATACAGTCTGATCTTATGCTGGCAGCTTCTCACCTTGCCGCAGATGAGAAAGGAGCATCTAAACTTAAGTTGCTTGAAGAAAATGAGATAACATTCCTCGAAGAAGAAATTGATAAAATATCAAACAAGCTTCCTCAACAGAAAGCATTTATTATTCCCGGACCACATAAAGCCTCTGCAATCTGTCACATAGCAAGAACTGTATGCCGCAGAGCAGAGCGGGCAGTACTCCTAATTGAAGAGGAAATATTTGAACCAAGAATTGAACAATGTATTAAATTTTTAAACAGACTCTCCGATTATCTGTTTATCTATGCAAGACATTTATCAATAAATGGAAATGTGCCTGATGATTTTTGGGTTCAATAAATGAAGAAAATCAACAATTAATTACTACCTTCGCACACTATTATTGAATAATATAGTAAATGTTTAATTATTAATCGTTTACGTTATGTATTGGACACTTGAACTGGCATCTAAACTTGAAGATGCTCCATGGCCTGCAACCAAAGAAGAGTTGATTGACTATGCAACTCGTTCCGGAGCACCTCTTGAAGTGATTGAGAACCTCGAAGATCTGGAAGATGACGGAGAGATTTACGAAAGTATTGAGGACATTTGGCCTGACTATCCTACCAAAGATGACTTCTTTTTTAATGAGGACGAATACTGAAAAATAGAAAGAATCACTCAAAATGAAAATTATTATTGCCGGGGCAGGAGAAGTTGGAAGCCACCTGGCTAAGATGCTCAGCAATGAGTATCACGATCTTACTATAATCGACAACGACGAAGCAAGGCTCAATCGTGTAGCCGAAAGTGCTGATGTGGTGACCATTTTTGGGTCACCTACGTCTATAAGTACACTTTCAAAAGCAGGTGCTGCCAGTGCAGATCTATTTATTGCCGTAAGCCCTGCACAGGAGCAGGATGTAAATATCATCAGCTCTCTACTGGCTAAAAAAATGGGCAGTACCCGTGTCACTGCAAGAATTAATAACGACGAGTACCTTGAAAACGACAATAAGATTCTTTTTACTGAAATGGGTATTGACCTTTTATTTTATCCTGAAAAGATTGCTTCTCACGAAATAATTGATCTTCTCAAACAGACAGGCACCTCAGAGTTTATGGATTTTTCAGGTGGCAAACTTCAATTGATTGCTTTCAGACTTGACGATGGAGCACCATTGATTGATAAAACAATTGGAGAACTGTCTTCTTCAAACGAGGAGCCTTTATACAGAGCTGTGGCAGTCGCCCGAGAAGGTCAAACTATTATTCCAAGACGTGACACAAAATTCAAAGAACATGATTTGGTATTTGTAATCTCCAAACGGGCAGGTGTTCACGAAGTCATGGCCTATTCCGGAAAAAATAACATTAATGTCAGAAGATTAATGATTGTTGGAGGTGGCAGAATTGGAGAGATGGTTGCAAAAAAGCTTGAAAACAGTGTAGATTATATAAAATTAATCGAATTACGAAAGGAAAGATGCGAATTACTTAACGAAAAATTATCCAAAACGCTGGTAATAAATGGAGATGCAAGAAACACCGATCTGTTGATTGAAGAAGACGTAAACGAATTTGACGCATTTGTAGCTGTCACCAGCAGCTCTGAAACAAATATACTTTCTTGTGTCATGGCAAAGAAGATGGGTGTGGCTAAAACCATCGCCGAAGTTGAGAATATAGAGTATATAAAGTTGGCAGAAAATATGGGCGTAGATGCTGTCATCAATAAAAAACTAATCACGGCTAGTAGAATTTTCAGGTTTACACTTTCCAATAAAGTGCAGTCTATAAAATGTCTTAATGGCTCAGATGCAGAAATTCTTGAATTTATTGTCAATCCCAACAGTTTAATAACTAAGGATAAGATTCGGAATTTAGGGTTCCCTAAAGATGCCATCATTGGAGGAGTTATAAGAGGTAATCACAGCTATATAGCACTTGGAGACACTGAAATTAAGGCATATGACAGAGTTGTGGTATTTGCTCTGCCATCTGCACTCAAAAAGGTCAACAAGTTTTTTATATAGCCTGCTGTTCTTTATGGCGACCATTCTTCAAGCTGAGAATATTTCCAAGTCCTATGGCACCCGGATTCTATTCAATAATCTGGAAATAAACATAAATGAAGGTGACAGAATTGCACTTATTGCTCCCAATGGAAGTGGTAAAAGTACACTCCTCCGTATCCTTGCCGGAAAAGATAGCTCAGATATTGGCGGATCTGTTCGTTGCAGAGAGAGTGTTAAAATAGCATGGCTTGAGCAAGACCCCAGCCTTAATCCTGAAAGAGATGTATTTGAAGAGGTATTTGCTTCATCTGATGAGCTTTCCAAGACAGTAGAAGAATATGAAAGAGCGATTCTTTCAAATAACACTGACATAATTGGCTCAGCAATTCGCGAAATGGACAGATTAAATGGATGGCAATACGAATTAAAGGTCAAACAAATACTCTCATTACTCAAGATAGACAACCTCAATCAAAAAGTTGCAACCCTCTCGGGAGGTCAGCGTAAAAGAGTAGCAATTGCAGGAATCATGCTCGCCAATGCAGATCTTCTTGTTCTGGACGAACCTACAAATCATCTCGACCTTGAAGTCATTGAATATTTGGAAGAATATTTATGTAAACCATCTCTCTCCTTACTAATGGTTACTCATGACCGATATTTCCTCGACAGAGTATGTACTCAAATTATGGAACTTGACAACGGTCAATTATACCGATACCAGGGTAATTACTCCTACTACCTGCAAAAAAAAGAAGAACGAATTGAAAATTTCAACTCTGAAACTGACAGAGCAAGGAATCTCTTCAGAAAAGAGCTTGAATGGATAAGAAGAATGCCCCAGGCAAGAGCCACCAAAGCTAAATACAGAATTAATGCATTCGAACAGATCAAAGAAAGAGCATTACAAAAAAAAGTTAACCACAAAATAGCAATTGATGTTAAAAGTGAAAGACTTGGCTCAAAGATTATTAATTGCAAGGGAGTAACTCATCATTTTGGCGATTACTGTACAATCGACAACTTTTCCTACAATTTTGCAAAGGGAGAAAAGGTGGGATTAGTGGGCCCAAATGGTGTAGGAAAGACAACTTTTCTCAATATTATCAGTGAACTGATACCACCGCAAAGTGGAATCATCGAAACCGGAGAGACAGTGGTAAAGGGTTATTACAAACAAAGCGGCCTCGAATATACTCCTGAAGAAACTGTAATAGATGTTGTTAGAAAATATTCGGAAATTGCTACCCTTTCTGATGGCAGCATTATACCTGTCACGCAATTCCTTTCAAAATTTCTTTTTCCATATTCCTGTCACAACACTCCAGTAAGCAGGCTAAGTGGTGGAGAAAGAAGAAGACTCTATCTTGTAACAATATTGATGAAAAATCCCAATTTTCTCATTCTTGACGAACCTACAAACGACCTTGACATAATAACATTGAATGTTCTTGAAGATTATCTTTCTGACTTCAAAGGATGTTTGATAATTGTATCTCATGACCGTTTTTTTCTCGATAAGCTTGCAGATCATCTTTTTGTATTCATGGGAAATGGGATAATCAAGGATTTCCCGGGCAATTATTCTGACTATAAAGAATATTGCCGTAATTTGGAAAAAGAAAAAAATACAACTTCCAAAAAGATTGAAGAAAGAAAACAACCTTCGCTAAAGAAGGCAAACAATAAATATTCCTACAAAGAGAAGTTTGAAATTACAACACTCGAAACTGAAATTAACTTGCTCGAAAAAGAGAAAGCAGAAATTGAAGAAATACTCTCTACAGGTCATCTTTCCCAAAAAGAATTAACAGAAAAATCAAAAAGAATAGGAGAAATTATTTCACTCATTGACCAAAAAAGCGACAGGTGGATAGAGTTAAACAGCTAAAAATAATTCCATTAACCTATCAATTTCTTGTATTTAAATCTTTTCGGTTCAGAATCACCCAGACGTCTGCGCTTGTTCTCCTCATATTCAGAATAACTTCCTTCAAAGAAATAGACATTGGCATCGCCCTCAAAAGCAAGAATGTGTGTAGCTATTCTGTCAAGAAACCATCTGTCGTGTGAAATAACAACTGCACATCCCGCAAAATTTTCCAGACCATCTTCAAGAGCACGGATTGTATTGACATCCACATCATTTGTCGGTTCGTCAAGTAGAAGAACATTGGCCTCTTCCTTCAGTGTCAAAGCAAGATGAAGTCTATTTCTCTCACCACCTGACAAAATCCCACATTTTTTCTCCTGATCAGCACCCGAGAAATTGAATCTCGAAACATAAGCTCTTGCATTTACTTCTCTGTTACCAAGTTTTATAAACTCGGAATTTTCAGCTATAGTCTGATATACAGTTTTATCAGGATCTATCTGTTTGTGCTGCTGGTCAACATAGGCCAACTTGACTGTTTCACCGATTGTAAAGCAGCCCTTGTCTGGCTTTTCGTACCCCATTATCATCCTGAAAAGAGTTGTTTTTCCGGCTCCGTTTGGCCCAATAACGCCAACTATAGCAGCAGGAGGAAGCTTAAAGTTCAGATTTTCAAAAAGTAGTCTCTCCCCAAATGACTTGGAAACATCCAAAGCTTCAATAACCTTATCGCCGAGACGTGGCCCGTTTGGTATAAAAATTTCCAGTTTTTCATCCTTACTTTTACCGTCCTCATTCAACATTTTTTCATATTGAGAAAGTCGGGCTTTAGACTTAGCTTGACGAGCTTTAGGCGACATGCGTACCCATTCCAGTTCTCGCTCAAGGGTTTTCCGTCGTTTACTTTCCTGTTTTTCCTCCATAGCAAGTCGAACACTTTTTTGCTCAAGCCAGGACGAGTAATTCCCTTTCCAAGGTATACCCTCTCCTCTGTCAAGTTCCAAAATCCATCCTGCAACATTGTCGAGAAAATAACGATCATGGGTAACAGCAATAACTGTCCCTCTGTACTGTTGAAGATGCGCTTCCAACCATTGAATACTTTCAGCATCAAGATGATTGGTCGGTTCATCCAATAATAATACATCAGGCTCTCTCAAAAGTAAACGACAAAGTGCAACTCTCCTTCTTTCACCCCCACTTAGCGTTTTAACTGATGCCATTGGTTCAGGACATTGGAGAGCATC